>Ga0307990_1000503_pt1 | contig 34688 bp, 28 predicted proteins | sample EllFjometagen129_FD_203168 | JGI IMG/M metagenome (GOLD analysis project Ga0307990, IMG submission 203168) | Marine microbial communities from Ellis Fjord, Antarctic Ocean - #129 | ecosystem: Environmental > Aquatic > Marine > Unclassified | place: Southern Ocean | collected 2014-10-08
GAAGGAGATATTTTTTTATCTCTTTCCTTTCCTGAATAATATTATTTTACTTCCATTTTTTCGCGATTAAAAGTCGCATTTCTTAATTGAACTTACAAATTTTAAGATTCATATTTATTATTAATTTTGAAATATATTTAATTGTTATGATATTCTTAAGCTAAGAGCAAACAAGTTTTCTTATTTTTTATTATGAAAAAGTTTTTTTTATTATTTATTGTTATATTTTTTTTCTCGGATATAGTTCTATCTCAGGAAAGACTGCCATCTGTTGACCCCGAAAAATCTAATGATTTGGGATGGTATGTAGGATTGGATTTCGGATTATATCTTGCTAATAAATCTACTGCTATGTATTTTAATGGTAGCGAATCTAATGAAAATAAAATCAGCTACGTATTGAAAAACAAATATTGGTACGAAGACATAAGCCGCGAATTAAACTTAGCAGATACTATTATATTAAATGAATTACCTTCTAATATGAAATATAGTTCTGCTGTTACTTTAGGATTTTATGCTAAAAATCAATTCAATAAAACTACAAATGTTTTTTTTCAATTTAATTATACAAAATTAGTTGCTTCCGATTTTTTTTCAGTGGAAATTGACCCTGCTTTTAATTATTTAACTGAACCGGACATTAGATTATATTCAATTTATGGAAGCGAAATCAGATATAATATTGATATAGGATTGTCAAAAACTTTCGGACATAAAGAAAAGTTGAAATATTTTGCCGAAGCTGGTTTAAACATAAACAACACCAAAGTTGTTGAATCAAAAATACAAATAGAATCTTTGGAATATAGCCTTGTTAATATTTATCTTAACCAGAATTATGTGCCAAATACTAATTTGGTTGAATATGCTATTGACCAAGGCGGTGTTGGCTATGGTGCATTTTTAAATGGTGGATTGAAATTAATATTTAGCGAAAAAGTTTCTTTTGACTTGGGAGCTTCGTTATATTATAAAACCATAAACTTAGAACCTTACGATAATTTTAACATTCATTATTGTTTTTTCTTGCGAATGGTGTTCAAGTTTAATTCTGAATTGGATAGTGAACTTTGATGTCTTTATAACTAAAAAGTTAAGAAAACATGTCAAAAAAAGTAAAAACAGCACGACTCTCAATTTATTCAAATTCATTTTTGGTAATACTAAAAATATTTGCCGGTATTTTAAGCGGTTCTGTTAGTATAATTTCTGAAGCAATACATTCTGCAGTTGACCTGATTGCATCTTTCATTGCTTTTTTAGCTGTAAGAATTTCAGATACACCACCTGATGACCAACATCCTTATGGTCATGGAAAGTTCGAAAATATTTCAGGTGTTGCTGAAGCATTACTAATTTTTATTGCAGCAGCATGGATTATTTATGAAGCTATCCATAAAATTATTGCTCCTACTCCTATTGATTCATTAAGTGTTGGCATTGTAGTCATGTTCATTTCTGCAATAATAAATATTATTGTATCAAGGAGATTGTATAAAGTTGCTAAAGAAACAGATTCTATTGCTCTTGAAGCCGATGGACTTCATCTTAAAACAGATGTTTATACTTCAGTTGGTGTAGGATTAGGAATTATAATTATTTGGCTAACGGATTTATATATTATTGACCCAATAATTGCAATTATTGTTGCTCTGCTTATTATTAAAGAATCTTACAACATTTTGATAAGAGCTTATAGCCCATTGCTCGATTCAAAACTTGATGATAAAGATATTGAAATAATAAAAAAAATTATTGATAATAATATATTAGATAAAATGAGTTATCACAAATTCAGGACAAGAAAAGCAGGTTCATTAAAGTATGTTGATTTTCATTTAGAAGTACCTGGTAATATTTCAGTTGAAGAATCATACAAATTATGTAATAAAATTGAAAATGAAATAGAAAATAAATTAAATCGAATTGAAGCAACAATTCATGTTGAACCACTTAAGACGTTATAAACAAAATATATAATAAATAACATTATTGTTTTTTTATTAAAATTTGAGTTAAAATAAATTAAAAAAAATTTGGAATAAAATAAGGAATCAACTATCTTTACATCAATTATTAATGTTTAATTTTTTATATTATGAAAAAAGTAATATTATTATCAACATTAGTTTTTCTTATTTCTTGTTTAAGCATTTCTAATGTTTCAGCTCAGAAACAATATAAAAGAGGACCCATAACTACAGGTAATGTTAAATTAAAAAGGACTGAAAAAAAGGGTAATGTGAAAACATATAACAAAAGAAAGAAGTCTATTCAAAGCAAACCTTATATGACTTCATCATCATCTCCAACAAGGGCAAATCGTCAAAATAAAACAATAAATCGAAGAAAAAAGCTACCGGATTTGCAATAATTCACAGAATAAACAAATTTAATATTGATGAAAAAAAATTCTGCAATTGCATTTCTATTAATAATTTCAAGTTCCATAACAGCACAAGTAATTCCACCGTCAAGAAAAGTTGATTGGACCGGAGCAGGTTATGAAGGCACAATTCCAAATCCATCAAATATTGTTAATGTAAAATCATATGGAGCAACTGCCAATGGTACTACCGATGATTATTCTGCAATTGATAGTGCTATAGCATCATTGGGTGGAAATTCCGGTGTGATATATTTTCCCACTGGAAACTATTTAATTAAATCTTCTCTTACTATACCTGCAAATGCAATTTTAAGAGGAAGTTCTTCCGATTCTACTTTCCTAAATTTTGATTTTACCGGTTCCGGAAATAATTGTATAAACATTTCATCAGCTCAATCAGGAACGTTTACAGACATTACTGATGGATTTAATAAAAGTTCCACACAATTAACTGTTGTTAGTGCTGCTTCTTTTACAATGGGTTGTTATGCTGAAATAAGACAAGACAATGGTTCGTGGGATACAGACCCTGCAAGTTGGGCTGTGCATTCTGTTGGACAAATTGTAAAAATTAATACTATTTCCGGGAATATTCTTACTATTGATAAACCCCTTCGAATTAATTTCGATACCTCATTAAATCTTGAAATAAGGAAATTAGAACCAATTACAGATGTAGGAATAGAATGTTTGAGTATTGAAAGAGTTGATTCTCCTTTAGCGGGTGCAGCTTCAAATATTTTGTTTGCTTATGCAGCAAATTGCTGGATTAAAGGAGTAGAAAGTCATAAAAGTGATGGAAGCCATTTTAATGTCAGCACAAGCACTAATCTTGAATTTACAGGAAATTACATTCATCATGCTTTTGTTTATGATGGAACTGGTACACGTGGTTATGGAATTACTTTAAGCCATCACACAGGTCAATGCTTGATTGAAGATAATATCTTAAAACATTTAAGACATGCTATGATGGTTAAAACAGGTTCTAATGGAAATGTTTTTGCCTATAATTATTCAATAGAACCATTCAGGAGTGAACTTCCTTCTAATTTAGGGGGAGATATTTCTTTACACGGACATTATCCATTTGCTAATCTTTTTGAAGGGAATATCGCTCAAAATATTGTTATTGACCATTATTGGGGTCCATCTGGACCATTTAATACTTTCTTTCGCAACAGAGCAGAACTATACGGAATTGTAATGACGACAAACTCTGTGCAATCAGACACTCAAAATTTTGTTGGAAACGAAATAACCGACAACTTTGGTCAATATGTTTTGAAAGGAAGCGGACATTTTGAGTACGGAAACAATAATCAGGGTTTAATTTTACCTGTAGGCACTAGTTCATTACCCGACCAATCTTATTATTTAACACAAGCTCCCGACTTCTGGACTACAAATGATTTGTGGCCTTCAATTGGAACACCTAACACTCTTGGCTCAAAGGAAATTCCAGCAAAAAAAAGATATGAACTTGGCTACGATTTAACCGTTTGCCCTTATATTCAATACACGACATACGTTAATGAAAATATAATTGACGATGCTGAATTAAAAGTAAATATTTTTCCAAATCCTTTTACAAACAAAATTACTGTTGAATTCAGTTCAGAAAAATACAAGCCGGAAAATTTTAAAATAATTGATTTGTATGGAAGGGTTGTAAAAGAAATTCTTAATAATGATTCTCAGAATAATATTATTGTAATCGACTTTCCTGAATATTTCGGAAAAGGATTTTACTTTTTTCAATATCAAATAAATGGAAAAATCTTTATTGAGAAAATAATCAAGTTTTAAATTATAAATGACTAAAATTTAGAATGACTAAAATAATTAAAATGACTATTGAATGATTTATAATATTAATCAGAAGTTATCCGTTTTCCAATTTCTCTTATAATTTTTGTGATTTCGCTATCAGGAGCATAATCTACAACTGTCTTTGCTTCAACCATTGAATCAACAAAAATTTTGTCATAAGGAACTTTAGCAATTATTTCCAAATTATTCTCTTTGCAATGTTTTTCAAGTTCCTTAGTCATCTCAAGATTCAAATCAAACTTATTAATGACAACTAAATTTTCCACCTTAAAATTATTAGTTAATTCCACAACTCTTTTTAAATCATGAATACCAGATTGGGTAGGTTCTGTAACAATTATAGCAATGTCAATTCCGGTAACTGATGCAATAACAGGACAACCAATTCCCGGAGGGCCATCAAGAAGAATAAAGTCATTCTTTTCTTTTTCGGCAATCTCTTTTGCTTTTTCTCTAAGCAAGGATACTAACTTACCCGAAAGGTCCTCTCCTATTCCTAATTTTGCATGAACCATAGTTCCGGCACGTGTTTCAGCAATAAACCAAGTGCTGCTAAATCCTTGTTTCATCTTAATCGCACCAACAGGGCATGCTCTCATACATAAATCACAACCGTCGCAACTATTTTCAATAATTTTATATTTATCATCAACATATTCTATAGCATCAAATCGGCATAAATCCATACAAATTCCACAATTTGTACATAATTCATAATCAATTTCTGCTTTTCTTCCACCCGGATAACTTTCTTCAACAATATTTTTTGGTGTTAAAACAAGATACATATTTGCTGCATCTACATCGCAATCAATTATTACTTTATTTTTAATAACACATGCCAATGCAGAAGTTATGCTTGTTTTACCAGTTCCACCCTTACCGCTAACTACTGTAATTTGTTTCATTGTTTTTTATCTCTTTATTTGATTTTTTCAAACATATCAATATACATCTGTTTGATTTCCGGCTTTTCTTTGACAATTATTTTTCCGTCAGAATAAAGTTTTGCAATTTCTTTATCAAAAGGAATTTCCATAAGTATTTCAATATTCTCAGCTTTTAAATAAGAATAAATTTCATCAGAGCCAATGCCTGCTTTGTTAATTACAACTCCGATTTTTTTACTTACTAACTTTACTGTTTCAATCATTAATTTCAAGTCATTCAAACCGAAAGGTGTTGGTTCTGCAACAAGAATAATATAATCAGCATCATCAATAGTTTGAATTACAGGACAAGAAGTACCCGGAGGAGCATCCATAATAATTAAGCTATTTTTGTTTTCTTGTTTTTTTGCAAATTTTATAACTGGCACAGCAAAAGGACTTCCAATGTTTAATCTTCCTTCAACCAGTTCAGAATTATTATCGATAGAAAATTTCTGAACCTTACCTAAATTATAATCTTTCTCGGTTATTGCATCGAATTTGCAAGCATAGGAACAAGCTCCACAACCTTTACAAATGTCTTCCATTACTGCAATATGTTTCATTGATTCTACAAAAACTATTGCATTATATGCACAATATTCGGCACATAAACCGCAATATGTACATTTATCAGTATCAATAACCGGAATTTTGATATTTACATCTTTTTCTTCTTTCAAAATCCCTTTTGTGAATATATTAACATTAGGTTCTTCAACATCACAATCAATCAATTGAGCGGGAATATTATAAAAATCACGGATGGCATAAAAAAGGTTAACAGCAACAGTTGTTTTTCCTGTTCCGCCTTTTCCGCTTGCAATAACTATTTTCTTATTAAAATTCATAATTAAATGACTTAAATTACAAATGATTAAAATTATAAATTACTATCTGAATAATCTGCCTACGCTAAAGCTTCGGACAGGTATGCGAAACTACTTAAAATGACTATCGAATGATAATTAATGGTCGCAAAAATTTTGACCAGTAGCCAATGAATTGTCAATTAAATCCAGAACTAATTCTTTTGGATTTTTTTGTAAAGCTCCAATATTTACATTAATATTATTTTGAGTAAAAAGATTAATTGCTCTTTGTCCCATACCTCCGGCAATAATTTCGGTAACACCTTTTTCTGAAAGCCAGGCAGGTAATAGGCCAGGTTCATGAGATGGAGGAGTTGATAATTCTTCTTTAATAATTTTATCGTTTTCAATATCAATAATTGAAAACTGTTGGCAATGGCCAAAATGGGCACATAATTTTCCGTCTACTAATGGAATAGCTATTTTTTTCATTTTACTTTCTTAAATTTCTTATTATTTTATTAATTCGATTAATTCTTTAATGGTTTTATTATCATCTTTTAATTGAACCATTTCAATATTAACGCTGTTTAAAACGCTTGATGCTTTTGGTCCAAAATCACCTGAAAATACTTTTTCGGCACCAGTATTTGCCAAAGTTTTTGCAGCCATCAAACCTGATCCACCTGAAGCATCTTTTGCTAAATTTTTTATAAATTCTGTTGTATCATTACTTGTGTCATGGATTACAAAAAAGGCACATCTTCCAAATCTTGGGTCCATTTTAGATTCTAAGGAATCACTAAATGATGTTATTGCAATTTTCATTTTTTTTAAATTTATTTATATTATTTTTTTATTCTCTTATCATACTTGAATTGCATTCTGGGCAAAACATATTTTTGCAAGGAACTCCTTGTTTATGCGATACTTTCATGCCACATTCAGGACACGTACAAAAGCCCGAACTTCTTGTTTTTTGTTGAGATTTTGTAAGACTAATTCCTGATGATTGTTCATTTCTTACATTAGGATTGATATGAATTATGTTTGAAGATTTACATAAAGGACAAACTGTATTTTGATTTAAAACTTTTGAGCTTTTAAAAGTAGTTTTGCAGTTAGTACAATTATACCACTCATCTTCAAATTTAACATTACCTCCGTCAATTGATATTGTTCGATTCTCAATAAATGCAGTAGCAATTTTTTTTCTTGCCCTTTCATATATTCTCGTAAAAGTAGGACGAGAAATATTCATTATTTTCGAAGATTCTAATTGAGATAAATTTTGATAATCCGATAATTTAATTGCTTCATATTCTTCATAAAGCAAATTTATGGAATCGCTTTTAATATTATTTCCTCCAAAAGGTTTAAAACCTTTTACAGCAGGAGGATGTCCCATCATTCTATATCTTTTTGGTCGAGGCATTCTTTATTATATTTTCGCGGCAAAGATAATGAACTTATGTTCATAATTCAAAATTTATTTTTTGTTTTTTGCAAAAATCCTTTTTTGGCACAATATTTTTATTAGCCTATCTTTCTAATATTTTATATTTTTGCCATCGGATTAGATTTATCATAGTTAAAATTTATAAAAATGAATATTAAAATTTATAAAACATTTTTCATTTTAAGCATTTTGTTTTTTACTGCAATTAATGTTTTCTCTCAGGAAAAAGGATATGAGATTAAAGTTAAAATCAAGGGATCTCATGACAGCATAATGTTTCTTGTGAATTATTATACCGACAAACAATATATTAAAGACACTACAGATATAAATAATAAAGGTTTTGCAGTATTTCAGGGTAAACAGAAACTTCCCGGAGGAATTTATTTAGCTGTAATGCAAAACAGAAAATATTTTGAGTTTATCCTTGATAAAGAACAAAATTTCATATTAGAAACCGATACTGCAGATTTTGTTAAAAACATGAAGGTTAAAAACTCTCCTGAAAACACATTGTTTTATAAATATCTGAATTTTATTGTTGTCAAACAAAATGAAATTCAAAAATGGAATAATATAAAACAATCAATAAAAGACAATCAGGATTCAACAGAACTTGCTCAAGAAAAAATTAAAACTATTAATGAAGAAGTCAAGAAATACAAAATGGATTTCGTGGATGAACATCCTGAAAAATTTATGTCGAAGATTTTTCTTGCTTCTCAGGAGCCGGAAGTTCCCGAAGCACCGCCAGCTACAGGAAATGACAAGAAAGATTCAAATTATGTAAAAAAATTCGAATATCAATATTATAAAGATCATTTCTGGGACGGCTTTGATTTTTCTGATGACCGTTTGCTAAGAACTCCCATTTTTTCTAATAAACTTAAACGATATTGGGGAGAGGTAGTTCTTCAACAACCCGATTCTCTCATCAAAGAAGCAGACTGGATGATTGAGCAAACAAAAGGTAATAAAGAAACTTTCAAATATCTTGTCTGGTACACAACCTATAAAGCTGAAACATCTCATATTATGGGATTAGACAAAGTTTTTGTTCATCTTGCTGAAAAATATTATATGACAAATCAGGCATATTGGCTTAATGAAAAAGTGCTTGAAAATATTACTAAAAGAGCAATGACTCTCAAACGATTGTTGATTGGCGAAAAGGCTCCTAATCTTCTTATGACAGACTCTACAGGGAAATTTGTTTCGCTTCATAATGTTAAGGCAAAATATACAGTCTTATATTTTTGGGATACCGAATGTGGACATTGCAAAAAAGAAACACCAAAATTGTATGAACTTTATAAAACTAATAAAGCTAAAGGATTAGAAGTTTATGCTATTTCTACAGATAGAAAACTAAAAAAATGGACTAAATATGTTAATGATAATGGTTTTGACTGGATAAATGTTTATGATGAAAAAAACTGGACCAATTATCACAAAATCTATGATATCATTGCCACTCCCGTTGTGTATCTTCTTGATGAAAACAAAATTATTCTAGCTAAAAAACTTAGCGTTGACCAATTAAAAAGTTTTATTGAGAGAGATATGAAGAAAAATGAAAAAGAATAAAAACGCTTATTCTATATTAAAATTATATTTCATTAATTGTATTGTTATCTTTCATTATTAATTTATTTAGAATATTTAATGATTTTGAATTAATAAAATCTTCTGGTAATTTATGTTCTCCATTCTTTACAGTCTGAATTTTTAATGCAGTTTTACATACAAAGTTTGTGATAGATATTTCAATGTCTAAAATTTTAGTAAGTTTTTCCCAATCTTCTGGACTTGGTAAAGAACCTCCAAAGTCTTTTCTAAGCCAATGTCCTACAGTGTGTTTATAATTTGGAGGAAAAAGGTTGGTTAATTCTTTTTTAGTAAAACCTTTTAATTCTCTTTTATGGTTTAAATAATTAGCAATTAGTGGCTGTTTAATATTATATAATCTTTTGATAGAGAAATATTCTTGTTCAACAGAGGAACGGGCACCAGGTGATGCACCCCAATTCTTTCTTTTTTCAGTTTTAAATTTTCCTTTATATGTATCTTTAATTATCAAATTTTTTAATTCAAAGTTTTTTATATCCACATTAGCATTTTTATTTAATGAAATAAATTCTTTTTTTTCTTCTATTAATAATTTTTCTTCACTGAAATTTATATTCAAATTATTATTTACTTCATCTTGAGAATATATAATAAATTCTTTTGTTACTTTGTTATTATTCCATTTTACATAAACATATTTTGGAAATTTATTAGAGTATCTTTCTAAAACCTTTATGATAATACCTTTATTTTTATTTTTTGAAATATTATCTATAACTTTAAATCCAATAAAATCTTCTTTCTCCCATTTTCTGTTATATTCAAATTTTGATTTTAATGTTAATTTTTTATAATTGAAAACATATTTAGATTTTTTATTATCATCAACAATCATAAAAATGGGGAACCAATTTTTCCCATTTTTTACTACTATTAAATTTCTTATAACCCATCCTTTATTATTTAATAATGATGTATAAATAATAAGCTCTATATCGAACTCTTTACACCCTACAAAGCAAGTTGCATCAATATCTAATTGATTTCTTATTTCTCCACTAATAAACAGTTTAATAAATCTTATGTAATCATTTTTGCTTTCGAAAATTCTCACAAAACCCTTTTTTTGTATTTTTTTTAAATAGTCGATATATGAGATATCATTTTCAAATAAAGTTAATTGATTAATATCTTCATTTCTTTTATAATAATAAGGTATATAGTCATATTTAAAAGTCTCAAAATTATTTTTTAAATTACATCGTTCTTTTATTATTTCTACGTATTCATCATTATTTTCAATCATAATAGATTTACATGATGGATAATTTTCTTTTATAACTTTTAATGTTGTTCCGCTTCCAGCAAAGGGGTCTAAAACTGTCATTCCCTTTTCAATTTTATTATACTTCATCAAAACCTTTACTAATTTTTCCGGAAATGCAGCAACATGTTTATATGAAGTAGGTTGGAGGTTAACTTTCAAAATATTAGAATAACAATTACTTAATTCTTTTTTTAAAGTAAAATAGTTAATTTTTGATTTTGAAAAAACAAATATTGGTTCATATGAATTTGTAAATCTATTTTTTATACTGGAAGGCATGTGATTTGGTTTATACCAAATTAATATTTCATTCAATATCCAACCATCTTGTATCATTTTATACGCTAATTGAAAAGGAATTAATGCAAGAGGAGTTTTTCCATATTTATTCAAATATTTATCACCAATGTTTAAATAAAATACACCTTTATTTGATAATATATTTTTTAACTCAGAGAAGATTACAACTAATTTTGTTATATATTCTTTATATGATTCTTCGTTTCCAATTTGCCCTTCAAAGCCGTAGTCTCGTTGTCCCCAATATGGAGGAGATGTTATTGCAATATCTGTAGAATTATCAGGGAGATTATTCAAAGCTGCATATACATCTGAAAAAATAATTTTATGCATATTATTTAAAAGATAAAGTTGTTATATCCTTTTCTTTGATTGAATTACTTATATATAATCGTCTAATTCGAAAAGGCTTGTTTTTGAGTAATTCATATTTAGGCATTTCGCTGTATTTATATCTAAATCCTTTGCCTTTATTTTTTGATGCGCGATATATTTTATCTTTATAGATATCATTAAGTTCTCCGTTGGGAACCGAGATTAAATAAATTGCTTTTATGTTAAATTTTTCATTTTTTTCATTATATATTATTTGAATAAAATATGTTAGACACAATTTATCTTTATATGAATATTTTGTAGGTAAATTTACTGTATAATTTTTGTTTGGCAAAAAATAGCTTGATTGATTTGCTCCAACAGGAACTTCACCTTTGTAATCAGAAGGATTGTTTAATTTGGCTGTTTTTATATCAATATGTATAAATGCATTATAGGTCTCAAAGAACATATCTGAACCAATTGGTGATGAATTTGGTATGCCTAATTGATTAAATAACCAAAAATATATTCTTTCTGCTCCTCTTGCAAAATCAGAATTTTGTTGTTTTGTGTTTTTTGTACTTAAAAAAGCTTTTATCCAATCGTCTTTTATTTTATCCTTAGACTTAAGACCATTCATCATTTTTTCTAAATCTTGTATAATTGTATATTCAATTTGATTTAGATAATGATTTTCCCAAAATTCAATATTGTTAAGTTCTTTCATAGTTTTTTATTTAAATGATAAATTATAAAAACAAAGATAATATTAAATCAAATAATTATCTTCTTATAATTAATAAAGAAAAGATTAGAAAACTCTATTCTAACAAGAAATTAATATTCAATTCCGGTCCAAACTCTTTTGCGGGTTGATTTCCTTTGAATAAACGCAATGGTTTATTGCCGACTAATTTTATGTTATTTCCTTCTACAAGCAGCAAACAAGCTTCTCTTAAACCAACAATATAAATATCGGGATTTGCTACCATAAACTCTTCTATACGTTGCTCTCTTGTTTCTCCTCCATGACCTTCGGGATTTGCATCAAGATAATGTGGATTTATCTGAAATGGAACAAGATTAATACAATCGAAACTTGCTGGTTCAATTATCGGCATATCGTTGGTTGTCTTTAATGAAGGACAAACAACATTTGAGCCGGCACTCCATCCCATGTATGGCATACCGTTTTCTACTTTTTCTTTTATGGCAGGAATAATTCCGGTTTTATGCATCATATAATTCAGATAAAACGTGTTTCCTCCTCCAATAGCAATTGCTTCAGCTTCATTCACTGCTTTGATTGGGTCAGCTTCTTTATGAATTGAATAAATTTCGTATCCCAGTTCTTTATAAACTCCGGCAACTTTTTCTTCGTAAATATCATAAGATTTTTCGATGTTGTTATCTGGTGAAAGCCCTACTCCTGCATAAGGTATAAACAATACTCTTTTGTAATCTTTGCCTAGGAAATTTTTAATATGTTCTTTTGGCCATGATAAATATTTTTCTCCGTAATTTGTTGAATTACTAATTAATAAAAGTCGTTTTTTCATGTTTTTTTATTGTTTTAAATTATTATTTTCGATTAGCAAATTTATTAATATTAGATGATATTTTCAAAAAAAAGATTTTAATTGTCAGAGTTTCTTGTTGAAATTTCTAATTTCTAATATTTAACATCTAACATCCTTTCTTCCATGCAACCAAATAAGCTTTCTTAAAATATTTATACCATTTATCACCTCCGGTATATTTCAAAACATTTGATTTCGGATTGCCTGAAGGATTTTCTTTTTTGTCTGCCTGAGCTAATTCCTGAGCAAGTTTTTCTTGTAAGTTTCTTGAATCATTTATTGGGTAATTTCTTCTTTTCAATGTTTTCAACAAAGTAAAAGCATTCTCCAATTCCTTGTTTTCGATGAAATAATCAGAGCAATAAGCAAGAAAGTTTTTATCGCTTTTCGATAATGTGAAAAACAATAATGACTGCTCTTTTATTTGAAATGATTTTATGTTTTTCTCAGAATAATATTTTTCTGCTTTTCTAAAATATAAAATCGCATCACCATAGTTTTTATTATTAAGAGAATTCTCCGATTCCAATAATAATTTTTGATAAATAACAGCAGGCAGATATTTTTTTGTAAGAATTTCGGCAGATGTTGCGATGATTGTGCAAGATGTTTTTTCTTCAGCAATTTTCAGAGCTTTGTCCAAATAGAATTGAGTAGTAATATAATCTTTCATACTTGCATTACGAATAGCTTTTCTGTAATTATTATCGCATTCTATTTGGGCATTATAACAATCTCTGTCAAGCATTTTGTTTTTTAAATCAGCAACAGCATTATTTATTTCTTCATCATTGCTAAGATTATAATTTTCTTGAAATTCTATTGCTTTTTTATAAATGTTATTAGCTTTATCAATTTCGCTACCCCATGCTTTTAATTTACCAATTTTTATATTATCTAAAATAACAGGTTTCGCAGCCACAGTAAGCAAACTATCAATTCTTTCATTTTTATCAAACACAAAATCTTCTTCCAATTTTCTGGCTTCATTAAGTTTGTCAAGAGCATATTCAAATTGCCTGTAGCCAATTAATTGTTCGGCATAAGAAATTAGATTTTTATAGATTTTGAATTTTACTTTGCCTGTTATTGTATCGGTACCAATTGTTGAGATTATTGTTTCGCTGTTTGCTTTCTGGAATTCTTTAGCATCGTTCAAATTCTTTTCAGCATTATAGGCGTCATTACATTGATAAAGCTCAATAGCTTTCAGAATATAATTATCATAAATTCCTTGTTTTGCAGTTAAGATGCCTTGTTTTAAATCATCGCTGCAATCAATATTTGGAGAAGAATTACAAAGTCGCGATGCAGCTTCAAAATATTTTAAAGCTTCTTTGAAGTTATGCGATGAATTTTCACTTTGACCGAGATTTGAGTAAGCATCAGACAATTTTACTAACATTGAGTTAACTTCGCTATCGCTGATAATATCATCTTTGTTTTTCTGCTGATATGTTTGTGCATACTCTATATAAGTTTTGGCTAAATCCAGTTTATCGCTTGCAATAGCTCTTTTTGCAACTTTTATATAAGAATAAAATAAGCCGTATTTTCCGCGTGCAATAGCTTTTTGAATTTCGTCATCACAAACAATACCTGGAGTTTTTGAACAAAACTCTTTCCCCGTTAGAAGTAATTCAATTGCTTCGTTATACTTTTCTTCTTTGTTTAGCTCCTCTCCTTTTGAAATAAAAGTGCTATAAATTGAATCTGCCAGAACAAGCAAATTTTTATTGGTAGAAAAATCGGGCTTCATATTGAGCAAAACATCAGTAACAATTGAAGCAGCTTTATTAATTTCGTCTTGGTTAAAATAAATTTTTGCCAACTGAAAATAAGATGGTGTGTAATACTGATTAACTTTTGTAGATTTTTCAAAGTACACTATTGCCATTTGAATATTATTATCAACATTATACTCCAATCCTTTTCTGAAATAAACATAATCGAGGGTTGCAAGCAATTGATTAACTATTGTTCGTGATTTGTGAGTCTCCTCAGTAAGATTTGATAATCTTTTTACAAAATCAATAGGGTCATGTTTTTTTATGTTCAGTTGATTTGGATAGTCTTTTTTATTAAGTTTTTCAATGATTTCTTCAATATCTTTAAGCTGAATCCCATAAAGTGGAAGCATGTCCACGTTCTTGGTGTTTATCATTTGCAGCTTTTTAAATCCCTGTTCTAAAAGCATGTCAGACAAATAATAATCATCAACAAATTTCATTTTCTTGTCAAATGCAATTCTCACCGAATCATCATAATAAAAGCTTTTATTATTAACAGTAAGTTTATATTTTGCATCACTCAAACTATCTTCAAACTTAAAGCATGCAATTTTATATGTTTCCGAATCTAATTTTACTTTCTCAAAATTAAATTTTTGATTTGTGCTATTATCTTCGTTCAGAATATTTACAGTAAAATCAATATTTGATGGAATTAAAATATCGGATATTATAAAACCTTTGTAGAAAATATCACCCTTGCAATTTTTGTTTTCAATAATTATGCTGACTTCATAATTTTTGGGAGACAGTTTAATTATTTTTGAATTTTGAGAAAACGAAAACACATATTCTGTATAAGAAAGAATCTTGGGAATACTTTTCGAAAGCTCCTGAATAATGTAATTGGCAATGACTTCATTTTCTTTGGGCTCTTCATTGAATTTAAAAAGACAGGAATCTTTTTGTGAATTTTCGTAAGCAATTTGATTTTGCGAAAAGCCTGCAAAACTTAGAATAATGAAAAGAAAAAAGAATGTGAATTTATGAATTTTAATCATTGTTGATTTGCTCAAGAAATAATTCACAAATATATATTTTTTTTCGATAAATTTTGTTTTTGAAAGCTAATTTCATATCTTTGGGAATTATATAGTGTCTCTTAGAAATTATAATTCAAAATTTGTAAAACTTTAGTGTTATGAAAAAACTAATACTTATTTCTCTTTTCATTATTCCATTATTTGTTTCATCACAGAATTTTCCTTTGGTGAAGGATGGTGGAATATGGAGGGTAGGCGGTTCGCAATTAGTAAATCCTCCCAATCAATTTACTTCCTATAAAAACCAATATTTCATATTTGGTGATACAATATTGCTTAGCAAAACTTTCAAAAAAGTTTATTCTACTGACTACGATTCTTTAATACTCAACAAAGTATATATTGGAGGTATTCGGGAAGACAGTATCGGGAGAGTTTTTTTTATTACAGATTCTAACAATTGTATCCCTTATAGCTATTGGAGTATTATTAGCACATTCAATGAAATAAAGCTATATGACTTTTCTTTAGAAGTAGGCGATACTTTTTTTGTTCAAATTAGTCCTAATAATATTCATATTGTTAATTTAATTGATAGTGTGCTAATATCCGGGCAATGGAGAAAAAGAATTAACTTCATTCAAAATTCATTATCAAAACGAGTTTGGATAGAAGGAATTGGTGACGCAAAAGGTTTGTTTTTTCCATTTCAATATGAGTTTGAGAATGCTCAGGTGTTAACTTGCTATGAAGATTCACAAATATTTTGGAATAATCCTGATTGGCCATATAATTGTTTTAGTGTTGGAATTGAAGAAGAAAGCATCGGCTCAATTCAAACTTCAGAAATAAAACTTTATCCAAATCCCGCCACTAATGAAATAACTTTTGATTTTAAAAATTTTAATCAAGAGCAAGATTTTGAAATTTTAATTTATAATGCAGTAGGCATAAAAGTTAAGAAAGAGAGTTTATCTAAAAACAACCAAACTAAAACAATAAACATCAAAGATTTGAATTCGGGAATTTATTATTACAGAATAATTTCAAATTCTCAATTTTTTTCAGGTAAGTTTATTAAGATATAATAAGGATTCAAAACATAAACCCTTCCAGAGTTTAAAACTCTGGAAGGGTTGAAAACATAATTAAAAATAGTTGTTAAATTGAGAAAAAACTAAAAAAAAAGAAATTGAAAAATTTTATTCTTAAGTTGAATACAGATTATATTTCAAATTAAATATTTTGCTCACATTAACTCTTTTTTGTTTATTCACAGATACTAATAATTAATAAGATGAAGAAATTAATAATTGCATTAACACTAATATGTCTTTTTAATCAAACAAATGCCAATATATATCTTGTAACACCTCAACAGCAAAATATTCAAGGAGCATTAAACTCATGTCTTTATGGTGATACAGTTTATGTTGATACGGGTTACTATTATGCAAATATTATTTGGCCAAAAGTATCCAATATAAAACTTCTAAGTTTAGGAGATTCATCGAATACAACAATTGATGGTTATGGACTTGGTTCTGTAATAAAGTTTTATTTTACTTTAAACGATACTGCCCAAATAGATACTAATACAGTAATAAGGGGATTTACGATTACCAATGGATATTATTCAACAACTTGGTGTGAAGGCGCTGGAATATATCTTAGTCTTAGTAGTCCAAAATTAGATGGATTATATATAACAAAGAACAGTTTAAAAGGTCATTGGGTTAAAGGGGCTGGGCTATATGGGTATTACTCCAATCCTGTTATCTACAATTCATCTATTTCTGAAAACAGTATAGATTCTGCTAGTTATGCGAAAGGAGCAGGTGTAAATATAGAAGCAGGAACAGCAGTATTTAAGAATGTGAAAATAAATAATAATAACATTCATATTTCTGGTTATAACCATGGTGGTGGATTATTTGCTGTACATTCTAATTTAAAATTAATAAATGTGGAAATTAGTGGAAATATTATGGGGGCGAATGGAACATATTATCACGGAGGTGGTGTGTGGATTGGTTCAACTGATGTTAAGCTAACCAATGTACTAATAGCTAATAACATTATGGGAGAAAATGGGAATTTTTATCACGGTGGTGGAATATATATTAATAATTCAGACACAATTAAAAGAATTGAATTTATTAATGTAACAATTGCTGAAAACAAGTCTTTAGATACAAATCAATTATTTAAAGGTGGTGCAATCTATACTAATGTTAGTGATTCCTTTTTTATTGTAAATTCTATAATTCATACAGAAGAAAATCAAAACCCATTAATATGTGCTGTTGACACACTAAACATAACCTATAGTAATATCCAAGGAGGATATCCCGGAACTGGAAATATTGATATTGCGTCAGGATTTGTTTCTTTGTCGGATTTTCATTTGAAGACAAACTCTCCCTGTGTAAATATTGGGACTTTAGTTAATGCCCCAAATTATGATCTTGATAATAACTTAAGACCATTGCCTGTTTTATCAAATCCTGACATGGGTTGTTATGAAGTTGACCAAACATTGGGAATTTCTTTTATAAAAAATCAGGACGATGCAATAAAATGCTTTCCAAATCCCGTAAATGATATACTATTCATAGAGTTTGACAATTCACAACACTATTCTATTGCTTCTATAGAAATATATAATGGTATAGGAACTTTTGTTAAAGAAGTAGATTTTAAATCAAGTGAAAGTAACATTTATGTTGGTGATTTAGAAAATGGTCTCTATATAATAAAAGTAATTACTACTGAAAATAAAATTTATACAACTAAAGTAATGGTTCTACATTAACCAAAATGAAACCTGCCTTAAACCTGCTTGAGTTTTAAACTCTGGAAGGGTTGTTTTTTATATTAAGGATTTCGTCGGGAGACGAGCACCAGCTATGTGCTCGGAACAGGAATCGAACCTAAAATATTTAATACAAACGCGTGTGGGAAATTTTCTCTTCATTGATAAATCTCTCAGATTTCATTTTAGAAAATTACCGACCTTGATCTATACACTCTTCTATCCACATACTTCTGAGGTATATCATTACCCCATCTGTAAATGTAATAATTTAATTCATCTATACTTTCAGAATTTAATCCATTATTAACTACATTATATTCTGATTTGTCAACAGTGTAATAATATGCATATTTTGCTAAAATCAATTGAAAGTTTTCTGTTGGGAGCTCATTCATCAGTGTTAAAACTTGCAAAGATTTTACTCCTTTTACCGCAATTTCATCCTTAGCTAATTTAAACTTTGATTGGTCAGAATAAGATTGTCGCATTGCCCTTTTTAAAATTTGAAGGTCATGATTTGTCATACAAGAAGTTTCAAGCATAGTGTTATTTTGTTCTTCATCGTCATATTTCTCTATTATAAATTCACTTTTAATTATATTAAACCAGCCATATCTGTCGATATAAGCATAAGTTATTTTCCCATAAGGAATGTAAATATCTTCGTAAAACAATAATTTATCATAACAAGAAACACATTGACGTAGATTTTTTTTATAAACTTCTATTCGGTAGTATCCCTGAGATATATCATTTATTTGTATGATTACTAGGTTATCGAATTTATAACCATTAAATGTAAAATAATAATTACAATTTTTATTTATTACATTAAGTTGAGATTTTATTGCGAATGAGCTATAGCTTAAGATGAATGTTAAAATTACAAAAGTAAATATTCTTTTTCTCATATTTTATCCAATTAATTCATGGCTTTAAAAACAATTAATGTGCCATAAATTAGGCAAATATGTATCCTGATTCATCCACCACGTTGCCTAAATTAAAAATATAATAATTGATAATTATTATTCAAAAATTTACTATCTTGCCAAATTATGTCAAATAAATATTAACATTTTTAATATGAAAAAAGTCATTATCATTCTGCTGGTAATCCAAAATCTTTTAACAATGGGTCAAAACACTAAGGAAAAACATGCCATTAGAATTGAGAATGAAAAAATAACATTTGAATTACCTAAGGATTCTACAGTAGCAGCCAACTTAAAAAAGGCAATTGAAGAGTATTGGTATTACAATGATAATTATGAATTTGCTCAGGTAGGTAGTTGTAGCGATAATTCTATTAAAATATCAATTGTTTTAACTACCCTAACATATGTTGTACGAGAATTTTCAATAAAAGAAGAATTAGGTAGTATCTTAAAACTTATGATTACAATAGATAAACCTCGTTTTAGTATTGGCTTTAGTAGATTTCCAGAATTATCCTATCTCGATTTTGTTGAAATAATTAAAAGGTCTCAATTTGTGCTACTTGAAATAAAAGAAGAAGGTTCTTGGAATAAAGCGTTTGTAGGAATCCATAAAAAATATGGAAAAGAATTAAAGAATAAAACCTTATTAGTGGATACATCTTTATTTAAAGAAAACATAAGTATAGAAAAATTCGGTACTAAATATCCCTATAAATTTGCTTATGTATCAAAAGAAGTAATAGAAGATGCGATAATTAATAACGATAAAAGTAAAGCATACTTTAAGATTGTTGAAGAAAAAGTTGGAATTATTGTTCAATATATTGTTAATGCAGGTACAGGAAAAATTTATGCTGGAAATTATAGCAAAATAGAAACAATTGATAATATTAGAAATTGTTCTAAAAATAAAACCTTAACACTTGATGATATTCGTTGTTTTTTACGAAAAATCCGATAAAAACAATTAATTGCTTTCCTCCCAGTTGTTGCAAGATTTCAAAGTTTAGTATAGATAGAACTATTAAAATTTCTTTTCAGGTAAGTTTATTAAGATATAATAAGGATTCAAAATATAAACCCTTCCAGAGTTTGAAACTCTGGAAGGGTTGTTTATTTAGTAAGGTTCGTCAGGAGACAAGCATCAACTATGTGCCCGGAACAGGAATCGAACCTGCACTCCGTTGCCGGAACATGAACCTGAATCATGCGCGTCTACCATTTCCGCCACCCGGGCATAAAAAAAGAGCAAATCTCAGATGTATAACATAAATGCAAAATGTTGCTGGTGTCCTACGGACTTGCTTCGCATCGCTGGTTGCTAGTTTCTTGTTACTCGTTACTCGTTGCTCAAAAGAATATTATGGTGTTTTAGACAATATTCAATAAAAAAAAGTGCCCAGAACAAGAATCGAACTTGCACGACCGTTAAGTCACATGGCCCTCAACCATGCGCGTCTACCATTTCCGCCATCTGGGCAATAAAATGCAAAAGTATAAAAATTACATTTATACTAATGGTTTTTTATGAATTTAAAAATGATAAAAATTTGTATTTTTGTTTTTATTCCAAAAATTAGGTGCAATAAAAAAATATGTTTACAAAAAACGACATACAACAGTTTAGAACAAAGGGAATAGAACTTTCAACAATTGAAAAGCAGATTAAAAATTTCAAAAACGGCTTTCCTTTTATCGAACTTATAAATCCTGCTACTAAAGAAAATGGTCTGAAATCTTTCAATACTGAAGAGATTAATGCTTTTGTTAATTTTTATAAAGATGCATATAAAGACAGAGATGTGTTGAAATTTGTGCCGGCATCAGGAGCAGCAAGCCGAATGTTTAAACATTTGTTTGAATTTAATAAAAAGTACAAAAACAATAAAATTGACTTTGCAGATTTTTCAAGAGATAAAGGATTTAATTCTGTTTATAATTTTTTTGATAAAATCCAAAATTTTGCTTTTTATGAAGAACTGAAATCATCAATGCATAAAGATGAACTTGACATCGAACAATGTTTAGCTGAAAAGGATTTTACAATCGTCATTGATTATCTGTTAACAGAAAAGGGACTAAACTATGCTGCACTTCCCAAGGGATTATTGAAATTTCATAATTATGAAAATCATTCAAGAATGTCAATTGAAGAACATCTTGTTGAAGGTGCTAATTATGCAAAAAATAATAATGGAATAGTGAAAATTCATTTCACGCTTTCGCCTGAACACAAAGAAGAATTTGTTGAAAAAATAGAAGAAGTTAAAGGAAAATATGAAGAAAAATTTGATGTAGTTTACAATATTTCCTATTCAGAACAAAAGCCGTCAACCGACACTATTGCAGTGAATATGGATAATAATGTTTTTCGCGAAAATGACGGGAAAATTTTGTTCAGACCGGGTGGACACGGTGCCTTAATCGAAAATCTTAACGAAATTAATGGTAATATAATTTTTATTAAAAACATTGATAATATTGTTACTGACAAACTAAGTAAAGAAACTTATGTTTATAAAAAAGTTGCCGTAAGTTATCTTATTAAACTTCAGGATGAAATTTTCAGATATTTAAAAACTCTTGAATGTGGCAATATCACGGATAAAGAACTTGATAAAATTATTGATTTTACAATAAATGAATTGAATATAAATTGCAATTTCAGCGATTATAAAAAGTCTGAAAAGATTGATATTTTATTCAACAAACTTAACCGTCCGATAAGAATTTGTGGCATGGTGAAAAACGAAGGCGAACCCGGTGGAGGACCATTTTGGGTAAAAAATTCTGAAGGATTTGTTTCACTCCAAATTATTGAATCATCTCAAATTGATTTAAGCAACATTCAGCAAAAAGAAATCGTAAATAATGCTACTCATTTTAATCCTGTTGACCTTGTTTGCGGGGTGAAAAATTATAAAAGCAAAAATTTTAATCTTCACGATTTTGTTGACCATTCAACAGGTTTTATTTCTGAGAAATTCAAGGATGGAAAAAAACTTAAAGCACAAGAATTGCCAGGCTTGTGGAATGGTGCCATGGCAAATTGGATTACTATTTTTGTGGAAGTCCCGATTATTACTTTCAATCCTGTTAAAACTATCAACGACCTGCTACGCGAACAACATCAGTAGATATTTATTTTAACTTGTGTGATTTTTAGTTATTTTTGTTAATTAATTTTTACTAAAAAGTGGTCAACGTATTTCAGGCATTGACAGTTAGCTATTGGCTGTTAGATGGCACACTGAGATGAGTCGAAGTGTAAAAAGGAATATCGAACAATGAAAAAAGAAAAATTTTCAAGCATCCCAATCCTATGTTTGTTATTTCACCAATGACATTATGGAAATAGATTTAGAGATTTACTTAGAATTCTTAATAGTATAAATATCTCTTAATTTTTAGTGTTGCTGTTTTTTGAAAAGGTTCAGTATGTGCTACCAGCAATTGAATTTTAGAGAATTTATTTACCCTTAGATTTATATATTGTTTGAGTTCAGGAGACAATTCTTCAATAAGTTTATCAACTTTTTTAGTGATTTCATCTAACTTTTCATCAACTATTTGAGATACTTCAGCGGTCATTTCTCTAACCTTGTTTTCCAGCTCTTCTCTGTTGAAATGTACCAAAGCTACAAGTTTTCCTTTTTTCTCTACAACAATTGATTCAGTTACATGAGGAAAATTATTAATTAAAGATTCAATTTCTTCAGGATAAATATTTTCTCCGTTAGCACCAACAATCATATTTTTTAATCTTCCTTTATGGCTAAGATAGCCTTTCTCATCAAAAACTCCCAAATCGCCGGTTTTAAACCAACCATCTTCTGTCATTACTTCATTGGTTTTAGCTTCGTTTTTAAAATAACCCAACATAATATTTGGTCCTTTAGCCCAGATTTCTCCTTCGCCAGTTATTGGATTTGGATTGTTAATTTTTAAATCACAATAAATTACTTTTTGCCCAATTGCCTGAAAACTTGTTTCAGAAGGATTAGAACCAGCTATTAATGGAGATGTTTCTGTAAGTCCGTAACCAATTGCATAGGGAAATTTTGCATCTCTTAAAAATTGTTCGACTTTATGATTTAGTTTTGCTCCACCAATTCCGAAAAATTTCAAGTTTCCACCAAAGGTTTGATATAATTTTTTTCCGGCTAAAAGATGAATCAGTTTTTGAGTAGATTTATATTTATATAAAAATCGAGTTATTGTTTTTTTCTGAATTTCAGGAAGAATTTTATTATTATAAACTTTTTCAATAATCATTGGTACTGTAAGCATAATATCCGGCTTCACACTCTGCATAGCTGGAACCAAAACACTTGCTGTTGGAGGTTTACGCAAATAGCTTACACTGGCACCTTTTAAAATTGGCAAGATTAGTCCGAGAGTATTTTCGTATGTATGTGATAAAGGTAAAACAGATAAGAATTTAAAAGACTCTTGAATTAGTTGTACGTTATTAGCTTGAATTGCATTTATTATTACATTTTTCTGTGATAGCATAACACCTTTTGAGTCTCCTGATGTGCCTGAAGTGTAAAGTAGTATAGCTAACTCGTTTTCATCAACATTATAATCAGATGTACTTTTAGCAGCTTTATCAAATTTAACAGACTTATTCTTGCTTTCCAAAATCTCAAAATTGTCGATGCTAACAATTGTCTCAACAAAATCTTTTTTTACATCAGTAAGTTTAGCTTCAAGGCTTTTTGAAACAAAAATTGCTTTAGCTTCGGAATGCTGTACTACATTTTGCAATTCATGTGAATTGAAGTCAGGGAGAACAGGGACTGCAACTACACCCATACATTGCAGGGCAAAGTAAACAACACCCCAGTTAGGCATGTTTTGACTGTAGATTATAACTTTATCGCCGGGTTTGATTTTCAAGGCTTCAAGAAATGCTTGAACAGCATTAATTTGATTTCCCATTTGAGCATAAGTCAAATGTTCTTCATCAACAAAACCAAGGGCATTATTATTTGGAAATTTTGCAACAGAATCTGAAATTATTGTTGGAAAATTTAATTTGTCGTGTTTTATCATATGTTTTAAATTGCTGCAAAGATATACTAAAATAATTTATAGAGTGAAAAAGCATATATTATTTCAAAAGATTATTATAAGTTGCTGATTGAAAAGATATTTATATTTTGTTTTTTAGTTTATTAAGAAATTATAAAAAAGATAATAAATTAATCTGCAATTAATAAAAAGTATATTTTTGTGAGCTTTTTATATTTTCAATGCTGTTAAGTTTTTTATTAATGTAATTGAAGATTCGTAATTCGTTTTTAATTATAATAATCAAAATAATACATGAAAAAACTTTTAATATTTTTGATGGTTTTGTTTAGCTTTTTTTTAACTGAAGCTCAAACGAAAAGAGTATTGTTTCTTGGAAACAGTTACACCGATGTAAACAACCTGCCACAATTAACTGCTAACGTTGCTGCATCAGTAGGGGATACCTTAATTTATGATAGCAATACTCCCGGTGGAAATACTTTGCAAGGTCATTCAACAAATCCAACATCAATAAATAAAATAATGCAGGGAAACTGGGATTTTGTTGTTCTACAGGATCAAAGTCAGCGTCCATCTTTCCCGATTTCTCAGGTGCAAACTCAAGTTTTTCCTTATGCTAAGATTTTAGATAGTATAATTAAAACAAATAATCCTTGCGGAAATTCTATGTTTTATATGACATGGGGCAGAAAGAATGGTGATTCATATAACTGTGCTGCCTGGCCTCCTGTATGCACTTACAATGGAATGGATAGTTTGCTCCACATGCGTTATATGATGATGGCTGATAGTAACAATGCTGTTGTTTCACCTGTGGGTGCAGTTTGGAAATATATTCGTTATAATTATTCATCTATCAATTTGTACGATATGGACGAAAGCCATCCATCATTAGCCGGTTCTTATGCAGCAGCATGTTGTTTTTATACTGCAATTTTCAGGAAAGACCCAACTCAAATTTCTTTTAACACTACTCTGAATTCTACTGATGCGGCGAATATAAGGGCAGCAACAAAATTAGTGGTTTTTGATAGTTTATTAAATTGGCACATCGGCGAATACGACCTTTTTTCTGATTATTCTTACACTCAATTAGCCGGTTATAGTTTTCAGTTTAACAATCTTTCACAAAATGCTACTGGACAAATTTGGGATTTTGCAGGTATTACTGATACATCAGCTAATCCTGTCTATACTTTTCCTAGTGCCGGAACATATACAGTTACTTTAAGCTCCTATGATAACTGTGATACAATTATTTCAACAAAGTCAATCATTGTTATTCAAACAAGTTTACAGGAAAATAAAATTCAAAATGAGTTTAGAATTTATCCAAATCCTGCATTTGATAGAGTGAATATTGAACATGCTTTTGATAGAGAAATTTCAGTAAGAATTTTCAATGTATTAGGTGAAAAATTAATTTCAATTGACAATCTTTCAAATAATGAAATTGATGTAAGTTCTTTAGAAAGCGGAATTTATTTATTCCAGATTACTAATGGAAATAATAGTGTAATAAAGAAACTTATGATTCACAAATAATCTACTAATCCTTTATACAACGAATTGAATAAGCAAATTTTTTAGAGCCTGAATATCTTTGTACAAATCCATCAGAATGAACCATTTTTCGAGTCCATGCATTATTAGTATATGAAGTATCAACTGTAGAACTCCACCAATAACCTGTACTATTGATGTTAATACTAGCACTACCGCAAGTTAAACAGCCGCCCGGAAGGGCTGTAAATCCACTTGAATTTGTTGCAGCGTCCATCCAGTCTGATTTCCAGTGCGTTTCACCGGTTTCTTTCAGTTTGTCACCAGCAAGACTATCACCACCAAGATAGTTAATTAGCGCATCCCATTCAGCATCAGATGGTAAATGCCAACCAGAAGGAATGACTAATTCAAGACTACTCCATCTATATAATTTTCCGTAAACATCACAACTAGCATCGTGATTATAACACGTACCTAAAACCGCGTAGTTTAGATTTTCAGCCATCCATGTTTGATTACCTATTTTAACTATTTTATAGACTTTGCCATCCCGAGCGTCAGTAAACGTTGTTATAGGTTCATCTTTTTCATCTTCTTCTTTATTGCAAGAATAATTTATTATTATAGCATAGCTTAATGCTAACATTATAAAAATTGTTTTTTTCATGGTTTTTTTTTTAATAATTTAATTTATTTATTATTTTCAAAACTTAATTATAAACATATTCTCCAAATTAAAGAACAAATTTTTTATATAAGACTGAATTTTATCTATAATAGTTGCCTGTAATTAATATTTCAAAAGAAGTTTATTTAAGTTGAATAAAAAAAGCCAACAAATAGTTATTTGTCGGCTTTTTAATTTACAGTGATAAACTGGATTTATTACAGCTTCACAAACTTCCCACTACCCAAAGCCATGCCATCCGAATAAAGCTCATAAAAATAAACTCCTGCTTTAAAGCTTTTTAAATTAAGATTATAGGTGCTTGTGGAAGCATTTATTTTGCTTGAGTAGACCTGTTGCCCAAGAGCATTAAATATTGTTATAGTACTTTTATTGCTATGGTTTTTTGGTAATTTAAAATTAATATAGCTTGATGCTGGATTAGGATAAATCTTCAACTTGGGGACACTGAGCGAAGTCGAAGTGTTCATCCCCACAACGCCATTACTATCTGTTTTAAACATCCAAGCAGTCCATCCTGGACCACTTTGATCGGAGAAAAACCCTACTCCCATAAAACCACCATCATCAGTTACAATTAAATCGTTTAGTTGACAATCCCATGGATCCGGTTCAAAATCATAGCTTTTACACCAAAGGCTATCTCCATTTGAGTTTAGTTTTAGAATCACAGCATCGCGTCCATATCTTTGTGCTGTGCCTGACACTATTATATTGCCATCAGTAAGAATTTTTATTCCAATGCCTTGATGTAATGAAATGCATTCTATTGTATGATATAGTATATAAGTCTTATCCCATATTATTTGTTTGGAATTAATATTTATTTTAAAAACATTAAATCCCATTAAATCATTAGTACTGTCATAAGTAAATGTCTCTGCCCCGACACATGTATTACTATCGATTTTTGCAAGAGATGATGTTGTTGACCATCCACCCATGCCACTATTAATTAATAATTGCCATTCAATATTACCTATAGAATCTGTTTTTGCTATTTTATTAACATTGTTTCCAAAAGGATTCAAAAACACATATCCTCCATTATTTGTTAATTCAATATCATAGAGTCCGGTTACATTTCCATACGTTTTCCTCCACAACACATTTCCAACACTATCAATCTTCATTAAAAAAGAACGAAGATTGCCAGTTACACAATTTTTATTATAATTACCTGTAAGTATATATCCTCCATCAGGAGTGGCTTTAATAGCGGTTAACACCGAAAAAACATCTGATGCGGTTTGGGATATTATAGTATCTGGATGAGTATAAGTTTTTGTCCATAGGGTGTCTAATGTGCTTTTGTTTAAAACTATAATAGTTCCTAAATCTCTATTTAGTGTATCAGTCCTAATGTTCAATTGAATAAGTTTATTATTGTCAATTATCAATGAATTGTAATAATAACTTGCATAAGAATTCAATGAATCAACTAAAAGTTTTTTGTCTTTTAATACTCCATTGTAATCAATTTTCAAAATAATTAGTTGTTGCTTATTATTTGTTTTGTTTCCTGCAAAAATGCCTGTTGCATAGTAAAATGAGTCGTCTTTTTGAATATTGTCAATACTATATGCTCCGCTTCCAAAAGGCCTGAGTGTATCATTAAACATTGTTGTGAATTGAGCAGATAGCTTTCCAACACTAAAAACAAGAAAAAAGAATATTAATAATTTCTTCATCTACTACTTTTCATTATTAACTTTTAAAAACTTCCCCTTACCCAAGACCTTTCCATCCGAATAAAGTTCATAAAAGTAAACTCCTGCTTTAAAGCTTTTTAAATTAAGATTATAGGTGCTTGAAGATGTGCTTATTTTGCTTGAGTAAACTTCTTGCCCCAGAGCATTAAATATTGTTAAAGTGCTTTTTTGCTTAAGGTTTTTTGGTAATTCAAAATTAATATAGCTTGATGCTGGATTAGGGTAAACTTTAAGTTTTGATCTTTCAAAATTTGAACTTTCAAAACCGACAACGCCATTACTATCTGTTTTAAACATCCATGCTGTCCAGCCGGGACCATTTTGGTCTGACCAAAACCCAACTCCCATAAAACCGCCATCATCTGTTACAATTAAATCGTTTAACTGACAATCCCAAGGATCGGGTTCAAAATCATAGCTTTTACACCAAAGACTATCACCGTTAGAGTTAAGTTTTAGTATCACAGCATCATGCCCATATCTGTTTGCTGAACCCGAAACAATTATACTACCATCAGCCAATGTTTCTACTCCCATGGCTTGATTAACAGTGAAGCAATCAAAACTTTTATATGTATAATAACTCTTTTCCCAAACTACACTTTTTGTAATTAAGTTAACTTTTGTTACAACTAAAGCTGATAAAAAATTTGAAACATCATATAAGTATTTAGAAGCTACAATAGCGTAGTTAGCTCCCTGTAAAGCTACTGACAAAGGGTATCCTGCCATTGGATTTGTTGTAGTGCCAACTTTCCATTGATAGATTCCCACTTTATTAAATTTTACCAATTGTAGATTATTTGTCCCATTTAATCCACTTGGAACAAAATATCCCGAATCTTGAGCGATTTCAATATCAAAAAATGTATAATAAGTACTATACGTCCTTCTCCATTCCACATTACCAATACTATCAATCTTCATTAAAAAGGAACGAAGATTACCAGTTATGCAGTTTTTATTATAATTGCCTGTAAGTATATATCCCCCATCAGGAGTTGCTTTAATAGCAGTTAATACCGAAAATACATCTGATGCAGTTTGAGCTATTATAGTATCAGGATGAGTATAAGTTTGAGTCCATTGGGTATCAAGGTTGTATTTGTTAATAGAAGTTATAAATCCAAATGTGCTGGAAGCACCAATTTTTTGGCCACAAAACAATAAAGAAGTATCCTTTATTACCATCGAATTATATGGGTATAATGCATAATCATAAACTGAATCATTATATGAGGATTTTTTAATTATTTGGCCATTTAAATTAAGTCTTATAACATATGGATATTGTCCGTTTGCATTATTAATAAAACCACCAACATAATATGCACTATCATCTTGAATAACACAATCAAAACCATCACCACCACTTCCAAAAGCACGAACAGTATCATTAAACATTGTTGAGAATTGAGCTGATAGCTTTCCAATACTAAAAACTAGTAAAAAGAATATTAATAATTTCTTCATAAAGGTTGTTCTTTTGCATGGTTTTAGCAAAAACATCATATTCTCAAAATTAGTAAAATCCTCCAACATATCATCATTAATTTCAAAATTTTTCATTGAATTTTTTTTAAAAAGCATTATTAATTTAAAATTATCCTGAAAATAATTTGAGAAAAATCTTATAAAAAAAAGCCAACAAATAATTATTTGTCGGCTTTTAAATTTACAATGAATTTATAATTTATTCAGCTTTATCTTCTTCTGCTTCTGTTAATAAATGTTTAGCAAGGAATTTTTCCATAGCTTCCCAAAGTTCAAATCTGTTTTCTTCGTTTCTGAATCCATGACCTTCGTTTTCTTTAACCATATATTCAACGTCAACTCCTCTTGCTTTAAGAGCTTCGACCATTTGGTTTGACTCATTAACATTAACTCTTGGGTCTTTAGCTCCCTGAGCTACATACAATGGAGCAGTAATTTTGTCTGCATGAAAAGCAGGAGAAGTTGCCACAAACTGAAGGCTGTCAGCAACAGGGTCTCCAACCATATCATACATCATTGTTAGCATTGGTTTCCAATAAGGAGGAATAGTTCTCATGAATGTAAATAGGTTAGAAACACCAACTATATCTACACCACATGCATAAACATCAGGAGTGAAGGCAAGTCCTGCTAAAACAGCATAACCACCATAACTTCCACCCATAATTCCAATTCTCTCTTTGTCTGCAATGCCTTGCTCAACTAACCAATTTACACCGTCTGTAATATCATCCTGCATTGTTAAACCCCATTGTTTGAAAGATGCTTCCATGAATTTTTTACCATAACCTGTTGAGCCTCTGAAATTCATTTGAAGAACTGCATAATCTCGATTTGCAAGGAACTGAACTCTTTTATCAAATCCCCAATTATCTCTTGCCCAAGGTCCGCCATGAGGATGAATAACTGTTGGTAGATTCTTAGCAGTTTCCATAGTGTATCCTTTTGGAAGTGTTAGATATCCATTGATTGTTAAACCATCTCTTGATTTGTAAGTAATTGGTTTTACTTCAGCCATATTGTTTTCATCAATCCAAGGGCTAACATCATGAATTTTTGTTAGTTCATCAGTGTTTTTATCATAAAGATAATATGCACCTAAAGAGCGGTCGCTGTATGTACGAACAATAAATTTGGTTTCATCTTTTGTCATTCCAGAGATACCAATTTCATATTCTCCAAGATCTTTCTGTAGTCTTTCGAAAATTTTCTTTATTTCTTTATCAAAGAAATATCTTTCTTTTTTCCATGAAGTAAAAGAAGCAGTAGTTATGACTTTTCGTTTTCTTGAGTAATACAGTCCTCCAACATCATAATCAGCATTTGTGTAAAGAACTTCTGTTTCTTCAGCTTTTTCAATGTCGAAAATTACAATGGCTGTTTTATCTCTGTTGAGATTAGAAACGCAATATAAATTTTTGTTATCGAATGTGAAAAAACTTGGAGACATTTGTTCTTTATAGTTTGTAGTTAAAATAATTTTAAACTCATCATTTTCAGTTTCACGATAAAGAATACTTGTGTTTAGTCCATCTAATTGATAAGCAATTCTCAGTTGTCCATTATGGTCAGTCATCCATCCCTGAATGTTTCCCGGATTTTCTGCCAATTGTTTAATTTCTCCGGTTTCGATATTAAGTCTGTAAGGGTCAAAAACTCTTGGATTGTTTTTGTTTAAACCAACAATTACTTCATTAGGAATGTCTTTTAAATCATCAATAATTTGAGTTCTAACACCTTCAAAATCTGTTAAAGCAATTAAATTACTACCGTCAATGTTTACTCCAAGCAGTTTGTAGTTTTCGTCTCCATCACTATCTTTGAGGAAAAGTATTCTTTCGTCGTTTGCCCAGAAGTATCCTGTAATATCTCTTTCGGTTTCTTTAGTAAGTTGAATCACTTCTTCTTTGCCAATTTCCTGTACAAAAATGTTCATCCTTTTTTCATAAGGAGCGAGATAGGAATAATATTTCCCGTTAGGTGAAATTTTATAGCCTGATTTGTCAGGATTTTTGAAGAAATTTTCAATAGTTACTTTTTCAGCTTTAACGATTTCTTCTTTGTCATTTTTTTCAGAATTGCCACAAGCACCAATAAATAATGATGTAACAAAAACTCCAATGACCATCAATAATAAATTTGTTTTTTGTTTCATTTTAATAATAGATTTGTTTAATTAATAAAATTTTTGGTTTTTATAATTTAATGTTAAATAATTTCTTTTTTACATTGTTCAATGATTTTTGCATCTACCCAGAAAACATTTCCTGCAAAATTAAGGTATTTTCTATTTTTATAATTAGCATTTGGATAAATCGAATCGGTATTACTTGTGAAAAATAAATATTTGCCATCATAAGAAAGATATGGAGCAAATTCATCATTGTCAGAATTTACACTTTTGTCGAATTTAATTGCATCGCCCCATTGTCCATTTCCTAAATTATAAGCTATATATAAATCACAGTTATTAATGCTATCATATCTTGTTGAAGAGAAAATTAAAAAACTTTCATCAGGAGAAATAAATGGGTCGAAATCATGATAAATAGTATTTATTGATTCTTTAAGAATTTTAGGTTTTTGATATTTGCCATTTTTATATTCCGATTTAAAAATATCAAGTCCTGAATTCATTTGGTTGAAGTCTGAAAAAAAGTAAATATTTCCGTTTTTAGCTATTGTAGGACAGAGATAGTTAGAATTATTATTTATGTCAAGGGGTTTTGGCTCATCCCATCCATTAGTTGTAAAATTAATTTCCCAAATATTATAGTCATTAATCGAGTCATACTTAAAGGTTGGTCGGTCTGATACAAAAAGTATTTTCTTTCCATCCTGCGAAATCGAAATATCAATGTTTTTGCTTTTTTCGTCTGAAAACCACGCACGTTTTGGTTCACTCCATTTATTATTGACTTTCTCCATTTGCATAATTTTAAAATATGAACCGCTGGTTCGTAGAGAGAAATAAAAATTGTTTCCATCCGGTGAGAAAAAGGAGTTAGTTTCATCATTATAAGTGGAAACAATTCCGGGTGCAAAAATTTCAGCGGAAGTGCCGGGTGGAGTTTGACCTAAATATTCTCCAACAGGACTTACATAAGTGAGTTGTTTGTCTTTTTCTATTTGATTTGAATTTGATTCTGGAATATTTTTAACAGAATTATCACAACTAATAACAAAAATTATTATCAATAAAAATAAAAGTGTTTTTAAACTATTTTTCATACTTAAAGTTATTTGTATAAATAAAGTAATAATCTAAGCCGATAGATTCTATCGGCTTAGATTTAATGAGAAAATTTACAAATAAAGTAATGTTATTTTTGTGTGTTCTTATTTGTTCTAATAATATGCCATTATTTGTAATAAGCATTATAACAATGCAATAAAAAGTTCTGAGAATATTTTTTAGATTAAAAGTGTTCATGTTCTTATAATTTATTGTTCATTAATGAACAAGTGTAATTTACAGTTTTTAAATAATTGGTACTACTACGAATTTAGTGGAAATACCAAAAATCAAATACAAAAAAACAAATAATTTACAATTTACCATCCCGATAAGTATCGGGACAATTTCCAAAATTATTTACATATTAAAACGAAATGTAAATAATGAGAGTGAAACTTAAACGCTTTAGTGCGATAAATGTTAACGTATTGCGTTTATTTGTCTTTTGTGTTGTTTGAGTTTTTTTAACATTGGAATTTGGGTTTTATTTGCTATTTGTTTTTTGCTATTTGGAATTTATTAAATATTAAAATATTTTCATTTTTACTAAAATAATAGTATAACCAAATAATCTATAATTTAAGTCATATTGTTTATTTATTTTATAATCCATTTTTTTTGCGAAACATCATAGGGACATTTTCTTTGCCGGGAACTCCAATTTCAACAAGTTTCCAATCTTTTTCATATTCCTTAATTTTGTGTTTAATTATTTTAACCCTATCGCAATTAGGGGGATTACATTCTTCAAGGCTAACAAGCTCAACTCTGTATTTTAGAGTTTTTTTTCGTCCATTAATTTTAACATCAATTTCAATGTTTTGTTCGGTTTCAATTTCCGGAACTACTATAATAATTTCTCTCATTTTGGTTCCTGTTTTAATAATTTAATTACTCTGATTTTAGCGAATCTATGGGATTTTGCTTAGTTACTTTATATGATTTAATTATTGTTATTGTAATTGCATAAATTATTATTATTATCCCTGCTAATAGAAATATCCACAAATTTATGGGTATTCGACTTGAAAAATTTTCGAGCCATTTGTCTAATCCAAAATATGCTAATGGCCATCCAATAAGAATTGAAATTCCTACTAATCCGGCAAATTCTTTTGTCAGAAGTGTTACTATCCTTTGGGAGGAAGCTCCTAAAATTTTTCTAATTCCAATTTCCTTAGTTCGTTGTTCAGCCATAAATGAAACAAGACCAAATAATCCAAGACCTGCTACAAAGATTATTAGTATAGTTAAAATTGCAGCGAGTTTTCCTAAGTTTTCTTCTTCATTGTAAAGCTTATTTAAATCTTCGCAAAGAAGATAATGTTCAAAAGGTCTTGCTTCGACATAGGATTTCCATTTGTTTTCAAGGAAAGGAACTACCTGCTCATAACTTCCCGGCAGGATTCTAACAAAAATATATTTAGTGTACATAAAAATTTCATTGTCATTTTCTTTAAGATTCAATACTAATGGTGTTTTATCATTGTGTTGTGATTTAGCATAGAAATCTTTAAAAACACCTATAACTTTTTCTTTACCATTTAGTGAGTGGAATTTTTTACCAATAGCATTTTCGTTTGTATTCCATCCTAATTGTTTAACCATTGCTTCATTAATAAGAATGGAATATTTTTTATCAGTTTCTAAATCTTTATCATATCCTCTCCCTGCTAATATTTCGATATCAAAAGTTTTGATGAAATCGTCTCTAATAACCAAACTTGGATAGAATTGAATTTCGTCAGCGGGGAAACCTTCGGGTTTAAATTCATGAGTATTATGGTCTTCACCTGTTTTGTAATCAGCCGCAGTTACATATTCAATATTTGGATTTTGTAATAACTCCTTTTTAAAAGAATCATATTTATTAACAACAGAGGAATGTCCTGTTGGAATTACTATAATATTATCTTTATTGAAACCAATATCAGCATTACGTAAATGATTCAATTGAAG
>Ga0307990_1000504_pt1 | contig 34682 bp, 33 predicted proteins | sample EllFjometagen129_FD_203168 | JGI IMG/M metagenome (GOLD analysis project Ga0307990, IMG submission 203168) | Marine microbial communities from Ellis Fjord, Antarctic Ocean - #129 | ecosystem: Environmental > Aquatic > Marine > Unclassified | place: Southern Ocean | collected 2014-10-08
GATGGTAGCGGAGGAGGGATTTGAACCCCCGACACCAGGATTATGATTCCCGTGCTCTAACCAGCTGAGCTACTCCGCCATCAGAAGAGTGGAGAACATAGAAAAAGCGGTTCGGGAAAACAAGTGCAATGTGGTAAGAATTCAACCCATGAACTTGATCCTTATTTTTCCTGAAGAGACCGGCCCCGATGGACGTGTCAAGCTGACCGATCAACGCGCGGTTCACATCCAAAACGTGCTTCGTGCGGAGCCGGGGAAAGTGCTGCGTATCGGCCTGCTCAACGGTCCGTTCGGCCGCGGCAGGGTCGAAGAGATGGTTGAGGGATCCGTGACGCTCGCGTGTGAATGGGAGGCGGCTGCGCCGCCGTGCCCGACCCTCGACCTGCTACTGGCCATGCCGCGCCCCAAGGTGCTCAAACGCCTCTGGGCGCAGCTCGCCGCACTTGGCGTTGGACGCATCATTCTCACCAATGCCGAAAAAGTGGAGCGATTCTATTTCGACACGCACGTGCTCAATCCGGACTTCTACAATGCCCGCTTCATCGAAGGCTTGCAGCAGGCGCGCGACACCCGTCTGCCGGAAGTCAGCGTCATCAAACAGCTCAAGCCTTTCCTTGAGACGGAGACGTTTCCAACCATTGAAAAAAAATTAATCGCCGATCCGTCCGGAGAGCATTCTCTTTTCCAAACATTGGAAAATCTCGGCGAAAAAGTTCCAAGCATTGGAACTGGCCCGAAGGGTCGAGGCTCTCCGAACTGCGTCGGGGCACAGCGCTTCGCGGCGCAAGAGCGGCGTATTCTTCTAGGGATCGGGCCGGAGGGCGGATGGACGCCGTATGAGCTGGAGATGTTTCAGGCGCACGGGTTTGAGGTGTTTGGCATGGGCCCGCGAATATTGCGTACAGATACTGCGTGTATCGGGCTGATAAGCCTGCTTGCGGAAAGTCTGAGGAAAAGCGTATAACCCAGTTGTAAAGGGGGCTTTATATGGACACCGCAATTGTTGATTTCACAAACTATACGGACAGCATCAGAGAAGCGCTTGATGCCATACGAGCCTGTGAAACTCTGGAGAAGCAGACTGCAATTTTGATTAAGCCGAATTTGATGGGTCCGCAACCCTTTCCGGTGACGACCTCCATTGAGTGCTGCGATGCCGTGCTCGATTATGTCCGCGCCTGCGCTCCCGCTGCGGAGATTGTGGTGGGCGACGGCTGCGGCGATCCGAACATGGATACGCACGAGGTTTTTGTAGAGCTCGGTTATGCAGACTGGGCGCTGGAGAAGGGCGTTCATCTGATTGATCTCAATGATGCACCGCTTGAATGGCGCGAAGATCCTGATTGTGAAATGTTCCCAGAGATCGCTCTGCCGGAAATCGCCTTCAGCCACTACATCGTTTCGGTTCCGGTCCTCAAAGCGCATACGCTGTCCGCCATGACCGGCGCGATGAAAAACATGATGGGGTTTGCCCCGCCGCGCCACTACAGCGGTGGCAAGAAGGGCTGCTGGAAAAAAGCCGTTTTTCACGAAAATCTGGAGCAGGCGATTATCGATCTCAATCGCTACCGCAATGCCGATCTCACCGTCATGGACGCATCGGTCGGACTTTCACAAAGTCATCTCGGTGGCCCGGAATGCGACCCGCCCATCGGAAAAATTCTTGCGGGTTTCGATCCCCTAGAGCTCGACCGAAAAGCCGCGAAACTGCTGGGCCTTGACTGGCACGATATCGGCCACCTCTCGGAAGCCGCCGAATGAAAAACCGTCTGATTAAACTGTTCGCCACCGGATTCGGTTTCGGTTTGAGCCCGGTGATGCCCGGCACGGTCGGCACGCTCTGGGGGATTCCGCTCGCATGGGGAATCATGCTGCTTCCTACCATTTGGTGTCAGATCGGCATCTGCTTGATTTTAACCCTGATCGCCATTCCGATTTGCGGGGCGGCGGAAAAAATCATTGGCGGCAAAGATCCGAGCTGTATTGTGGCCGATGAATATTTGACCCTGCCAATCGTTTATCTCGGTCTTCCGTTCACGCCGTGGGTCATCTTGAGCGGGTTTGTTTTCCACCGCATCTTCGATATCACCAAGCCGCCGCCGATCAAACAGCTGCAGGACATCCACGGGGGCTTCGGGATCACGATCGACGATTTTCTGGCCGCGCTGATCGCGCTCGGTTGCAATCATCTTTTATTCCGTGTGATCATTCCTATGGTTGGCTGATCGGGGCTGGTCTGCTACAACATCGCCCCATGAGCACCACCGACACCATTGCCGCCATTGCCACGCCGCCCGGAGAGGGCGGGGTCGGCATCGTGCGCATCAGCGGTTCCAATGTTTGGAAAATCGCCGATGAAATCTTCCAAACATTGCCTGCCCTGAGCGGAGTCGAAGGGGTAAAACCATCCACCAAAGAAGGCGGCACTTTTGTTTTTGGGAAGATCGTTGACTCCGCCGGCAAAGAGATTGACGAGGGGCTCTGTTTGATCTTCCGCGCGCCGAAAAGCTACACCGGCGAAAACACGGTCGAAATTCAGGGCCACGGTGGCTCCGTGGTGTTGAAAAAAATTCTGCGCCGCGCGCTCGAAGCCGGCGCGCGGATGGCCGAGCCGGGCGAATTTACCAAACGCGCTTTCCTCAATGGCAAGATGGATCTCGTGCAGGCCGAAGCCGTGGCCGACCTGATTCACGCCCGCAGTGACCGCGCCGCCCAAGCCGCGCTCGAACAGCTCGAAGGGTCCTTAAGCGGACAGTTCAACACCCTCTACGATCAGTTTGTCGACATCGCCGCCGACCTCGAAACGACTCTCGATTTCGCTGAAGACGAACTGCCCGATGAGGTGTTTCCAATGCTTGGAAAAAAACTGGATGAAAGTTTCCAATGTTTGGAAAACCTGCTTTCCACCTGGGACGAAGGCCGCCTGCTACGCGAAGGCGCGCGCGTCGTCATTATGGGCCGACCCAACGCCGGCAAATCCACACTCTTCAATGCGCTGCTCGGGAGCGATCGCGCGATTGTCACCGAGTTCGCTGGCACCACCCGCGATGTCATCGAAGAGGGGCTAGTGCTCGAGGGGATTCCGCTGCGTATCCTCGACACCGCCGGTTTGCGTGAGGCCGAGTGCGAAATCGAGCGCGAAGGCATCCGCCGCGCCCGCGAGCACTCCGCCGCCGCCGACATCGCGGTCTATCTCATCGATTCCTCCGCGCCGGTTTCCGCGGAAGACGTCGAGCATCTCGCTAAATTAAAACCGGAGAAAACCGTCGTTGTTCTCAACAAATCTGATGTCCAGATTTCAGGTTTCGAGTTTCAAGTTTCGAGTTTCAACCCTGTTGAAACATCCCTGATCGATCGCACCGGTCTGGACGAAATCAAGCGCGCCATTGCCGCGAAGCTGGAAGCCGGTGTCGATTTGTACACGCCGCCGCACGCTGTGATTTCGGAGCGGCACCGCAATCTGTTGGAACAGGCGCGGATGGAGCTGGAACAGGCTCGCGAACAGCTGACGGGCTTAGAAGACGAAGGCGTCGCGCTGGCCGCCGAGCACCTGCGCTCGGCGCTCGAAAGCCTCGGCCAGGTCACCGGCCGCGTTTATCACGACGAGCTGCTCGATAACGTCTTTTCCCGCTTCTGTATCGGGAAGTGAGCCGCTGAGCTGCGGTACAGTGCATTGGGACGTGGACGAATGTATTCTGCTCTTGCGATGCGAAGCACTGGTTTGTAACGTAGTTGCATGAAAAAGACAGATGCCCCCATTTTGAAATACAGCGCCAAAGGGCGCTCCCGTAAAATCGAAGATTTTCTGCTGCGGCCGCCGGTCGAGAAGGGTGCGGATGAGATCGCCCGCAAGGTGCTCGAAGATATTCGCAAAAAAGGCGATAGCGCCGTGCTCAAGTATGCCCGGCAGTTCGACCGCGCCCCGTCGACGATGACGGAGCTGCAGGTTTCTAAAGCGGAAATGACTGCCGCTAAAAAAGCGGTGGATGCCGATTTTAAAAAAGCAGCCAAAGAGGCGCATAAACGCATTGCTCAGTTTGCTGTGGCCGGTTTGCGCGAGGACTGGCGGATGCCCGCCCCGCAGGGCGGATGGCTCGGCGAAAAGTTTGTGCCGCTCGACCGTATCGGCGCCTACATCCCCGGTGGTACCGCGCCGCTCGCCTCCACCGCGCTGATGACGTTGACGCTGGCGCAGGTTGCCGGTGTTCCGGAGTTGGTCGCCTGCACACCTGCTGACAGCGAAGGCAAGGTGAACCCCTACATCCTTTATGCGCTCGATCTGGCGGGCGCAACTGAGATTTATAAAGTCGGTGGTATTCAGGCCATCGGCGCAATGGCGTATGGAACCAAAAGCATTGGCAAGGTGCAGAAAATTGTCGGCCCGGGCGGGCCGTATGTGACCGCCGCCAAGCGGTTGGTTTACGGTGAGGTGGCTCTTGATATGGTCGCTGGCCCGAGTGAAATTGCCGTGTTGGCCGATGAGTCTGCCAATCCCGTTCACGTTGCCGCCGACCTTCTTTCGCAGGCCGAACATGGAACGGGATCTGAAAAAGCGCTGTTGGTGACCCCTTCCGAAAAACTGGCCAAAGAGGTTCGCCTGGAACTCGATGCGCAGGCCAAACAGCTACCCCGTAAAAAGCCGGTTGCCAAGGTGTTGGCGCGCGGTTGTATCTTGACGGTGGTTGCCGATATTGAAAAAGGAATCGAGTTGTGTAACCGTTTTGCTCCGGAACACATGGAAGTGATCACCAAGCGGGCAGAAGCGGTTGCCAAAAAAATTGATCGTGCTGGCGCGATCTTTATCGGCCCGTGGACGCCGGAAGCAGTTGGCGATTTTGCCGCCGGCCCGAGTCATGTGCTGCCGACCGGCGGAACGGCTGCTTTTTTCTCCGGCCTGACGGTTGAAGACTTCCGCCGCCGTGTCAGTTTGATCCATTTTACCAAAGGGGATCTCGAAGAGACGGTATCGATTGTCGAAGCCTTTGGCCGCGTCGAAACCCTTGACGCTCACGCCCGCTCTGCTACATTTCGCCTGTAAGAAAGATGTACTTACAACAAGTGCGTGGGCGCTCTAAGGAGCTTGTTTTTTCTGAAGTGATTGTTTATTCTGCTTGGTGAGTTGTAGCGGAGCAACGAGTGAGTTTTAAGTGATTTTTCTTGAGCGGGTGTGAATAGGTGGTAAAAGATCATTTTTCTCGAAACGAATTCTGAACGCCTTAACAATAGATGATGGTGGGGGACGTAGCATGGCTCGAATTTTGATTGTAGATGATGACAAGTTGTTTTTGTCTTTGATGGAAAGGCTCCTTGCCGGCAAGGGGCATGAGATTTTTCAGGCTGAAGATGGAGACGCCGCTCTTGAGGTCCTCAAAAAAGAGACTCTTGATTTGGTGATTTCCGATGTCGACATGCAGCCCGTAAACGGACTGGAGCTGCTGAAAAAGAGCCGTGAGCTCTATGTCGACCTTCAAGTGGTCATGCTTACCAATGCTTCTTCGACCGAGGTCGCTGTTGAATCGATGACAAAAGGGGCTTTTGATTATATTACCAAGCCCGTGAAGGTCGATGATTTGTTCTTAACGGTGCAGCACGCTCTTGAGTATTGCGCAACCGTTGCGGAGAACAAACGGTTGAAAGCAGAGATGGAGAAGCTCAATCCGTTTGAAGACATTGTGGCTCAAAGTAACAGCATGCTTCAGATTGCCAATACAATTTCCCAGGTTTCCCTGACGGACTCCAGCGTGCTTCTCTGCGGGGAGGATGGAACCAGTAAAGAGCAGATTGCCCGCACGATTCATCGCTCCAGCCGCAGAAAGACCGGGCCGTTTCTAGCGGTCAATTGTGAAGGTCTGTCTTCTCATCAACTGGCGTTAGATCTGTTCGGATATGTGAAAGATGCGTTTCCACGGGCTCAAGACGGCGCGCTCGAAACAATGAATGGAGGGACTCTTTTCCTCGATGAAATCACCGCAATGCCCATCGACTTGCAGACCCAGTGCCTCGAGGTGATGCGGACAGGAAAAATATCTAAAACCGGAGGCGCTCGGCCGGTCGAGGTTGATGTACGTTTTATCGTGGCCTCGAGCAAAGACCTTCAGTTGTTGGTGGATAAGAAGGTTTTTCGGAAAGATTTTTACCAGGAGGTCAGCACGGTTCGCATTGATATTTCACCGTTGCGCGACCGACAAGAGGACATTCTTCCGCTTGTTGACCAGGTTCTTCGCAAAAAAACGGACCTTCAGTCGCGGACATGGGATGTAGATGCGGTGGCCGAGAAGACCCTGCGTAATTACACCTGGCCCTGTAATGAGAGAGAGCTCGAAGGGGCTATCGGCTATGCGCGATCTGTGGCAAGAAAAGGAGCAATCACCAACGCAGACCTTCCGTTCCAAATTGTCACTGCGGTTGAAAAAATGATTCATTCCGACATGGAGCACGACGGACAACTTAAAGGCTATTTCTTCCGGATTTTTATGCGCAATAAGGATAAACAGCGTATGAAACAAGCCGACGGGGAATCGGAAGAGAACGACCAAGAGAACCCCGACGAAGACGCCGTCAACTGGATGGGCTAGTCCGGCCTGTTCGTGCGACCTGTGGAGGGCTGTTCTCCTCTATGAATTTCTCAGTGCCGAACCCCTATAAACAGATGCCGCTTTGCCCCGATGGGGTTACAGACCTTCATTTTGCGGCGGTTCCAGATTCCAAATATTGGAAATTTCCTGTTTATTGGTGACGTTTTGCAGGCAAACTCTTCCGAACATTGGAATCCTTATGAAAAATTTGATACGAAAATCTGTGGAAGTGCTGGACGGCTACATTCCGGGCGAACAGCCGCAGGGCGACGATGTGGTGAAGCTCAACACTAATGAAAACCCGTGGCTCTGTTCAGTGGAAGTGCACGACATCCTGCGCGAAATCGATGTCTCCGTGTTGGCAAAATATCCCGATCCGGTCTGTACCGAAGTGCGCAAGGTGATTGCGGAGAAACACGGTGTCGGCATCGGCAACGTATTCGCGGGTAACGGCTCGGACGAAGTGCTTGCGCTGTGCATCCGCGCGTTCGTAGAGCGCGATGACGGTTCCGTCGGTTCGTTTGATCCGTCGTATTCGCTCTATCCGGTACTGGCGGAAATTGAAGACGTTGAAATGCGCCTCGTGGCGCTCGATGAAAATTTCGGGTGGCAGATGCTGGACGGGTTTGAAGCGTCTGTTTTTTTCCTGACCAACCCCAACGCCCCAACCAGCCTGCTTTTCCCGAAAGAAACGATCGAAGTGTTCGTGAAGGATTTCAAAGGCGTGGTCGTGATTGATGAGGCCTATGTCGACTTTGCCTCCGAAGACTGTATGGAGCTGGCGACGAAATATGACAACGTGCTGGTCGCCCGCACGTTATCCAAAGCCTACGCACTGGCGGGCATTCGTTTTGGCTATTGTGTCGGGAACAAAGAGCTGATCGATGCGCTCTATAAAATCAAGGACTCCTACAATGTCAATACCCTGACGCAGGAGCTGGCGCGCGTCGCGCTGCTCGATCAGGGAACCATGGAGGCGATGGTCAAGGCGGTTAAAAATTCGCGCAAACTGATGGCTGAAGAACTGACGACGCTTGGCTTTGAAGTCTGCTCGTCCGAAACCAACTTCCTATGGGTTAAGCCGCCGAAGCCCGGCGCAAAGAAAATCTTCGACGAACTCAAAAAGCGCAATGTATTTGTCCGCTGGTTTGACGGCGAGCGAACGAAGGAGTATCTGCGCATCACCGTTGGCACTAACGATCAGACGATGGCGCTTGTCGAAGCGCTCGAAGAAATCCTTGCGAAATAAATTTGTAGAACAGACTTCCCAAAGGGAGCCTGTGCACACGCTCTGCCGCTGGCAGAAGCGCGTCCTACATGGAGGGGAGTAGAAATGGCCGACTGCCCGAATAGAGAAAAGAATTTAGAACACTGCACCTGCACCTATCCCTGCGACAAACACGGCCTTTGCTGCGAATGCGTGGCCGCTCATCGCGATAAAGGCCAGGTGCCCGGTTGCTTCTTCACCCAAAAAGGCGAAGCCACCTACGACCGCTCCATCGCCGCACTCGCCCGCGATCATGGCTTGATTTAAGCCGGCGCCGCCGGCCCGGTTATTGGTTATCGCGTTGATTAGCGGTTAAAAATCAGCCGCTAGGCTATGGTCGGTCGGTGCAATAGTCGGTGCGGCCGCAGGTTTGGCAGGGGGTGCCGATCCAGACGTCGTCGAACTGTTCCATGGCGGCTTCAACGAGGGCGGGGTCGTCGGTCAAGATACCGGCTTCAAAGTTACGGCGGTCCGGGCTTTTCATGCCAAGACCGGCACCGGTGAGGTTGGCGGAGCCGATGTAGGCGGTTTCGCAGTCGATGATGATTAGTTTGAAGTGCACGCGCGGGCAGAGCATCCGTTCGAGGTGCGTGGCGAGCACGGGGTTTTTGTCAAAATCCTCGCGGAAGCGCGGGCCGGGCTCTTTGGCGTGGATGAGGCGAACTTCGAGGCCGTCTTCGATGCGGTCGGCGAGGGCGTGCAGAAACGGGATGGCGCGGTTCCCGGGTTTGATGTGTAGGTCTTTGATGTCGGCGGTGCCGATCCATAGGGTGCGTTTGGCTTCGAGTGCTTTGAGCAGCACGTCCTTATAATGTTCTTCGTTGGAAATGTAGGTGGTCATCATAAAAAAACCGCCCTTTGAGGGCGGTTTGAAAGCGCTCGGCGCGGGGTTACTGTTCCATCAAGGCATCCCTCTGCTCTTTTCTGTAGGCTTCATATTCCTTGATTTCGGCATCGAGGCTCTCGAAGGCTTTGGTGGCGCGGAAGCGGGTGTAGAGCTCTTCCTCTTTTGCGAGTTGGTTCATCACGATTTTCGGATTGAGTTCCATCAGGGCGTAGGCGGTGACGGTGCCATTGATGATTTCATACTTCAGCTCTTTGGCGGCGCTGCCCCGAATCTGCTGGCTGGTGATCGCCTGTGAGGTGCTACTGAACTGCGCGAGGATCTGCGCATTTTCCGCTAGGCCAACTTCTTCGACGAAATCTTTCTGCAGGGCTTCGATTTTTGTTTCGAGCATTTGCGCCAGTTCGACCCGGCCGCGCGTTTTGGCTTTGTTCAGCGCGATCTCGAGGCTTTTGGATTCGCCGATGCCTACGACGGCGAGTCCGCCGGACTCGAGGACTTCGGTGGACATTTCCTGGAAATCATTGAAGAGCGGACGCTGTGCTTTGGCTTTGGATTCCGGGGTGCTGGAACATCCGGCCAGCAGGGCGGCGGCGATGAGGCCGGTGATGTAAAACAGTGATTTTTTCATAAACGGAACTCCTTTTTTTAATCTGCGTCCTAACCGGTTGCAAAATAGAGCATTCATCGGAGTCAGGCAACCGATAAATAGGGTCTTTCGGCTTGAGAGAAGCGTGCTAAATCACTATAACAACTCCTTATTTCTACACTTCGAAAGGAAGGTTTATGAACATAGTGGTCTGCATCAAGCAGGTACCCGATTCGGACAAGGTCACCATTGACCGCGAGACAAACCGTCTCAACCGCGCTGGCGTGCCGAGTATTATTAACCCTTTTGACGAAAACGCTCTGGAAATGGCGCTGCAGCTCAAGGACAACCACGGCGGAAAAGTGACGGTGCTCTCAATGGGTCCGCCGCAAGCCGAAGAGGCGCTTCGCACCGCTCTTTCATTAGGTGCGGATGAGGCCATTCTGGTTTCCGACCGCAAGTTCGGCGGAGCCGATACTTGGGCTACTTCCTATACGCTGAGCTTGGCGCTCAAAAAAATTGAAGATCCGATCGATTTGATCCTGTTCGGCAAGCAGGCCATCGACGGTGATACCGCACAAGTGGGGCCGGGTGTGGCTCATTTCTACGGTGTGCCGATGATCACCTACGCCAAAGAGTGCGAAGTGACCGACGACGGCTTCCGCGTTAAACAGGTGACCGACCGCGGGTACAACCTTTGGGAGGTCGAAAAACCGGCTGCGCTGACGGTGGTGAAAGAAGCCAACGAGTTGCGCATGCCGAACCTGCGCAAAAAACTGGCCGCCAAAAAAGCCGAGATCCCCACATGGGGCTTTGATGACCTCAACCCCGACGAGGAAAAGATCGGTTTGAGCGGATCGCCCACTAAAGTAAACAAGGTATTTGCTCCGCCGATTAAATTGAACAAGGAGATCCTCTCCGGTGAACCGGCTGACATGGTTAAAGAACTCATTTTCAAACTGCGGGAGAAGAAGGTCCTATGAGCACCAAAAAAGAAATCTGGGTATATGCGGAACAGGAAAACGGCAAATTGGCCGGAACCGTGTTCGAACTTCTTTCCGAAGGCCGCAAGCTGGCCGAGAAATCGGGCTTCACCCTCTGTGCGCTGCTGGCCTCCGCCGACGGCAAGCCGATGCATCAGGAACTGTTCAACTACGGGGCCAAAAAGATCTATAACGTTGAAGATCCAAAACTGGTCACCTACCAGAACGACTACTTTGCCAAAGTGGTCGATCAGCTGCTGAAGTCCGAAGAGCCGGAAATTGTGCTTTACGGTGCCAGCACCATTGGCCGCAGCATCGCCCCGACTGTCGCGGTCATGGGCTGGGCGGGTCTCACCGCCGACTGCACCGAACTCGACTTCGACACCGAACGCAACATTCTCCTCCAGACGCGCCCCGCGTTCGGCGGAAACATTATGGCCACCATCATCTGCCCAGATCACCGTCCGCAGATGGCGACCGTGCGTTCCAACGTCTTCAAAAAGGAACGGGTCAGCGAGAACGAAACCGGCGAAGTCATCGATGTCACCGTTGATCTCTCCGACGTCCCCGAACGCATGAAACGCATTGAGAGCGTCGAAGAGGAAATCAACATGGTTGACCTCAAAGCCGCTGAGTACATCGTGTCCGGCGGACGCGGAATCGGCGCGCCCGAAAACTTCGACAAGATCGAAAAGCTGGCCAACATGCTCGGCGGCGCCGTCGGTGCCTCGCGCGCCACGGTTGATGCGGGCTGGATTTCTCACCACCATCAGGTTGGACAGACTGGTAAAACCGTCTGCCCATTGATCTACATTGCCTGCGGGATTTCGGGAGCCATTCAGCATTTGGCCGGTATGCAGAGTGCCGACCTCATCATCGCGATCAACAAAGACCCGGACGCGCCGATTTTCGATGTGGCCGATTTCGGTCTGGTTGGCGACCTGCACGAAGTGGTGCCGGAATTCACCAAGCAGATCGCTGCACTGAAAGCCTAAGAGGAGTTTCTAGCCCTTGGAAAAACTAGTCATCATCGGAACGGGACCTGCGGGTTTGACCGCCGCGATTTACGCGGCGCGGGCCAACCTCGCTCCGTTGGTGGTTGAAGGCTTCCAGCCCGGCGGGCAGCTCACCACCACCTCGGAAATCGAAAACTACCCCGGCTTCCCGGAAGGAATCGACGGCACCGCGCTGACCCTGCAGATGCGTCAGCAGGCCGAGCGTTTTGGTACCCGTTTTAAAAGTGGAGAAGTGACCGAAGCCTGCTTTGACTGCCGTCCACTGACGCTGACCTTTAGTGACGGCGAAAAGATCGAGGCGAAAAGCATCATCATTGCCACTGGCGCGAGTGCGCAGTATCTCGGTATCGAATCTGAGCAGAAACTGATCGGTCGCGGTGTTTCCGGCTGTGCTACCTGTGACGGCGCGTTCTATCGCGATGTGCCCGTCGCCGTGATCGGCGGCGGCGACACCGCCATGGAAGACGCGCTTTTCCTCACCCATTTTGCTTCCAAGGTCACTGTGATTCATCGTCGCGACCAGTTTCGCGCTTCGCAGATTATGGCCGACCGCGTCATCGCGCATCCGAAAATCGAGGTACTCTGGGATACGGTGATCGAAGAGGTGATGGATGTGGAGAAAAACGAAGTTACGGGTCTGAAGGTTCGCAATGTCAAAACGGATGTAGTGTCCGAGCTCGCCGTCACCGGCGTATTTATTGCCATTGGTCATAAGCCGAACACAAAACCTTTTGCCGGGCAGCTCGACACGGATCACACCGGCTACTTGATCACAAAAAATACCCGCACCAATATCGACGGTGTTTTCGCTGCCGGCGACGTGCAGGACTCGGTTTATCGCCAAGCCATCACCGCCGCTGGTTCCGGATGTGCGGCGTCGGTTGAAGCAGAACGCTATTTAGAAAGTATGGAATAGTTTTGAAATTCAGAGTTTTGAGTTCAAAGTTGGGCGTTTAACGAACTAACTGAAAACCAAGATCCCTGAACTGAGAACTTTGAACTGAGAACTGAAATAAGGAGAACATTATGTCAGAAATTAACTGGGGCTTAACCGAAGAGCAGATTGAAGTGCGCGACATGCTCGACGAATTTGGCCGTGAGCGCATCCTCCCCGTGCGTGCGGAGTTGGACGAAAAAGGAATTTTCCCTGCCGATCTGCTCAAAGAGCTGGCGCAGATGGATATGATGGGTCTCTACATCGACGAAGCGTACGGTGGCATGAACATGGGTCATCTCGGCTTTTCTGTGGCTGTTGAAACGCTCAGTAAATACTGTATCGGTGTTTCTGTTTCCTACGCCGCCAATGCCCTCGGTGCCGACCCGATCATCATCGGCGGGTCTGAAGAGCAGAAGAAAAAATATTTGTCTCCGCTCGCCACTGGTGAAAAATGGGCCGCTTTCGCTCTGACGGAGCCGAATGCCGGTTCTGACGCAGGCGGTATCGCCACCACTGCCGTTAAGAAGGGTGACAAATATATCCTCAACGGCACCAAACAGTGGATCACCAACGGCGGCGAAGCCGACACCTACACCGTGCTGGCCGTCACCAACAAAGCCAAAGGTGCCCGCGGCGTATCCTGCTTCATCGTGGAAAAAGGAATGCCCGGTTTTGAATTTGGCAAAAAAGAAGACAAGCTTGGTATCCGCGCTTCCGCCACTCGCGAGCTCATCTTCCAAGACTGCGAAGTTCCGGCGGAAAACCTCATTGCTCGCGAAGGCATGGGCTTCCTGCTCGCCATGAAAACATTCGACGTCTCCCGCCCGGGTATCGCCGCGCAGGGTGTCGGTCTGGCACAGGGTGCGCTCGACATGGCTGTTGATTACGCCCGTGTTCGCCATCAGTTCGGCAAGCCGATCATCGCCAATCAGGGTTTGCAGTGGATGCTCGCCGACATGGCCATGAAAGTGGAGACGGCTCGCGCCATCACCTACGCGGCGTGTAACACCATCGATGTCGGAACCAAAGACGTCTCCAAAATCTCCGCCATGTGCAAATGCTACGCGGGGGATGTGGCGATGTCCGTCACCACCGACGCCGTGCAGGTGCTCGGCGGCTACGGCTTCATGAAAGAGTATCCGGCCGAAAAAATGATGCGCGATGCCAAGATCCTCCAGATCTACGAAGGCACCAACCAGATTCAGCGCGATGTTATTGGCGCGGCGCTCATCAAAGAGTATGCCTCCAAAGCCAAATAGTTTCCAGACTTTGGAAATTATGTAGCCCGGGTTTTCCAATTATTGGAAAACCCGGGTTTTTCTTTGGGTAGGGATGGTTCTCCGAACCGTCCACAAGCCTTTGACTTTTGACCTTTGACCTTCGACGGATTACACTCCCCTCATGAAACGGCGGCGCAAAAACTGGAAACTCTATTTGATCGGCGCGGGCGTGTTGTATCTACTGGTGCTGGCCCGTTGCCATCTGGTTGCGCCGTCGTTTCGCACAGCGGATGCGGTGATGGAAATGAAAACCACCGGCTACTGCGCCTGCGCCAAGTGCTGCGGCTGGAAATTCAACTGGTTCGGCATGCCGGTCTATGCCTCCGGTCCGCTCAAAGGAAAATTCAAAATCATCGGCCAGACCGCCAGCGGGAAGAAGGCTCGTCCCGGCACGGTTGCCGTCGACCCGAAGGTTTTTCCGATGGGAACCAAATTCTACATTCCCGGCTACGGGTGGGCCGTCGCCCGCGACACCGGCGGCGCCATCAACGGCAACCACCTCGATCTCTTTTTCTGGCAGCACCGTTCCGGCGAGAATTGGGGCGTTCAATATCGCGATGTCAAAGTCTGGTTCCCGCGGGATTAAGAATTCAATAATCCATCATTCCAGTATTCCACTCTTCCTATCCTGTGGTGAGCCAAACGGTCTGGTAGGGCTCGAGCGGGATTTGTTTGTCGGCGCCGGCGGTGCGCGCGCCGCTAAGCAGGTCGGTGACGGGCTGCGGACTGTCGAACTCGGGGAAGCGGCTGTCGACGGCGAGGGTTTTCCGAACAGTTGAAAGATTGCTAACGCAGGCGATGATCTGTTCGCTGTCGGTGGCGACGCGCACGAAGCCGAAGAGTCCGTCGCCGAGTTCGACCACCCGCTGATGGGCGTCGGGGTGGAAGGCTTTCTGACGGGTGCGGACTTTAATCCGTCTGCGGTATTCGCTGAAGACCCGCGCACTCGCACCGTTTCCTTTGAGTTCGCTTTCGAGCTCATTGATGTCCCACTGTTTGCGGTTGATGGAGCGGGCGCGGCCGGTGTGTTCAACGCCTTCGTGGTCGTTGGGCGTGGCGGTGAGGCTATGGAAGTAGATGGCGGGCACGCCCTTGAGTCCGAGCATGACGGTTTGCGAGCAGAGGAAGCGGTCGATTTGGAATTCGTCGCCGCCCAACGCGTCGAAGTAGGTGATGTTGAGTTCGTAGGGGCTGTCGCTTCCGTCGGAGTTGCGTTTAACGGAAACCTGTCCGCCCTGCGCTTTGATGTGTTCGACCAGCGCGTTGAGCTCCTCGTCCGGGATGAGTCCGGTGAGGGGGCGCACGCCGATGCCGTCGTGCGAGGCGGTGAAGTTGAGGTAGGTGCAGTTTTCCGGGCAGACGGAGACGGTCTGTGCCCAGGTGGTCAGCGTTTCCGCGTTGCCGGTGGTCAGTGCGTGCAGCAGCAGCGGCGGCAGGCTGAACTGGTAGACCATGTGTGCTTCGTCGTTTTTTCCGAAATAGGAGATGTTTTCTTTGTGCGGGACGTTGGTTTCGGTGAGCAGGACGGCATCGGGGGCGATCATGTCGAGTAGGTCGCGGAAGAGCTTTACCACTTCGTGGGTCTGTTCGAGGTGGATGCAGGAGGTGCCGGGCTGTTTCCATAGGTAGGCGATGGCGTCGAGCCGGATGATGCGCGCGCCCATGGAGAGATAGAGCATCAGGATGTCGAAGAACTCGAAGAGCACATCGGGATTGGCGAAGTTGAGGTCGACCTGATCGTTGCTGAAGGTGGTCCAGACGTGTGCTTCATCCATGTTTTTATGGACGGCAGTCAGCACTGGGGTGTTGCGCGGGCGCATGACGGCGGAGAGGTCGGTTTTCGGGTCCATTTCAATGAAGTAGTCGCGGTGCGGCGCGACATCCGCGGTGTAGTTGCGGAACCATTCGCTCCAGCGGGAGCAGTGGTTGAGCACGAGGTCGAACATAAGGCTGAAGTTGTCACCGATGGCCTGTACATCCTGCCAGCGTCCGGCCCCGGGGTTGACCTGCCTGTAGTCAATAATGGAAAAGCCATCGTCGGACGACCACGGCCAGAAGGGCAGGATATGAATGCTGTCGATGACATTGCTCAGATGGCGGTCGGCAAACTGTTTGAGCGTGACCAGTGGGCGTTCGCCGTCTCGCTGCACCGTATCGGCGTAGGTGATGAGCACCGTGCGTTTTTCGTCCCAGCGCGAATGGGTTGAGAGGCGGTTGTATCCGACGCCGTAGCGGCCGATCATGGCGGCGAGCCGTTCGATGCATTGGTCGGCGCGGCGTATGCCGTAGAGCCGGTTGAAGCGTCCGCGCATTCGGTCGAGAAGGTGGGAGGATAAATTTTTAATCATGGTCTTCCATCCCCGATACGTTGGTAATCATGGTGCGTAAGCGGCGGCGCAGCAGGGCGTAGCTGTAGAAGCGCCGGGCGACGGCATAGTTGTGGTCGACGACCTGCTGCCGGTAGGCATCGTCATTGAGTAGGCGGCGAACCTCCTCAATCACCTGTTTGGTCAGGTAGCCATCCATCAGCGGTACGCGGAAGCCCTTGGGCTCGATGTCGCGTGCGAAGATGGCGTAGCGGTTGATGAGAATCGGCAGGCGGAAGAACATCGCTTCGAGGAATGCGTTGCCGAACCCTTCGTAAAGGCTGGGGTAGGTAACAAAGTTGACGTGTGGGTACAGATCCCACAGCGTGAACATTTTTTCGCCGGCCGCGTTTTTTTTGCGAACATCGCCGATGCGGTTGTCGATAAAGTGCAGGTCGATACCGGAGTCGTGCGCCAGCTCGGAGAGCATGTTGCGGTATTCATAGCCCTCGTCGCCCGCCGCATGGGAAATTACCAGTTTGGCGCGCGGGTTTTTGAGTGCCTCGACCAGTTTGATGGAGTGCTCGATCCCTTTGCGCGGAACAATGCGTGTCGGTTGCAGAATGATGATGTCGTCGTCGGCAAAGCCCAGCTCGGCGCGGATATTCTTTGTGTAGTTGTCCGGTTCCGGCGGACTGTTTTCGAAATCAAACACATTGGGAACCAGAGTGGAGGAAACCCCTTTGCGCCAGGCGAGCTCTTCCTGCGCGGCCTCGTTGATGATGACATGCTGGATGCCGCTTTGCCGCGGCGGGAAGGCGAAGTCGAGATAGTCGCTTACAGCATTGACTGAAAAACGGGTGCGTTCCCAGTAGAAGTCGTGGTGGTGGGCGATCGTCGGGATGCGTGTTTCGGTGATGAACTCTGTGAGCGCTACGCCGAGCGGGACATGCATGGGAATGGTGAGTGCGTTCTGGGCGACCAGAATGGAAATGTCGAACCGTTCGACAAAATCGTACAGCGTGGACTTCAAGTAGCTGGCCATTTCATGGATACGGCGGCTGACGATTGGGTCGCGCTGATGTTTGCCCCAGATGCGCTCATTGATCCACAGGTTTTCCGGATGCTCAAAGTGCGCTTCCGGCACGCAGTGGCTCACGTCCGCGTCGCGGTCGATCAGACCGGCATACCAGAACGACTTGTGCTCGAAGTCCCACAGCACCTGCGCCCACTTCGCGCTTTCCAGCGATACGCCGTCCGTGCCAGCAAACCGTGTTGAGATAAATCCAATTCTTTCGCTCATGGTTCCAAGCATAGTCTCGAATGCGGATTTATGAAGAAGGAAAAGTGCTTTTGTTGAACACTTGTGTTGCCGAGTCTATCTGACAGATCTACTCGCCCAAATAAATTAACAACTTGTCATGACAGAGGAGAACCAGATCACCAATATTGTCTCCGTTTAGATCGCCGCTGCGCAGACTGTGCGGTTCGGTTCCTCGTTTTTGTTCGCGGTTTACAAAGTCGGAAGAGAGGTATGCTTCAAAAATCAGTTCGGTCTGGAGGGTGCCATCTTTCTGACTGATCAGCTCGATGCTGCGGTTTGCGGGATCGACCAGAGCGATCATGGGGCGAGGCGGGGAGCTGAGCTCAACCGTTCGCAGATAGGACAGCATTGGCTGTTCTGATGGGGAAATGTATTCAGCTTCAGAGATCGGAGTGAGCCGGGAACCGTTGCCGAGAATTTCGTTTAGTCCGGTGCGGTCGATCAGAATTAGGCTATCTCGTTCTTTGTTTTTAAGCTGAACCAGATCAAAGATTGTCTGGTCTGCGTCGGGAATATGAATTTTGCCCATTTCATCGTTTTCGGCATCGAACCAGATCAGGTCGCTGGAGCTGCGGTCGTAGAGCAGGGTGCCTTGCTCTCCGTTGTTTAGTGCGTATCGAGTGGAGGCGACCAGTTTGGCGACGGGGTTTTCGGGGTTGAATTGGCGGGTGATTTTATATTGACCGGCCGTCCACTCGAAATGGCGGGCGACAGATTCGCTGGTGACGGTGAGCTTGCTGCCGTCGCCGGGGGCGTCCAGATGAATGTTGGAGCGGATGAGTGTGTCGCTGAGCGCGCGGAATGATTCGCTGGAAAGTTCCGTCAGTTGTGTGTCGTCGAATAGAAACATTTTTGGAGAGTCATACGGCATGAAAAGCAGGAGTCCGGTTTGGTTGTCCGGCAGAGAGAAGGCCAGCAGGTCGTTGGGGTCATTGTTCAATTTGAGGGGATAGGTCGAATTCTCACCGCTACGGTTGATCCGGTTCAGAAGCAGATCGTCGTTTTCATTTTTACAGACCAGCCAGCATTGGTCTGTTCGGGCGATTGCACAGCCAGCCAGAACGTCTCCCGGTGTCTTGAGGATTTCCGGAAAAGTGTCCATCGAGCCGGCAGAATGAATGCCGGCAATTTTTTCTTTTTTGCTGATAACCAGCAGGTCGCCGCAGACCATCTGCGAGATGCGGGTGACGTCGGAGAGTGTATCGATCCGTTCCGGTTCCGGGTTGAGGCCGGTTGCGGAGCCGTAGTAAAGATGCAGGCGGTTTAGTTCTGGAGCGGCGATGAGCAGGTCTTCGAATCCGTTGGCATTCAAGTCGGTCGTGAGCCAGGTCGGGGCTGTTTTTTTATCGGTTCCTTCCAGCCCGATGCGGGCGGGTGAAACCTCTTGAGCCTGCAGCAACTGAGGTTGCTTTTTTTCGCCCATGCCGTAAACTCGGAAAGCGAGCCGGTTGCGCAGGATCAGGCCAACTTTCGGCGGAGAGTCACCGGTTTGAATAACGGCGGCGTGTTGTCTCGGTGGGAGATCAATCGGTTGTTCGATCCCGTAGCGGCCGCCGCCTTTGCCATACCGTATTCGCAGCGGATTGCGCGTGGTGTTGCAGTAAAAGACGAGGTCCGTGATGTCGTCGCCGTTGATGTCGAACAGCTCGCCATAGGTGCATTTATCAAGGGAGAAGAGAATGGTTTTCTTTTCCTGAAATGGGATCTCCCCTCGGTTCCAGTGCAGGTCGGCCTGGCTATTGCGGCAAATCAGAATATCCTGTTTTCCGTCTCCGTTCAGATCGCCGATCTGGAATGTCGTTACGTCTTCCGGGTTGTTGATGAAGATTCGTTCCGGTTCTTTGAACGAGTTGTCTTTCGTCTGATAGCGGATCTGTAGTCCGAGCGCGGTTCCGAAAGTGACAATGTCTTTGAGCCCGTCTCCGTTCAAGTCGGCTGTGCGAAGGGTTCTGAGACTTTGGTCGACTAGGATTCCGTTGTTTTCAAAGCGGTCTTTGAGTTCCGGGAGTCCGTCTGTTTCTGCGGGATCAACTTTGCGAATAAGAATTTCCAGCCGGGAGACATGGTTGTTGGAAAACAGGATGTCATCGAGCCCGTCCCCGTTCATGTCTTCAACGATCAGGCGAGAGGTTCCGTTGTCAAATTCATAGATTTCCAGCGGCTGAAACCCGAAATCCCGTTCAGTCGCCGGCGTTTCCGCCCAAGCCGCAACCGATAAAAAGCAAAGCAGGGCAGATAGAAGTACAGTACGCATGGGAATCCTTTATCAATACTTGGTGATAATACGCTGGTGCAGTCCGGTATCTGTTTTTTCGAAATACTGGTAAGAGGCGTTGAAGAACGATGCCAGATGATCAGTGGGCGGCAGTTTACTGACGTCTGGCAGCGACCACTTTTTATCCGATTTTTTAAGCCCCTTCTTGAATGCTTCAATGGCAAGTGGGTTGGTGATTTCCTTAATGAGGTGCTCCATTTGTTTTTTCAGATCGGTTGCACTGTACCCGAATGCATTATTTGGAACGTGCTGACGCAGTCCCCGCACGAGCGGTGAATGTTCAAATGTATTATTGTGCGCGACCTCTGAGCCGGCCTGAGTACGGATGACTCGGCGAATGGCTTCCGGTGGACCGTAAAACAGATAGTCGGCGGCGACGCTAAATGCGGCGGGTTCTTTGGCGGCACCTTCCTGCTGGCTTTTAATGGTGTAGATTGTGTGTTCAAAAAAAGTTTCCTGTTCAAGTAGTGCCGCGACTTGCGGCTGCAGTGCCGGGGCGCTTAGCGCGGTTTCCAACGCCGTTTTAAAGGACGTGCTGTCTTTAAGTTTCATTCCCATAACCGAAACCTGCTGTTTGGTTTCGGGATCGGTTTCAGAAAAAGAGAGATACTGTGTATCGAGATTTGAAAGCAGATCCTGATCGATATCAATTTGCGTCTGCTGTTGAATCATACCGGCGATCATGTCGAATTGCATTTTTCCTGCTGGGGAAATGCTGGTGATGATATTTGGCAATTCTCTCCAGAGACCCAGCAGATTGACGCGCCCAACCTCTATTGCCGAGAAGGTTTCAGGGATAAAGGTTACGGTCGGCAGGGTGGAGGCTTGTGTGTCAAGAAGGCGAAAAAGGCCCCGGTCTAAGTTGGAAATCTGGAACGTGGAGTCTGCGACCGATTCAGTTTCTTCCAAACAAAAAGAGAAGGTGATGCTTTCAACCTCCAGTAGCCCCAATGCCTCAAAAATGGCTTTGTTATTCGAGGCATTTTGCGCAGGTTGAGATTGTTTGTCCATGCTTTCGATCCATTTCTGAACCAAGCCCGTCACCTGCATTCGGGCATTGATGGAGGGAGAACCCTCTGGTTCTTCCGGCGACTCTTTCTTCAGCTGGATGATCGAACGTTCAATCCATTCCCGGTTTGGGCCCACCAGCAGGGTATTGGCAAGGTGTGCCTGCCAGCTGCTTTTTTCCTCTTCGGTGCCGCCGTTGTAAACATACCGGATCAGCTTTACCCCTTGAAATTTATCATTAACAGTTTCGAAAGGATTGTCTTCCAGCTCTTTCAGTTTTTTGTCCTGTTCCAAGCTGCGCCGGTAATCCTCGTCGGTCATCGTTGCGATTATATATAAATCGTTGGTGTTGATGTTTAGGTCGACGATCAGTTCGCCCTGAAGCATCTTCAATTGATTCAGCATAATCTCTTTGTATGCTTCTGATTTTTCTGGGTATAGAAGATCTATCCAGGTCTGTTCGGTGGGGTTTCCGGCAAAGTCCTGAAATTGCGGGTCAGTCCACATTTTCCCTACAGGTGCTTCCTTGAGTTGACTGAAGAATTCCGCGGTGTTGGATATTCGCATATGCATCTGTGAATCCGGCGGAAGCAGGGAGAGTCGTTCGAGCGCGGATGCATTTAGTATGGCGCACAGGGTCAGGATGAAGATCGGCCGGAAATATTTATTGAGCATGTTCGGTCTCCTTTTGTTTTTCTGAAAATTTACCGGGTCGGCGCGGCGGGTCCGGATAGACAAAACCGGATTCGGGGTTGGTGGCGTCATAGACAAACGCATCAATGTGATCGAGAATATATTTTAAGTGACGGGCGGGAATGGCAAAATTAAGACCTTCCATTGTTGGAACACCCATATTAATGACACCGATCACCTGCCCACAGGCATTGAACAGCGGGCCACCGGAATTGCCCGGGTTTACGGGCGCATCGACCTGCAGGTAAAGAATTCCGCCGAAGTTGCGATGCGTCTGACTGAGAACTCCTTCTGTGACCGTGCGCTCCAGTCCCAGCGGATTGCCGATGGCAAAAACCGTTTCGCCGATTTTGAGATTTTCTTCGGGTTCAAAAATAACCGGCATCACTTCAGCATCGAAGTCTTTGACGCGAAGAACGACTAGGTCGTGGAATGGGGCCGTTGCGACGATTTCGACGTCTTTATACACTACGCGCCGCAGAATTTGACCGTCCTTGATAAATTGGGTAACCGAAATATGTTTTTCACCCTTAATGACATGAAAGTTTGTGATCAGGTCTCCGGTTTTGTTGATAAAAAACCCGGAGCCCAGACCCGCCGCGGTTTTAACCAGCACAACGGCCGGGGCATAATGTTCCGCCGCTTCGGTGGTCGTAATTTGTGGCGGTGACTGGATTGTGTAGAGATGGTTTGTATCGGCGACTATTTTGGAGGAGGACGCGGTGGTTGTGTCCTGAATGGAAAGCACTTCATGGCGCGGGATTTGCAACACGTCGTGGCCGAGATCCACAACAATGGATTCGGCGTTGTTTTTCAGTAGCGGGGCCTGAATCTTCCCCCCGCTTCTGAGCGTGATTTCTTCTGCGTGAACACCTGCCACAAATAATACAAACGCGATGCTGATTAATCCCTTCATCCAATAACCCGTCAGTTTAAGATAATAAAGGAAAACAGACTAATCTGATCTTGAGATTTTGTCAAAAGATCAGCTCTTCGTATTATTCTAGGGTTTGGAATAGATTGCATCGGGGCACAGATATTTTTTCCAAACCTTGGAAAAATCTGTGCGCATGTCTGCAATAGACTTCCAATGTCTGGAAACTTCGGCGGCGGTCTTGCGACCCGACAGGTTTTGCCCTATAGATAGGGGCACTTAGGGGGCATGATGAGTAGAACGTACGCAAGCATTGAAGAAATTATCGGCGATTTACCTGCGATTCGCGAGGTGTGTGTATCCCTACGGGAAACGCTACTGGCCAATCTGGTGATGATCGGCGAGATTCCGGCGCCGACCTTTAAGGAAGAGGCGAGGGTTGATTTCCTGTTGCAGCGCTTCAGCGAATGCGGACTGACCAATACCTCATCGGACGAGTGCGGCAACGGGCTGGGCATCTTGCCCGGTAAAACCCGTGACCGCAACATTCTGCTGCTGGCGCACGCCGACACCGTTTTTTCCGAACGGCGCGACCATACCGTGTCCGTTCATACAGACCACATTCACGGGCCGGGGATTGCGGATAACAGCCTTGGACTGGCCGTGCTTGCCACCCTGCCGACGCTGCTCGAAAAACTGGGGCTGGAACTCGATTCTGGGCTCATTCTGATGGGCGCCGCGCGCAGCCTCGGTCGCGGTGATCTCGAAGGAACCCGCTTTTTTCTCGAAAATAATAAAATCCCCGTCACGGCCGGAATCTGTGTGGAAGGCGTGCAGCTCGGACGCCTCAGTTATGCCTCCGCCGGCATGTTGCGCGGCGAAGTGACCTGCCGGGTTCCGGAGGAATACGACTGGATCCGGCGCGGTGCCACCGGCGCTATCCTGATCTTAAACGAAGTCATCAATCGCATTCTCAGCATTTCGCTGCCGCGCCGTCCGAAAACCTCCATTGTGCTCGGCTCTGTCGAAGCGGGTGCCGGGTTCAATATCATTCCCACCGAAGGAACACTCTGCTTTGAAGTCCGCAGTGAGTCCGCCGAAATCGTTCAGCAGATCGCTTTGGAATTGGACGATATTATGGAAGACGTCGCCTCGCAAACCGGGGCGGAGGTTACGCTGGATGTAATCGCTCGCCGTGAACCGGCCGGCCTGCCGATCGGCCATTCGCTGGTCAAACAGACGCGCGAGATCATGAGTTCACTCGAGTTGCTCCCGCATATCACACCCAGCATTTCCGAACTTTCCACGTTGATTGCTCACGGCATTCCCGCAGTAACCCTTGGCATCACCGACGGCGAACGCCTGCATGAGCAGCGCGAAACGGTAAAGATTGATCCCATTTTTACCGGGCTGGTGCAACTCGTTGCCGTGTTGCTGGCCATCGACGGAGGCTTTTGCGATGAATCTGAATAAATGGATCAAAGAAAACACCTTTCACCACTCCCAGTTCTGGGATATCAAGCAACTGATTGAGGAGAAAGAAAAACAGGGGCTCACCATTTCGCTCTGCTTGCCGACCCTCAACGAGGAAAAAACCATCGGAAAAGAGATCATCCTGTTCAAATCCGAACTGATGGATCGCTATCCGCTACTCGACGAAATCGCCGTCATCGACTCCGGCTCCACCGATCAAACCCGCGAGATCGCCGCCGCCTACGGCGCGGACGTTTATCTTTCCGCCGACATTCTCCCGCAGGTCGGCGAGAAAAAGGGGAAGGGCGAAAACCTTTGGAAAGCGGTCTATCAGCTCAAAGGCGACATCATTTGCTATGTCGATGCCGACATTGCCAACATTCACCCGCGCTTCGCCTACGGACTGATCGCCCCGCTCCTTTACAACAAAGAGATGAAATATGTAAAAGCATTCTACGACCGTCCGCTGGCCTTCTCGCATGGTATCCGCCCCTCTGGTGGTGGTCGCGTCACCGAAATTCTCGTGCGTCCGCTCTTCTCCCTTTTCTTCCCCGATCTGACCGGTCTCATCCAGCCGCTCTCCGGCGAATACGCCGTGCGACGCGAAGTGCTCGAAAAAATTCCGTTTCCCATCGGTTACGGTGTGGAAACCTCCCACATTCTCGACGTCTACAAAGAGTGGGGACTCGAAGCGTTCGGTCAGACCGACCTCGACCAGCGCGTTCACCGCAACCAGGAAACCCTCAGCCTCGGCAAAATGGCCTTCGGCATCCTGCGCGCTTTTCTGGCACGCTCAGCCTCCATGGGGTTGGACGTCGACATGAGTAAACTCTCGAGCATCATGCGCCAGTTCCAGGCGCACGACGAAAATTATGAGCAGACCGAATGCGAGATCGTCGAAGAAGAACGCCCGCCCATGATCACCCTCCCGGAATACCGCGAAAAATTCGGTCGGGATTAAACCAGCTCATTCAGCGTTTCGAGAGTCAACCCTTCGAGCGAATCGATAACCGCGTCCGCGACTTCCGTCAGGTACGACCGGTCATAGCTATTTGTCACCGCCAGCACCTTCAGCCCCGCGCCTTTCGCCGAAGCAATTCCCGCCGGGGTGTCTTCGATCACCAGTCCGTCGCGGATGCCGAGCCGTTCTTTCGTCAGGCGGTAGGGCGCGGGATCCGGCTTGCTTCTCGGGGTATCTTCGGCCGTTACGATGGTGTCGAACGCATCGCCCAAACCCAGTTTTCCAATGATTGGAAGAATGTCTTCGCGCAGTGCGCCCGAGCAGATCGCGATCGGAATTTTGCCGGAGAGATGCTTGATCAGTTCCACCGCGCCGGGCAGCGCGGCCGCGCCGCCCTCGGCCAGCAGATCCTGAAAGGCCGCCGCTTTGTCCGCAATCAGCTTCGCCAGTTCGATTTTCCCAAGGTCTGGAAACGCGGTCTTGAACGTGTCGCGGTCATCGAAGCCGATGAACACATCGGTATACTCCGCCCATGAAATGGTTTTGCCGTGCGGTTTGAGCACCGCATTGAACGCCGCCCAGTGCAACCGCTCCGAATCGACAACCACCCCGTCAAAATCAAAAATTACTGCTGAAATCATGAAGGGGAATGTATGCCACTCGTCAGGGCTTTATCAAGCTACTTGATCAATGTGAACGGGTGCAAAGCATACTGCTTGACCGGATCCATAAGCGGTTGAGGTGAGGGGTCGCTCCACAGCCGGTCGGTTGGATCTTTTTGCACGAGATACATCGTGTCATCGAAGTCCCAGAACACGAGGGTTTTTCCTTCGGGCTTCAGCCGGAGCAGATCCTTGATATTTCGTTGATTGGAGACGTGGAGCATGAGGTAGTCGGCTTTCGAATCCTCAATCTCTTGGTAGAGCCCTTCGGTTAGAAAATCGAACGGCAGGTAAGTGGAAGCCTTTCGCCAGAAGATTTGGCCCGTGGGCATCTCGGGGTAGCGTTCCTTCACATATTTGATCGCGTCGGCAGAGATCGAGCTGATCAGGATGTCATCTTCGATTCCCCGCTCCTGAATATCGGCCATAATGTAATCGATCAGTTGCTCGTCGTCCGCTTGATTCCCCTGTGATTTAATTTCGATGTTGAGCGGTTTACCCACCGCCAGCTCCATGATCTGCTTATAGGTAGGTATTCCATTTCCGCTCAGCTGGCAGAGTTCTTTGTAGGGGGTTTCTTTCACTTTATCCCGCAACCCGAAGATTCGCCTCAGGCTGCAATCATGAAAAACAACCACCTGCTTGTCTGCGGAATATTGCACATCAAACTCAATGAACTTGTATTTCGGATTTTGCCGGGCCGAGCGAATGGCCGCGAGCGTGTTTTCCATGTACACAACGGAGTCGCCGCGGTGAGCTCCCTGAGTACACGGGTATGTGGAGACATCCTCACGGATCTGCTCCGGCGTTGCTGCCGGCACCGTTCCGGGGACGGTTATGTGCTGTTGCGAAGCACAGCCGCTAATAAAAACGGCTACGAAAAGCATAAAAAAAGCACGTCCCGTGGAGGGGCGCAATGGGTTCAAAAAAACGCGCATTGGATTTGTCCTAAGATTCAAATTATTTCTGTAATCTGATGAAGGTCGTCTACAACGGCGTCGGGCACAAGTTTTTTGCAACGTTTATCTTTCTCCCGCAGGCGCAGGGAGCGCTGGTCGCCGGCGAAGAGGCAGGTGCGGCATCCGGCCTGTGAAGCCGTCCAGATGTCGTTGAGCATGTCGTTGCCGACATAGAGTGTTTTGCTCAGGTCAATTGATTCCCCCCCTTTGGCTCCTTCGTCGTTCCCTTCGACAGAGCTCAGGGCAGGTAATTTTTGGAAAAGTTCAACTGCCGGTTTTGCTTTCAGCTCTTTGTAGGAAAAAACGCAGAGCTTTTTTTCGAACCCGAGTGCTTCGAGCGGCTTGCCGAAGAGCGCCTCGATGGTGAGCGGAGTGTAGAATTGCGCGTTGGAGACAATCCCGAGCCGGAAGCCGCGCTCGCGCAGGTTTTCGATGGTCCGCCGCGCGGCGGGCATCGGCCAGACTGGGTTCACTCGGCATTCATATTCCACAGCAAGCCGCTCAATGCGCCGTGGATCGTCGTCGAATCGGATAATTTCCAATGATTGGAAACGCTCAAGGATACTTTTCCAAACCCTGGAAATTTCTACTTCCGGGAAGTCGATTCCGCTTTCGCGCGCCGCTTTGTGCCAGTGTTCAATGTGCGCGTGGAGCAGTTCCGGGCCGAGCTCGCCGGCGCGCTCGTGGTCGCCTTCGTAGCCGGAGACGATCAGCGACTGGGTCAGTGCTTCGGCGCTGTTGACCGCGGCGGCGGTGCCGACATCGCCGGATCCGGAGACGAGCAGTGTGCCGTAGATGTCGAACAGAACCGTTTCGACCCCGTCGAGCGGGTCGAGCTTGAGCGTCGCACCGGTCGGAATGGGATCGAGCGGTGCGGACAGATTTTTGATGGAGTCGATCAGCGTTTTCATAGTCTATAGGGTATCGAACAGATCGGATTCGTCCAGTTCATCGAGAATCTCTTTTTCGGTGTAGAGGTCGGCGAGACGGCCCAACTTGTGCTGTTTGAGCCAGAAGAAGGGGCTTTTGAGAGAATTCGTCGCAGGTTCACTCCGGCGCAGCCGCGCCGCCCGTCGGTCATCGTATGCATACCGAAGATAAAGAGTGCCAGTCCGCCCGCAATCGCAAAAGCTGTCATCAGTCCATTCATATTAGGTTCGAAGCAGATTAAAGCGCGCTGGATTTAAAAATTCATTCAGCAACGCATCGCCATCAGCATAACCGACTGTGCCGGGCTTGGTACGTAACAGTTCTTGGTAAATCGAAAGCAGATACGCGCCGTAGGCCTCGGTGCCGTAAGCCTTTTCGACCACAGCGCGGTTGCCGTCCACCTGCGCGGAGGAATCGCCCAGCCCGTCGCCAAACATGTCTCGGTTCGCTTGGGCCGCGCGGATGATCACGCGCTGCAGGTCTTCATTAAGAATACCGAAATCGACCGTGCCGTTCTGCACCAATGCTGTTTTGGCCTCTTCAAACCGTTCGTCGGTCCATTCAATTCCATACGCCTCGGCGGCGGCACGCATTTTGTTTTCCAATGTTCGGAAAAATTGCGGGCCAATGTTCCAATCATTGCAAGTCAGCGGGACGCCGAGCCGGTTATAGAGCTGCGACAGGTCGAGCCCGTGTTGCTCAAAGTCGGCCGTGATCTCCGGCAGGTTGCGCCCGACCAGCGGCTTGTCGGCCAGCCACGGCTCGAGGAAGGCGAGGCCGAATCCTTCGGCGATGCTGGTGGTGATCAGCGCATCGGCTTTGGCCACCATCTCCTCAAAAGAGCATTTTGCGCCGGCGTCAAACTCGACATTGAGGCCGAGCTCTTCGGCAAAGGCGACCCACGCGTCGTAAATCGGTTTCACCTCCGGGTTTTTCGGCGCGAGAGTGACGGCAAACTTCGCTTCCGGCATGGCGGCGCTCCACAGCAGCAGCTCGCCGATATTTTTGCGCCTTATCGCCCGACAGGGATAAACGTAGAGAGGTTCGGGGTTCGCGATTCGCGATTCGGGATGGGATAGAGGAGAAACGGCGTTGGGGAGAAGATGAAGGTTTGATTCGGGAATTCCGGCGGCTTTAAGGAAATTGAAATCGCGCTGGTTGAGCGCGGCGTAGTGGATGTGCGAGGCGGTCGGATAGAGGCGGTCTTTGAGTTTGCCGAGGTTGGTGTAGTTATCGGGCCGCCCGTCTTCGGCAAAGTCGTGAATCTGCAGCAGGATTTTCTGACCCGCCATCGCGAGGTTGCTGACCTCCTGTGTGAGCACCGGATTTTTGCCGAGGCAGTGGTTGTGAATATGCCACACGTCCGGCTCGCCGCCGAACGCGCCGCGCGCGCGGCGCAACAATTCCAAACTCTGGAACTTTTGGTCGGTGGAATATCCAAGGCCTGGAACTTCGCGGATTTTTTTCTGCAGGGGCGTTTCGCCGCGCGCGGCTTCGCCGGTGAAAAACAGGCAGTGCGCGTTTTTGCCGAGCGACTCAACCGCGCGTTCAACCACCCGCATTACGCCGCCGGGCCTTGCATGATAATGAACGACAGCGACATTGATGAATGATGAGTTATGAGCGATGAGTTATCTCCATTTTACTGTTATCACTCCTAATTGCCCAAATATTAGTGAGGCGGCTTCCGTGCGAAAGGATCAGCAGTGCGTTGTTCATTGGACAGAGCATAGGGACTCGGGCGATGAAGGTCAAAAACTATGGGGCGAGGAGCTGTTCGACCTGCGCGGGGGTCAGCGGCTCGGCGGTCTGGTTTTTGAGGTGGAGGTAGCGCCCGAGAAGGCCGACCCAGATAATGACCAAGATCATCAGTAGCCACACCTTTTCCTCGCCGGTCATCGAAAGGCGCCCGCGTAGCCAGGTCCGCAGTTCATCAAGAAGTGGGGAGACTCGTTTCATTGCGGCAGGCTAGCGTTTTTCCAAACCTTGGAAAAGAGGGAATCGCCGCGGGTCGCCCGGGTTAGTGACTGGCCGTCCACTCCGCCTCGGCCAGAAACTCGCTGACAATGTCCTGATAGGTGGAGAGCCGGTGGCATTTCTTCACCTTCTTGAAAAACTTCCGACCATTGGAAAGATGCTGCGCCGGATAGACCCAGAACTCCTTCATTTTTCCAAGCATGGGAACATCGCCGTCGATCACCGTCTTATAATTTGCCATCACCTCATCGTGAAACCCTTTTAGCCGTTCGATTGCGTTTTCGGTGACCGGGTTGCCGCTTTTGATTACCTCGCACAAAAACGGATTGGCCAGCAATCCACGCCCCAGCATGAACTTGTCCAGCGCCGGAAAACATTTATCCAAGGTTTGGAAAAATTCCAGATCGGTGATGTCGCCGTTATAGCAGACCGGCAGTTTGATTTCCTGAAAGGCCAGAGCGAAGGCCCCGAGATCGGCCTTGCCGTCATACATCTGCATCGCCGTGCGCGGATGGACAATCACCTCGCTCAGCGGGTAGCGGTTCAGCACCGGAATCAGATTCATCAGTTCGGATTTATCGGACACGCCGAGCCGCACCTTGACTGAGATTTTGCAGGGACTTTCCGCGCAGAGGGTTTCGAGCAGCTCATCGACCCGTTCGGGGTGGGGAATCAGCCCGGAGCCGCGCTGCTTGTTGCGGATCGGCTTGTGCGGGCAGCCGAGATTCCAGTTCACCTCTTTATAGCCCAACTCGTGCAGGGCGCTGGCCATATTCACAAAGTCGGCGGCGTTATTGCCGATTAGCTGAGGAATCAGCGGCAGGCCGGAATTGTTTTCCGGCAGGACATCCTTCAGCAGCTTTGGATTGATCTTCTCCGCGCTAACCGTGGGAATGAATGGCGCCATCTCCGCGTCGAGGCCGCCGAAGTGTCGCACAAACGCCTTGCGGTAGTGCATCGTGGCGATGCCTCGCATCGGCGCCAGAATTAAAAACGGATTGCTCATGTGCGTATTGTCCACAGTCGCGCTGAAAAGTGAATCGCGAATTACGTGAATGAACGCGAATCTTCCAATGGTTGCCTACCCTGAGCTTGCCTGCCCTGAGCTTGTCGAAGGGGTCGAAGGGGGGGAGAGATTCCACGCAGAGATCGCAGAGGTTCCAATGTTTGGGAAAATAGCTGTTGTTTTCGCGCACGGCGAAGCCGATTTCGCGTATTTAGCGGGCCAGATTGCCACTCCATTGCTGTTGAATACAAAAGCCTATCTCGCAAGCTCGGTTCTCCGTAGTTTTTTGACCGCGGATTGCGCTGATAACGCAGATTGGCATCTGGGATTTTACAGGTTCGCAGACAGCCTTCCTGGCCTTAAAAAATAAAGCATTGATCCGTTTTCATCCGTGTAATCAGCGGTTAAAATTCTTTAGTTTATTCACAGCTGCAGCTTGTGAAAACACACTAACTTAATGCCATTCAGGACTGACTTCTTCGCCCTGTTCGGTTAAGACCGTAAGGCCCTCCGATTGGAAGCGGTAGTTGTCCGTCTCAATCGTCCATGAAGTATTGGATTCCCCTTTGCCGCAGGGTTCCATGGTGAACTCAACACGGATCCGCATTCCTTTTTTTACATCCACGGTTTTTCCGGCGGGGAAAACGTGTCGTCCCCAATGGGTATTCGGATCCGAGGGGCCATTCCGCAAAAGGACCTGATCGCTTAGCGGGGCTGAGAACCAAGCGGCGAGCGCATTGAACTGCCCATCCCGCTCTGCAATAAACTCCAGTTCCGAACGGAAGGGTTGTTTCGCATCCTCAAGGGAATAGGTCATGCTATCCGTTTCCCACATGGATTGAGCCGTCGAGATGAGGTGTTCCTGCTTGATGTGATTGCATGCAGGTTGAAGCTGGCGGGCTGTTGCCTCGGCAACCAAGTCGAGATTCAGGCCATAGGGGTCGCTATGCCAAAAATCGACCTCCTGCTGGAGACGTTCATCAAAGACCGGGGCCATCCAGGCATTGACCGATTCGGGCATCATTTTGCCCCCGGGTTTTAGCCAGCGATCCCGAGCTTGAAGAACGATCGGAAGTAGATTCTCATCCACACCATATCCGCCCAGCCACTCGGAGATGATCACATCGACCTTCTCCGGAAGTTCAAGAGTCGCCATATCGCCCTGCAGAACCTTCACCTGGTCGCTCAGGCCATTCGCAGCCACAATTTGTGTTGCGACCTCCGCAATTTTTGTTTGCTCAACGGCGTAGACGGTTTTGGCTCCCGCTTGAGCGGCGAACATGCTCAGGATGCCGGTTCCGGCACCGATATCGAGCACGACACAGCCCGGGGTTACGACCTCGGAAATCGCGCGTTGAAACGCTTTGCATCGGACGGAATCCCGTAACATCGATACCTGGCCTTCCAGATTTGAATAGTTGAGTTCTAGTGCCATGGGGGATCCTTTATTTAATTCCCGATCAGCCTACAGAACCCGCGCGATCTTTCCAACCTTTGGAAAAGAGAACTGCAAAAATTCCAGACCTTGGAAAACGAACCACGAATGAACACGAATGGTTTCCAGGCATTGGAAAATTGATCGCCACAAAAAACACGAAAAGCCACAAAAGTTCCAAGCAGTGGAAAAAGTTGAACCACTGAATACACCGAATACACGGAAAGTTCCGAACCTTGGAAAATATTAATTTATAGGACTGCCTGTCAGGCCGTAGCTTCACGCGAAGGCGGAACCCCTTCGCCCTCGCCCCTTGCTGCTTTGGCTCTCAGATTCCCATCCTCGGTAAAATCAATAATTAAAGGGAGCTCGACTCCGGGAATGTCTTCATGATTTAAAAGCATAACCATGGCCGCGAAGTTACAAGAAAGAGCTTTGTTCCCTTCCGGTTCAATGACACCGACTTCCCAGTCGAGATTTGTCTGGTGTGTTATGTAGGCGGCTAAACCCATTGTCGCTAGTCGGCCAAAAGCCGCCGCGAATTGATCTCGGATTATATTATATTCTAGATCTTTTTCATCTTCCGGGGACCCTTCAGTCTCGAACAGAAGCGCATGAGTAACAGAGAGGCTCTGTTGTTTTATAGGCAGTAGTTTTGGGAATTCTATTATTCGAGATATTATAGAGCCAAGAGCCATGCCAGATTCTGATGTCCGCTCTATGTGTTCGTCTTTTAGGAGATGCTCATAGGTGCCACGTTCTGGAGCTGATTTATCCGCGCTTATTTCAAGCGCACTTTCGAGCCGAGAAACCCTTTCGTGGATTTCCTGAAGTCGCGAAGAATCAGAAGCATATCGGGTTTTGCAGATGGAGAGCCAATTGTCTCTTGCTTCACGGATCATTTTTCGTTTCGTTGGGTTTGCTCCGTAAGTTTCATGGCAGTGGGCGCATAAAGGTGCTGCGTTATCGAGAGTGTTTTCTCCACCTTTTTCTTGCGGGATAATGTGGTGGATTTCTACGCCAATCGATTGGCAAAGGCAGCATTTGTGGTGGCATTGAGTCCGTATTTCCACCTTGAGTTTTTCTGGGAATGACATGGTCTCTCCATTTTGTAGTAAAATCTCAGTGAGCCTGCAGCCAGTTTTCGCCAACGCTGCAGTCGACAATTAGCTGCATACTGAGGGGCGGGCGTCCAGTGTCACTTCTTTTCATATTTTTTCAATCAGCATTTTTTTTCATTCCAGCAACGAAGCGCTGTGGTTTTATCACCATGTAGATTGGGAGGCTGGCAAAGATTAAAAATATCCCCATTGCTGTAAAACCCCAGTGTGGGGTCATTATTCCGTTTTTCCAGTCAGATATTTCGGCACCGGTGGTCAGTACAACTGTGGCCTGAATTCCAGCAGTTAACGCCATGCAAAGCCAGATTAGTGCGAATATCCCCGCAAAGATTCTAAACCGTAAGTAGGGGTCTTTTTTCTTCATTCTAATTCGCGTCCATTCGTGTTCATTCGCGGTTCAAAATCTTAATGCGTCCTCATCGAACCTGCTCCAGCTTGTTCATGAGCGTGTCTTTCATGCGGGGTTTGTCGGCGGGAGTTAGCGAGATGAGGCGCTTGCCCTGCTGTTGGTAGAGTTTTTGTTTTTTGAGCATGCCGATTTTATAGTCAGCGGTGTCCATGCCCCAATATTCGATGTAAACATCGAATTCGGGCAGGTAGAAGTCGGGGCGAATGGCGTAGCCGTCAAGGATGCGAAAGCGTTCGTCGTAGCGGTATTTAATGTTTGCCGAATCGAGCGTTTCGCAGATCAGCCGTTCCCCGTGGGATTGCACCCACGTGCCGTCCTTGGCGCGGATTTTCTTTTGCAGTTCCACCTTGGTCTCAAAATTGCGGCGCTCCAGAAAAACCTCGTCGAAGCAATAGTTGCAGAAGGGGCGCTGAAACGCTTTTTGCGAGCGGACAAACTCGTCGGGCTCCAGCTCGACGCCGCAACGCTGGCAGTGGTGGATGGCTTGCTTTTCTTCGATACGCAAAGCCTCCTCGATCGTTTCGACGGCTAGTTTCGCGTCCCGTTGGTTATAGTCCTTTTCGACGGGACTGATCGCCATGTCGCGCAAGTCCGGCAAAATATCTTTGGCGGCGGTTCCGTAGGCCTTGAGTGCTTTCACGGCGTATTGCCTCACCTGGGGTTTGGTGTCGCGGAGCATCGGAGCGAGAGCAGAGATAGCCGTTTTTGCATCAACCAGTCCGGCCATTTTACCGATGGCCGATGCGGCCAGCCGCCGTATGTTGGCGGCGGGTGAGCGGGTCAGCTCGGCCAACTCGGGCAGTGCCGCCGGATCGCCGGAGTTTCCTAGCTCCACCGCGCGGTCTCTGAATCTTTTTTCCAGTTTGCTGTCCATATCTTTAGTGCGCCTGAAGCCAGTTGTCTCCAACCCCGCAGTCGACGATCAGCGGCACGCTGAGGGGCAGGGCGTCTTGCATGAGTTTCTGAATCTCTGGGATGAGGTCCTGTTCGTCCTTATGTAAATCGAAGACGAGTTCGTCGTGCACCTGAAGCAGCAGTTTGGTCTTTTTGCCGCGGAGCATTTTTTCAATGCGGATCATGGCGATTTTAATGAGGTCGGCGGCGGAGCCCTGGATCGGTGCGTTGATGGCGTAGCGCTCGGAGGCGGCACGCACGGTTCCGTTGGCGGAGTTGATGTCGCGGATGTGGCGGCGGCGTCCAGAGATCGTTTCGACATATCCCTTTTCTTTGGCGCCGGCGATGATGCCGTCCATGAAGGTTTTCACCGCGGGATATTGCGCGAAGTAGTTCTCGATAATTTCGGCGGCTTCTTTGCGCGGGATGCGCAGGCGCTGCGAGAGGCCGAAGGCGGAGATGCCGTAGATGATGCCGAAGTTGACCATTTTGGAGCGGCGGCGCTGCTCTTTGGTTACGTCAACAAGCTTAACACCGAAGACGCGCGCGGCGGTGGCGGTGTGGATGTCTTCGCCCGAAAGGAAGGCCTGTTTCATTCCTTCGTCGCCGCTGAGGTGCGCCATGATGCGCAACTCGATTTGCGAGTAGTCGGCGGCCAGCAGAGTGAACTCATCAGAAGCCGCAACGAAGGCGCGCCGGATTTCCTGTCCCTGTTCGGTGCGGATCGGAATGTTCTGAATGTTGGGATTGCTCGAGGCCAGCCGCCCGGTGGTTGTCACCGCCTGGTTAAAGGAGGTGTGGATGCGTCCGGTGCTTTCGGAAATAGATTCGGGTAGGGCATCGACGTAGGTGCTTTTGAGTTTGGTCGCGCCGCGGTAGTCGAG
>Ga0307990_1000505_pt1 | contig 34652 bp, 23 predicted proteins | sample EllFjometagen129_FD_203168 | JGI IMG/M metagenome (GOLD analysis project Ga0307990, IMG submission 203168) | Marine microbial communities from Ellis Fjord, Antarctic Ocean - #129 | ecosystem: Environmental > Aquatic > Marine > Unclassified | place: Southern Ocean | collected 2014-10-08
GCATCTTATTCATTAAATTTGTTTCTTGAAAGAAAAGAATTATTAGAAGGCCCCTTAGTATATTGACATATGCAAATACGCTTAATTTTGCGATGAATAATGCAGGTTAGTGCTGTTTTTGTAAATGCACAAAATATATTTGAGTTTTCGGCATCTGAAGCGCATAATATTATTTTGGATTTAGACCCCAAAAATGCTGTCCTGATTGATGGTCGTACTCAGGCAATGTGTTATGACGGGCACATTATAAATGCGGTTAATATTAATGCCTTTCTTCCTGATGTTAATGAAAAACTGAAGCCGTATTTGTCAAAAAAGCAAATTGTTGTTTATTGTACAAATCAAAATCGATCGCTAAAACTTATTGATGCGTTGGAATCGATGAATTATTCTGGCGAAATTCTGTTTGTTACCGATGGAATAAACGGTTGGAAAGCAAATGATTTTGATATTGTTACCGATGAGGAAAATTCCGAAAACGGAACAGACAATATTGAAAAAAATTTACATTAAAGCCAATTGTACAAGTATTTACCTCTGCTGTTTATGATGTTGAAAATCAATTTTATAATTATAGTTTTGGGCGCGCTCATCTTGGCTTGGCTTATAATTTTAATGAGAAATATTCAGCAAAAATTGTTATTGATAGGGGATCCCCGACAAGAATTCATGAAATTTTTGTGACAGATTCTGCCGGTAATTCGTTGTCGGTTGTAGCGGATGTGACAAGCGGAAGTCCCTATACCATGTGGCTCAAATTTGCAAGCCTGAAATGGCAGATGAATGATGGTTTTTCCATCGAAGCAGGAGCTGTCTTGCAAAATCATTACATTGTTCAGGAGCGATTGTGGGATATCGTTTTGTCGCACAAACTTTTCAGGATAAATACTGGAAAATTCCATCAACTGATTTGGGATTTATAGCACGATACAAAATCAATGATTTTATTTCTGTTGATGCCGCAATGACAAATGGTGAAGGACCTCGTGTCGCTCAAGATATCAATGGGAAAGGTAAAAAATCGTTTGCATATCGGATTCGAAGACCCATCCTATGCCGTTGGGAGTGAGGAGTTCATCATGAGCGAATTCCGTCGCATCAGAGATGAAATATCTCAGAATTTCAGACAATTATATCTCAAACGGTTTTTATGTTGAAAACCATTTATAAAAAAAATGAAATTTCATATCAAAATTCAGTGGGCTTTTTTATTTTAGGCGTGTGAATCAATACATCGTCATAGAAGGAAATATTGGTGCCGGAAAAACCTCTTTTGTTCGTAAATACGTTGAAGATATTAACGCTCGCGTAATTTATGAACGATTTGAGGACAATGCATTTTTACCAAAATTTTATGCAGAACCAGAAAAATATGCGTTTACCTTGGAAATGTCATTTCTTGCTGATCGTTTTCATCAATTAAAGAAAGATCTCAATCAGCAGGATATGTTTTCCGATGGAATTGTGAGTGATTATTTTCTAATGAAGTCTTTGATTTTTGCTCGCTCAACGCTTGGTGAAGATGAATATCGATTGTACCGCGACATTTTTGAAATTATATATCAGCGATTAGCGAAACCCGACCTTTATGTTTATTTACATAAAACCCCTGAAACTTTGTTGGAAAATATTTCAAAACGGGGACGGTCATATGAAAAATCGATTACTAAAGAATATCTGAAAAGCATAGAAGAGTCTTATTTTACCTTCTTTAAACAGCATTCAGAACTGAATCCGTTGATTATTGATACTGAGCATTTGGATTTTGTTGCAAATGAAGGAGATTATCAACATATTTGTAAAATAATTAACAATGCGATAAAAAAAAGTTAGTTGTATTATATTATCTTTGCTATCACTTTGTATTATTAATTTTTTTTTCTTACTTTTGTGAATAATTAAGCGTAATAAAAAAAATAATTAAATAGTTTAAACCGAAATAACGTATAAAAATTATGAAAAGACTTACTTATTCTTTAGCAATTATCTCGTTAATCGCATTAGTGGCAGGTTGTACTAGCCTCAAAAGCATGCAGGAAGCTGCCGACGAGATTAACTACACAGTTGAGCCTGAAGTGCTAGAAATGCATGCCGGCGAAATCGCTGTGAGTATTTCCGGTAAAGTACCTGAAAAATATTTTAACAAAAAGGCTGTTGCTACCATTACTCCCGTTTTGGTTTATGAAGGTGGTGAAACTGCATTAACTCCTGTTTCAATTCAAGGTGAAAAAGTTGAGGGAAATAACACTTCTATTGCATTTAAAGAAGGTGGTAGCTTTACTTATAGTGATAAAAAAGCATACAAATCTGATATGCTAAGAAGCGAACTCGAAGTTCGTATCGTTGCAACCAAAGGAAAGAAAACCGTTGAGTTTTCACCTTACAAACTTGCTGACGGAATTGTTGCCACTCCCGACTTAGTTCAGATTACTCCAGAAGTAGTTTACGCAAAAGACAATTTCCAAAAAGACGTACCTGCTTCTGAAATGGCTCAGGTTAACTTCGATAAAAATAGCTCAAATCTGACATATACAGAAAAACGTGCCGACGATATTCTAAAATTGCAGGAATTTATCAGTGAAGTGAAAGAAAACGAACGTAAACGTTTTGACAATGTTGATATTGAGGCTTATGCTTCACCTGAAGGCTCACAAGAACTCAATGAAGGCCTCGCAAATAAACGTGCTGATGTTGGTAAAAAATTCATCGATTCTGATTTTAAGGATTTAGAAGAACTCAACGAAACTGATTTTTTCCTGAAAAATGCAACTCCTGAAGATTGGGCTGGTTTTGAAAAACTCGTTCGTGAATCAAATTTGGAAGAGAAAGACATGATTGTGCGTGTTATACAAATGAACAGTGATGTTGATCAACGTGAAAAAGAATTCCGTAACATGACAAAAGTCTTTAAAGAACTTGAAGATGTGATTCACCCGAAACTGCGTCGTTCAGAATTTAAAGTAAATATTACTTTAATTGGGCATACTAACGAAGAAATTAAAAATCTTGTTGACGCTGATATCGATAGCCTGAAACAGGAAGAATTACTTTATGCTGCAACACTTTACCCAGAAAATCTCGAAAAACAACGTGATATTTACACAAATTACACTGAGAAATTTCAAGCTGACTGGAGAGGTCATAACAATGTAGGTGCTGTACAATTTGAACTTGGTAATGTTGACGCAGCAAGAACTGCTTTTGAAAAAGCTAAAGCTGCTAAGGCAAATGCAACCGTATTTAATAACATGGGTGCTGTTGAATTAATCAGCGGTAACATTGAAGCTGCTGAAGAAAATCTTAAATCTGCAACCGGTGTGAAACAAGCTTCTAATAACCTCGGTATCATCAAAATCAAACAAGGTGAATATGAAACTGCTGCTAATTACTTCGGTGACAATTGCTCTTTCAATTCTGCTTTAGCTAACGTGTTGGCTGGTGATAACGATGCTGCTATTCGTCTCGCTGAATGTGGTGATGATAAAGATGAAGCAATGAATTATTACATCAAAGCAGTTGCTGGTGCGCGCAAAGCGGATACTGAAGTTATGTTCAACAACCTCAGAACTGCTTGTACTAAAGATGCTACTCTGAAAACACAAGTTGCTAAAGATGTTGAATTTATCAATTACTTTGATGAGCAGACTTTCAAAAATATCGTAGAATAATAGAAATCAAACTATATAAAAAAAGCTTGTCCGATTGGGCAAGCTTTTTTTTGTTTCGTATTTATCAAAACCGATTGTAATCTAATCGTGATTTATTTCCCGCTTAATTTTTTATACACCTCCCACATGCAAATTCCTCCACTGATACTCACGTTCAACGAATGTTTTGTTCCTTCCTGAGGAATTTCAAGCACCAGATCACATAAGTCAATAATTTCCTGAGAAACGCCTTTTACTTCATTCCCAAAAATCAAAGCAATGGGTTTTTCTAAAGGAAGGGAAAAGGCATCCATCGATGTACTACCCTCTGTAATTTCAATGGAAATTAGATAGTATCCTTTTGATTTAAGCGATTTAACCGCATCTAAACTGTCCTCGTGATAGGTCCAGTTGATCGTCTCACTTGCTCCTAATGCCGTTTTCCGAATGTCACGATGAGGAGGTGTTCCGGTTATTCCGCATAGCAAGATGGATTCAAAACGAAATGCATCCGCAGTTCTGAAAAATGAACCCACATTATGATGACTTCTGATATTGTCCAAAACAATGCAGACCGGATATTTTTCAAGTGTTTTAAATGCTTCCGCAGACAAACGTGGAATTTCTTCGGTGTTCAGCTTTCTCATGAATTAAATTGATTTAAAAATTGAATGCTTAACCAAGCTAAACCTGCAACGCTGTATATCAAGGCACTTTCATCAATATCAAAAAAACGATTATGAACATTTACTGACCCTAGTTTTTCCCCTGCAACTCCAAAACGATAAAAAATTGCAGGCATTTTTTGTGAATAATACGCGAAATCTTCTCCCGTCAAACGAATATCCATGATTTCAACCTGCTTAGTTCCTAATAAATCCTGCATAAATTCTCTGGCGTCAGATGTGTATTCCTGATGATTCGTTAAACTTGGATATCCATCACGAATTTCAAGGCTTACATTGGTGCCATATCGGTTAGCAATATTTTGTAAAATTGTTTGCATTTGTGTCTTGGCGTAGCTTCTGAACGATTCGTCCATTGTGCGAAAAGTTCCTTCCATTTTGACTTCTGAGGGAATGACATTGTTGCTTCCATTTGCAATCAATTTTCCGATGCTGAAAACCATTGGAACATCTTTTGCCATCGTTTTAATTTCTGATTTTATGCTTAGTAGCATTTCTGCAGCACAAGCCACAGTATCTTTTGTAAGAGCAGGGGTTGCAGCATGTCCACCTTTCCCGTGAACTGTGATATAAATTTCATCGGTTGAGGCCATATAAGGACCCTCACGGAATCCGATATTTCCAACCGGCATACCTGGCATTACATGTTGAGCGATTATTAGCTGGGCTTTATGTTTTTTTAAAATTCCACTTTTAATAACTTCGATTGCACCACCCGGTAAAACTTCCTCGCCGGGTTGGAATATTGCCAGAACTTTTCCTTTCCAGGCAGATTTATTGTTGTTCAATAATTTTAAACATCCAAAGAGCGAGCTCATATGGGTATCATGTCCGCAAGCATGCATAATACCTGCATTTACTGACACATAGTCCGCTATGTTGGCTTCCTGTATTGGCAAGGCATCCATGTCGGCACGGAGTGCTATACAAGAACCTGCGTTCCCGGAGTCTAATTCAACGGCAATGCCGGTGTCTGCAATTTTTTCAATTTTATTTATCCCAATTCTCTCTAATTCCTGAATAAGAAAGGCTTGTGTCTCATTTTCATGAAAGCTGAGCTCTGGATATTTGTGCAAATGGCGACGAATCCGAATCACTTCAGGATGAATTGTTTTTGCATTTTCTAAAAGTGCTTGTTTGTCCATCTAGAAATCAAGATTTAGTGATAAATATAGCATACCCGGTAAAATGGTATTATTCTCTATGCCTTTGGCGTAATCCAAACGGATAAAATATCCGAGGAGTTTTGATCGTATCCCAACTCCATAACCGGCAACAATGGGGTAGGATTCATTATTAATTATTATGGTTACCGGACCGTTTTCGTAATAATCGTTTTCGTAGGCATTTTTTCCCGAAAAGGGATTTAGCCCTGTCCATGCTGACCCGATATCAAAAAATCCAATAATTTGGAAGTTATTTAAGAAATCGGAGCTTAATGGTCTGTTAAACAGGTAGTTTATGATTGGCCAGCGGAGTTCTGCATTCACAACTGCAAAACTGTTTCCATTTCGGATGTTTTGTGTAAAACCTCTCATATTGGTTGCAACCGCTTGATAAACATAGTTTTCATCGGGATTTATTCGTGTACTTTGATCAAACATCGGTCGCTCGGAATTCAAATTTATCCAGTTATCGACTCCGCCGAGATAATAGATTAATTTGGCTGTACCAAAAGAGCTGGAAGCAGCAAAACGTGTTGCAAAAATAAAATTCCTATGAATCGGGATATAAGATCTGAAATCCCAACCAAGCACAAATAAATCGGTTTGTTTTTCATCAATTTGTTTGTAAAACTCACCAAAGGCTTTAAAACGCATCCCGTCTAGGATGTTTGGCGATAAATTTCTGGTATTATCAAAAATGTATTCCAGTTTCAATCCTGCCCAATAATCATATTCATTTTCGCGTAGTAAATTCTGAAAATCAGTGCTTAAAAATGTAGATTTATCTTGTCTTAAACTAAGGCTACCCTGCACTGCTGATACCTGGTTGAAAGGATATCTCATACGGTAAATTCCCTGATGTAAGTAAGTTTTATAAAGTGTATTCCCGGAAAAATCTGTAATGGCTTGTCTATGAAAAATATATTGTTTATTCCAGCGGCTTTTTAAATCTTCAAAACTGAAAAGATATTCGTTGCTGTCGAAATTCCCTGCAAAGCGAAATCCACCGGTAAGCCTGTAGTCCTCAAACAAATCCATGGATTCAACGGTCAGCAAAATGTTAAATCCTGGATTGAAATAAAATGCCGACCCGGTAAATCGTTGGTAGCTAGCGTTTAGAAATCCAAAATCTACTTGATTGACAATTTTGGTGGTGTAAAAACTGGTGAAATAGCGATTCAGATTCTTGCGTTTTAAATTGCCGTCATCATCAAAATCGCTTTCTGTTCCCGTTATTGAGAGCAGCGAAGGACTAAATTCATAGGCATTAATATTTACTAAACGATCCTGGTATTGCGAACTTTCCTCCTTTTGGGTCTCAGGTTCTTTTTTCGGATTGTGAAAATCATCGAGATAAGCATTCCTATATATTGTGTTTTTCAATGCTTTCGACACAGTTTTTGGCGCTAACTCACCTTTAAAAATCTTATAGCGTTTATTATCAAAATAAACTTCGGTATATGCTTTGGTTTTGCTTGCTAAATCATGTTCCTGTATATTCATTTTGTTGTTAGTCACTGGGAAAGAGCGCATGAAGTAACGGTAATGAGTTACCGTGTCAATATGGCTGATTGTGCTGTCGTATTTCGCAGTAAAACGATTGTAAATTCCGTTTTCATTGCTTAAATAAATATAAAAACCGTCATCAGACAAAAATGCTTGCTTCTCATCAGTATCGGGAGTAATGGTGAGTTGTGTCAGTTCATTTTCTTTCGCATTCAAATCATACAAAAAAACATCCCGGTTTGTTTGAGTGGGAATTTGATAATCCTCTTTATCCTCCAGAGAGTCAACGGCACGTTTGGAAGAAAATAAAATTTGATTTGATTTTTTAATGAAAACAGGATGATAATCATCTGCTTTATCAGCAGTAAGATTCTGGTAAGTATTAGAGGCTAGGTTGAAAATAAAAATGTCACTTTGTCCATTCCGATATCCGTTAAATACAATATCAAAACCATCATCTGAAAAGTCGAAACTTAATACTTTTTCAAATCCATTTATTTCAATTTTACGTTTTGTTTTGTCTTCAATATTGTAGGCATAATAATAGATTCCACCTTTTTCTTCTGTAATATATCCTAAAATTTTTCCGCTAGGATGCCATCGTAGTATCGGGTAACTGTAATCAGTAATCTGGTCAAGTTTATGACCTTGCCGGAGTATTTTTTTTGTTTTTTCGGTTTTCTGATCCTGAATGAAAATTTTCATCTTACCGATGATATTCGTAGTGTAGGCAATGTACTTGCCGTCAGGACTAATTTTCGCTTGCTGATAGACACGGTTTTTTCTGGAACGATTTAAAACCTCATTGTCTTCCGGAGTTTCCCTTTCCTGATATTGTTCGAAAAACATTTTATCATAATAATCCAGCCAATTAAAGGAGAGTGATTTGAGATCTGTCCCTAGCATATATAAAAATCCACTTTCAAGATTTTTTGATGTTTTTGTAAGGTATAAAATCGTTGGAATCACTTGAAAGCCATAAGTGTTGGTTATGTAATGCCAAATGGAATGCCCTGCATAAATAGCATCTTCCCCTTTCATCTGATTGAATTTTTCATAATATCCATTGATAATTCCATCCCTGACGTGATTTTCTATTTCTTCATTCCAGCCATACGCAATATGTGATATCAGCCCTTTGAGATACCAATCTGGAAGGCTCAAAAGCGTATTATTCGCAGCTTTATTTTTCCAATCTGCACCATATAAAATTTCATTTAATGTGATTTCTGCAATGGCTGCACGCAATTGTGACCTGAGGCTTGCTCTGTCGCCTTCCACATACATAAAAACAATATTGTCAACTATGCGCGTTGAACCACCAATATTGTATTGATTATCCATTGTTTTTAATCCAATATTGCTTTGTCGAAAATCTGATAAGCTATGATAAATGACAAAAATCAAACGCTTATTATGTTGATAATCCATTTGTCGTGAAAGGATTTCAATCTCTTCATAGGCCATTTCAGCCGTTTGCATTGCAATTTGTTTGCCGCCTGCATAAAAGTATGTGTCAAATTTTTGAAATCGAAAATAAAACCATTCGAACTCATCAAATTGCACCCGGTTTTTACCAAATTCCATTTGATGTCCATTGTAAAACTGAGCATTGGCTGTCAATGGTAGCAATCCTAGCAGGCAAATTATAATATATATATAGGAGTTAAACTTCAATTTCACTTTTATTTCTTATAACTTCAAAAATAACATTTTAGTTTGGACAATCGTATCAAAATTACGAAAAACCAATGAACTTATTGCTTTTTCTGAAATGATTTGTGCTTTTTACACTTAGTGTCTGTAAGAAAATGCCAAAAAATTGCATTTCGACCTTGCTACGGGTGAAATGGGAAATCCCCAATTATAAGCACCAAATTCAAATCGTGCCTATTGTTTTGAAAATCCTTAGAGCGTGGAGGCGAAAAATTTTCGTCTCAAGGTCTCGCTAAGCGAAGGAATGCGCGCAGGAAGGTCGAGGCTTTGAGTTAAGAAAAATTTCGCATCAAGGTCTTGCTAAATGATGGTACACGCATAGGAAGGTTGATGCTTTGAGTTAAGAAATTAAAAGTTTGATTTGTGTGTGGAAAAATTCTCAGGGAAAAGGCACAAAACTCACCAGAAAACTTTGTCTTAGACACAAAAAAATACATCTACTACTTGAACTTGATAACTTGGAATTTGAGAAAGTCTGCTTAGAATGGCTATTTATAAACAAAGTAAAAGCACTCAATGTCGCTGGTAATAGGGCGTCTCAGTCTCCCGGGATATATGATGTTGCCTTTGATAAATTTGTTGCGCTTTTCTCAAAATTAGGACAATAATTATGATGAACTTTTGTTTTATAGTTTAACACTAAAGACTTATCTTTGCAAAATGATTTTAAATAAACTAAAATATCTCGTGGGTTTATTATTGGTTCTTAGCATGGGATCATGTAGTGAGTATCAGAAACTACTCAAGTCGGATGATTACGAATTGAAATACACCCGTGCGATTGAGTATTACGCTGAAGAAGATTACTATAGAGCGGAAAATCTATTCGAAGAATTAATGAATATTTATAAAGGGACCAGCCGTGCTGAAGAAATTCATTATTATTATTCGTATTGTTTATACTCACAGGGAGAGTTGTCTTTAGCGGCCTATCATTTTAGAAAATTCGCACGTACTTATCCAAATTCTGAACATAGAATGGATGCTGAATTTCGGGCGGCTGTTTGTTTTTCTGAGGTGTCTCCAAAACCCTCACTTGATCAGGCATTTACTGAAAGAGGAATTGAAGCATTTCAGGATTTTCTTGAAAAATATCAGGATACAGAATATCGGGATACGGTGAATGAACTGGTAGCTAAATTGCATCATAAGCTTGAAGTCAAAGCATATGACAATGCTTATTTATATTATAAAATTGGCGAATATAAATCTGCAATTACAGCATTAAATAACTCAATTGAAGATTATCCAGATTCACAGTTTAACGAAGATGCTCTCTTTTATATCGTGAAATCTTCATATCTTTTGGCTGAAGGAAGTGTTCAGAAAAAAATGAAAGCGCGTTATGAAAATACAATAACAGCATATTATCGGTTGAAGGATGATTACCCAGATTCTGAGTATATTCCCGAAGCGACTAGGATAAAAGATAAAGTTGAAAATATTTTAGAACAATAAATTAAATTAATTTCTATGGATTTTAAAAAATCACAAGCCTCTTCAACAATTGAGACGCTGGATGTCAATCAATTGGCAGCCGGTGCAAGCAATGTGTATGAGGCAATTGTTGTTTGCGCTAAACGTGCAAATCAAATTAGCGTTGATGTTAAACAGGAATTAAGTCAAAAGCTTGAAGAATTTGCCAATTATACAGATAACTTGGAAGAGGTGTTTGACAATCGTGAGCAAATTGAAATCAGTCGTTTTTATGAAAGACTTCCGAAACCAACATTACTTGGGCTTGAAGAGTTCCTAAATGGGGAGGTGTATTTTCGTAATCCTGAATTAGACGAATTCTCCGAAAAAAGTGAGTCTGAAAAATAAAAAAATATTACTCGGAATAACTGGTAGCATTTCTGCCTATAAAGCGGCTTATTTAACACGTTTGCTTGTTAATGAAGGTGCAGAGGTTCAGGTTGTTATGACTGTATTTGCTGCTGAGTTTATCACTCCTTTGACCTTGTCAACGCTTTCTCAACATCCTGTTAAGATGGCGACTCACGATAAAGAAACAGGGGAATGGGACTCGCATGTTGAAATGGGAAATTGGGCTGATTTGATGCTGATTGCGCCTGCATCCTTAAATACGATGGGCAAAATGGCACATGGTATTGCTGATAATTTGCTTGTTACAACTTATATGGCTGCAAAATGTCCGGTTATCATTGCTCCGGCAATGGATTTGGATATGTATAAACATCCTGCGAATGTTGAAAACATGAACATTCTCAAAGAAAGAGGATGTCATTTTATTGAGCCCGGCGAAGGTGAACTTGCGAGCGGTTTGTGTGGTAAAGGACGACTCGCTGAACCGGAAGCGATTATTCGTGAGTTGAATGCCTTTTTCGAAAAAAAACAATCGCTGCAAAAAAAAACATTTCTCGTAACCGCAGGTCCAACATATGAAAAAATTGATCCGGTTCGTTTCATCGGAAACTTTTCTAGTGGAAAAATGGGCTTTGCAATTGCAGAAAAACTTGCAGAGCACGGTGGAAATGTCGTTTTAGTAACCGGTCCAACTGCTTTGAAACTTCAAAATCAATCAATTCAGCGTATTGATGTGAAATCTGCAAGCGAAATGTTCGAGGTATGTATGCAGCATTTTCCCAAGAGTAACGCTGCAATTATGAGCGCTGCTGTTGCTGATTTTACACCAGTTAAAGTAGATGATGAAAAGATTAAGCGAGGAAAGCAAAAACAACGTCTCGAACTAACGCCAACCAAAGATATAGCAGCGGAGCTAGGGAAAATCAAAAAGAAATCTCAATTATTAGTGGGTTTTGCATTGGAAACAAAAAATGAAACCCAAAATGCTGCTGAAAAGATTGAAAATAAAAACTTAGACTTTATTGTTCTGAACTCCTTGAATGACAAAGGGGCAGGATTTAATCATGATACAAATAAAGTGAGTTTTATTGATAAATCCGGAGAAATTATTAAATTTAAGCTCAAATCGAAAAATGAAGTCGCCATTGATATCGTTAATAAGATAATGAAAGATATCAAAACGATAAAATAATGAAAAGAATTTTGACGATAGGCATTGCGGTACTTTTTGCACTCAATTTGAATGCACAAGAGCTTGATTGCCGTGTACAGATGTCGTATTCAGCTATTCAGGAAACCAGTAACAGGGAAATGTTCCAGGAAATGCAAACGGCTGTGTACGAATTTATGAATAATACCGTTTGGACTAATCATGTTTTTAAGCAAGATGAACGGATTGAATGTAATGTAATGATTACCCTTTCCGAGCGAATTTCTGCCGATGAATTTAGAGGCTCAATTCAGGTTCAGTCATCCCGGACAATTTTTAATACTTCTTATAAAAGCCCTGTTTTTAAGCACGTTGATCAGGATTTTCGCATTCGCTATGTTCAATATGAACCCATTGAGTTTAATATCAATACCCACCAGTCAAATTTTGCTTCAGTGCTTGCTTATTATGCTTACATTATTATCGGAATGGATTATGACACTTATGGTTTAAATTCCGGAAATGAATTCTTTTCAAAAGCAGAACAAATTGTGCAAAATGCGCAAAATGCACAGGAGACAGGATGGAAAGCATATGAAAGTCTTAAGAATAGATATTGGCTTGTGGAAAATTTAATGAATGATGCTTATTCTTCTCTGCGGGAAACCATGTATATGTACCATCGTCAGGGATTAGACAGAATGTCTGATAAACTTGAAAACGGGAGAACTGCCATTGAAGAATCCATAGAAAATTTGAAGAGCGTGCACAATCGTAAACCGGGTTCTTTCTTGATGTCTGTTTTTGTAGATACTAAATCAGACGAAATTGTCAATATATTTAAAGAAGCTTTCCCCGACCAAAAAAATCGCGTGATTCGTATCATGAAAGATATTGACCCCGCAAATGCATCAAAATATGATGGCATTATGAAAGACGATTAGCTATGCTGAATTGGTTGAAAATTCAAAATTATTTATTGCTCAATCATTTGGGTATTCATTTTCCCGATGGCTTTATAAGTATTACCGGAGAAACCGGTGCTGGAAAATCTGTGTTTATTGGCGCAGTTTTATTGCTTACAGGAAAGCGCGCAGACACTTCTGTATTGCTTGATAAATCAAGAAAATCCGTAATTGAAGCTGGGTTTGATATCAGCAAACTAAAACTTGAGACGTTTTTTAAAACTCATGATTTAGATTATAATACTGAGTGTATTTTGCGCCGCGAAATCACAGGACAGGGAAAATCCAGAGCATTTATTAATGATACCCCTGTTCGTTTAGACCAATTGCAGACACTTTCAGAATATTTGATTGATATTCATTCACAGCATCAAAGTTTAAAACTTGGACAACAAGATTTTCAGCGCAGTATTTTGGATTCTGTCGCATCGTTACAATCAGAATTAGGCAAGTACCGCAGGCAATTCCTCAGGTATAGGGATGTTAAAAAAACGCTGAATAAATTGCAGGAAGCTCACAAGAAAGCACACGAAGAAAAAGATTATCTTGAATTTCAATTCATTCAACTTCAGGAAGCGCAATTAAAAGAAAATGAACTACAGGCACTCGAGGATGATGAACGGCTTTTGTCAAATGCAGAAGAAATAAAATCTGCACTTGTTTCAGGCTTAGATTCCTTACAAGGCGATGAAATTTCCGGGCTTGAAGCAATTCGACAATTTGAGGCAGCATTAGGGCAGATTGTAAACCATTTTCCCAAAGCTGAAAAGTATATCACGAGATTACAGTCAACACGAATTGAACTTGCAGATATTCTCGATTCCTGTCAACAGGATGCCGATAATATAGAATATGACCCTCAGCGTTTGCTCGAAGTGCAAGCGCGTATTAATTTATTGAACGCATTATTGCAAAAACACAATGCAGAGGATACAAATGAGCTGATTCAAATACGTGATGAGATTGATTTAAAATTACAACAATTCCAATCTGACGATGGACGAATCGAAGGATTGAAACAATCACAAAAAGCACACTTCGAACAGCTTATCAAAATAGGAAAGGGGCTCACTGAAAAACGAAAGCTAGCAGTTCCTTCGCTTGAGAAAAAGCTGCGAAAAATGCTCGGTGATTTGGGTATGCCCCAAGCGCAATTTTCTGTGGAAATTCATTCCCTGGATGTACCGACTCAGGATGGGTTTGATGAAATACGTTTTCTGTTTTCTGCAAATCCTGATATGCCGGCTCAAAATATTCAAAAAGTTGCTTCAGGAGGAGAATTGTCTCGTTTGATGCTTTGTTTGAAATCGATTGTTGCTGAATATTTACATCTGCCTAGTATCATTTTCGATGAAATTGATACAGGAGTCTCCGGAGAAATTGCGGGACGTATGGGTGAAATGATGAAAGCGTTAAGCAAAAATTCTCAGGTTATCAGTATTACACATTTGCCGCAAGTGGCAGCACTCGGAGTTGCTCATTATCATGTCGTTAAAGCGGTTGAAAACAAACAAACTCGTGTGCAAATATTGAAGTTGTCAGATGAGGATAGAATTCGTGAAATTGCGCGCATGTCATCCGGAAAACATTTGACCGAAACGGCATTGCAGCATGCCAAAGATTTACTGAATATCAAAACTTAAGTCCTGCACTAATCGTTAACGTATTTGCTGCAGCATTCCGATTTCTGAATACATGCGAAACACCGTATTCATATCGGACATCAAAACTAAAAAGAGTTAATCCAAGTCCTGCACCAACACATAGCCCCAAGCTTAAATCACGAAATTCATCAACCATCACTTCCGGGTTATCAGTATTTAATATATAAGTAAAATTAGGGCCTGTATAAATTCGTGCCCCCAGTGCTTGAATCCCAAACATGACCGGAACTTTTAACGCACGGTAATCAACTTTGTTTAAAATTGTGTCGTAATTATTCTGTAAGTCCTCTAAATACACACTGCTTAAGCCTTGTTGCGTAATGAAAACTCCAGACATGATAAACACGGTGCTTTTTGATTGTATCCAAATCCCGCCTTCAACACCGGTTCTAAATTGATCTGTTTCAATCATTGGTTCATTCGTTAGGCTTGTCAGGTTCAAACCGACTTGTGGCATCACATAGATCCCTGTTTTGTCTGATTGCCCAAAACTCCTACTTGATAACATGAGGGATGTTAAAATCACTATGACTGAAAATATCTTTATCGCTCTCATATCGGCTTCTTTTGATTTGACATACATCAAAAATCTCGCCAAAAATACATAAGTTTTTCGGTTTTTGAAAAATAAGCAATTCTTTGGTTTCATAACTCCCTGAAAAAGCTTATTTTTGTAAGACGATAAAAATAGATAATAATGGGATTTTTGAATGTAGTAACCAATATTTTTGGTGCAAAAGCTGACCGAGATTTAAAAGAAGTTCAACCAATTGTTGAAAAAATACTTGCTGTCTATAAACCGCTTAGCAATATCTCGAATGACGATTTGCGGGTAATGACCAGTGATTTAAGGCAACGTATTCAGGATTCGTTTCTTGAAGAGCGGGTGAAAATCAAAGAATTAAAAGCACTTGCAGAAGAAAAAGACATATACGAGCGTGAGGATATTTATGAAGAAGTTGATGTGATTGAACAAAAAATTGACGATAACATCGAAGATGCTTTGGATGAAATTCTGCCCGAAGCATTTGCTGTTATGCGCGAAACTGCGCGTCGTTTTAAAGAAAATGAAGAAATTGTTGTTACCGCAAATGATTTTGATCGTGATTTAGCCGCTACTAAAGATTTTGTTGAGATTCGCGGAGATAAAGCGGTTTATTTTAACCATTGGATTGCAGGAGGTACAGAGATTGTCTGGGATATGGTGCATTATGAAGTGCAGTTGATCGGTGGAATTACTTTGCACAAAGGGCGTATCGCAGAGATGGCTACAGGGGAAGGTAAAACGCTTGTGGCAACACTTCCTATTTTTCTCAATGCCCTTACCGGACGTGGTGTGCATCTTGTCACAGTTAATGATTACCTCGCAAAACGTGATGCGGAATGGATGGGTCCAATGTATGAATTTCATGGTTTGAGTGTGGATTGTATTGACAAACATGACCCTAATTCACCGGAGCGTAGAAAAGCTTACGAGAGTGATATTACCTTTGGTACAAATAATGAATTTGGTTTCGATTATTTGAGAGATAATATGGCAATTAGCCTAGAAGATCAGGTGCAACGCAAACACAATTTTTCGATTGTCGATGAGGTTGACTCTGTCCTTATTGATGATGCCAGAACCCCTTTGATTATTTCCGGACCAACTTCAAAAGCCAATGATCAACTTTTTGATGAGTTTAAAGATCTTGTTCGACGCTTGTATTCATCTCAGCGGACACTCGCTACCAACTTGTTGAATGAAGCTAAAAAATTTATTGCCGAAGAGGATACCGAAAAAGGGGGATTCAAATTGCTACAGGCATTTAAAGCATTGCCAAAATATAATCCTTTAATTAAATTTTTGAGTCAGGAAGGAAATAAACTCTTGCTTCAAAAAACTGAAAACACCTACATGGCTGACAATAATAAGCACATGCACAAAGTGACTGATGCGCTTTATTTTATTATTGATGAGAAACAAAATTCTGTTGAAATTACCGATAAAGGATATGAAATCCTTGCTCAATCCGGAGAAGATTCTTCTTTCTTTATTTTACCCGATATCGGAACTGAAATTGCCAAATTAGAAGAATCGTACTCCGATCCAAAAGAAATTGCGCTAAAGAAATCAGAAATGATTACAGATTTTTCCTTGAAATCGGAGCGTGTTCATACAATTAATCAGCTTCTAAAGGCTTATACCTTGTTTGAAAAAGATGTGGAATATGTTGTCATTGACAATAAAGTGAAAATTGTTGATGAACAAACGGGTCGTATTATGGAAGGGCGAAGGTATTCCGACGGATTACACCAAGCAATAGAGGCAAAAGAAAATGTGAAAGTTGAGGCTGCTACTCAAACACATGCGACCATTACATTGCAAAATTTCTTTCGCATGTATCATAAACTTTCCGGGATGACTGGAACCGCTGAAACAGAAGCAGGAGAATTTTGGGATATTTATGAATTGGATGTTGTGGTAATCCCCACAAACCGACCAATTGTCAGAGATGACAAACAAGATTTGGTCTATAAAACAAAACGCGAAAAATATCAGTCTTGTATTGATCAGATTGTAGATCTTACTAATGCAGGGAGGCCTGTGCTGGTTGGTACAACTGCAGTTGATGTTTCTGAGCTGCTGAGTCGTATGCTAACCCGTAAAGGAATTCAGCATAATGTCTTAAATGCAAAATTACATAAGCGCGAGGCGGATATCATTGCTGAAGCAGGACACAAATCGGCAGTGACCATTGCAACAAATATGGCAGGTCGTGGTACAGACATCAAATTAAGCAAAGAAGTAATTCAAGCTGGAGGACTTGCAATTCTCGGTACAGAACGTCATGATTCACGGCGTGTTGACAGACAGTTAAGGGGTCGTGCCGGTCGTCAGGGTGATCCGGGAAGCTCACAGTTTTTCGTGTCGCTTGAGGATAATTTGATGCGTTTGTTCGGTTCAGAACGAATTGCCAAATTGATGGATAGGATGGGCTTGAAAGAGGGTGAAATGATTCAGCATTCTATGATTTCAAAATCTATTGAACGCGCTCAGAAAAAAGTGGAAGAAAACAACTTCGGTATTCGTAAAAAATTACTTGAGTACGATGATGTTATGAATGCGCAGCGTACTGTAATTTACAAAAAACGTCGTCATGCCTTGGATGGAGAGCGTTTAGGTGCTGATATCGCAGGGATGATGGACGATTTGGCAGCCAGTTTGATTGACGAATCCTACGGAAATCGGAGTTTTGAAGATTTTGAACTGGATTTACTCCGACTCTTGTCTCTAGAAGCTCCTTTTACAGCTGAAGAATTTAAATCAGAAAAACCTGATAAACTTATTGAGCGCCTCTACGATAAAATCGTTGAAGTGCATAAAGTCAATGTTGAACGAATTTCAAAACAGGCATATCCAGTTATTAAAACCGTATATGAAAACCAATCGGCAATTTATAAAAACATTGTAATTCCTGTTAGTGATGGTGTGAAAACATTCCGGGTTATTGTTAATCTCGAAAAAGCTTATGAAACGGAAGGGCGCGAGGTTGTAAATGCTTACGACAAAACCGCTGTACTCGCTGCGATTGATGAGATGTGGAAAGAACATCTTCGCGAAATGGATGATTTGCGCCAATCTGTACAGAACGCATCTTATGAGCAAAAAGACCCATTGTTGATTTATAAACTCGAAGCATACGGTTTGTTTAAATCCCTGCTTGACAGAGTCAATAAATCGGTAGTTTCTGTGCTGATGAAAGGACAGATTCCAATTGAAGATCCGAGTGAAGTGAAAGAAGCCGGACAACGTAAGCGCCTTGATACAAGTAATATGAGAGCCGGACGACAAGATCCCGGATTTGATGATGGTAATAATGAAAAAACAAAACCACAGCCTGTAAGGACAGAAAAGAAAGTAGGAAGAAACGACCTTTGTCCTTGTGGTAGTGGAAAAAAATATAAAAATTGCCATGGGCAACCAGGTGCCGAGCAAAATGCTTAGGCATGATATTTGAAAACTAACTGATTTTAAATTTAATAAATAAACCTATGAATGGAAAACACTTAATTTTGAGCTTGATCGTTTTTGCACTCCCTGCCATGATATTTGCGCAGGTTGGAGAGCAAGAAATTGATACTGCACAAATCATTGTGCCAACAAAAGTTGTGGTAGACACAACGGTCAATGATGCAGACAATCTTGTTGCCGCTGAAGGACAAGAAGCACAACTTGCATATAATAGCGGAATCGACTTTTTTAAGGGGGGTAATTACAAACAGGCTGTAAGCCAGTTTACGACTGCAATTGATTTGAATCCGGATTTTGCAAAAGCATATATGAATCGTGGTTCTGCTTTGTTTCAAATGAATGCATTGTCGCAAGCCTCTGAAGATTTGCAAAAGGCAATTGAATTGAATGATGAACTTAATGCTGCTCATTATATGCTCGGTATTATCCATATGAAGAAACAAGAATACTCAGAGGCTCAATCTGCTTTGCAAAAGGCGAAAGAACAAAATTTTAAAAATCCAAAACTCGATTATTATCTCGGTGTTATTGCCTTTATGAATGAGGATTATGAAAGTGCTTTAATTGCTTTTGAAAAAGCAATTAAAGCGAACAAGAAGGATGCAATGATTTATAATGATCTTGCCAGTACTTACCGCAAAATGGAAAAAAACGATATGGCTATTGCAGAATACACCAAAGCCATTGAGTTGGATAAAAGCAATGCAATGTATTATTCTAACAGAGGCTCAGTTTATCGCATTCAGGAAAAACATGAAGAAGCAATTGATGATTACACTAAAGCGCTTGAGATTGATTCCGAGTATAAACTCGCTCAAAATAATCGGGGAGTTGCAAAAATGCACCTTAAACAATACGAGGAAGCGATTGAGGATTTTGAAGCAGTGGTAGAAGTTGATCGGGATTATGCGTATGCTTATAATAATCTTGGTTTGGTGTATTATCGGATGCGCAATTACGATGAAGCGATTACAAATTTTACAAAAGCAATAGCGCTTGATCCTAGTTATGGGTATGTATATTTGCATCGTGGAAATGCGAAGGAAATGCTGAGAAAGTTTAATGATGCTTGTCAGGATTGGGAAAAAGCACTTGAACTAGGAGTGAAAAATGCAGAATCTTATTTAATCTATTGCAATCAGGAGGACTAACCATGAAAATCACAAAAATTATATTAAGAAGTAGTTTGCTAATTCTGTTTTCATATTTCATGATTCAGGGATTAAATGCACAGGTTGATGTCGAAATTGACAAGAAAGAGTTTAAAGTTAGAAAAAATGGCTTTAAAGACGCTTGGAAAGCTGTAAAATACGGCGATGATTTGTATGAAGCAATTACCGCAGGTGGGTTTCGACAAGCAATTAGCTTTTACGAAGAGGCTGAACGATACAATGGTAATAATCCTGAACTAAATTATAAATTGGGTGTTTGTTACTTGGTAGATTTACAGGTTGATAAGGCGGTAGGACGCTTTGAGAAAGCCGTAAAAAAGAAACCCGGAGTTGCACCCGATGTGAGATATTTGTTGGGGAAAGCATATCACAACAATTATAAATTTGATAAAGCAATCGATATGCTCACTGAATTTATCAATAAATATCAATCGTCAGGAAATGATGATTTTGACAAAAAAATTATTGATAAAGCCAAGCGGAAAATCGAAGAGTGTAATTCTGCCAAAGTATTGGTGGAAAGCCCAACACGGGTATTTATTGATAATTTAGGACCTGCTGTTAACACAAAATATCCGGAATACGGTCCGGTTATTACTGCTGATGAATCGATGGTTGTGTTTACCTCTCGCCGTGAAGGTACAACCGGAGATGCTCGCGATGAATCTGATTTCCAATATTATGAAGATTTGTATGTGTCATACAGAGATGATCAGGAACGTTGGGGAAATGCTTTGAATATGCGTGACCTCAATACGGATGGGCACGATGCGTCCATTGGATTGTCATATGATGGGCAGATTTTATATACTTATAATGGTACTCCTACAGGAACAATCCTTGCAAGTGAACTTGAAGGGGATCAATGGTCAAAACCAAAAGAATTGAGTAAGCATATTAATACCAAAGCGCATGAAACGAGTGCGACTGTTTCTGCAGATGGTAAATATTTTTATTTTGTGAGTGATTGTGAAAAAGATGATTTTGGAACATCATCTTATGGTGGAAAAGATATTTATTTCTGTGAGAAAACGGAAAAAGGCAAATGGGGTAAAGTGAAAAATATTGGAACTTCGATTAACACCCAATACAACGAAGAGGCATGTTTTATTCACCCCGATGGGGTTAGCATGTATTTTAGCTCCGAAGGATTTAACAGTATGGGCGAGTATGATATTTTTAAAACGACCAAGGATTCTTTGGGGAATTGGTCCGACCCTGAAAATCTTGGCTATCCCGTAAACACACCGGCAAGAGATGTCTTCTTTGTGATGGCGGGTTCAGGTCGCTATGGATATTATTCCACAGTACGTGAAACCGGTTACGGAGGACAAGATATTTACAGAATAACTTTCTTGGGGCCGGAAAAACTTATGGTCGAGGCAATTGAAGATAATCTGATGGCAAGTTTGAATGCTACGATTTCCGATAAAGTAGTAGAACAAGAAGTTAAAATCGAAACTGTGCGTTTGACACTGCTGAAAGGAACCGTTACTGATGCGATTTCGAGGCAACCGATTAAAGCGGATATTGAAATTGTTGATAATGAGAAGAATGAAATAGTTACGCTTACAAATTCAAATTCTTCAACCGGAAAATACATGCTGTCACTACCATCAGGGAAAAATTATGGAATTTCTGTGAAAGCTGAAGGATATCTTTTTCACTCTGAAAACTTTAATATTCCTGCTGCAACAGGATATCAGGAGGTCATTAAAGATGTTATTCTAAGTAAAGTTGGTGTAGGAACAAAAATCGTTCTTAAAAATATCTTCTTTGATTATAACAAATCTACACTTAGGTCAGAATCCTATCCGGAACTTGAGCGATTGAGAAAACTACTCGATTCTTATTCCGATATGCGCATAGAAATTGGTGGACATACCGATAACAGAGGCGCTTTGAAATATAATACAGACTTGTCAGAAGCCAGAGCGAAAGCGGTTGTCGATTATTTGGTAAGTGCCGGAATAGGCCGTAGCCGCTTAGAATATAAAGGCTATGCTTATCTCCAACCAATAGATACAAATGATACTGACGATGGACGTCAACAAAATCGTCGTGTAGAGTTTAAGGTTTTGAGTGTTAATTAATTATTGAATTAATCATATGGCTGCTTTCTTGAAAAATATTTGTTTGTTTGCTTTTGTGTTTGCCTTTGCAGGTTTACATGCACAAGTTGATGTGCAATTTAAACGATCAGCTTTTCCCAATGATGCAGATGGGTTAAAAAGAGCAAAGCAAAATATCCGTGCAGGAGATATGCGGATAAAAAAACAACAAGATTATGAAAAAGCAATTCTATATTATCTCGAAGCATGGGAGTTTAATCCGAATAATGCAGAGTTAAATTACACATTAGGTAATGCATATTCGGAAACTTCTGAAAAGCAAATGGCATTGAAATATTTTGAAAAGGCCAAAACCATAAATGAGAATATTGCAAATGATTTGTATCTGAAACTTGGGAAAGCACGTCATTTGAATTATAAATTTGAGGAGGCTATTGATGCATTTAATCGGCATCTAAAAATTAATCCCAAACTCAATAAAGATGAAAATTTAGCAGTTAGAAAGCGGATTACAGAATGTCGTTATGGGATTGAAATCATTCAGGATACTGTCCGTGTGGAGATTGTAAATTTGGGCGAAAACATAAATACCGAATATGCTGAATACAATCCAATGATTGTCTCGGATGGATCAAAACTGTTGTTTACCGGGCGTCGTAAATATATCGGGAATCCGATTGAACCTTCTGATGGCAAGCCATGTGAGGATGTTTGGTATGCTGACAAAGGCGAAGCTGGACAATGGCAAAAAGCACGTCGGTTTGGTTCTCCCATTAATACCAAAGGACATGATGCTATTTCTGGGATGAGTGCTGATGGACAGGAGCTTTTTGTTTATAAGGCTGTTGACAAAAAGGGCGGAGATATTTTCTACTCAAAATTAAAAGGGGTAAAGTGGTCAAAACCAGAGCCGATGCCCGAAGTGATAAACTCAGAATATCACGAGTCAAAAGCCAGTATGAGTTATGACGGGAAAACGCTGTATATCGTTTCAAACCGCCCCAGTGGCAATTATGGTGGTCGTGATATTTATGTCAGCACAATGGATGCTGCATTGCAATGGTCAGAAGCACAAAGCATTGGCCCGATCATAAATACTGAATATGATGAAGAGGGTGTTTTTATTCATCCTGATGGAAGAACACTGTATTTTTGCTCAAAGGGACACAATAGCATGGGTGGGTTTGATATTTTTCGATCCATGAAAGACTCAAGTGGAAATTGGTCAACACCTGAAAATCTTGGATATCCTATCAATACGCCGGATGATGAAGCTTTTTGGGCAATTGCTTCCGATGGGCGTCATGCATATATAAGCTCAATTCGTCCCGGAGGTTATGGCGATTACGATATTTACGAAGTAATCTTTTCAGAACATGAATCCATTGATGAAATTCAGCAAATTGATGTGCGTTTAACCTTATTCAATGGCTTTGTTAAGGATGTAAAGACCTTGGAGCCACTTGAGGCGAAAATTGAAATCATTGACAATGAAACCAACGAACAAATTGCGGTCTTATCTTCAAATGAAGCAACCGGCAAATTTATTGTGAATTTGCCCGCCGGTAAAAATTATGGACTTTCTGTCAGTAAGGACGGTTATATGTTTCATTCTGAAAATTTCAATATCAAAGATGATGCAAGGTTTCAACAAATTACTCGTGAGATTTTGCTGAAACCTATGGAAGTTGGGATAAAGATCGTGTTAAGAAATATTTTCTTTGATTATGACAAAGCAAAATTAAGAAGTGAATCATTTGCTGAATTATCGAAAGTAATGAAAATTCTGGATGATAATCCGAATATGAAAATAGAAATCTCAGGACATACTGATAACAGAGGTTCTTTGGAATATAATACTAAATTGTCAAGATCAAGAGCTAAAGCAGTGGTTGATTATCTAATTGAAAAAGGTGTAGATAGTCAGCGACTAACTTTTGAAGGTTATGCTTTCACCCAGCCAATCTCAGATAATGATACTGATGAAGGGCGACAAATGAATCGTCGGGTAGAGTTTAAAGTCCTGGAAAATAATTAAATGTGATTCTTAGGAATCTGATTTTGAATTTATATATTTTTTGATTTTTTAATATACTTAACATTATGAAACATACCGCATTAACCAAAACACATGAAGCATTAGGTGCGCGCATGGTTCCTTTTGCAGGATACCTGATGCCCGTTGAATACGCCGGAATTAAAGAAGAACACAGAAATGTCAGAGAAAAACTTGGGGTTTTTGACGTATCTCACATGGGGGAATTTGAAGTAAAAGGATCAAAGGCAAAAGCCTTTATTCAACGCCTGACAACAAATGATGTCAATGACCTTTTTGATGGGAAAGTACACTATACGTGTTTCCCGAATGATAAAGGTGGAATTGTTGACGATTTGCTCGTTTATCGCTTTAAAGAAGATGAGTATTTGTTGGTCGTAAATGCGGCTAACATTGATAAAGACTGGGAATGGTGCGTGAAACAATCCAAAGTTGAAGGTTTGGAAATTGGTAAAGAATTGATTAATATTTCTGATGGTATTTCACAACTGGCTGTACAGGGACCATTTGCGCTGAAAGCAATGCAGAAACTTACTGATGAAAATGTGATTGATATGGAGTTTTACACGTCTAAAAAAATTGCATTTGCCGGAATTGATGAACTGATTTTTTCAACAACAGGTTATACCGGTGCAGGTGGTTGTGAAATTTATGTTGCCAATAAAGATGCTCAAAAACTTTTTGAGGCCGTGATGGATGCCGGAAAAGCGTACGGAATTAAACCCATTGGTCTTGGTGCGCGTGATACATTACGTTTGGAGATGAATATGTGTCTTTACGGAAATGATATTAATGACGAAACATCACCAATTGAAGGTGCTTTGGGCTGGATTACTAAATTTACCGACGGAAATGATTTTATTATGAGAGCGCATCATGAAAAAATCAAAGCTGAAGGTCCCGAAATGCGGCTGAAGGGATTTATCATGAAAGAAAGAGGAATTCCACGGCAACATTATCCTGTATTTAATGAAGCGGGAGAGGAGATTGGAGAAGTTACCAGCGGTACAATGTCTCCTATGATGGATATCGGAATTGGAATGGCATATCTAAAACCCGGATACTGGAAATCCGGAACAAAAATATTTATAGGTGTACGTAAAAAACGCCTTGAAGCAGAAATTGTAAAACCTCCAATTTTTAAAGATCAAATTCCTTTAGTAAAATAGTAATTCATCGAACTTGTTGTTGGTGAAAATCAACAAAATAATTCATTATAAACGGGGCTGTTGTTAATTTAACAGTCTCGTTTTTATTTTTTCCTCATGGTTCCTCCAATGGTAATTTCAAATCCATGATAATACAATTGTGCATCCGGATAGTCAACTTCCTGATCAACAGCCGCATTTTCACCTGAAGCGTATTGCAAAATTCCGTTAATTCCAATATTCTGGCTTCCCATGTAGTATTTTACAGCAACATATCCCCAAATATTGTCTTTTATGCGAATATTAAGTTTTGTTCCAACCAAATACCCCCAACCAAATGCTGATTTGTCCATATTTAAGTCAGAGCTTAAGCTTGTGTAGTTGTTGGCTTCACTAATCATATCTTCAAAATTTCCATGCATGATTTTTTGATTGAAACCCGTAAAACCAAAAACTCCGCCCATTAATTCCAATTCCACCGATTTTGTCGGGATAACAATTGCCGGCACCAAACTCATGCTCAAACTTTGAAACGGTCCGATAAGTGCACGTTCTGAGTCGAACTTGGCAGGAAACCCCGTCATGCTCATTCCGCCGATATTATTCATGCTAATTCCTGGGCTAATTTGTAAAAATCTTCCGAATTTCAGTGGCATATTGAAATTTACAGGAGCTATCGGATTTGAAAAGTACCCATGTGTCGGGAAAAAATACGAAAAACCGATGCTTTGAGCCTGTGATTTTTCAGAAACAATAAAAAAGCTGATTAGCGCAAAAGAAATTAATAGTCTTTTCATTATCATAAGTTTTTTACCAATTTATTAAATTATTTCGTAAAAAGGTGAAACTTTAATGAAAAATATTCTGTCGGCTTTACCTGCCTGATGATTATGTTATTGTAAGTGTGTGTATTATGAAAAACGACGAATTGTTTTAATAATTTACAATAAATCGGGTTAGGTGCTTTGTGAAATTATTACCTCTGAAAAAATATGTAAAAACACCTAAAGTAAAAAATAATTTTACTAAGAAAAAGTAGGTTAAATTGAGTAGTATATCACGAATTATTGTTGCTTGAAAAAGATGGATATTTTTAAGTTTGGAAAACATTTAGTATATTGAACATCTTGTATAATTAAATTGCCATATATGAAATTGCGCTTAATCCTTTCTGATCAACTAAATTTGAATCATTCCTGGTTTCAGGCTAAATCAGACGATGTGATGTATGTTATGATGGAAACTCGTCAGGAACTTGAATTTGTTTGTTTGCATCGGCAAAAACAACTCGGGATACTTGCAAACATGCGTGAGTTTTCAAAACAAATTCGTTCTCAAGGTCATAATATACAATATATTTATCTTGACGAACCAACCAATGAACAGCAATTAGATTGGAATTTATTACATCTATTATCGGAATATCATGTGAGCAAGTTTGAGTTTCAGCAAGCTGATGAATATTCGACTCATGCCATGATGCAGCAATTTGTCAGTTCACTTGACATCCCTTATGAGGAGGTTTCTTCAGAACACTTTTTTACTGAGAAAGATGAATTGGGCAAGTTTTTTGCCGGCAAGAAAAAATTCCTAATGGAGCATTTCTATCGCCACATGAGAAAACGACATCAAATTTTAGTTGATGGTAATGATGAACCGGTTGGAGGTAAGTGGAATTATGACGGGCAAAATCGTGAGCGTTTTCCCGACGACATGCCGGTTCCCGAGCCCTTTGTTTTTCATCATGATTTGACTGCAATAAACAAGCTGCTTAATAAAATGGACATTAAGTCCATGGGACATGTGAACCAGAAAGATTTTATTTGGCCGGTTGGCAGAAATGAATCACTTGTGTTGTTAAATCATTTTATTAAGTACTTATTGCCTCAGTTTGGCACTTATCAAGATGCGATGACTACTCGAGGGTGGACACTTTTCCACTCCCGCGTATCTTTTGCACTAAACCGCAAGCTGGTATCTCCAAAAGAAGTGGTTCAGGCTGCTTTAGATGCTTATCAGAGAGAATCATCAGTGACATTACCGCAGGTTGAAGGTTTTATTCGTCAAATTATCGGATGGCGGGAGTATATGCGTGGTGTGTATTGGGATCAGATGCCAGAATATGCAACGAAAAATCACTTTTTTGCTGACAGATCTCTTCCATCATTTTATTGGACAGGAAAAACCGATATGAATTGTTTGCGCCATGTCATTACTCAAAGTTTAGATTATGGTTGGGCGCACCACATTCAACGCTTGATGATCCCCGGCAATTTTGCAATGTTGATTGGTGCCGATCCCGATCAGGTTGATGATTGGTTTCTCGGAATGTATCATGATGCGGTTCAGTGGGTTGAAATGCCGAACGGACGAGGAATGAGTCAGTTTGCTGATGGGGGTATTGTTGGGACAAAACCATATGCTGTCTCTGCAAATTACATCAATAATATGAGTGATTATTGCCAATCTTGCAATTATGATAAGGATAAAAAAATCGGAAAGGATGCCTGTCCGTTTAATACTTTGTATTGGCACTTTTATCATCGGAATCGTAAGCGTTTGGCATGGTTTCCTAGGTTAAATCAAACTTTTGCGATTTGGGATCGTATGCCGGAAGACAGACGAACTGCTTATCTTGAACAAGCTGAGCATTTCTTAACGCGATTGAAATAAATTAGTAAGTACGAATTTCCAAACCGCAGGATTTCGCTAAGTGATGGATTAAGCGTAGGAGAGTGAAGCTCTGAGGTAGAATCGAGCATGAGAGCTTGCGAGCGCAAGAAAAATAGCCACAGCCTGTTCCGATTATTTCGGAAAATAAAAAAGAGTTTGATGCGCAGGAATAAAAGCCGCAGATGACAGATGGATAATGAAAAACCGAAATTTAGCAGAAATTTTCCGTCTAGTACAGTTTCCCTAAGCCCTATTGACACCTGAATCGAAAAAGAATCTGGAATTCAGTAGAAACATTTTTGTTTATCATTTTATATTTTTCCGTAAAGAGATTTCCCCAAAATTGAATTTAAGCACTGTGCATTTTCATGCTTTTTTCTTACTTTTGTTACAAATCGTAACTATGAGTTTTTTATATCCGACATTTCTTTGGGCTTTAGCGGCAGTTTTGATACCGGTTATCATACATCTGTTTAGTTTTCGACGGTATAAAACGGTCATGTTTTCACAAACACGATTTCTGGAATCAGTTCGACAGGATAATCATTCACGATCAAAATTAAAACATATTTTGATTTTATTGTCCCGGATGCTCATGATTGCTGCTCTGGTGTTTGCATTTGCCGGGCCAATTATTTTGCCGGATAATGCAGATTCACAAGGCAATCAAGCAAGGTATGTGGCAGTTTACATTGACAACTCCTACTCCATGATGAATGAATGTGAGCAAGGTAGCATGCTTGATTTAGCCAAACAAGCCGCCCTAAATATTGCTGAAGCACATGGTTCAAGCGTCGAGTATTTTTTATTGACAAACGCAATGCCCGCAACCTATTATCGACCAATGTCTGTGGATGATTTCATTGAGGAGCTTGGCAAAATATCCCATACATCCAATTTGCGACATTTTTCTGATATTGCAACCCGTGCAGAAAGTATTGTCTCAGGCTTTATTGGAGCAGATGAGGAGGTGAAATTGTACTTTATTTCCGATTTTCAGGAAAATGTCGCAGATATCAAATCCATGGAAAACACCAGCCATTTGCAATATGCATTTATGCAAATTTCTCCACTTATGCGAGAAAACTTGAGTGTCGATTCCCTGTGGTTTGATACTCCGTTTCGTCGTTCAGGACAACCGGATCGCTTATTTATTAGGGTGAAAAATCATGGTGAAAGTGCGTATTCGGATGTTCCGCTGAATTTGTTTATTAATGATTCGTTGAAAGCTGTGAGTAGCTTTAGTTTGGAAGAGCAGAGTGAGATTGTAGTGGAAATTAACTTCACAAATGCAATAACTGGTTTGCAGGAAGGAAGCATTCAGTTTGATGATTATCCGGTTCAGTTTGATAACCGATTTTATTTTAATTACTGGTTGAGCGGGACACATAAAATACTTATTGTTGAGGGACATTCCAGTTATGGATTTCCAAAGGGACTATATCGTGATGCACAGGTTTTTGATGTTGATTTTGTGGCTTTGGATGCGCTGGATTTAAATCGACTTTCTGAATATGATTTGATCCTTTTGTTTGCAGGCAATCGAATTTCTGATGGTTTGCAGGCGCAGTTGGACACTTATCTTCAGGAATCGGGTGTGTTATGGTTAATTCCTGATGAAAATGCAGATATTGTTTCTTGGAATCAATTGTTAACACGCTTTCAAACGGCTGAGTTGTCTGAATGGACGGATTCTGTCCGTGAAGTGTATCAGATTGATTATGAGCATGACTTTTTCCGTGGGGTTTTTCCGGAAGCTCAGGAGCAGGTCGATTTGCCCAAGATTTCCGCCTCATGGCGATTAAAACAGCGCGTTGAAATGCAATCTGAGCCATTAATAAGTTTTCGTGATGATGGAGGATTTTTATTACAGACAAAACGGGGCAATGGCTTTGTGTATCTATTGACATCATTGATACATGAAGATTACGGGAACTTTAATCGCCATCCTTTGTTAATTCCTGTTGCATATAATATTGCATTGAATATTCCCGGACAACATAGCTTATATCACAAGTCAGGAGACGGAACTTATTTGGATATTTCGAATCAGGAAATCACGCGCGAGGCAAATATTGAAATTGTGGGAGAGGAGTTGTCAATTATTCCAATGTGGCGATTTACAGGAAAGTCGTTACGGATTTTTGTGCCCGAAGGAATTTCCGATGCCGGACATTATCAGATTTTGCGCGATGAAAAAATGATTGCCGGATTATCGCTAAATCATGATGCATCCGAATCGGAAATGCAGTTTTTCGGCGCTGAGCAAATTGAAAGTTTAATCAGCGAATATGATTTGGACGTGGATTATTTTGTAGCCGGTTCCTCTGAAAAACTCCAACAAAGCATTAAAAATATTGCCATTGGCAAAAAATTATGGCATTGGTTTTTACTCGCCGCGCTGGCTTTCGTTATCATTGAAATCGGTTTGATTCGTTTTGTGTGGGAATAGGAGGGGTGTACTTTACAGGATTTTAACATGGGCATTGTAGGTTTGCAACAATCTTCCGGAAATGTCCGTAATGTGTATGTTTACTTTGCTATCACCTTGCCAATGTGTATTACTGCGAAGCGTCGGGTTTCTTTCCTTTCAGCTTTTTATCTCTCTTTTCTGGCAAATAATTTTCTGTCGATATTATTTCCTCTCCACTTTCTTCCTCTAATTCTTTTCTTGCATTTCCCGCAATTTTTCCACCAATTTGAGCAACTTTTTTATTTTCAATAAATCCTTTTGCATCTTTTGCCCTTGCAACTTTTGTTGTTGAAGCTTCACCAAGCATTGAAAAAATCAATTCAAGGTCAGTCATATGGTCTCGAAGATTTTGTCTTTTTAATCCTTTAACTTCTCTGTATTGCGATGGAGTTAGTCCGAATGTTGCTTTGGATATTTCTGCTGTTAAAATTGCATATTCTAATTGTTCTTTTATTCCTCGCTTTTTCCATTCGTCTGTCAATTCATCACGAATAGCAATACTTCGCATTCGTTTTTCAACCCAATCGTCCGAATAGCCTTTTGCTTTATAAATTTCTCTTGTTCGTTTTAATGCTAACTCTGGATTTTCAATTTCTTCTAATCTTTCATAGCCTACTTTTGCTAACCACCTTTTGAATGGCTCTGCTTTTGGTGATGGGATTGATTGAATTATACGCAAAAGAGTTTCTGTATCAGCAATTTCAGTATCTCGCATTTTACCATCTTTTGCCATCATTTTGAACTGTCGACAATTTGTCGACAAGTCAATACCATTTTCTTTTTCTCTTTTTTTAAGCCTATACCAATAGTCTCTTGGCTTAACACTTTCTGTTAATATTTCAATCACATCAACAATTGCAAAGAACCATGTTTCTTCGTTATCGTCCCAATACGTTCTTACTTGTTGCGTTTCAAACAATTTTATTTTCGACATAGAAATCTTGTATCTTAATAATTTCTACAAAGATATAAATAAATGAAAAAGTAATAGGTTGAAATTATTTATCAAAATAAATAACCACTGCTACACCTTCATTATGTTTTTTGTAAGTTTATCATCATGTCACAAATTTCTGTGACATGATGATAAAGCTTTGTGATAATTATTTCTTTTGAATTTTGTATTGTTGGTTGAAATCTTCAGATTGCATCTTTAAAATATACATTCCAGGGGTTAGATTGCTCATTTGCATCAATAAATGGAAACTTTGATTTTCAACATGGGCATTGTAGGTTTGCAACAATCTTCCGTAAATGTCTGTAATGTGTATGTTTACTTTGCTATCACCTTGCCAATTTAGGATCATTATATTCAGTTCGTTTGTGAACGGATTTGGATAAATTGTAATTTCGGGGTCAGTGCTTTCATCTTTGCAATTAACTGTGCGTATTTCAAAGGTTTTTGAGCTGCCGTCAAAATCAAATTGTGTTAAGCGGTAGTAACTAATTACTGAATTGAATTTTTCATCAAATACCTGATAATCAATTGCTGTATTACTGTTTCCCGCACCGGGGATTTTTGCAATCGTTTCCCAGATATTTCCGTCCTTGCTACGCTCGATTAAGTAGTATTCGTTGTTAATTTCGCTAGCAGTTGTCCAGTTGATTTCAACATACTCATTTAAACAATTAGCGGAGAAATTTATTAACTCAACTGGTAAGGTAAACGTCGGATTTTTCGATGCAAAGGTGATGGGAGAGTAGCTGCTGAATGCAGTGGTCGTTTTGATGCTTCCATTGTCGAAATTAATTGTGCCTGACGTGATTGTTGCTCCCATATCTTCCCATTTTCCAAGGGCAGTATTGTAATGTGCGATTGTCATGTTATCTGCAAGGAATGTGGATGACATTTCTCCGGAAGTGAATCCAAATGAATGCAGGTCGGCTGTATTGTCTGTCCAATAAATACTTACCGCCGGTGTTGCATTGTCTGTAATCAAATTCCAATATTCTGTATCGCTAACATGGTCAATTGTTGCATCCATATTTCCGCCATGATACCACCAATCAAAAGGTGGGTTTTCGTAATAATAATTGGCAGAGATTGTACTTGATGCACAGGCATCGGTTTCAACAGGTGCCCAAATTGCTCTGTCGGTGCCGTCAATGTTTGCGACATCACCAATTGGATAAACAAAAGCCGTTGTACCGGTTCTTTCCACTCCGCCATTCACAAAACTATTGGCATTTCCTGTATTTGCAGTTGCACCGTTCAATAATTTAATGTTTCCATTAATAATACCCTGTGTTAATTGTAAATGTCCGGCAATGTGTAAATCTGAATCTAAGGTAATTGCACTCAAATTTGCGGTTGAATTGTTTACGGTTATGTTATTGAAAACTACATTACTTCCATTTGTATTTAAACTTTGAACAGTTGATCCGTTAAGCACTACATTACATGTGCCTTCGTCTAATTCTCCTTCAATATCGATGTCTCCGTGCATAATAATCTCAGCTGCTTCACCTCCTCCTTCCATGCTTACGCTTCCCTGATTTAAAAAGTCACCATAAACATTAAGTATCTGACTATTATTAACTACTATGGAAGCTCCTGATAGAATTGTTAGATTACGCACATAGGCAATTCCATGATGAACTTCGGGCATGTGTGGAGCATTGGAATCAATAATAGCATCATCTGTACTTGTTGGTACATCATTGCACCAGTTATTTGGTTGATGCCAGTTCTCGTCTTCAACGCCAGTCCATGTCCCATCGTAAAGGTCAACTGTCCAACTACCGTCGGATTGTTCCCAACTGGTATTACAGGTTCCGTCGTGAGCCCAACGGGTGTAAGTTGTTGTTGCAGTTAATTCATCAGGTGGATTGTAATCTTCAGAAATTGCACCAGAAATATCAGCACCATTTGCTTGCCATTTGTAAGTGATTGATCCATCGCCTCCGCTAGCTGCAGTTGAACTACCAATAGTTGCCGGGTTTCCACCGTAATAAATGGTTTCACCTGTAGATAGAATTGTTCCAGCTGTGAAATCTGGTCGAACTGTAACTGTCCAACTACCGTCGGATTGTTCCCAACCGATATTACAGGTTCCGTCGTGAGCCCAACGGGTGTAATCTGTTGTTGCAGTTAATCCTGTTGGAGGATCGTAAGTCGCAGAGTTTGTACTTGCAATCGGACTGCCATTTGCTCTCCATTCGTAAGTAATTATTCCATTACCTCCGCTTGCAGCAGTTGAACTTCCAATAGTTGCCGGGTTTCCACCGTAACAGATGGTTTGTCCTGTAGTATTTATTTCTCCGTCAGTGAAAGCTGAATACACAGTTACAGTAACAGTACTAGTTTGAGCAGTACCACAACCACTGCCAGTAGCTGAAGCTATACAATAATAAGTTCCTGCTGTTGTAGCACCATAGCTTGTGCTTGTAGCACCACTTATCGAAGAACCATTTTTGTACCATTGGTAAGCTAATGAAGGTGTACCCCCAGAAGCAGCAACACTCATTGTGTGAGTTGCACCTGAACATATTGTAGCACCTACAGGTTGAGTAGTAATAGCCGGATCGGCAACAATTGTAACAGTAACTGTACTAGTTTGAGCAGTACCACAACCACTTCCACTAGCTGAAGCTATACAATAATAAGTTCCTGTTGCAGTAGCACCATAGCTTGTGCTTGTAGCACCACTTATCGAAGAACCATTTTTGTACCATTGGTAAGTTAAAGAAGGTGTACCGCCAGAAGCTACAACACTCATTGTGTGAGTTGCACCTGAACAGATTGTTGCACCTACAGGTTGAGTAGTAATAGCCGGATCGGCAACAACAGTAACAGTAACAGTACTAGATTGCGCAGTACCACAACCACTACCAGAAGCTGAAGCTATACAATAATAAGTTCCTGCTGTTGTAGCACCATAGCTTGTGCTTGTAGCACCACTTATCGAAGAACTATTTTTGTACCATTGGTAAGTTAAAGAAGGTGTACCGCCAGAAGCTACAATACTCATTGTGTGAGTTGCACCCGAGCAGATTGTTGCACCTACAGGTTGAGTAGTAATAGCCGGATCGGCAACAACAGTAACAGTAACAGTACTAGTTTGAGCAGTACCACAACCACTGCCAGTAGCTGAAGCTATACAATAATAAGTTCCTGTTGCAGTAGCACCATAGCTTGTGCTTGTAGCACCACTTATCGAAGAACCATTTTTGTACCATTGGTAAGCTAATGAAGGTGTACCCCCAGAAGCAGCAACACTCATTGTGTGAGTTGCACCTGAACATATTGTAGCACCTACTGGTTGAGTAGTAATAGCCGGATCGGCAACAATTGTAACAGTAACTGTACTAGTTTGAGCAGTACCACAACCACTGCCACTAGCTGAAGCTATACAATAATAAGTTCCTGTTGCAGTAGCACCATAGCTTGTGCTTGTAGCACCACTTATCGAAGAACCATTTTTGTACCATTGGTAAGTTAAAGAAGGTGTACCGCCAGAAGCAGCAACACTCATTGTGTGAGTTGCACCTGAACAGATTGTTGCACCTACAGGTTGAGTAGTAATAGCCGGATCGGCAACAATTGTAACAGTAACTGTACTAGTTTGAGCAGTACCACAACCACTACCACTAGCTGAAGCTATACAATAATAAGTTCCTGTTGCAGTAGCACCATAGCTTGTGCTTGTAGCACCACTTATCGAAGAACCATTTTTGTACCATTGGTAAGCTAATGAAGGTGTACCCCCAGAAGCT
>Ga0307990_1000506_pt1 | contig 34608 bp, 27 predicted proteins | sample EllFjometagen129_FD_203168 | JGI IMG/M metagenome (GOLD analysis project Ga0307990, IMG submission 203168) | Marine microbial communities from Ellis Fjord, Antarctic Ocean - #129 | ecosystem: Environmental > Aquatic > Marine > Unclassified | place: Southern Ocean | collected 2014-10-08
ATCCAGGTCGTAGTGATGCACGTCAGGAAAACCGTTTGAAACGAAAATGACGTCTCTGCCGTCCCAATGCTCTATCACTTCGAGGTCGTAGGCGCCGCCTCCGCCCAGGCCTTCCAAAGTCCAGTTTTCGATAGGCAGAAAAGTGTCGGAATCAAATACCCAAAGCGTTGTCTGGCCCCGGTCCACAACATAGAGAAGACCATCTCCGACGCGCACGTCGATGCCTGCCAGATTCGATGTCCCGGCGAGGATGATCGTCGTGAGAGGCGTGGCATCCCGCGCATCGAATGCATCGATGAAGTTCTCCCCTTCGTAGGTGACGTAGAGGTGCTCGGCGATGGGGTCCACGGCCAGTCCAACCGGCCCGACGCCGTGAGGCTGAGCGCGCCAGGTTTCCGCCAGAATCAACTCATTGTCGCTGACCGAGAAGGCATTCAGTGGATAAGTGCCAATGGCGTTGACGTTGCCGATGCAAAAGACCGTACGGACAACACCGTCGTCCTGCGCGTTCGTTTCCATAGGCGCCGCAAACGAAAAAACAAAAACCAGCGTGATGATCGCTGCAATTTTCCTGGCAAAGCGAATGCGCCAATCAGGTGTGTTTTTATTATTTATGCACATTTTTCGTCACTCCGACATGGTGTTCATTGCACGCATTGTATAGGAATTGAAGGAATTAATGAACACCAGGATTCTTGCTGAATATGGTTTTAGATTTTCTTTGCCGACATTGTCATTGCGAAGGGGAATGATGTTTTTGGAATGGATTCCATTTGTCCGGGCGGCATGGACAAGACGCTTGGTGCGGGTGGCATGGACAAGTCGCTTGGTGCGGGTGGCATGGACAAGTCGCTTGGTGCGGGTGGCATGGACAAGTCGCTGTGAGCATCAGCGAATAGCATTTGTCCGTGTCATGCCTGTCTTTTCAAACCACATTGGCATCAAGCACGGACAAGCGCCCTGAAGCAAAGCTTCGGGCCGAGAAGCTTGTCCATGCCACCCGCGATTGGACCGCATAGCAACCAACTTTCTCTAAGCAGCCCCGATGGCTCTTAGTTTTCCAGCGTGAATCGGATGGGTTGGTAGAACCAGACGCTGTGGCCCTGCCCGGGAGCGGAGTAGCGCCACTTTTTCACCGCGGCCAAAGCGGACTGTTCAAAGCCGAAACCTGAAGGCGAGGCTTTCACCACGTTGACGGAAACGACATGGCCAGCTGCTGAAATCAGCACTTTGAGCACGACGCGTCCTTCTTTGCCGGCTTTTCGCGCCAGGGACGGGTAGTCGGGCGGCACCATTTTTTTGAGCTTGGGTGGTGCAGAAACTTTTACCGGTTTGGGCGGCGCGCTGTAGGGTTTGACATTGGAAGGATCGGTGAAATCCTTTTCCTGTTCCTTCATGAGCGTATTGCCCACGCGCACGGCCACGCTGGAATCGCCCACGACGGAATCCTTGGTGACGCCGAAGATTTCCTTGACCGGTTCCGTGTTGATGATCTTGGTTTTCTGATTCGGCGGCGCCAGCTGCTTTTTGGGCGGCGGCGTGGGTTTCGGCGTTGCCTTGAGCGGCGTGGGCGTGGGCGGCGGCGTTGGCCGCTTGATATTGGGATCGCTGACGATTTGCACCAGTTTCGATTCGCTGATGGGACGCGTGCCGAGTTTCGTCAATGCGGCCCAGGCGACTGCGTGCATGAGGACGCTGACGATCACCGTGGTGCGAAAGAACCACGACTTGCCCGCGCTGAAAGTCTCAATTTGCATCCTTACTCGTCCGTTTTGGCGTTGCTGCTCGCGAGTAGTTCTTCGGGAGGCTCAATATTGATCGCGAATTTCGCGCAGCCGTTTTTTCGCACGAGGTCGATCATCTCCACCACGCGCCCATGCGTAACCTCTTTGTCCGCCGCGATGACGGCCTGCAGGTCGGGCGTATTGACCAAGCGATCCTTAATGTATGCCTCGATGCCGGGAATGTCGATTTCCTCGCCGTCCAGGTAGAGCTTGCTGTCTTTTGTGATGACGATGGCGAAGTTTTGCGGTTCGCTCGGCTCCCCCGTGGCGGCCTTGGGGAGTTCCACTTTGATCTGCGGGGAAACGATGAAAGTTGCGGTGACCATGAAAATTATCAGGAGCACCAGGATGATGTCCACCAGCGGCGTGACATTGATCGCGGTGATTGGCTCGTCGCCGTTGTCCTGCTGCTGCGCGCCCATGGTATTGATTCCCTATTCGTTTTATGGGCCTGAGACCTGCCCGGATATTTGTTTATTTCGATTCTTTTGCTTCGTCGACGTGTTTTCTTTTCGCAAAGGCCATCAGGACGCCTGCCGTGGCGAAGGCGCCGTCCACGATGCCCTTTTGCCGAGCCTTGAAGTAATTATAAAACACGACGGCGGGAATGGCGACGAAAAGCCCTACCGCAGTGGCGATGAGCGCTTCGGAGATGCCCGACATGACGGTTTGCGGACCCTGCGTGGTGGCTTGGGATAGATCGTTGAAGGCGCGAATGATGCCCATCACCGTTCCCAGCAGCCCGATGAAGGGCGCGTTGTTGCCGATAGTGCCCAGGATGATCAGCCGCTTGTCCAGGCGATTTTTTTCCAACATCGCGCGACCGTTGATGAGTTCTTCCATGACCAGGGGACCTTCATTGAAATTGCCCAGGCCTTCCCGAATGATGGCCGCCTTGATGCCACGTTTGCCTTCCACCATAGCCTTGGCACCGCCTAAGTCTCCGGCGTCAACGAATTTTACGAGCCTGGCTTTGAAATCATCGGGTAGTGAGTTTTCCCGCGTGTACTGGATCAGCTTTTCAAAAAAGATGGCCAATGAAAGGATGCTCAGGCCGAAAAGAATATAGAGGATCGCCGACGCCGACTGCATGGAGATCGAAAGCAGAAGGTCTTCCAGTGTTCCCGTGCCTTGCACCGCGGTGATGGCCGGCGTTGGCAAGGGCGTCGCCGCGACGGCGAGAGTCGTGGAAGTTGTGGTGATGGCTTCGATGGTCGTCGAGGTCTGGCTGACAATCGAATGGATCAAAAACGCAATATTCATAATCAATAATTCTCCTCAATAGCACGCTGGGGCAGCCCAAAGAAACGCACGCGACAACATAAAGGGTGACACTAAAAAGTCAACCAAAACTCAGGAAACACGGGGTTTTGCAGGCCATGCTTTAGTGATGCAAACACACTCTCTCCTTGGCAGAAGCATAAAGAAGCCGAATCCGTCGGTTGCCGCCTTTGAAATCGAGGTCCATATTGTCTTGTCTCCGTCTTTCTGGATTGAAACACGGCAGCGCCCGAAATCTGTCACTAAATTATTTCATTGATATTATTTTTCCAATTTCCGAGAATTTTATTCGAAATCAAGCACCGAGCGATAGATGTACGTAGGGCCGAGTTGCCCTTTAACCCAAATGAGGTCCGGGCCAGTTAAAGGAGATGAATAGTTATAAACGGCGTAGCTGGAATCATCCAGTTTAATGAGTCCCGGAAAACAAGTGTCGCCCCGCGAGGGCAAATCAACGATAAATTTCACCGATAGGGCCGTGGGATCGACGCGCCAGAGAGTTGTTCTCTTTTGGTGCGTCCAGTAATCGAGCTCGTACATCAGAAAGCGGATTGCTTCGGGCAGATGGTTCCATCCCAGGTCGTAGTGGCCGTTTATGTTCAGGTTGCGGCGACCGATGAGATAGATCTCCGAGTTGTGTTTGAAAACCAGGGGCGAGTCGTATTTTTTCTTATCCGGCACGCATTCCCATGCGCCAAGGTCATTTGCCGGAGCGCGGCAGATTTTCGATCCCCAGCCGTCCTCGTCGCCTTTTTCGTTGCGGCAAACGGCCACGAGATCGCCATTGTCCAAAAACTCGAAATCGGTCTCCGAGCAGCCGCCCTCCATAACGACGGGTTGCCCGGGTACGACCGGCTCCCACTCGTACCCGTCCTCGGTCGTCAACCAATGAACTTCCATTGCGCCGCCTTCCGGATCGTAAACGCTTTCGCCGCCGGTGTAGGCCAGCATGTAGGGAACCCCGTCAATGGTTTTTGTTCTCCAGGCGATGAAATTGTCGTCCAGGATGTTTTGCGTTTCGGTCCAGTCTTCCGGCCCGTTGTACTGCGTGACCACGAGACCCTGCGGCTCAAAATCCAGGGCGTTTTCGCCCAGCAGCGAGATGTAGAGAAAAAGCATTCCATCGAAGGAAAGCAGGCGCGGTTCGCGAAGATCCGTGCCCATTGTGAATGAGCTTTCAAAATCCCAGCTTTGTTCATCGGCGCTGCTAACAACATGCACAATGGCATTTTTGTCGGCGAAATGGTTTCTGGCCGTGCGAAAAGCCAGAAACACGCGACCTTCGTGCCGGACCACATCGAGGTTGTTGTTGGCGTTTTTCAATTCAATGGAATCGGGCAGACCGTCGGAGGGGACGACACGCGTATAAGAGATCAGACCGCCTTGAAGGTCGTCGTCGTCATTGTCGGCAGTGTCGTCATCTCCAGACGATTCTCCGCGATCATCGTCGTCATCGCCGCACCCACACGCGCTCAGCCCAAGAATGCTGAAAGAAATGAATAACACTGTCATCAAAGCGGAAAAATATTTCATCACGTTATCCCAAGCGGCCAAGCGCCGCTCCATTCAAAGACATTCACGCGAAATAATCAACTTGCGACATAACGAAATAAGGCGTTGATAAGCCTGAGATGTGTTAATTACAGGACGCGCAGCAGGTCTTTTTCAATCCAACGGTCGAGATAGGCGGCGACGGAAGCCACGGGAAGATCGACCGCCGCCGCGATTTCCGATTCGGTTTTGGGCTTTGCAAGGATGATGGGGATCAGGTCCATCAGCTTGCGTAGTTTGCGAATTTCATCCGAAGGTTTTTGCGCGAATGCCGCCTGTCCGGGGTCCACGTAAAGGTCGAGATCAGGGTGGCTCAGGCATGGCGCGCCGGTGAAATTTTTTGCAAGGCGCCGGTCGCTTTCCAGGCACTCCAAGGCTTTGACAACGAGCTGCGCCGATTCTTCCAACTTATCCGGCGAGATGATCGTCATGTTATCGTGCTGGGAATGATACTCGGGGTAAGGATAACGCGAGATGCTCGGCATCGGCACGCCGTGCGCTTCCCAGTTCGCCTCGTCGTTGCAGATCACTTCGCGGAAATCTCCCGCGCCGTAATTAAGTCCTGAGCTTTTCAGAACGCCTTCAAGAGCGCAGTCTATCGCGCTGGTGTTCATGTATGATCTTTGCAGATTTAAAGGGGTTTCGCTTCCGAGCATTTCAAGAAAGAGGCCGTAGATGAAAGAGTCTTTTTCCCCATCCGTTTCCATGCGGTGCAAGTAAAACTCGCTGCCGATGATTTCCTGCAAGAGCACCAGTCGGTAGGTGTATTGTCGCGGTTTTTCCGCAAGAATTTGCATGATACGCACGCCGGTCATGACGCCGGCCAAGTCATCGTTCGCCACGCCGGGATGGTCCAGGTGCGCGACAAGAACGATGGTTTCCGGTTTTTCGCCGGGGATCGTGTAGTCGGCGATTTTCATCGGAGCGTCGTACTCCTCGGTTCGGATGTGCACTTCGTAATCGCCATCCTTCAGGGAGTCGTGCAATCGCTGCGTGATGCAAAAACCCCAAGTGCGGTCCCAGGGTCGGTACAGCTGCCGGAAGTGAAAGGGGATCCAGTCGGGATGACGCCGATCATAATGAAGGTGCGCCAGAAGTTCATCGCGGGAAACAACGCCATCAAAGGGCAATGATAGCGACACGATTTTTAAGGGGTGATCCGTTGCGTCCCACAGCAGCTTTCCGTCTTTTTTTATGGTCCCTTCTTTCAACTTCCATCCTGGCGGAATGGTCCAGCGATTCACCCTTTGCGCCGGATCGAATTCGAGAATGCGAAATTTCAGATGCCTGCAAAGAAGCTCCAAGGCCTTGTCGTAATCCGGCGAAACAAAATAGCGGCATAAGGGCGTGATCGCCGTCATCGTTTTTAATAGGTCGGCGGGAAAACTCATGGTTTGTCCACAAAGCCGACAAGGCGGGTAGGGACTTCGTGGTCGAAGATTTTCAGGTTGTCTTGTTGAAAACGGATGTATATTGGCTTTTCGATAAAGTACCACGGGTTCGCGGCAAGGCAATCCAGGCCTTGCTCATGAACAACATCGCACGCGATGGCCTGCACTTCGCCCTTGGCCGTCTTTTGGACGCGCAGCAATCCTTTGTCTCGAAGATGCTGCTCGAAACGATGAATGTAAATCTCGATGTCGCATTCCAAGTAGCGCACAAAGGCCAGCCAGGGACCGGGGATCATCGCGCCGCCTTTGTACACCGGCGCGTCGAAAATTTTGTTGAAATAATGATTGACGCCGTAAAGCTGTTCCATGTGGTGTACGTAGGTCAGCGCTTCGCCCAACGGCGCGCCAAGAAACAGGAAAATCGTACCCACGCCGCGCAATCTCGAAAAAGCGCTCCGCTCACCGTAAGCACACTTGCCGACATCGTCGCAGATTTCATGCGCCTTCGGACCGACCGCGCTCAAGGAAAACAATGGGTGTAAAGAGCGGACCGCGCCTTCTTTTGTTCGCAGGTATTCCGAAAAATTGCACACTTCGCCGGGGGACTGCTCGTAGATGAAAGGCGCGTTGCTGCGTGCGTAGTCGTAGGAGAATGTCGGCGCAACGATAGTGCCTTCAGGGCCGATGACTTCGCGGATTGACAGATAAAGCCATTCGAGCCAAAGAGCGCGGCGCTTTGGACCACGCACGGCGCGAAGTGTTTCCCGATCCGGTTTGGGCAGCGGAAGCCGGGTTAAATCTGTCGCCGTATATACAACGTCGCCCGCGCCGATACCCAGGCGACTGATGTTCTCGACTAAAGAACGATCCTGATCCAATAAACGCCTTGCGGCTTCCAACTTCATTCCTCCTCGTCTAGCTTTGCGCGGAGTCCGCCTTTGCGGGCCTTTTTATAACGGTAGTTGAACTGATCCTCTTTGACGATTTCCACCTTCGTGGGGATCTTGAATCGCATGAGCCGGTCTTTGGCGAATTTCCGCATCTTCTTTTTCATCTCGGCGGCGCTGTCAACGTCTTCCACGGGCGTGATGCGGGCGACGACCATATTGCCCATCAAGGGATGAGGCCGCCCGATGACGGTAATGTCGCGGACCTCGGGCATTTCCAGCAGCGCGTTTTCCACTTCCGCCGGAAAGACTTTCTCGCCGCCGACGTTGATGATGTCCGATTGCCGGCCCAGGAACCTGATGTACTCTCCCTCTTGTTCCACCAGATCGCCGGTGCAAAGCCAGCCGTTTTCATCGAAGGGGTTGCCGGCGTTGAGATAGCCTTGCATCGCGCCGTCGGCTTTGATCCAAAGAATGCCGTCAACGACTTTTGTTGTGAATCCTTCGCCGCCGATCTTCACGAACTTGGAATCGGAAGATCGGGACTTGCTGCGCAGGATGCCCACTTCGGACAGGCCGTAGGTTTGTTGCAGTCGGACGTTCGGGAAAAGCCGGTGGATTTCGGCCAGCGTGTTGTCGGACATTATTTCCGTGCCGTAGGTGATGATTTGCAGCGACGACAGGTCGTAGTTTTCGTATTCCTTCGACAAAAGCAGGAGGTTGAGAAAGGAGGGGGAGGTGGGCAGAAGCTCGGCCTTCGCATGCTCGATGGTGCGACAGACTTCGGCGGGACCGCGTCCCGGCGGGATGATCAGCGAACCGCCGCCGGAAAGAATGTGATAAAAGGTGTTGACGCCGCCGATGTGGTCGAAGGCCAGAAAGATAATCGTACGCAGCGCCTTGCGGGGCGTCCGGTACTTTTCGAGCATGATTTCCAGATCGTGCAGCATGCCTTTGCTGTCTCCGGTGGAGCCGGAGGAAAAAAGGACGAGGCCAGCCCGCCCGCTCGCCGTGAAGCTTGCTTGAAGCGGATTGTCCACGACGCGCATGGGCTTTTCCAATGACCAACTGTCATCGGCCTGGAAACGCAACTCGATTTGCACTTGCGCGATGTCCTTGAAACGCGCGCGCTCACGTGCCGAGGCCGGGCCAATGGGCACGTACACGCATCCTCTTTGAATCAGCGCCAGGGCAAGACCGCTCGTTTTGGGCGACCAGTTGCCCTCGACGGAAACGACGGCGCCGGGCGCAACATCGCGCTCGTCGAAAACCCGGGTCCATTCATCCGCGCTGTGAAGAAGGTCGGCGTATGAATATGTTTGATCGTTCCAGTGCAGAGCCTGCGCGTCTTTGTACGTTTCCAGAAGATCGGAAAACCACGCGCAACGCGTCACGACACGCCTCCTAGATAAAGTGTCTGGCCGCTGATGTAATCCGAATTTTCGTCCAGGAAAAAATCCACCACGGCCAAAACATCCTCGAATGTGCCGCGCCGCTTGATCCCCAGTCGCTCGACAAGCTGATCGATTTTTTCCGCCGGCACGCCGCGAATCAGGTCCGTGTCGATGGGCGAAGGGGCGACGACGTTGCAGGTGATGCCGAAGGGTGCGACCTCTCGTGCGAAAATTTTCGTGAATGTCTCTATAGCGGCTTTAGATGCGGCGTAAACCGCTTCGCCTTCAATCTGCATGGGCACTGCGACGCTGCTCATGTTAACAATGCGCCCACCGCGTTTTTTCATGGCCTTGGCGGCCTCCCGGCAAACGAGCATCGTTCCCATCACGTTGATGCGCAGGATTTTTTCCATTGTGGAGCCGGGCGTCAGCAGGGAGTGGTTCATCGACGCCACGCCCGCGCAGTTCAAAACCGCGTCCAGGCGACCGTATTTCTTTGCGGCGCTGCGGACCATTTTGATTACGGCTTTTTCGTCGCCAACGTCGCAGGAGACATACTCGAAATTTTTCGCCTCCCACGCCGTTTCCGAGCGTCCGCAGCCGACGACGACGTGACCGCGTTCGCACAGTGTTTGCGCCAGGAATCGACCGATGCCGCGCGTGGCGCCGGTCACCAGGATAACGCGGTCAGGCATATTCACTCCCCCTCGGCCCGGATGACGCCCATAATGTAATCCACAAAGGAATCGGCGCTTCGAAAAGGCCCGCTGTGCGCGGAGAGGGCTTTTTCGTCGGAGAGGCTTAAGTCGAGGTCCAGTTCGTCGGCCAGCTTGTCTTCCATGTCCACCAGAAATGACACCAGCCCAAGGGAGTCGAACAATCCGTCCCGACCGAAGAGCTTCACTTGGCCGTCTATTTCAAGGTCCCTGGCGTCGTCCATTTCCAGGGCAGCCTCGCGCAGGCATTCAAGAACCATCGATTTTATTTTTTCCCGATCCATTTCATCTCCTTTGGATGTCATCACAAGTTATTAAACTTTATCGGCCAGATTGCGAAGCATATCAAGTGTCGCGTTGCGGTGAGGCTCTATCCCATAGATAAAATGCCATGCCGACGGCGGCGCCTCCCAGGTGGGCCGCGGCGGAAATGTCGGAAAGACCTTCCTTTTGCATCCATAGGTAAAAAAGCTGAAGCATAATCTAAAAAATGAGTTTCTCGGCATTGTGGGCAAATCAAAACATGAGGCTCCGTAAGGATCAGCCATGAAAAAGGGAGCGCAGCTCTTTGCCGCGCCCCCTTATTAAAGTCTTTCGTATCTACAAGCGGTCTATTTCCCTCCTCCGTAAACGTAATGGTAGCAGTAGTCCTGCACGATCTCCGCAAAGATGCCCACGTAATCGCTGCTGGGTCCCATGATCATTTCTTCGAGTACGTAGAATCCGTAGTCGTCGAATGTCGGCAAGGGAATGCCTTCGAGCAGGCCGCCGATAAGCGGCAGCAGAAGGTCGACCAGCAGTGGGCCAATATCCTCGAAGAGCGCGTCGTCGAAGTCCATGAGCGGCTCACGAATGACCGAGATGTACAGCACAGGATCGTGGATATCCAGTTGGATTGTGTTGTCCGGGAACTTGATGCCCATGGCCGCCGGCATGATCAGGTTTACCGCCATTTCGAGGAAGAGGTGTTCCTGCCCGTCGTCCACGAACATCGAGACGATCATGTCGCCAATCTGGAATTCCACGGGGATTCCATTGGAGTCGGTGATCGCGCCGCGTTGCTGTGTTGCAACGACCAGCACCGGCGGCAGCATCGGTCTCAAGGAAATGTTGACCTGGGCGCCGGGATAAGCAGTCGCGAGGTCCGGGAAGACCAAGCCGATGATACCGTTGTCAGTGTCGAATACAGCGTCGAAATCCTGGGAGATCATACCTGTTTTATACAGGACATAAAGGGCCTGATTCAGGAAGTCGTCGGCCAGGAGGATGCCGAAGCTGTACGGGCTTTCCGTGCCGGGGACATACATGCCTATTTCCGAATGCGCCGGCGCCGTTCCCGGCGTCTGGATGGATCCGCCAAAATCGGGAACGGAAGGATTGCCGCCCGGGGTGGAGATGCCCATGTCCATATAGAAGGATCCGCCGGTGTCGTCCCAGAGGATGTTGTCAATAGTGTAGTCCACGGCAAAATCGTTGCCCAAAAGTTCAAAAGTAAAGTCCTGCGGAAGTTGGTCGAGCAGGTCCTGGAGTAGCGGCGGCACATTGGCAGTGAGGATGTCGCCTATTATGTTCTCCATCAAGCTCTGGATGTCGTCTTCAAACCAGCTTTCCAGCTCATCCGGGAAATCATTGATGTCGAAGTTGAATCCGAGGAGGCCCAGCCGAAGGTCGTAGATATCCACCGTGAAATGGTCGTTCTCATCGGTGAAGATATCGGTTTTTGCCGAAAGGTTCACTTCATCAAAGCCAATTTCACCGGATATCTGATAGGAGATGCCGATGATGCGGCCTCGCACGCGGAAGCCCAGAAGAATGTCCTTGACCCCTGCTTTAAGGTTAATGCCGACGTCTTGCACCGAGTCCAGATTAATATAGGGTTCGCCGATTTCCACTTGTCGTACGTCGGCGCGGGCGCTGGCGATCTCAAGTCCCCAGAATTCAATCTCCTCGTCGAAGATGGGATTCATGGCGTAGAGCATCTCCGGCAATTGGTCGAGCACCTCCTGCAACGTGGGCATGATAATGTAACCAAATTCGCCGAAGCCGCATTCGTTGATACGGAAGCGCAGGGCGCTATCCACCTGCTCGCCATCAGCTAACTTGTTGCCTTTCATTCTGGCGAAAGCCGCTTTTGCAACGTTGCCGGATTCTTCCGTGACCTTGATCTCCACGATGTTGATGCCGGTCTGAAGAATCATAGTGTGTTCGAAAGTGCAGTCGGATGCCACAGGACGATCACTTTCTTCGCCGGTATATTGAATTCTGTCGGTCACCGGATTGCATCCGTGCACAATACCGGAAATATAAACGTCCGGATCATTGACCCATTGTCCACGCTCAGGCGAATATAGCTCGATCTGCGGCGGCGTGATGTCCATGACATGGATATAATCAGAATCGTTGACGCCCAGGTAATCTACGGCGGCCGCGCTGATCATGTAAACGCCTCCGGTGTAGATCGTTATGTCGCCTGCGGCAGGCGTATCGATGTCCCAGTCGGTTTCTTCTCTGCCGGGGAAGACGGTAAAAACGGCCTCGACCTCTTCTACAATGTTTCCATATTCATCTTTGAGGAAAACGATGGGGTGCGTGACGCCTCCTTCATTGATGACCGGTTCGGGTATGTGAATGTCCAGCTCGACGGGCACGCCGGCCGTGACGGTCACAATCTCTTCATCGAAAACGCCGGTGCCGTCCACAGTGCCGCGGATGGCGATTTCTCCAGCTCGTTCAAAAGTGATCCAGGTGGGCAGACCCTGCTCAATCGTCGTGCCGAAACTGGGCCATGCAGAATAGAAAACACTTCCCCAAATCGGCTGATCGTTCTCATCGTAAACCTGATAGGTGGACGAGATTTGGTCGCCAGCCTGCACAGTGTGGGAGGATACCTCGATTTCAACTTTCCACGGCTGCATGGCCGTTACCCATACAAAAACGGAGCCTTCCACAGGCGAACCGTCCAGAATAGTAAAGAGCTTGACCTCAAACATTCCCGGTTGCGCAAAGAGAATGTTTTGCTCCACCTCGTTGGGAATTGTGCCGGTAACGGGTGATATATCCAATTCTACAACCACTTCGGATGTGCGGTCTTGACCCTCCCCATCGATTACCAGGTACTCGTAGTGAACCTGTTCACCGGTGAAAATCGTATTCGTATCCAGCAAGATGTCGATATGCGGATCCTGAAGCTCGATAGAAAAATAGCTCCAGGCTTCGACGATGCCCTCGGGATTCAGATCCAGGTCAACATGGTTTGGATGGTAGCCCCAGACATGGAGGTTATGATCGCCTGGCAGCACGTACAGCATTTCGCCGGTGATGCGATCGCCGCCGATTTGCAGTGAGTCCGTCCACTCCAAATCGTCAACTTTCACGTGCATATCCAGGGGGGCCATGTTGATGAAATCGACATCAATCAAAATGTCGCGGAACGAATAAAGCGCGCCGGGACTTGGAAAATTGATGATCACCTTGCCCATGTCCATGTTGAACGTGACCGAGTCGGATGCACTGGCGCGGGCTTCGTCGGAAACCGTGATCTCCAGTGTGTGCTGCCCGGCTTCAATGTACAAGCTTCCGACAACTTCCGTGCCGGTGATCGACAGCATGTGCGTGATGTCTTCAATGCCCTCTCGGTTTTCCATGGTGACGACGACGACGTCGGCGTTGCCGATGTCCGCCTGCACGTCAACATAATAGCCGTCAAGGTCGGTGCTGTTGGTCGGTTCATTGATTGTTACGTATGGATCGTCAATGAGCGTAGTCGTAGTGGTCGTTGTTGTGGCTATGATGGTTGTAGTGGTTGGGGGCGTCGTATCGTCGTCGTCAACGTCGTCATTCACGTCATCGTCAATGTCATCGTCAACGTCGTCATTCACGTCATCGTCAACGTCGTCGTCAACGTCGTCATTCACGTCATCGTCGGTATCGTCATCTCCAGTATCGTCATCTCCAGTATCGTCATTCACGTCATCGTCGGTATCGTCATCTCCAGTATCGTCATCCGCGGTATCGTCATCTGCGATATCGTCATCCGCGTCGTCGTTGGGGGGTGGATAGTAATCTCCATCATCATCGTCGGATGGGACGAAGGGTGGTCTGGCAATAGCGTCATCTTCTTCATCGCCATTGCAATCCGACCCGAGCATCGAAAGACAAAGGCCAATAAAGAGAATTACGAAGATTCTATACGCTGTTGATTTTTTTGTCATAGTCCAACCCTGCCTGTTTAAAAACACTACCCCTAATGGCAACAATTTTATCACCAATGATTGCGAAAGGTCAAACACGTAATGATTTATTTAAAAGGGGACGTGGCGACGACAATGGGAAAGCGGACCGGCGAAAAGCAACGGCTTTTGCGAAACTGAATCTATGCCGAAGATGGGCCTCATTCCCAATTTTTTTGGCGACTGTGGCGTCCAGCCAAACTCCGGGCACCCCGAGGCCTTGTGGAACTCTGTGGGTCATTTTATCCGCAATTCGGCAGTGGACATCAATTTGTTGGCAATAATTTTTATTATTCGTCATTTATCCGGCAGGAGGTGCAGCGGGTTCGAGCCTGCATGTCGAATCGCTGATCCAATGTCCACATCTTGATCTTGCGTGGTCATTGAAGGCATACTTCAGGGCGGATGGATTACGCAATTTTTGAATATGGAGGTCATCGCCATGCCCCGGATATTTTTGCTGTCCATGATTTTCCTGGTGTTTTTTGCATCTTCCGCCGCTGCCCGAATCGGCGCGGACACGACTTTGACGATCACGCCCGAATGCGTGGACACCAGCGCCACATACGATTTTGAGGTGACAGTCGATTTCAAAAGCCCTGACGGAGAAGGGCTGAAGGAGGTCCAGTTTCTCGCGGGGCACAACTGGGAATATCACGAGTGGGAAAAACCCGACGCGCAGAGCGTGGCAGGGACTTGGGCTGCGGAGCAAAACGGGAGCACCCTGCAGTGGCTGTTTACTTCCGATGAATTTGATGGGCAGCGCGGCGGCGTGATTGATGGGCAGCAAGTGGTTTTTCGTTTTCAGGCTACAACTTTCAACGCCGACGATATGGAAGTCACGTGGTCCATCTGGGGCGACTGGCTTGGCGAGGAAGGAACTGAAGAGGAAAGAACCATGCAGGAGACCCTCATGCTGGAGGTATGCGGGAACGATGATGATGATAGGGACGATGACGACGATGGTGACAACGACGACGACGACGACGATGGCGCGTGTTGTGGCTAAAATCGCTCTCGGCGCTGAACAGTTAGAATTGGACGCCTAAAAATCAAATATCCAATTTGCCGAATAATAGATCGCCGATGCGAACTCGATTTCCCCTCTTGATTTTCGTCCAAACAACCGATGTTACATCCTGAGCAGGGGGCTTTTGAAAAACAGCCGCCTTCTGTAGGGGAGTTGGGGCTTTCATTCCCTTTTTTCGTTTTCAAGTCGTGTTCGGATTCGTTTTAAGTTTTCTTTTTTTTGGGCGATTATTTACAGCCTTCACAAAGATATCGCCTTAGTTTACTCGGCCATTTTTTCCGGCCCTGATAACTCAGGGCATCCCCTAGACAATTCTAAGGCAATGCCTTAGATTAAGAATGTTGGTCTGGTAACTGGAGTTTTCAATTTAATGGACGGCACCTACACACACCGAATTATCCTCAACGAATTGGGTCAAGTGCAAGTTACCCGCCTGACCTCCAAAACCCTCATTCATTCCTCCGAGCACTTCAACTCGATCTCCAAAAGCCGCGTTGTTTACTGCGAAAGCCTGACCGACGACCTGGCTGTGGAGACTGGCGTGAAACTGGCGAAAGAGGAGAGGAAAAATAAGAAGTTCGACACGGCTTTCGTTAGCATTGGAAAGGAAGAAGCGGCATCCCATCTGCTCAGCTTTTCCATCGCCGCTTACTTTCTCATCGGAATCTTCTTCATTCTGCTGCTCATTGTGCGTTGAAAAACCCGCGATCAGATTCTGAAAAATCTGTGATTTCAAAAAAATTAAAATGAGTGCCGGCAAAGGAAATCCTGAAGAGTCACTCTTTGCTTTTCAAGCTAAGGATCGGGATGAGAATGGCGTACTTTCCCGACCCGGACTGAACAATTTTTTTGTGAAGTCTAAGGAAAATATTAGGTTTGTGCGAAAGGCGCACCCAAGTACGCCGCACAATAAAAACCGAAGATTGACGACGAGATCGCGAAAAAGGCCATTGAAAGGGACGGAAACCCCCTAGAATTTCATCGTGGCAGAAAGTCCGCCGGTGATGAATCGTCCTCTAGCCTCATAGCGTGGGTAGAGCGGATTGCTTTCAGGATCGCTTTCTTCCATCCACTCGCTCAATTTCGTGGCATGTTCCTCGGAAAGGAAATGGGCCTGAATTCCACCGTCCAGGCGGACCATGTCATTATAGACGCCGCCGAATTGAACCGCCATGCCCATGGACACAACGTTGACGTCCATGTCGAGAACGGATGCGGTTCCACGTTGGAATGCCGTAGAAGAAGGTTCACGTTTATACCCAACGTCGACAAACAAGTTTCTATAGGCGCGGGTTTCAACGGCGAATCGCGGCGACAAGGTGTCATGGAACGAAGGCTCGACATCTTTTGGGTCGATTTCATCAGGTTGATTTAGTGCCAGCCCAGCGTCCCTGGCGTCTGAAAAATCAGTGTCTATGCTTGGGTACGGGGGAAAGTAGCGCCCCGTCGCCTGGTACATCAGTTCCAATGACAGCAGAACTCGTTCGTCGGGTTGATAGGCTGCCGCGAAACTCATGGTGGCGGGGTTGAAATTGTAGATGACTTCATAATCGACTTCGATTTCCGAATCGTTGTCGCCGGGGGTGGCTTCCACAACGTATTTCTGCTCATGCTTCCTGAAACTTTCACCGCGGTATGTGAGGCCGAGTCGCAATTGGGGAAAGGGGCGGGCGAAGAATCCGATAATCGGGGCGGCTTGCGCGCCGATGCGACCGGTTCCTTCGCTTTTAATCGGTACTTCCTCCTGCTGGATGGGAATGTAGATGGATTGCGTTCCCGCCGCGTCGAAAATGACTTCGGCGCTCAGGCCCAGGCCGATGTTGGAAGAGAACTTGACAGCGAGACCGGGGATGACGGTATGGCCGAATATTCCCGTTTCGTAATCCATGAAATACGGTTCGCTTGGGGAAAACCACTTGCGTCGTTCCTGGCCGTCAATGGGAATTTGTGTATAAAGTCCGAAATAAAGATAGCGGTTCAAAGGCGATGTAACACCGCCGCTGAGCCACTGCGTTGACTCTGGGCGCCTGGCTGATTTGGTTTCCTTGGTGGCGGTGAAGGCGTCGCCGCCGGATTCCTGTTGCTCAAGAAACAAGGCCGGGAGCGTGTAGGTATAGGCGGCGTCGAGCCTTGGTCCCATATTTTGAATGAGCGCGCCCGGATTATAATACAAAGCGTCCGAACCTTCGGCGATGGCGGAATAAGCGCCGGCCATGGCTATAGGTCTCGCGCTTGTGCCGAATGTCGCAAGCTGGTTAGCCGAAACGGTCATGGGTAAAATGACCAGGAAGAAACAGATAGCTGATTTTAGGGATATTTTTCGCACAGCAGATTCTCCATTTGTCAAAATGTCGCCAAAATATCTAGCAGAATCGGAGCATTTTTGTAAAGGTCGCTCGACGCAAGGCACCATAAACAAATTTATTCAAAAATACCACAACCTCTTTTTGTGTGAGGCGAAATACCCAATCGGTCCATCCGGGTTTGTGTTTGCCAAAGCGGATTGCTAATATCCCTACGGATTGACGGGACCTTCGTGGAGGCAATGATTCCCTTTTGAAACACTCAATGGTTCGATTCATCAATGTCTGGTTTTCGGTCGCGGCGTTTTTCGTTGCGGCAGGTCTGGTGTGGAGTTTGTACTCCTCGTCCGAGCAGGAGTATCTCGCCAAAGGTTTGGACAACACGCACAGGTTTGCGATTAAGCACGCGATTTCAGAGGCCCGTGAGCTTGGCGCGCCGGTCGCCTTTTCTATGGGTTTTATATACATCCTTGCGAGGCGACTGACGCGAAATCGGCGCAGGCTCATCAGAACCGTAATTATCGTTTCGCTTTTAGGATCGCTCATCCTCGGCGCCGGCGCGTGGTGGTTCAACATGGAAATGACCGGCGGCATGAATAAGCTGTACGGCCAGTATGTTGACGTGAAGACCTTTGCGATACGCGCTGTGGCGGCTTCTTATGTCAGCGCGCCGAAAGTCGTTCGTGTCGGTTTGGTGTTTATTTTGGCCAGCCTCATTGCCGCCATGTCCTTTCTGGCCGCGTTCATGGAGAAAACGATATTTCGCAAAAAACTTTCCGACTCCAATCCGGGAAAGCCGCGTCATTCCATATGGGTCATTTCCCTGGCGATTTATGTCGGTGTGCATGTTTGGGCAGGCTCCATGAAGCCGACGCCTCCCGCCCCCGATTTGCCCGACATCATTTTCATCAGCATCGACACCGTGCGCGCCGACCATATGAGTTGTTATGGCTACGAGCGTCTGACCACGCCGAACCTCGACAGGCTGGCGGAGGAATCGATTCTTGTGAAACGGCACATTTCCCACTCTCCGTGGACTCTGCCGGCGCACATGAGCATGTTCAGCGGAATGATTCCGAGCCGTCATGGAGTTTCAGATCCTGTTTCATTCATTAGGCCGTCGGTAACGCTGGTGACGGAGGTTCTAAAGAATAAAGGTTATCGGACCGGCGGTTTTGCAACAAATATTCTTTTAGGATCGAATTACGGCTTTGCGGCTGGTTTCGACAATTACCAGGTGAATGCCTATTGGAACGCCGAGCAGGTAACCAATACCGCTTTGCGTTGGTTTGGCGGAAGCAGTGAGCCGACATTTCTTTTTGTTCATCTTTTCGATCCGCATTTTCCCTACACGCCGAAAAAGAACTTCAAGGGCAGATTTCACGCGCCAAATGATGAAGTGGATAAAATGCAAAAAGAGGTATTTTACGCCTTTTTCAACTGGATGCAAAAGCAGGGTCCCGAGCAGCGGGAGGCCGTCGTCGCCCTGTACGACGAGGAGATCGCATACGCTGATTGGGCGCTCGGAAGATTTTTTCATCATCTTTCAAAAAGCGGTCGATTCGATAATGCGTGGGTTATCGTAACATCGGACCACGGAGAGGAATTTGGCGAGCGGGGCATGTGGGGGCACGGCATTACGCTGTACAATGAGATGCTGCACGTTCCGCTTATCATAAAAGCTCCGAACGGCTTGTGCGGCGGAACGGTTCTGGATGAGCGAATCGTTCCGCAGAATGCGCTGTTTTCTCTATTGGCCCTGGCCGGCAGGAGGCCGGTTGAAATGGGGCAGGACTTGAGTTGCGCGGACAATGGCGTTTTAAAGATGATCAACAGGCTCACTGTTGACGGCCCGGTCATTGCCGAAGTGGAAATGCTGGGACCCTTGCGCTACGCCGCCATAACATCAAAGAAAAAACTGATTGATCCCATGAAAGTCAAAGCCATGGAATTTGAGTACACGCAAGGGATGGAATTATTCGACCTGGAAAATGATCCCGGCGAGGAAAGCAACCTCCTGGCGAACACACCCCACGATGAGTTGGCGCACAAGGTCCGCGAATCGGCTTCGAAAATGCATCGAACCATGTGCCGGACGCGAATGGAATATGCGGGCAAAGCCAAATCTGCTAAACTCACCCTGAGTGAGGCGACGATTCAAAAACTCAAGAGCCTTGGCTACATCAGCGACGGTGGCGAGTTAACGCCCGCAGCGCTTCTGGATGAAAACTGTATGCCCGTCGAAATCGCGGATGATTAGCGGATTTGCAGTGTTGCCATTTCTTAGTGAATTGCTATGCTTTGCGCCTTGATAACCTAAAGCCCCGCGACGAGCGATAAGGCAGGAGGAGATTATGCAGATATTCATTGATTCCGCGAACGTGAAAGAAATCAAGGAAGCGGTGGAAATGGGCCTGTGCGACGGCGTCACAACCAATCCTTCCCTGATTGCCAAAGAAGGTGGAGACAATAATACGATCATTCCGAAAATTTGCGAAGCCTGCGCCGGGCCGGTTCTGGCCGAAGTTTTGAGCGTTGATGCCAAGGGCATTGTCAAAGAAGGGCGCGAACTGGCCAAAATCGCAAAAAACGTCGTTATTAAAATCCCCATGGGCAAAGAGGGCTTGAAGGCGACCGCTGTACTGAATGCCGAGGAGATCGACACGGCCGTCACGTTGGTCTTCAGCACCGGGCAGGCGCTTTTGGCCGCCAAAGCGGGCGCGACCTTTATTGCGCCTTTCGTCGGTCGTCTTGACGATTTGTCTCAGGATGGCATGGAGATGATCCAGGAGATCGTGGAGATTTACACGCTCTACGATTTGGAGACGGAAGTCATTGTCGCGTCGGTGCGTCATCCCATGCACGTGAAGGATGCTGCCCTGGCTGGCGCGGACGCAGTGACGATTCCCTACGCCATTGTCGAAAAACTGATGAACCATCCCTTGACGACAGCCGGGATTGAGAAATTTCTGGCCGACGCCGCCGGGAAGTGAACGAGGCATGAAGTATGAATGTAGGAGCGGTTTGTAACCGCGATTGTAGGAGCGACATTACTGTCGCGACATGGTCGAGGGAATGCGGAATGCGGAATTTCGAATGCGCGGCAAGCCCGTAAAGCGACGCAAATCAGTCCGTAAGGGCGTTACAAAATTAGCCGTCGGCGTGAGCCGACGGAAAACGGGCGATTATTATTTTCATTGAAGCCCGTGAGGGCGACACAATTTCGGAATTTCGAATGCGGAATGCGGAATGAATTTGCGATTCGCAAACCGGAACTCGCCATTTGGCAAAAGCCCCGCATCGGGGCGACGGAGTTGCGGTCAGTAGGTCAAGTGATTTGTGGTGGAGCGGTTTGTAGCCGCGATTGTAGGAGCGACATTCCTGTCGCGATTATAGGGTCGAAATTGAAGAAGCTATCGGTCGCGATAATCACCAGGAACGAGGAGGGCAACATTGATCGTTGCCTTTCGAGCGTGGCCTTTGCCGATGAGATCATCGTGCTTGATTCGGGCAGTGAGGATCGAACCGTCGAGATCGCCCGCCGCTATACCGACCGCGTGATTGAAACCGATTGGCCCGGGCATGTGAAGCAAAAGCAGCGGGCGGTTGACCAGGCTGCGCACGATTGGATCCTTGCTATTGATGCGGATGAAGAAGTGACTTTGCTGCTACGGGAGTCGATCCAGGCGGCCCTCAGCGAAGAAGAGGGCAAAGATGCTTATACTTTGACGCGCAAAGTGTATTACCTTGGCCAGTGGATCAATCACTGCGGCTGGTATCCGGAATGGCGAATTCGATTATTCAACCGCCGGAAGGGACATTGGGGCGGGTACGATCCGCACGACAAAGTGGAAAGCAGCGGATCTGTCGGCAAACTTCTGGGCGATCTGAATCACTATTCTTATCGGGACGTCTCTCATCACCTTGCCAGAATCAATGAATATACGACCATCATGGCCCGGCAGTATTTTCAAAAAGGCCGTCGCGGTCGCTTTGACCAGATGCTGCTGCGTCCTCCATTTAACTTCATCAAGAAGTATTTTTGGCAATTGGGTTTTCTTGACGGCGTCGCCGGATTTGTGATCTGCGTGCTGGCATCCTACTACGTGTTCTTAAAGTATCTGAAACTGTGGGAATTGGGTCGCCGGAATGTCTGAGTTGGGCCGCGAAGATGCCTGATATAAAGCGCGTCCTGATCTTTCAGACGGCATACCTGGGTGATGTCGTACTCACTACGCCATTGATTTCGGCGCTCAGAAGACAATTCCAAAACGCGAAAATTGATATTGTCGCGCAACCCGCCTGGACGCCTCTGCTGGAAAATCATCCCGAGATCAATTGCGTAATCGCTTTCGATAAAAGGGGAATCGAGGCGGGATTGTCCGGGACCTTCCGCTTTGCCGGAAAGCTGAGAAAAGTTTCCTATGACATGGCCTTGTGTCCGCACCCCAGTTTTCGAAGCGCACTGATTCTATGGCTTGCGCGCATACCGTATCGCATCGGTTTTCACGATTCCGCCGGCTCCTTTTTTTTCACGCGGACCGTGCGGCGCGACGCCGGCGAACACGAAGTTCGCAGGGTTTTAGGACTCATGGAGCCTTTGGGTGCATTGGACAAAGAATACTTACCGAGGATTTCTCTTCCTGAAGAGCCGAAAATCGAGCAGCTTATGGCCCGCCTGGGCATAAGCGGAAAAAAGCTGGTCGGACTGCATCCGGGTTCAGTTTGGGCGACGAAGCGATGGACCGAAAAAGGATTTGCCCAGCTCGCCGGGAGCCTTTCACAAAAATACGACCAGGTTTTGGTGTTCGGAGGCTCGGGCGAAAAGGAATTGAGCGCCCGAATTACTAAGCAGGCCGGAGGCAGCACTGTCGATCTAGGCGGAAAGCTCGATCTTTTGGAATTGTGCGCGGTCATATCGCGGCTTGGCCTATTCGTGACAAACGATTCAGGTCCCATGCACATTGCGGCGTCTTTTCAAATACCGATTGTCGCAATTTTTGGATCAACTGTTCCCGCCCTCGGTTATACGCCCTATGGCACCAGTTCGCGCATTGTTGAGGTTGACCTTGACTGCCGCCCCTGCGGTTCGCATGGCTTCAAAACCTGTCCTCAGAAGCATTTTCGTTGTATGAAAGACATTGACGTCGATATGGTGATGGCCGCTTGCGAGAGCATTGCCTGATCCTTTGTTATTCATGAATAGGGCGACTCAGAACTTCAGGACATGTTCATGACGATTCCATCCCTGCTGATCGTAAAACTGGGAGCGGTGGGCGACTGCGTGCACGTGCTGTATGCCCTGCGCGCCCTTCGCTCAGCGTATCCGAATGCAAAAATCGGCTGGGTGGTCGAAGAAAAATCACGGGGCGTCATGGATGGGCATCCGGATCTCGATGAGCTTTTTGTTTTTCCCCGAAAGGAAATATCCACTCATCTAATGGCTGGTCGTTTGATCGCCGCCATAAGAGCCTATAGGGATTTTCGACGTGATATACGCAAGGAGTGCTATCAGGTTGTCATTGATTTTCAGAATTTGTTCAAAAGTGGCCTGGTGGCATTGTCATCCGGTGGTCGCAAGCGAATCGGTTTCTGGAAACTTCGTGAAGCAAATTTTCTATTGACCAATCATTGGGTCAACACATATCCAAACGCGCTACACGCCATCGAAAAATATTTTTGCCTGCTGCGTCCACTCGGCATCGAAAAGATACCGGAATCCGTCCAGGTCTACGTCCCGCCCGAAAAAATGGAGGTCGGTGATCGTTTCTGGATCGAAAACGATCTTTCCGGACGGCGGGTTGTTGCCGTTAATCCGGAGGCGAGTTGGCCGAGCAAAAAACTCGAACTGGAAAAGTACGCCGAGACGATTGACGCTCTTGGCGAAACCGGCGTCAAATCCTTGATCCTTTGGGGGCCGAAAGAAAAGGAGAGCGCTGAGAATCTGCGCTCTTTATGCCGGAGCGAAGCCCTGTTGGCGCCGGCAACCGATATCAAGGAATTGTATTATCTTCTCAAACGCTGCGATGTTTATCTCGGAAATGATTCGGGTCCCATGCACCTGGCGGCAGCCGCGGGCATTGGCGTGGCGGCTGTTTTCGGCCCCAGCGATCCTGGGCGCGTGGGTCCGTGGACCGACAAAGGGATTGTCATTTCATCAAAGACGCCTTGCTCGCCTTGCTGGAAACACAAATGCCCGACGCATGACCTTCGTTGCATGACCAGTATAAAAGCGAAACAGCTCACGCATGCGGTTCATCGGCTTTTGGAGGCGAAGTGATCGTTCTGGAATTATTGGCGTCGCGTCATTTCACGGGACCGGCGGAAAGGATTATTCACTTGATGCGCGGGCTCTCAGAGCGGGGCCACAAAGTCATGTTCGCGCACACGCAAAGGCCCGCCGGAACGCTGGCGAAGGAGCTTGAGTCCGAACCTTTTGAGGTGTTAAACGATGTGGCGTTGCTTCGGAAGGGCCTGGTTTTTCCGGGGCTTATCGCAGATGTTCGCCGCCTTCATGGGCTTATAGCGCGTGCCGACGATCATGTTATCTGCCACACGCACACCAGCCACGATCATTGGACGGCATGGTGCCTTGCCCACGTGGCGCGCAGTCCGATTTCGCTGGTTCGCTCCGTTCACGAAACCCGACAGGCGAGCAGGCGGATAGGCGATGTGCCGCTGATCAGGGGAACGGATGCCCTGATCGCCGTCAGCGAAAGTATGAAAGAAACACTGTCGGCGGCTTATGGTCTTGATTCCGAAAAAGTCGCCGTCGTCTTCGGGTCGGTGGATTCGGAGAAATTTCGACCGGGACTTGATGCCTCAGCGATAATGGAAGAGATTGGCGCGAATAATGAGACTCCCGTCATCGGCATTGTCAGCAGGATAAAAAAAGGTCGCGGGCACAAGTTGCTGATTGAGGCTGCCGAGAGTGTATTGAGAGAAATTCCCGAATTGCGCTTGATGATTGTTGGTCGCGGGGAATCCAAAAACGAACTGGAAGAGATGGTTCGATTGCGCGGACTTGGTGGGCGGGTCCATTTCACAGGCTATCGCCGCGACGATCTGCCGCAAATTTATAATGCGATGACCGCCAAGGTCATTTTGGGAGAGGGAAGCGACGGAACCTGCCGGGCTGCGCTGGAGGCTATGGCCTGCGGGGTTCCGGTCATTGCGGCGCGAGTCGGAGCGCTGGGGGAAACTGTGACAGACGACCACACTGGATTTCTTATCGATGCCGATGATTCCGCGTCACTCGCCAGGGCAATGGGGCGCTACGCTTCAAGTCCTGAACTGGCCGCGCGGCACGGGGCGGAGGCGAGAAAAGAGGTCGGGCGTCGTTTTAGTATTGACCGCATGGTGGAAACAACGGAAAGCCTATTTATGAAACTCTCATCAGGAAGCCGATGACCGACAAGGTTGATGACATTATTGCGAAGGCGAGGGCGGCCACTGTTATAGCCTACGCAGCCTGCCTGCCGGTTTCCATCAGCGGTGCGCAAATATGTCTCGGCCTATTATTGGTTTCGGCGCTTTATCGTGTGTTTATCGAAAAGCGTTGGCGCCTGCGCTATACGGATCTGGCCCTGGCCGCCTTTATTGCATGGTCTATCATTGCCGCGCTTTTTTCGGATTATAGTTTCCAGTCGCTTTCAAAAATCCCCAGGCTGTGGGTTCATCTCGCCTGGTTCGGACTTTTAGCCGCCAATGTTTCAAAAACGACGTGGAAGAAAGCTCTTTACGCGCTGGTCATCTCGGCTGCGCTGATGGGCCTGTACGGCGCGGCCCAGCATTATTTCGGCTCGGCGGTTCCTCGATTTCTCGTTCCCGATGTGGATTTGTGGCAGCCGACGGGAGAGTATTTTCACGCGGTGGGATTTTTCGACCATCACCTGACATTCGGCAACACTATGATCCTGTGTTTTTTCTCTGGGATCGGGCTTTTCATGGTGGAAAAGGGCAGACGCCCCATATTGGCGATTTTTGCGGCGCTCATTTTTGTTGGCGTTGTTTTCAGTTATGCCAGAAGCGCCTGGCTGGCGCTGGCGTTTATGGCGGCGCTTCTGGCATTCATCAAGGGACGGCGCGTTGTGATCGCCACAGCGGTTGCTGCGGCGGTTTTGATTCCTTTGATTGTCACGGTTTCGCCGACAGTCCGCGACAGAGTGGCCACAACTTTCATGGTGAAAAAAAACCTTGAGCGCATTTATTTATGGAAGACTTCTATCGATATGGCGATGGATCATCCCGTGACGGGAATCGGTCCCGGCGTCTATCGTCAATACGTTCGGGAATACCGGCGGGATTACAACATCAAATGGACGACCGAAAGCCACGCGCACAATTCTTATATTATGGCGGCGGCGCAGTGCGGTTTTGTCGGGGCCTTGCTGTTATTGCTGCTTTTGGCGGCAGTATTTCACGATCCCGTGAAGTTCGTCTTTGGGTCTGATATCGCCTGCGACGATTTCGATCTATCCGCCGCCTTGATGACAGCCATGGCGGGATTTGCTTTCGCCTGCCTGTTTCAGCATAATTTCGGTGATGCCGAGGTGGTGATGACTTTTTGGTTCGTTGCCGCCGGCGCCAATGTGTTTTGCGACCGGGACGATCTCTTTAACCAAGGCGATGCGCGCCGGGAGATTGACCGATAATGAATGGTCTTGTTTTGAGGAGGCTCATTGCATGACAGTCAGTAGAAAAAAACTGTGCGCGATTGTGAAAAAGATGCCCCAGTGCAAGGTTCTTGTTTTGGGCGACGTAATGATCGATCATTTCATATGGGGAAGCGTTGAGCGGATCAGCCCTGAGGCGCCCGTTCCCGTCGTGAAGGTTGTTCGGGAGGAGACCATTCCCGGAGGCGCCGCCAATGTCGCACGAAATCTTCTGGCCCTGGACGCCGGGACAAAATTGGTTGGTGTTATGGGAGATGACGAGGGGTCGGAATTTTTGCGGAAAAAGCTGGAGGAAGGTGGAATAGATCCCAAGTTTATGGCCATCGAAAAGGGACGGCCAACGACGAAGAAAACTCGTGTCATCGCCTGTAACCAGCAGATTGTGCGCTTCGACAGGGAGGCGGACAATCCGATTTTGCCTCAAACGCGGAAGAAGCTTTTGCAAAGAATTGAAAATGAGGTCGGCGATCTTGACGCGGTGATCGTATCCGACTATGCCAAGGGCGTTGTCAGCAGGTTGCTGATGAACGGCGTTCAAAAAACCGCCGGCAGAAACCGTTTTATGGTGTCGGTTGATCCAAAAATCCGTAATGCCAAAGCCTTTAACCATGTTGACCTCATTACTCCCAATCATCACGAGGCCGGTGAAATGCTGGGAATACGCCTGGTCAACGAAGACAAAGCTGTCGAAGTTGCCGGTCACAAATTGTTAAAAAAATTGAATGTCAGAGGGCTGCTGATCACGCGGGCGCACCTGGGCATGACGGTTTTTACACCCAAGGCCAGACCCATGCACATTCCAACTGTTGCGCGGCAGGTCTATGATGTGACCGGTGCCGGTGATTCGGTTATTGCGGCGATCACGCTGGCGAAAGTCGCCGGGGCGTCCTGGGAGGAAGCGGCCTCCATCGCCAACTTCGCCGCCGGTGTTGTTGTAGGAAAATTGGGAACCGCCACGGTTTCCATCAAAGAACTTTACGATGCAATTAAAACCAGAGAGGTATGACAATTATATGGAGCCTAAAACGCCAATTTACAGCATGACGGGATTCGGTCGCGGCATGGCCCGCCAGGGCGATGTGATCGCGACTTGCGATATCCGATCAGTCAACCATCGCTATTTCGACATCCACTTTCGGATGCCAAGGCTTTACGCGCCGTTGGAATCAAAAATCCGGGATATTATCGCGTCCAAAATATCACGGGGCAGGATTGATCTGACCTTGTCAGTGGTCGCTCCGCCCTCCGATTCCGGCAAAATCGACGTGGATGTCGATATGGCAAAAGATTATCTGAAGCAATTCCGAAAGTTGCAAAAGGGCCTGAATTTTAGCGATGAGATCGGCTTTAGCGACATCGTTGATCGAGAAGGCGTTTTGCGCTTTATTGAAAATCCTCAAGCGCCTGTCAAGACGCATTGGCCCGTCATCGAGAAGTCGGTTGACAAAGCGCTCGCTTCACTGGTCGGCATGAAAAAGAAGGAAGGCACCGCACTGAAAAAGGATATCGGGGCGCATAACCAGTCGCTGAAATTGATTGCGGAAACCCTGAAAAATGAGATTCCCGAGGCTGTCGATCAATACAAAGCCAGGTTCCTTGCGCGTCTTGAGGAGTTGTCGAAATCCTCGAAGGAAATTGACCCGGACCGTATTGTGCAGGAAGTAGCGTTGATGATCTCAAAAACGGATGTCGCCGAGGAAGTCGCCAGACTGGGGACGCATCTTGAACAAGTCGCCCATTTCCTGAAGGAAGGCTCTCCTGCGGGCAAGCGCCTGGATTTTCTGTTACAGGAAGTACACCGGGAGATCACGACCTTCGGCAACAAACTGCAAAGCCGGGAGGTTTCGCGGCTAATCGTCGAGGCCAAGTCGGCGGCGGAAAAAATGAGAGAACAGATTCAGAACGTGGAGTAAAATAATGCAGCAGGGCGCGGCGAATTTATTCGTGGTCACAGCACCGTTCGGGGCGGGAAAAACCACTTTGTGCAATGAGCTTATCAGGCGTGTGCCGAATATCCGCTATGCTGTGAGCCATACGACAAGGAAAGCCCACGATAATGAGGTTGACGGTAAAAATTATCATTTCGCTGCCGAATCGACTTTCAAGGAAATGATCGCTCAGGGGCGCTTTTTCGAGTGGGCGGTCATTCACGGGAACCACTACGGCACGTCGATCGATGAGTATGAAAGGCCGCAAAAGCAGGGCGTCGATCTTTTGCTCGAAATCGAGGGCGACGGGGCGATGCAGGTGAAAAACAAGCACGCCGATGCCGTGTTAACCTACATTATCGTTCCGACGCTGGAGGATTTGAAAAAAAGACTCAATGCCAGGGGAAAAGACAGCCCCGAGGAAATTGAGTGGCGACTTCTCCATGCTAAAAAGGAAATAGCCTTCTTGCCGAATTTTGAATATGTTATCATCAACGACGATTTCGAGGATGTGCTTTTGCGTTTGACCTCCATTGTTTACGCTTGGCGCAGTCTGCGCGACACGATGATGCTGCGGTTAAGCGACGAGTACAAACGTCCATGATTCGCGTTCAAAACATCCTCCAAGAGGCGAGAAAGCACAATCCAAACGCGGATACCGGATTTTTGCGCAAGGCCTATGTCTTCGCCGCGTCGGCGCACGCCGGGCAAAAAAGAATGAACGGCGATCCCTTCTTGAATCATCCCCTGGCTGTCGCGCACATCCTGGCGCGCATGCATATGGATGTGCCGACCGTGGCGGCGGGATTGCTTCACGATACGGTGGAGGATGATCCGCAGACGCACCTCAGCGATATTGAGAAAAGATTCGGCCCAGAAGTGGCCAAGCTCGTGGGCGGCGTGACCAAGATCGATATGATCAGTTTCACCAGTCGAGAGCATCAGCAGGCGGAAAATTTCAAGAAACTCCTGCTGGCCACCAATAAGGATCTCCGCGTCATTCTGGTCAAGCTCGCTGACCGCGTTCACAATATGCGGACACTGGAGCATATGCCGCACAAAAAACGGCATCGCATTTCCCGCGAAACGCTGGAAATATACGCTCCGCTCTCCCATCGTTTCGGTATTCAGTGGGTAAAAAACGAATTGGAAGACCTGTCCTTTCGATTTCTTGACCCCGTGAACTATTACAAAGTCGTTTTCAGCCTGTCTCAAGGCAGAAAGGAACGATTTCGTTTTATCGAGGAGATGATCAAAACGCTGCTGGATCTGATGTTCGATAAGAAAATCGAGTGCAAGGTCATGGGGCGGGAAAAGAACATTCATTCCATCTATCGCAAAATGCAGGACCAGGAACTGGAATTCGACCAGGTCCATGATCTGATCGCCTTCAGGATAATTGTTGACAGCATTGCCAGGTGTTACGAGGCCCTTGGGTACATTCATGCGAAATGGACTCCCGTGCCGGGACGCTTTAAGGATTATATCGCGCTTCCGAAGTCCAATGGATACCAGAGCCTGCACACCACCGTGATAGGTCCGCTCGGGCAGAGAATGGAAATCCAGATACGTACGAAGGAAATGCATCGGATTGGCGAGGAGGGCGTGGCGGCGCACTGGCGCTATAAATCGGGCGGCGGTGATCCCGATGAAGATATGCGTCTTCAGTGGCTGAAAAATATCGTCGATTTGGACCAGGCGGACAATCCCGAGGACTACCTCAATATGGTTAAGGCGGACCTTTTCCCTGATGAGGTTTACGTCCTGACGCCCAAAGGCGATGTCTGGAGTTTTCCCCGAGGGGCGACGCCGATTGATTTCGCCTATCGCGTTCACACCGAGGTCGGTCACTCCTGTGTGGGCGCCAAAGTCAACGGGAAAATCAAATCGCTGACATATCACCTGTTGAGCGGCGATAGAGTCGATATCTTGAATCGCAAAGGCCACACTCCCAGCCGCGACTGGTTGAAGGTCGTAAAAACAAATAGCGCCAAGAATAAAATCCGCGACTACCTGCGCAAGCAGGAAATCAAGCAATCCGTGGCAGCGGGGCGGATTTTGGCGGAGAAAGAGCTGCGAAAACATAAAATCAGCTTCAACCGCGTTGAAAAGACCGGACGGCTTCAGGAAGTTTCCGAAGAATTGGGTTTTCACAAGGTTGAGCAGATGTTCGCCGATCTTGGGGTCGGAAAATTGCCTTTGTCGCATTTCATCGAGCAATTCATCTCTTCAGAAAAAGACGATTCAAAGATCAAGGAAGCCCCTTTGGATAGAGTCCTGAGACCTTTTCAGAAAGGTACCGGCGGGGTCAAGATACAAGGCATTGACGGAATGGTCTTCGCTTTGGCCAAATGCTGCAATCCCCTGCCGGGAGAGAAAGTCAGGGGATTCATCACCATGGGCCAGGGCATCACGATACATGTGGCCGATTGCGTGGAATTGGAGGGGAAGGATCCCAACCGCATTGTCGATGTTGAATGGGATTTACCCAAAGAAACAGAAGGCATGACGGCGCGCCTGGACATTCATGTGTACGATCAGCCGCTGATTCTGTCCAGCACAAGCAAAATCGTGGGAACGCACAAGATCAATATCAGCGACATCGGTTCGTCTCACTCGCCGGACGGAGGGGCTGTGATTCACTTCGAGATTGTGGTCAACAGCATCGACAAACTCAACAAGCTGGTCGCCGATTTGAACAAAGTGAAGGGCGTTAAGAGGATCGTCCGCGTCCGTGGCTGAAGCTATTTCGTTGTCTTGGCGTACTGCGCCTTTTTAATGCGCCCGCTGGTGATGCATGTGGTGCAGGCGCGCACTCTCTTATGTGTTCCGTTGGGCGTAACGATTCTTACCTTTTGAAGATTCGGATCCCAGACCTTTTTCGTCCGATTGTGCGCGTGACTTACGTTCATCCCCACCAATCGTCTTTTGCCGCATATCTCGCATACTTTTGACATTTCAATCTCCTTACCAAACTCGGGAGCCGCATTTAACACGCAACAAAAGAATTTGCAAGGGGCTCTGCCGGAGCTTTGTTAAAGCACGCCGGAGGAAATGATCAGCCTCAAGGCTGTTGGCCCTTGTTTTCGTCGGGTTCCATACAAGCCGGGTCCTCGTCGTCGATCAGGAAATTGCAGTCGTTGTCGAGTCCGTCGAAGCAGTCCTCGATCATGCCGGGATTCACAAAAGGATTATTATCCGCGCAATCTTCCGGAGAGCACCACCGGTCGCCGTCGCTGTCCAGGCACTGATCATCATCTTCCGATTCGGTGTCCGAAGCCTCCGAGTCATCGTCGTCATCGTCATTGACCGGTGGAATATCCTCGTTCTCATCGTTTTCGTTGCATGATGGGACTATCGTGCAGAGGGCGGCTGCCGCAGCAAAAAGAACAATGAGAAATAGTTTCGAGTCTTGATTTATTGTTGTCATGCTTTTGCCTTAGATCCTCAGGGAAAATAAAGAAATGCCAAGGAAATATCAAGGAAGAATTGACGATCATTCGAATTTTCGCCCCAAGTATTTTTTAGGGTTGAAAATGAGCCTTTTCAACGGAGTGCAAAAACAGTCGAGATGAGTTCGCAAGAGTAGTTTTATGTGCTTTGTTAAATACGTCTTTCTCTCGAACGACGTTGCCAAAAGTGTTTGCCTGAATCCGGACTTTTGTGTAATATCCGAACAGGGATGGTCTGAAATTTCGAATGAAAAATGAGGGGTTTTGTGCATAGGGAACGCATCGTTTCATTGGCGACAACGAGCATTATTTTAGATGTCGTTATTGTGCTGTTCTCGTTTTTCTTTGCTTTTTACTCAAGGTATTACCTGTCGGTCGATTCCCATGCGCCGGTTGCGCCATCGGATTACGGCTGGTTCTTCCTCACCTTCCTTTTCTTTCTTATCGGAAGCAACTATCTGCACGGATTCTACACTTTTGGTCGGACGATTACTCGCGGCGAAATATTTACGCAGACGATACAGTCCGCCGTGATCGTCCTGGTTTGCATGACGCTGATCATCTTTGCCTTCAAAGTGGAGGAAATGTCCCGTCTTTTTGTGGCGACATTCGGAAGCACCTATGCGCTGACCGCCATCATTGCGAAAGTTGGAATGAAGTCGATTGTCGGTCAGCTGCAATCTAAGGGCTATAATGTATCAAATGTCCTCATTATCGGGACGGGCCGTCAGGCCAAATACCTGATTGACCACATAACGGCTCAAAGCGATCTTGGCTATAAAATCATCGGCTGTATTGATGTGGACAAATCGATGGTTGGGAAAGATGTCCTGGGCATACCCATTCTGGGAACCGTTGACCAACTTGACGATCTGATCGTTCAAAGGCAGATCGATGAAGTGTTTTTCGCCATGCCGGTGCATCTCGTAGACAATGTTCAGGAATTCATCTGGTCATGCGAGGAGGTCGGCATCCGCTTCTCTCTCATGACGGATTTTATACAACCGTCCATTGCGATGACGAGCGTTCGATATTTCCTGGGCATACCGGTTTTGACTTTTTCTACAACGCCGTCCGCAGTGGGGCAATTGCTCGTGAAAGCCTTGATGGATCGAGTTCTCGCCGGTCTCGGGCTTCTTATTTTATCGCCGGTTTTTCTATGCATCGCCATCGCAATAAAAATCACAAGCAGGGGTCCTGTCTTCTTTGTGCAGAAAAGAGCGGGTTTGAACGGAAGGGTTTTTGAATTCTTCAAATTCCGAACCATGGTGAAAAACGCGGAAGACCTCAAGTCGGAATTGGAGGGGCTCAATGAAATGAATGGGCCGGTTTTCAAGATCACCAACGATCCGAGAGTGACGAATATTGGGCGTTTTTTAAGAAAAACCAGTGTCGACGAGTTGCCCCAGCTCATCAATGTCTTTTTGGGCGATATGAGTCTTGTTGGTCCCAGGCCGCCGATTCCTGATGAAGTGAAAAAATATGAACGCTGGCAACGCCGGCGACTGTCAATGCGCCCCGGCATCACTTGCATCTGGCAGGTTTCCGGTAGAAATGAAATCGATTTCGATCAGTGGATGAAGCTTGATCTGAAATACATCGACAACTGGTCGCTGAAATTGGACTTCGTTATCCTCATGAAGACAATCCCTGTTGTCTTATCTGGACGCGGCGCAAGCTAGGTCATGTCACGCATCGAATGGTTGCATCCGGTCACCGATTCATCCCGGCTGGCAGCGCCTGTCGTCGCTTACATATTCCCGATATGCATACTCCTCGCGCCTTGACAGCTGTGCCACTCGTCAACCTCGGTGCTGACAGCCGATGCGTGACACGACACTAGATTGAAAATCCGCAAGGATTCACATCAGATTTCCGAGCCGCAAATCAAGCGGTCAATCACCCGCTCACTCATCGCCTGTCGGCGATTTTGCCGTTCGCGGCTCGGTTTTTATTCTTTATACTTCAATCGTTGTAGTTGATCTTCGCGTGGTGGGAGCCGGTCAGCACGCGGCAGAACGATTCACTGATTGTGGACAGGTCTTTTTGCGTCAACGGCGTATCGGCCAGTTGCCCCGCCATCTGCAGACGGGCGATGGTCTTGTCAATCATCTCCAGCATGGCCTCTTGGGATCGATCACTGAGTGTGCGGCTGGTGGCTTCGATAGCGTCGGCTATCATCAGGATTCCTGTTTCCTTTGATCGCGGCTTTGGCCCGTCGTAGTGAAAGGCGGTTTCATCAATTTTGTCAGGATCGCCGCCGGCGGATTCCGTCGCTTTGACCAGGAAATACTTGATTGCTCCGGTTCCGTGGTGTTCTTGAATGAAATCGGTAATTCGTTGTCCTAAATGATATTGCCGCGCCAGGACCACTCCATGGGCCACATGTCTTTTTATTATCTCGGCGCTTTTATATGGATCGTCAAGATCGTCGTGAGGATTAGTCCGCGATTGGTTTTCGACGAACCATTCAGGGTTCATGGATTTTCCGGCGTCATGAAACAAAGCTCCGACCCGGCACAGAAGGGCGTCGGCGCCAATGGATTCCGCAGCCGCTTCCGCCAAGGTTCCGATGGTGACGGAGTGCTGAAAAGTCCCGGGGGTTTTTGTCATGATTTCGCGCAGCAGGGGGTGTTCGTAACTCGCCAATTCCTGCAGCGCAACCGGCGTCATATAACCAAAGCTCCATTCCGCCAGCGGCGTCATGGCGATGACGAAAAGGCCGCAAAGGACTCCGCCGGCCAGCGAATAGAAGCCCAAGGAAAAAATATTACTGAAATCGCCGATAAAAAATATCATGCAGCCAACGAGAACAAGGTTGACTACGCCTACGAAAAATCCTGCTTTAATTATGTCCGCACGACGGGTGGCGTTGCCCATGAAGTGCGCTCCGACGAAACTGGAAATGAAAAAATAGATAGCCATGGGAAAGTCGAGTTGCACCATCAGGCCGTTGATCAGTGCGGCGCAAACGGCGAACACGAACGCCATTTCAAAACGAAAAATGAATCGGACGAGCATGGTGGAGGCCGCGAAAGGAAACAGAAGAGTAATGGCCATGCGCGGGAATCCGTATTCGCGCTCCGCTAGAATTCCACCCAGGGCCATAAATAGTCGCAATGCCGCGATAGTAATGAGCAATAGGATTCCAATGAATATGAAATCTTTATCTCTCACTTTGAGATCGGAGAAGTTGTTTACGACAATTAGGAAGGTTGAGAATAATAGTATCGCCAATGTCAGGGAAAGGCCCGTCAGTTTGAAGAGAACCCCTTCCAGGCTCTCTTGTCCAACAAGCCATTTCAACACTTTCGCCTGATCTTCCGTGACGATGTGTCCCTCGCCGATAATGAGCCGATTCTTTTTATAGACCAAACGTACGGGAATCACTTCCTGCGCTGCGCGTTGTTTCCTGATTTTCGTTTCATCAACGTTGATGCCGGCGTTTGGCCGGATTAATCCCAGCGCAATTTTCGTAATGATCGGAGCCAGTCCCTTTTCGCCGTCTTTCACCAATGATTTTGCGGCTTCGTCGATGCTTTTGTATGCCGCATTGATGTCGATGACATTGCCAAGCTCTGTTAGTGTTTCTTCCGATTGGCTTTTTATATTGCGAATTTGGATTCTGGGCGGCGTTTTGGGATCGGGGAAGCTCTTTTTCAACAGTGTCACAAGGTCCGGCAGATCGACGGCGATATAATGGGATTTCGCCAGGGCCAAAAGTTTTATCACCGCTTCGGAAATCGCCTTCCCATATTGGTGTTTTCTGAGAAATTTCAGGTCGTTTTTTGATAAGGGGACGTTCAGGATCGAAGCGAACTCTGTTTCCGCCTCTTTTAGCTTTGCCGGGTTGAGGGTCGGAGCCGGAGTTGCGTCCGTCGACGCCTCCGTCGGCTTCTGGTTTTTCTCCTTGTCGTCAGTGGCCGTTGGCGCAGCCGTTACGCTCATTTTCGCATAAGCTGATTGCATGACGGCAAAGGCATGATT
>Ga0307990_1000507_pt1 | contig 34570 bp, 35 predicted proteins | sample EllFjometagen129_FD_203168 | JGI IMG/M metagenome (GOLD analysis project Ga0307990, IMG submission 203168) | Marine microbial communities from Ellis Fjord, Antarctic Ocean - #129 | ecosystem: Environmental > Aquatic > Marine > Unclassified | place: Southern Ocean | collected 2014-10-08
AAATTATGAGGGGGTTATTACGACATATAAAGAGCCAGATAGCTATGAACCGAAATTGTGTGACCGAAATTGTGCTGAATGCGATTTAGATTTGAATCTTAATGAAATAGATGAAGGCGAAGCAATAGGAATAGAGAAGCTTTTGTCAGACTCTTGTGATACAATTTCGCTCATACCGGAGAATAACGAAAGATTACAAAGGAGGGATGAGAATGAATGATACTATTGAGATTATTGGAGATGGTTCAGTAATACAACATGGTAAAGAGAATGACAGGGTTTATCTAATGTCATTGAAAGGAAATGCCAATGTTACCTTAGATAAGATAAAAGAATTGGCAAACTCAAATGGGTATTCCAAGATATTTTGCAAAATACCAAAGAGTACTGCTCCGATATTTTTCGCTAAAGGATATTTACTTGAGGCTTATATTCCAAAGTTTTACAACAAACAGGAGGATGTGTTTTTTGTTTCTAAGTTTTTAAATTCTGACAGATTATTAAATATAGAGAAGTCACAATTATTGAGTTTGAATAAACTTTTATCAAATAGGCCAAAAAGAAAAACAAAGAAAGATGAAAAGGGTTACAAGGCAAGAAGGCTTGATAACACAGATGTTGACCAAATCACTCAAATATATCGAGATGTTTTTGTTTCATACCCATTTCCTATTCATAATCCGGGTTACATCCATAAAACAATGGCAGAAAATATTCAATATTATGGAGTAGAAAAAGATGGTAAGTTAGTTGCCTTATCCTCGGCAGAAATTGATGCAAAAGGTAAAAATGCTGAGATGACTGATTTTGCTACAAACGTTTCCCATCAAGGCAATAACTTGTCGAGTTTACTTTTGGAAGTAATGGAAAAAGCGATGAAAAAACAAGGTATAAAAACCTTATACACTATTGCCAGACTCAACTCTATACCAATGAATAAAACCTTTTTAAGGTTTGGTTATGAGTATTCAGGCACACTGATGAAAAACACAAATATTGCCGGGAAAATTGAAAGTATGAACGTTTATTACAAACATCTTTAGAATGCCAGCATATATATGTCCATATATTAAAGAATGCCCTATCTATAAAGAAGAGGTACCAACTAGTGGTGCTCCACTAACAATCTATAAAAACGTATTTTGCCACAGAGGTCTTAAAGGTTGGAGTAATTGCGAACAATATTTAAATTATAAAGCAAATACACTTTCAAAAAAACACAAGTTTTATGTTAAAAGAAGATAAGAACATAGACAAAATTAATATTTCACAAGAAGAGAAACATGTTCTTAATTTATTAGAAGAAAAAGGTAAATGTTTGTATGGGAATATATTTAAGGAATTAAATATAGCGCATACAAAAGGTGCCGAGATTATGCTATCGCTAACGAATAAGGGGTATGTCAAAAACGTTGGACGCTCATCATACTACGAGCTTGCTGTCAACTTATAGAAAATGGCTTAATACTTTATGAAAGACATCATACGTTCTATAATTCTGCTCTTGGTTTTACTTAACCCCTTTTTAATTATTGTTTACCTGATCGATATTGTAAAGAAGAAAAATACCAAAGAGTTTTCGAGGATATTAATAAGAGCTGGTATTATTAGCTTTGTTGTTTTTACATTATTTGCCCTACTAGGAGATGCTATTTTTAACCGTGTATTTAATGCGAGTTTTGCTTCCTTTCAAATATTTGGAGGTATTGTGTTTCTGTTAACTGGGCTTCAATTTGTTTTTAAAGGGAGCGCTTCTATTGAATCGCTAAGGGGAGAATCAAAACATATTGCCGGAGCTATTGCTATGCCGATTTTTATTGGACCAGGAACAATAAGCTATAGTGTGATAATTGGAGAACGTTTAAGCAAAACGAATGCAACAATGGCCATTGCATTAACGGTAATAATATGCATTTCAATTATTATGCTTTTAAAGAAATTGCATGATAAGATACACGCAAAAAAAGAAGAGTTAATAGAGCAATATATTGATATCTCAGGTAGGGTAATCGCTTTACTACTGGGTACGGTATCTATAGAATTAATAATGTCAGGAGTCATCTTCTGGGTAAATCACAAATTTTAATTGAGTGCACTACATTGATATAAGCATTTTTGCTTTATACCTGATAGCTATGTTGGGTGTAGGGTTCTATTTTATGGGTAAAAACAATAGTACCGATGATTATTATGTAGGAGGACGAAAGTTAAATAGCTTACATATTGGACTATCTGTTGTTGCAACAGATGTGGGAGGTGGTTTTTCAATTGGTTTGGGCGGTTTAGGATTTGCTATTGGATTGTCAGGTAGTTGGTTGCTTTTTACGGGACTACTTGGGGCTTGGTTAAGTGGAGTTCTTCTTATACCCCGTGTCTCAGATTTGGCTCGCAGAAAAGGCTTTCTTTCTTTCCCTCAGTTTTTAGGATATATTTTTGATAAAAGAGTTGCGCTAGTCGCCGGCATTATTTCGGCAATAGGATACATAGGTTTTACTAGTTCTCAATTTCTTGCAGGAGCTAAACTAGCATCCTCTACTTTTTCATCATTAACTTTAACTCAAGCATTATTGGTGATGGGTATTGTTGCTGTGGTTTACACCGTTATTGGTGGTTTGAAAGCAGTGATATATACAGATACTGTTCAGTGGATTGTATTAATGGCAGGGTTAATATTTGTTGCAATACCATTTGCATATTTCAAACTTGGAGGAATTGAGGTGATAAAATCTACACTCGACCCTTCATTTTTAAGTTTAACTTCAATTTCATGGCAACAAATCGTAAATTGGATGGTTACAATTATTCCTATTTGGTTTATTGGAATGACTTTGTATCAGCGCATATACGCCGCAAAAGATACTAGAACAGCTCAAAAAGGTTGGTTTATTGCCGGGCTTTTTGAATACCCCGTTATGGCATTTGTTGGAGTTCTATTAGGTATGTTTTCTCGTGTTGCTCTAGAACTAGGAATATTGGAAGGGTATACAATTTCAAACCTTGATGCAGAAATGGGATTGCCTGTTTTATTAAAAACAATTTTACCAGTAGGTTTTTTGGGAATAGTTTTATCTGCCTACTTTTCTGCAATAATGTCAACCGCCGACAGTTGCCTTATGGCTGCATCAGGAAATATTCTTACTGATATAATTGGAAAACATAATTCTAAAAAAGGCTTGCGCTACTCTCAAATACTGACTTTTATTATTGGTTTATTGGCATTGCTTTTAGCCTTAAAAATGACAAGTGTTTTAGAGTTAATGCTTCATTCTTATTCATTTATGGTTTCTGGAATGTTCTTTCCTGTAGTTATTGCTCTATTTTCGAAGACTCCCAATCCACTAGGAGCTTTAGTAGCTATGCTTACAGGAGGTTCAATAACACTTGGTTTAATTATTTCTGGTATTGCTCTACCTTTAGGTTTAGATGCGAATATTTTTGGAATACTCTTTTCGGTAATTTCATATTACATCGTTGTTTTTTTAAGTAATAAGTAAGGCTAATTATTCCTTATCAAAACTATCAACAACAATAGCGCCCATTGATGCAGGGAAAGAAATAATAATTACTCTTTTAACAGCAATTAGTGTTTCAGATAAAATGGGAAATTTATTTAAGGCATATAATACAATTATCACTACACACAAGGTTACACCATAATCAAAAAATACTCGAAGAATATAAGTTGGTATTCGGTTCTTAACTTTACCATCATATATTCCTCTAAAGGCGTAAATGCTTATAAATGCTAAACTCAGAAAAACAATTACGAACAAATTAATAAAAGGAAGCGTTTTACTTAGATTCCAAGCTTCCTCGGTAAAGGCTATCGGGACCGAAAGAACCGATGCCCCAATTATTAGCTGACTTAAATCCTCAAAGTCAAATTTGCTAAAAGAACTTCCCATATGTATATAAGTTTCTTTAAGCAACAAAATTACACTTATTTTCTTTGATGGTAGTATTTTATAAAATAATCTACGTGCTTTTAATTTCCATTGCTCCAAGTATATCATGATCCCCTCCCTAACGATTAGCTGAGGCATTCCTTCCACTCTGGATAAATAAGAATGTGGACAAATATATATTCAGACACCCTGACCCTCTTCCATAATTATTAACTAAACCTAATATTATGGATGACAAAATTGCCGAAGTTGGACTGATTTACAGAACCAAAGTCAAAGCCTGTGACCGGGCCCAGATCTCTAATAGTTCAGACGCTTTTCAAGCCCTTTTTAGCTCATGGGATGAGGAAATCATTGAGCACGTCGAAGAGTTTAAAATACTTCTCCTAAACAGAGCTCATTGGCAGGGTTATAGGGTCCATAGATTTTGAGTCATGGCCAGATTTTTCTTCGGTTTTAGCTATCACTTTTATGCATGGTTCAACAAAAACATTCTTGCTAAATGTGATGGATGGGATTCTCTTGATGTCGTAACTCTCGAAGCAATAGACAATTGGACTTTTGATATACATTCAGGTTTTGAGATGGGTGTCAAGAGGGCAAAAAGGTTAATGAAGCTGCGAAATACCAAACAACTGTCAAAAGTTGAATTTTCAAGTTTACTTTCATCAGGGCTTCATTTTGTAAATACCTTCAGTACTAAAGGACGAAATAGTAGAGTATTCCTCACTGTACATGGTGCCAAAAATAGAGAATTTGATGATGTTTTTGTTTTATGGCCGCAGTACACTTTACCTGACCAGGACTTGTACTTAAGAAAGCTTATGTATAACGCGGTTACCAGAACGAGAAGAAAAGTAGTTGTAATTGCTCAGGGACAGGAAGAGAGACTTTCTGAGTGTCCATTGAACTTAATTGTATAGTAAAAATAAATGAAGCACGATGCCCCAACAATGTGTCATGCACAATAATAAGTGCCATACACAGATACTTAAGACAAAACATTTTTAATACAAAAATTGTATCTTATTTGTTTCTAATAATGAGTAATCAACTGATTTACTGGATATATTCAATTTCTGTATCGGCAAATAAGCATTACAGACAACTAATTTAAAGGCATAAAAGATTAGATCAAGATTGAGGAAATGAGTTCACTGCTCTAAACCTTAACGACCCTTACGCTTCGATCGTTGTTTTGGGGATTTCTTGCGTCTGAATCGTTTTTTGAAGAATTCCTTTTCCCAGAATCGTTCTTTAAGGTCTTCCTTATAGTCCTCACAGTCTAACTCCCATTTCACTTCTTCAGGAATTTGGAAGGAGAGATTTTTCGAATATTTATACAGGGGATTCCGATAAATTTTCTGCATATACCTCGCCCAAATGGGTAAAGCTGAAGCGGCACCTTGTCCATATCCACCATATCTGAATCGTACATTTGGATGATCGCCTCCAACCCATACACCCGTAATTAATACCGGTGTATATCCAATAAACCAACCATCTGTGTTGTTTTGAGTCGTTCCTGTTTTTCCGGCAATCTCGTTATCAAATCCATAAATTGAGCGCAAAGATGAAGCGGTTCCATTATCCACCACACCTTTCATCATTTCTATCATAAGATGTGCATGATGAGGATCAAGAACCGGTTCAGAAATAACAGATTTACCCTCATACAATACATTTCCATGCTTGTCTTCAATTCGCTTAAGATAAATGGGTTCAACCACTTTACCCTCATTAAGAAAAATACTATAGGCCTGGACCATTTCTTTCAGGGAAACATCTCCCGTTCCAAGAGCAAGGGAAAGAACTTCAGGCAGCTCTCCTTTAATCCCCAATAGCTTTGAAAAATCAATAACTTCTTTAATTCCGGTCTCTTCCAATAATTTAACACTTATGGTATTTACAGAATGTGTTAAGGCCCCCTTCATAGAGTAATATCCACCATAGCCTCCATGTGAGTTTTTTGGCGTCCAATCATTGTATTCTTCATATGTCACTGAATCATTAGCAATATATGAACAGGGATCATGTCCGTTCTTAAGAGCCGCTGAATAGACGATTGGTTTAAAGGTAGAGCCGGCTTGTCTCCTGGATGTTACATGATCATATTTAAAATATTTTGAATTGATCCCTCCTACCCATGCTCTTACATAACCAGTTTTAGCCTCCATTGACAATAATCCTGCATGCAAAAACCTCAGGTAATAGGCTACGGAATCATAGGCTGACATCTCTACTTCTTTCATTCCTTGCCAGGTAAATATTTCCATCTTTCCGGGGACTTTCAACTCAGCTATAATTTCATCTTTTGACAATCCACTATTTTTCAAACTTTGGTAATGCTGTGTTTTTTCGAGTTGATTAATGATGTATGAATTCTTTTTACCTAATGGATGTTTATTTTTCCATTGCTGATCGAAAACGCCTTGAAGATGAACCATTTGTAATTTCATGGCTTGTTCTGCATACTTCTGCAAATCAGCATTTATAGTCGTATATATTTTTAATCCGTCAGTATAGATATTGTACTGTTCACCGTCCGGCTTAGGATTATTTTTCACCCAATCGTGCAAATACATTCGCAGGTTCTCCCTGAAATATGGAGCCAATCCTTCATTATGTGAAAGCTTAACATAGTCAAGTTTTATGGGAAGTGCGCATAAGGAATCCGAGGTAGAGTTATTCAGATAATTATACTTAAGCATCTGAGATAAAACAATATTTCTTCTTGAGAGTGAGTAAGCTGGATTCTGCCTGGGATTATAAGAGTGGGTTCCCTTTAACATCCCGACCAGCAAGGCCGATTCTTCAATTTTTAAATTCCTGGGCAGTTTATTAAAAAACCTGCGAGCAGCGGTTTCAATACCATAGGTATTTTCTCCAAATGAAACAGTATTCAGATATAGTTCCAGAATCTCTTTTTTTGAATAGGCTTTGTGAAGTCGTACGCCAAGGATCATTTCCCGGAATTTATTTACAGGCATAGAAAGCACAGAAAACCGTTTTCGAGGGAATAAATTTTTAGCCAGTTGCTGATGAATGGTACTTCCTCCGCCAGAACTCTTGTTCTGAAAAAGGATGGTTTTGAAAATAACTCTTAAGGTACTCCTGCTATCAATTCCATTATGTTCATAATACCTCACATCTTCAGTAGCAATCAAAGCGTCAATTAAATGCTGAGGCAGATCATCATAAAGCACATTGGTTCGATCTTGCAGATAGTATTTCCCCAGTAAAACCTTGTCGTGAGAATATATCTCAGAAGAAAGATAATTCTGGATGTTTTGGATTTCTTTAACTGTATCAAGATGTCCAAAGACACCTATATATACCATAAAAAATAGAGTAGCCATTAGTAAGAAAACAGCAGTGAGTCCCTTTATTGAAAACCTGAGGATCTTCTTACTATAAATTTTAAAGGAATTCTGGATTTTTACCACACCTGCTTCTTTTTCACAGCTTGATTAGTCTCTCTCTCTTCGCCTCATATCTTCCCAATCTCTGTCTCGCTGACTGTCTCTGAGCATTTCCTTTTCCCTGTCCAGACTGTCTCTCATTACCTGTACGAAGATTGATTCAGGATAAGGATTATTTTCAAGCAGTTCTTCAATGTTTTCTATTTTCTGCTCTGTGTCTTGCTCCTCCAATTTGCGCTTAGCCAGCAATGCAAAGGCTAAATCAACGTCATTGTGAGTTATATACTCTTTTTTTATCCAACCCACTTTTTCCTTTTTTTCACTCACTACCTTTATCCAATTGTCCCATTCCTCGATTACAGCTACAATTTCCATAGTGTTAATTCGCTTATCAGTAATTGTAAGCAGATCGGGTCGCATATATAAGGGGACTTCCCTGGTGATGACGGCAGGAACAGCTTTTAACTCACTTGCAAAGCCATACACCCATACAATGGAAGAATCCGATAATCGGGCCTTTAGAAATTTGGTATTATTATAAGAAGAATCAATAGCAGACGAATCCAGGTATAAAAAACTCTCTCCCAGGCTTAATAAGGTAGTTGAGGCTGATTTTCTCCTGGGTTCGCTTCGGGTCGAAATTCTATCCCATACACTTACACCAACTATTTGATGCTTAGTTGATATAGCATCATCTGTTTTTTCCTCTGTGCCATCATTACAGGCTATTAAATTCAGTAAGAAAATTATACCCAGATAAAATGTGAGTATTCTACGCATTCTATAATAAATAAAAACATTGTTATTTTGCCCTTGTAAAAGAAAACAAAAAATCCGAAGATTAACAATGTTATCAACTAGAAATTAATGTAAGCCGAACTTATCCCGATGAGCTTCAGCGATGTCGGGATCTGTAACCACTACCTCCCCTCCTACTCCTCTTCACTCTTTTTAAGCGTCTCATTTAATACATCTTCCACCTTTCCCAGGTCCTCTAAGGAAAGGCTGTTCATGGCCCTGGTAAGGTCAAAAACCTTATCCGATTTCCGAATTTTATGCAACTCATGATCCTCGGCAACCTGGATGTCATCATCGGGAACCCACTCATACAGATCATTGGGTGTACAGTTAAGGAGCAGACAAAGTTTTTCAAGTTCTTTCAGCTCAAGACGCCTGACTCTGTTGTTTTTTACCTTAGAGGCAAAATTACCAGAAAACCCTACGCTGGTAAGATAAGTGAAGGGCTTGTTGATACCCTTTATCTTAAAAATGCGTTTGAAATTTATAATAATCATAAGTAGGATGACTTAGTTTCAATCAAATATAATCAATTCCCAACTTGAATCAAAATTAGTTCTTCTCTCTACCTAATTACCACCTCTCTCTACCTAATTATCACCTCTCACTATCAAATTACCACATCTCCCTACCGAATTATCACCTCTCACTATCGAATTATCACCTCTCTCTACCGAATTATTACTTCTCACTATCGAATTACTACCTCTCGCTATCGTATTACTACCTCTCACTACCGAATTACTACCTCTCACTATCGAATTACCACCTCTCTCTACCGAATTGCCACCTCTCACTATCGTATTATCACATCTCTCTACCGAATCACTACCTCTCACTACCGAATTGCTATCTCTCACTACCGAATTGCTATCTCTCACTACCAAATTACACCATCTCATTATATCACTTCTCCACCCCTTAATGGCCTTACATTGCCATCTTTTCACCTTACATTTCCTCCTTTTTGGATCGGACTTTGGCCTCACCGAGCTCCGGTTCGCTCCGGTTCTTTTTCCTTTTTCCTTCACACCTCCTCCGCTTTCCTTTGTCTACTCAGGCCTCCCCTCTATACATGAACACCTTTGGGAAGGAAACGCTTAGGGCCACTGGTAGTTATCCCACATGTTTATGAAAAGCTCGTGAGCCCGGACAGCGCCTCGGTTCAGTACGAAAATGTCTTTTTTATTGGGATTAATAATTCAACAAATTTTCTGGCAAAGTCAATTCTACCTTAATACCATTCTTACTCCCAAAAATCCCAAAACCTCCCTCAATATTATTATAAACTCTTGCTCTTTCTGTAAAGGGTGTCTCATCGGTTGTCCAGTACTGAGCAAAAGTCAATAGATATTGATAATAGTTATAATCTATCGAGTGAATTTGTAAATCAACTGTTCTAATTGAGTCAATAAACCAAAGCCCTCTTTCTGTAATTTGCATGAGAAACTCCTTCGTTTCACCTTGAAATGTCTGATCTGAAATTATAAATGAATCACCTGTATAATCAGGTACTATATCCCAGAATGAGTCAGTGAAATTCAAGCCGGTAGCATTGTTTACACGACCAACGCGATTATAAAGAAAGGCGTCTATGGACGCATCATCTGATTCCATCCGTAGCGCACGGTATTCGTATTTCCAAACTTCTTCTTGCGTACCGTCTGGTAAATGGTCAATGTCATAGGTATGATGATAACCCAATAAAGTCACCAAATAATATTGGAGAATAGTTGGGTCATCCACAATCGAGAAATAGATCGAATCATATTGAATAAATACATTTTCAACTATTGGTTTTCCAGGGATTCTTGTTGTAGATGTCAATTCAGGTTTATCTATTATCCCAACGCTAATTTCATAATCCCTATCTGCTTCTACAACTAAATCAGAACTTGTATACCATCCATTTTCATGGTACTGACAAACTACTTCTTGTTCATTTCCTACTTCGCTAATTCTAACATCTGCATCACTAACAAATTCAAACTCAATTACACCCGCCGGAGGAAGACTTCTCGATATATTTATCATAACTGTACTATCCGGTTCAACAATTGAATTTAGAATGATATTGTCTGTATAAAAATCATCAGGTACTTCAATGACTTCAATACATGATACCATGCCCAGGCATATCCAGCAGAGCAAGCCCATGGGCAGTATATTCTTAACTATTTTTTGCTTAAAACTTGAATTCATATCTTATGTATGGCATGATTGGCGCAAAGGTGAATTTGGCCAGGTAAACTTCATCATCATCATTCTCTAACATCATTGAAAAGAAAGTATTCTTGCGGCTGTATACATTATAGACCCCGAACCTCCATGTGATGTCACTATTTTTTTTCTTTTTGTTAAGGGAATATCCAATATCCAGGCGATGGTAGGCATCCATTTTAAAATTGTTTCTCTCCGGGAATGACTCAACTGTTGAAAGCCCTGGTAAAATGTATGCAAATGAAAAATCCCTGAATATTAAAGCCGGATGCGACAAATACCGGGCATTTGAAAGCGTTATGTTTTCTCCACTGTAATATACCCAGGAAGCAGACAGGCTCCTTTTCTTCGAAAAATTGTACGCTCCCGAAAGTGATATATTATGTCTTCTATCATATTTGTAAGGAAACGATGGATCAATGTCAATAAAATGTCTCTGATTCTTTGATAAAGTGTACGAAAGCCATCCTGTTATTTTTCCCAGGTTCTTCTCAGCAAGGAATTCAATTCCGTAGGCTTCGCCATTTCCAATTGCTATCAATTCATCCCAGTTTTCCCTGCCAAGCATATATGAAGCTCCTTCCCTGAATTCAACTAATCCTGTCATCTCTTTGTAGAAAATCTCTGTGGTGAGATTTGCCCATTTCATATTATAGTGATATCCCAGTACAAATTGATGTGAACGTTGTGGTGGGATAATCTTTGTTGCAGGAATCCAAAGATCGGTTGGAAGACCAACATTTGTGCTGGTCAACAATCCAATATATTGTGTAGCTTTTGTGTAAGATCCCTTTAATGCCCCTCTTTCCCCAATTTTCAGTAATATACTTACCCTGGGCTCAAATGAATAATAAGAGGTGTCATCTACATTAAATGAAGATAGGTGTGCTCCAATGTTTATCTTTAATCTATCTGATATTGAAATAGCATCTTCAAAATAGCCATTGATTTCAAATGCACTGATTTCCCGGGCAATAATCATCGTATCAATTTGCTGTTCTTTTGAGAATATGGATGTTTCTCCCGGACGATATTTATGACGTGTTATTCCGAGTCCATATCTGAGCTGATGATTTGTGATATTTGTCTGCTCAACATTGTATTTCAAAATAAGATCATTAATCCTGGCCGTATACCCACTTTCTACAACAGTTTCAGGAAATAGTGTTGATGATTGAGTGTCTGTAAATGACCTGCTATTTGTATATCTATAACCAGTATAAGCAAATGTAAGCTTGCTGAATATTCCTTTATTGAAGATATGGTTCCAACGTAAGGAATGAATATTATTACCCCATTTTAGCTGATTGTTTTCAGACAATTTTGACCTGACATCAGGTTCAATATGTCCTTTATCCAGTCCGTTATAAAGACTGTAGTAGATAGAATTCTTATCATTTATGCAATAATTCAGGCTGCCATTCAAATCATAAAAATTATAACCAGCCCTTGAATTTGTTGTCATACGTAATATCGGGCTGAAAAACAGATCATAATATGTCCTCCGGGCAGCCAACATAAAACCCAGCTTATTTTTTACAATTGGGGCTTCAACCATGAGCTGAGAGGAAAGCAATCCTATATTCCCATTGAGCTTGAATTCATTCAGATTACCTTCTTTCATTTTGACATCAATAACTGAAGATAATCGTCCACCATAACGTGCGGGAAATCCCCCTTTAATAAAATTAGTACTGCGTATTGCATCGGTATTAAATACAGAAAAGAATCCCATTAAGTGACCAACATTGTAAACAGGGACTTCATCAATAAGCATCAGGTTCTGGTCAGGGGAACCACCCCTGACATGGATGCCAGAGGTCCCTTCTACTCCAGTTTGAACTCCGGGGAGGTGTTGAATGGTTTTTAAAATATCAGGCTCTCCCATAAATGAAGGAAGTTTCTTAGATAGCTTGAGAGGAATAGTTATTTCGCTGGACCCTGAAACATTTTGAAGGGGTTTATTTCCAAATATGATTACCTCAGATAATTCATTAGATGACACCAATTTTATATTGAGAATAGTGTCATTCAGATCTTGAATTGAAATTGTTTTTTCAATGTAACCGACATATGATATAGTTATATTCGGATGATTAGATTTTGGTTTTAATGTAAAGAAACCATAATGATTTGTTGTGGAAGCAAGATTCGATTCTACTTCAATTACAACCGCCCCAGATAAAAATTCTCCTGAGATACTATCTGAAACCGTACCTGAGATTAGTGTTGATTGAGAATAAATCAAACTTGCGAAGGAATTGACTAGCAGGATGAAGGAAAATAGACATATTCTAATTTCAGGTTTCATATTCCAAATTTAATTAGAAAGTATGAGAAATACCAAATTGGGAGTATGAAATATTACCGTAGCCAAGTTCTACATAGACACCTAAACTCTTAATCGGATTGTATTTAACACCAAAATAGCAGCCGTAGTCTATTCTATTCTTAGTTCCGGAATTTGAATTTGGATCCTGGTTTATTGTGGTGTTCCCACCAATTTTACCTTTGATAAATAAGTCCATTTTTGGATTATCATGACTTATAATCAGAGGGGTAAGATGAAAATTTCCTGTTGCAGCATATCGATAAATATGACCTCCCACTATATTCTCATCTGTCAGATAATTATAGAGTTGAAGTTGGCCATAGCCAAATTGTGCTCCTGAGCTAAAATACTTTGAAAATTTATAATTAAAACTAGCATTATAAACTCCTTTTACGTTATTGTAATCCATAAAACCTCCTAAATCAGACAAACCTAAACTGACTTCCAACTGTTTTTTAAAGGAGTTTTCCTGAGCAAAGGAACAAAGGGATAGAAAAATTAATACAGTAGCAATTGTTAACTTATCCATATTGGGGTTGTTTGTTTCGGTAAGATGAAATTACTAATACAATGAATGAATTTTAAGTAAACTTATTTATATGTAAAGCCTAAACTACTTTCAGGAATATTGGAGACTACAATCAATCACTTCTTTTTCATTCGTATATCATATCCTAACTTTACGTAGGGTATCAATATTTCACTTGGTTCATTGTATTCATGGTAATCTGAAATGTATGATCCCAGAGTCCAGGTTATATTGTCACGTTTCATCCCTGTTGAGAAATTAAATGCTGTGAATGAAAAGCTGCTGGTAGTTGTTGAATAAATCGGTCCTACGGGTGATTCTCCAACTTGCCTGGTATATGAATAATCTGTTCCATGATTCATAAAAGAATATCCGGCTTCAATACTAATTTCAATACCATTTTTAATCCTAAACCTTTTCTCAAGGCTAAAATGATAATCTATAATCAATCCGTTAACTGCTGGATTTACCTGGTTTGTTATAGGTCCTAAAACTCCAGTATCGAAGTATATCTGATCGTACCTTAAATCCTGCTCAAATTTTAGTAAGAGATCGATACGCTCAAAGTTATAATACACCCCAAAATCCAGAACAGTTCCACTTAATTGTTGATCCTCATTATAAAAAACAGGAACAGTGGCTTCAGCAGGACCTGGTTGTAAACCACTCAAATAAATGGGTGTTATTCTTTGCTCAATGGATACTACGAATCCCCAATTTTTATAATCGTCTGAAACTTTTTGACTGTAAGAATTTGAGTATAATAATACAAGTGTAAGGCTAAGCAATATTTTTCTCATGGGTTTTAGGTTTGATAATAAAATGCTTAAGTAAATGGTAGTTAATAAGAAAGGTGCTACAATAATTAGATGCAAAAGAAGGTGTCCTCATTTCTTGACTAATAGGTAAACTATTAACAATAACAGAGATGTCTAGAAATAATTATAGATACCAAAAAGATAGTGGGTATTGTAGAAAGAACAATATGACTTCCATGAATCTTCAATAGCTATCTAGGGTTATTGAGCCTTTCAATAAATGCCGGATCATTATACCACTCTGATACATCAATGGTATATTTGTACTCACTCAAGGCATACACCAATCCAAATCCGCCTTCGATATTCGAGTAAAGCTGTACAGGTTGCATGATAGGAAAATCAGGATAGGGATCATATCTCTCGAGAGCCAACAGATATTCCAGAAGATGCTTATCCTGCTTCTGAAATGTTAATTCAATCTCGGGAATAGAATCATTGTAATTATTCAGGAGGTTAATTTTAACTGAAAGATTGTAGCTTTCTCCGTTTATTTCCTTGTCTGAAAAAAAGAGGATTCTGCCCCCAGTACTCCGGTCACTGATCTCATTCAAACCTGCCCACCTGGTTAAAATACCTAAACCTCCACCATATTCAGCAATTGAATCCTCGGTATTTTGGAAGAGAATTGACAAAACGTTTATTGTGTCAATAAAGACAGTATCTTCTTCAAAGAAGTGAGTAGTATGTATTTCCCTTTTCCAACCCGAAAGATAATATGCATAGTAATCCTCAGAATCAGCAAGATCGGTAAAATTAAAATTAATATGCATGTAGTAGGCTGTATCAACAGTATAGGTCAGGCCTGTAACATTTGGTAGTTCAGGAATATCAAGCTGTGCAGAAACTGCGGGTAATTCATCAGCAGTGCAATGAAGGCTATAGGTTTTTCCCGGCTCCATTGTCGCTCCCTCAGTTGTGTAGAAACCGTCCCCAACATGATTCATCAAATAGGTGTCTTCTCCTGATTTCAGTTCAAGTAGCGCATTATCAATATATGAAACTGTATCCAGATCTACCATTGATATTGTCCTGGATACATGGACCATGGGTGTATCAAGTGCCACAAACTCTCCACTAAGTGCTATTTTTCTATCATTGCTCTTTCTGAAATCCTCCGTGATATTCTTCTCGCAGGAAACACATGCTATTACAGCAAACAATATGAAAAAAACTCTCTGCATCTTAAAATTTTATTGAGTATCTGAAATAGGGCATAAATGGAAACATGCTTACCTGGTATACGCGCTTCTCCCACTCTCCTGTATCGCGATACATAGCCTGTTGGGTATAAATATAAAAAGCATTTCTCCTGGCATATGCGTTATATGCACCAAAGCTCCAGGTTCTGATGAGGCGCTTCATCTCCTTCTCAAAATTAAATCCAATATCTAACCTGTGGTAAGCAGGTAATTGATAACCATTCCTCTCCTCAAAATTTCTAATCAGGTCACTTTCGTTATACTTCTCCATCTGGCCAGGTCCGCCACCGATTGCTGCAAAAGGATTAAGATAAGATTGATCAAGTACTGTTGTGTGAATGCCTGAACCATATACCCAAACAGCTCCCATGGATACATGATCATTTATTTCATAGTTGCCTATGATGGAAATGTCATGTCTGCGGTCGTACTTGTACGGAAAAGGTTCTCCGAAACTTATGTTCTCAAAAGTTCGGAAGTTTTTCGACCATGTATATCCCACTGAGCCTGTCCATCTGCCCATCGATTTCTGTACAAAAAATTCAGCACCATATACTTGTCCATTACCTGATTCGATCTTCGACTCCCAATTTTTATCGTTTAAAAGCAGATCTGCCCCCTCAGCATATTCTACCAGGTTTTTCATGTCTTTATAGAAGAGCTCAAAGGAAAATTCCCATGAAGGATCATATTTATATTTTAAACCTGTCGCCAATTGCCAGGATCTTTCAGGGGCGAGACTTTTCGTTGTAGGTACCCAAATATCTGTAGGCAGACCGATCATTGAACTTGTCAGCAGATGAATAGGCTGGGACATTTTTGCATAAGAGGCCTTATAAACCAATTTATCTGAAATCTTAAAACGTGCTGACACCCTTGGTTCGAGGGAGTAATAAGTTTTTCCATCAACAAAAAATGCTGTTGTACTCATTCCTATATTTGATTTAAAGCGATCCCCTATCTCAAAATCATTCTCAATATAGGCGGTGACAGATCCAGCATAAACAGTATCCGCCCCTCCATGCTCTTCTATACTGCTTGTAACACCCTCCCATTTATATTCTTCTATTTGTACACCTGGTTCAAACATATAGCGAGTGCCTTTAATGCCAAATCTGATATATTGCTTGGTAGAAGGAATGTAGGAGAAATCAAGCTTTGTACTTAAATCCTTAATCCCGGAATAGTATACATACTCGTGTTTATAGTTGGCAAAATCCTTACCTCCTCTCAGCTCCTCAGGAAACCTATCTAAAGAAACCACTCGTTCTCTTCCCTCAAAATTTCTGAATTTATAGGTGCCATATGACAGGGTTGCGTTTGAGAAAAGCTGCTTTCCCCATATGTAATTCCATCGCAGTGCTGAGCTTATGTTTCCCCAATTGAAACCCGCTTTTTCTGGTTGTCTGATTAATTTACTTGGATTACGCGGATCATCGGAGGTGCTATAATCAGTTATATAGGCTTCATCTTTCCCCATGTAAGAGCTAAAATATAGTCTGCTTCTATTTGAAAATTTGTGATTGATCTTTGCATTCAGATCATAAAAGTAATATCCAAAATAGCTGTCTGAATTTTGAGTTTTATTGATGATATATTGAATCGGGTATGAGAGGATGTCGATATATGTTCTTCTTCCTGAGATCAAGAAGGAAGTTTTATCCTTTTTAATTGGTCCTTCCAGCATGATTTTTGAACTTATCAATCCAATAGAAGCAGAACCATGAAACTCCTTCATGTTTCCCTCCTTCAGGCCAACATCAATTACAGAAGACAGACGACCGCTATAGCGTGCCGGAAATCCGGCTTTATACAGTGTGGCATTATTAACGGCATCTCCGTTAAATACGGAGAAGAAACCGAAAAGATGATTTACATTGTATACTGGGACTCCGTCCAACAAGATTAAATTCTGATCTGAGCCTCCTCCCCGCACGTATATACCACTTGTTCCTTCAATACCAGAACTTACACCAGGAAGATATTGTAATGCCTTTACAAGGTCTAATTCACCAAAAAGCATTGGCATATTCTGTAGCTGAATACGGTTAAGATTGTGGGCGCTCATTTGGGAGCTAAAAATATCTGTGCCTGATGCATCTCCAGTTATTGTTACTTCGTCGATCTCCAGGCTTGGATCAAGAGAGATGTCAATTGCTGTGTCTGTTGCGAGGTTCAAGTGAATATTAACAGTTGAGTACCCCACATAAGAGCAGTTCAGTACGATATCATTTTCTTTAGTTTTGAAACTATAGAAGCCATATTCATTGGAAACAGTACCATTCATACTTTGGGGATCGAAGACTGTAGCAGCCACAAGGGCTTCACCAGTTTGCTTGTCAGTGATGGTTCCGTGAACTACATATTGGGAATAGCTTATATCGGAGATGAGTAGGATTGCAACTACCAGTATCGTTTTACGGGTTAAGGAGCTAAATCGGGTGCTATTTCGATTCATAGCGTGGGTCTTGAATCCTAATGATTAATAGGTTAGTACAATTCATATACGAATAATTTCATGCGTTATTGCATTCACAATTGGAAATATAAAGTATATGGCCTTAGCTTTCTTAAAAATTACAAGGAATACAACTCAAATGCAAAACTAAAACCCAACTAACCTCGACACTGGTCATACCATCAGGTCGACATCTATGATAAATCTTAACTAATTAGTAAATTATCTATTGTTTAATATTGTACATTTGTTTTATGCCAGATAAAGCACATATTACTCCGAAAGTCTTTAAATGGGCACGAGAGTCAGCTCGCATGACAGAGGAAATTGCTGCGGCAAAAGTTTCTGTTTCATCTGATAGGCTTATTGATTGGGAAGCTGGTAAAAGCAAACCTACGATACATCAAGCACAAACTTTAGCAAAAGCATACAGAAGACCATTTGCCCTCTTCTTTCTCCCTGATATTCCACAGGATTTTCAGCCACTTCAGGATTATAGAAAGAAAGGTTCAAAGGTATTGGGAACAGCGTCAATATTTATAATTAGAGAGATACAACAGAAGCAAGCCTGGATTAGTGAGGTTAATGAGCAAAACGAAGAAGAAAAGGTCCCTTTCGTCGGACGTTTTTCATTAAAGGATAATCCAGTAACAGTATCAAAAGATATACTTGCTACTTTGGATATTAATCCTCTGCAATATAAATATGAAAATCCTATAAAAGAATGGATTGACAAGGCAGAATCAAATGGCATTTTCATTTCAAGAACAAGCTTCATTCACTCGAGATTAACATTAGATAGTAATGAAATTCAGGGATTTGCTATTTCAGATTTATATGCTCCTTTTATCTTTATCAATTCTAGTGATTGGAATGCTCCGCAACTTTTCACATTAGTCCATGAATTGGCACACATCTGGATAGCAGAAACAGGAATATCAAATCTGATTCAACCCATCATACGAAGTCAGGAAAAATATCATCCTATTGAGATGTTTTGCAATGAAGTTGCTGCAAATGCACTTATTCCATTAGAATATATTTCTGAACTCAGTAAGTCTGATGCTATTACATCTGACCTAATTTTTACATATTCAAAGAATCTTGGAATAAGTTCTTTTGCTCTTCTAGTTAGAGCTCTAAATCTAAATTTGATCACATTCTCTGAATATTCATCTCTTAAACGTGAAGCAGATGTGGGGTTTCGCGATTTCTTGCAAAAAGAGAGTGAGAAAAAATCAAAACAAAAGCAAACGGAGGGTGGCCCAAATCCCTATCTTCTCAAGTTAAATAAGAATAGTAGATTGTTTACTCAAATAGTTCTGGACGCATATAAAGGAGGATTTGTTGACCCAAATATTGCAAGCAATTTACTTAATACTCCAACAAATAAATTCTCCAAATTAGAGGCACAACTATATAAATGATCTTCCAAGAAAAAATATTTTGTCTTGATACAAATGTGCTAATTCAAGCTTGGCAAAAATATTATTCACCTCTATTTTGTCCAGATTACTGGGATATTTTAAATCAGTTAGGTAAAAAAGGTTCGATATTTCTACCTCAGGCAGTATATGATGAAATTGCTACAACAGATGACGATCTGTTTAAGTGGTTAAAATCAAGTAGTATTCCTATTAAAAGAGTGGATGGAGTTGTAACAAATTGTTTACAAGAGATTTATTTGAGGAATGAACAACACAAATATCTTGTTGACAATACAAAACAAAGATCTCTTGCAGACCCATGGGTAATTGCACATGCGATTAAAGAAAAGGCAACGGTTGTTACGAAGGAAGAAAAAGTCACCGCTTCAAACTCAAAGCGTATTAAAATACCAAACGTTTGTGATAATATGGGAATACAGTGGATTAATGATTTTCAATTTATTATTGAACAGGATCTCAAGTTCTCATGTACGTTGTAATAAGAATTTGCTACAAATAAACGAACCACCAATATGGTATAATTTATTACCTTAATTCAACTCAAATAATTGACTATAAAACCTATCATGGCAATTTTACCCATGCCCATCCGCTAAATTAAATATGCAATCAAATGTTGCTCTTAACATCCCGTTAATCGATCGCCTTATTGCAGATAGTCCTCAGAAAAGAAGGGATTCTTTCATTTTTATTTATGTATTTCTTTTTCTATCTTCATAATAATCTTCAACTAAAGCCCTTTACAATGAGATATTCCTTTCTTTTATCGTTAATAATTATCTCCAGCTTTGCCCAAATTTATGCCCAAAACTTCGAGTTAAAAGGACTTGAAATCTATAACCCTGTCTATTTTAATCCAGCATTTACTTCATCGGACAAATTGATTCAGACAGATGTATTGGCTTACGATTTTAAAATTAACAACGGATATTGGATCAATGCAATGAGCAGCTTACCTAACACAAATAGCTCAGTTGGATTAAGCGTTGGAGGTAGTAAATACTTTAAAGGGTATTCCAGTTTAGAACGGGACAGAAGCGATGAAAATGTTTCTGCTCAGGGAAAAAACATCGGTATTTCTTATGCTTATAACCATAGTTTTACCGAACATTTAAATCTTAGTGGAGGAGTCAGGCTGATACATAGCATTGCAAATTTTTCTGATTCTACAACAAATCTTAAATCCATGAATTCTGGTTCACTACACACCGGCTTGAAAATAGAGTATCACAAGCTCTATGCCGGAATAAGTGTAAGTAATGGATTATATCTTTGGAGCAAGAGAGAGAATGAAGCAAATGAAATTGAAGTTACAAGGGATAAAATATCGCCTGTCATAAACTCAAACTTTATTGCCGGATATAGTCTTGGTGGAGAAAGAAGGGTGAACATTGATCCTGTCATAGGGTTTCGGTATGCAAAGTCTTTTGATAGCGACTACTCTGACTTTGGGTTCTATGGCGGGGGAAATATAATCTTTGTAAAAACTATTGGCATAGGCTTTACAGCTGGGAGTATGTTCTCTTTAACTACTTCTGTAACCATACTCGACAGAGTAAGTCTTATGCTTGGGGTTTACCAAATTGAACTTGACAACAATCTTGCAAATAATGATTATTCTCTTGGTTTTGATCCTTTAGAATTCATTGTCCAGCTAAGAATCAAATTATAGTCAGGAATTATGTGGCTGAAAGGTAAAATCAAATATGCATTCTTCCTCCTTCTTTTATTTCCGTAAATCCTTGTCTCTTGTGTAAAACTTATCAGTGATGAGTTTCCTGATTTTGAAATGGTACCAGCAATAAACTGTATTTTAATATCCGGAGAGAAATTAAGTCTTCATGTTTCATTGGCTGAAAAGATAGATTCCATTGAGCTTACACTTGTTGAGAATGCAATTGTGCAGGTAAGGCAGAGAGAGTCAGAAAGTTTTCAGCTTAATTACGAGGATAATGGGATCTACACATCTGATAATCTTGTTGAGCATGGCACCGCATATAGCGTTTCAGTCATTCTGGACGAGTATCAGGTGATAACTGCCCATGATTCCGTACCCACCCCTAGCGTGATTTCCATCATCAGCCATACCAATACCGCAAAACTCAATGAAGAAGGATCTTTTTTGGCCGGGATTGAATTGGGTTTTGCTGATGATCCCATAACCGAGAATTATTATGAGCTTTTAATGTTTAAAAGAGAAGAAGAACATTTGGGACTAACCTATCCATTCAACGAGCAGAGCAAAATATTGTTAAATGAAGGATTTGAACCATTTTCTACGGAAATCCTGGTGTTCAGCGATGAGTTAATTGATAAGGAGGAAGTTTCGATGAATCTAATTTATCAATCTTCATATAGATCAAGCCGTTATCAGAAAATTAGGGAACATACCCTGATAGTAGAATTAAGACACATAAGTAAAGAATACTACATGTTTAAAAAGTCCCAGTATTTCTATGAAAATACGCTCTATGCAGATTTCATTGAAGGAACAGCAATTGCCTATCCTATTTATTCAAATGTAGAAAATGGACTTGGAATCATGGCTTCTTATTCCAGTTCGCTTGATTCAGTTTTTATAGAAGCAGATACAATACAATTTTCCCAATAGTATAGATGAATTGCTTCAAACATATATTGGTTATGTCACACCCGGATAGGACTGGCCTCGTTGGCTGGTTGCTCAAAGGAAAGTGCCATCCATGTTTTGACACGTTTTCATAACGATGGCATCATTGAACTTAAGGAAAAACATGTTACCATTATTGATCCACACAGATTAGACCTGATAATCAGACAAGGATAAAGTGAACAAGAAATCCTGTTCCCGGCAAAAGCATGGAATTTTTCTTCTCCTTTCTATTATCTTCATACATTGAAACGTACATGAACTTTGTTGATCAAAAACCTCGCATAAGAAATGTTTAAAAATCGAAATCTATTACCGCTGTTGCTGGTTCTATTGCTAATCTTTAGTTGCAGTAACCATGAAAATACGGGTGAATCCAAATTAAACCTTGATTCAGAAATTGATAGTGTTTATCAATTGACGCCTGACCAGGCCAATAAGCTGGCTGAGCTGCCCCTGGCCTGTATGCAGACCGAATATCCGAATAAGCTGGGGCAAACTATTGGCAGTGGTGATGACCTGGGGGAACCAAATACGCTTCACCCTGCATTTTACGGGTGTTTTGATTGGCATTCTGCAGTTCACGGACACTGGTCGCTGGTGAAGCTCTTAAAAGCGTTTCCTGAACTGGAAAAAGCTGATGAAATAAGAATGAAGCTTGCGGAAAACATCTCTTCAGACAATATTGAAAAAGAAATTCTTTATTTCATGGGAGAACACAACACTTCTTACGAAAGAACTTATGGCTGGGCATGGCTGCTGAAACTGGCTGAAGAGCTCTATACATGGGATGACACGCTGGCGAAAGAACTGGAGCAGAACCTTCAACCTTTGACTGAACTTATCGTAAACAAATACATTGAATTCCTGCCAAAACTGGTATATCCCATCCGGGTTGGAGAACATACCAACACTGCTTTTGGACTTTCCTTTGCATGGGATTATGCAAACACCACTGGTAATGGTAAACTGATGAAAAGCATTGAGAAACGAGCCAGGGACTTTTACCTGGCAGATTCAGATTGTCCCATAAGCTGGGAACCCAGCGGTTACGACTTCCTCTCCCCTTGCCTGGAAGAAATGGACCTGATGAGAAGGGTGCTGAATGCTACTGAGTTTGCAGAATGGATGACAAGCTTTGCCCCACAATTACTCGACATTAATTTCGAACTTCCTCCCGGTATGGTTTCTGACCGAACAGATGGAAAACTAGTACATCTCGATGGTCTGAATTTCAGTCGTGCCTGGGTTTTATTCGGACTTGCAAAGCAATACCCTGAATACAGTCATTTAACAAAAATTGCAGAAGAGCATATCTCCTATTCCCTGCCCAATTTATTTGGCGATGGATATGAAGGTGGACATTGGTTGGGCACTTTTGCCATTTATGCACTTGACAGGTAAGTTTCGAATTGTATTACTTCTGTATGCAGGCATCCCCTGCCAACCAACCTGTTGAATAAGCGATTTGCAGGTTATATCCACCTGTTTCGGCATCCACATCGATCATTTCACCTGCGAAATAGAGCCCCTTGACTAATTTCGACTCCATTGTTTTTGGAGATATCTCCCTGGTGGATACACCTCCTGAAGTAATGATGGCTTCTTTAAACGAACGGTGTTTGCTTACTGTGAAAGACAAGTTTTTCAATAAATGTCGGATCTGTTTTCTCTCCTTTGCAGATACCTGGTGACATTCTTTCTCCGGATCAATGCTAAGCATCTTAATAAAAACAGGAACCATCGTAGCTGGAAGCCAGAACTTAATGATATTCACTAATCTTTTCTTCCCATGCTCATTCAGGTCCCGAACCAACCTTGCATCCAGCTTCTGCTCATCCAATGCCGGTTTCAAGTCTATTGTAAATTCAACTTTTTTCTTTTCATTTAAGGCCTTTACAGCGATCCTGCTTAATGTCAATATAATAGGACCTGACAAACCGAAGTGAGTGAAAATCATTTCACCAAAATCTTCTCCTGCCTTCTTTCCATCTACCCATATCACGGCACTCACATTTCTCAGGTTGAGTCCTTGAAGAGCCTGGGCCAGGTCTCCTTCTGTTTCTAATGGTACAAGTGCAGGAATGGCCTCTTCAATGCTATGTCCAACAGCTTTGGCAAGCTGGTATCCATCACCATTCGATCCGGTTGCCGGGTATGACTTCCCTCCTGTAGCGAGAATAACACTCCGGGCCTTCATCTCCCTTCCATTCACAATAACTCCCTCTACAACACCGTCTTTTAGCAACAGCTTTTCAACCCGCTGTCCACAGTGAATTTCAACTTTGAGTTTCTTTACCCAGCTAAGCAATGCTTTGAGCACGTCGGATGATTTATTGCTGACCGGGAAATAGCGACCTCCTCGCTCCAGTGTTGATTCAACTCCATTTTCTTTAAGCAAACTAATGATATCTTCAGAAAAGAAACGGGAAAAAGCGTTTCTCAAAAACCTTCCGTCGGGATACACATGAGTGATAAATTCTCCAATAGCAGCATCATTGGTAATATTGCACCTTCCTTTGCCTGTAATCAGCAGTTTTCGTCCCTCCTGCCTCATTTTCTCCAGCACCAACACTCTCCCACCAAGCTCTGCCGCTCTTCCGGCTGCCAGCAGACCTGCAGGTCCGGCTCCTACTACTATTACATCATAATCTGTCATAGGAAGCAAAGGTATAGAAACAAGTGAAAAGGAAAAAGGAAAAAGGAAAAAGAGCCCTCACCATAGCCCTCACCCTCACCCTAGCCCTCTCCCGCTGGGAGAGGGAATTCCCTCCGAATAAATATCAGAATATATTTATCTGTATGATCCTGTCATACCGAGTTTCATACTAACTATTAACATTAAGTATTATACTGCGCTTGTCCACCATTTTGCCCCCGGCAAAATGGAGTGCCCCCTTCTCCCCTGGGAGAAGGGACGGGGTTGAGGGTAATGATAAGCAAGAGAAGGGCCGGGGTTGAGGGTGATGACACAAAGGAAAAGGGCCGAAATAAGAGATCACCCTGCCAGCCCAATAAACTTTTACAATATCCTACTCTACTTCAATAATTGTATCAAGCAAATACTCATCGCCGTTTTCATATTTGTAACTTAATATACCTGTTTTAGAGTGATATTGAGTCTTATATATTAAAGAATCAGCTCCCTGCAAATCATTCTCACAGACATATACATTTCTGTATTTTTTATCATTAATCTCAACATCATAAGTTGGATCATCTGGATTGAATATTAGTGAAGGATTGGACATATATTCAATTCCAATCCAATATGGAGCTACTGTAAAAGCAACAAACTGCTCACCGTTTGTTTTCTTGAAACCAACGATAATCTGTTCATAATTTTCTATATCATTATATCCTCTACCATATTTAGTTACCTCAAGAGTATCGATCCTAGCATCATCATCAGTTGAATAGATAAGAATATCTCCAACCTGATACTCTATTATTAAATCTCTACTTAAATTATTTTGGGGTGGACCAAAAATCCACTCGCACGATGATAGAATCATAATAATTAGAAAAAACAATGAGATAATCTCTAATCTTTTCATTAGTCTTATAATTTTTGTAATTTCTTCATAAAATTCATATTTCCATATTTAACTATTAAAATATGCATTCCTCTATTTAGAATATCTAAGTTTAGTATCATATTATTGGAATATACTACTTCTTTATCATACTCCAACTGTCCATAAACATTATAGATTAAAACTCTCACCTTCTTACTATTGTCATCTTTTGGTATCGTTAAATATAAATCGTCATAGACTGGATTTGGGTAAGCAAGAAATAGATTTTCAATGTTTTGGGTGTTAGATTCTAATGCTTCCTCAAATACGGTATCGGTAGGATTACTTACTTGGGCGCTTTTTTTAGATTGACCTGGAAGGTCACATTTAGTTAAATTTAGATAAATATATTTTGAAAGTCCATAATCATCAAAAGTTCCTGTTTCAGCAATAAAAGTAGCATCATCTACACAAAATCCAGGTTCAAGTACTATATTTCCCCTGGCTCTATATTCAACGCTACTTTGAGTAATTGAACTTTCTGAGAAAATATCTGCACCGCTTACAACTACTTCTGATTGATGATAATAATTGTCATCATCAACTATATCTTCGAAATCTGGTAATAGAAAAGCAAGGTAATGTAGGTTGTGTAACAGCATGTAGTCTAAACCTGAAAACTTTACATCAAACAGATTATTAACTGTAATATCTTCAGGCCAATTCAATCTTGAGGAGGCAGACCATTCATCAACCAAATATGAGCATGTACCACACTCTCCGGCAAGGTTAAGTTTGTACTTAATGTAATCCATTTCCGAATCATAATCATCGCTACAAAAAGTATATGTATTTCTATATAGAATCATAAAAATCAACGGAAGGTGTTCGAATGGGACCACACGATTAGTACCATCCGAACCTTCTTCGTATTGATGGTACCTGTGAGCTTTCAATAATTCTAAAGTTGGAGCTGGAAAGCCCACTGGCCATGGGTCAGCAAGTGTACCAATTTTTCGGATTAACTTATTAATACTTTTATTTACATTTGGACTGTAAAACTTACTCTGGTACAGTCCAAATGTTGATGGTAAACTTTGTGGGTCCTCAAGTAAATTTACACCAGTTATATTATAGCTTGCCTCAAGCAATGGATGACAAAATAATAAGGGTAACCCACCATCATTACCAGCTCCTTGACCAACGTAACTATCTCTTACAGGATCCCATAAATACCATTTTGAAAGAAAGGGAGTATACCCTAGGATATAAAATAATGAGCCCAAATACAATCTTCCTATGTCATTTTGAATGTAGTCAAGGTAACGCTTTGTAAAATCTTCTGCCCACAATCCAAAATCCACATAGTTTCCAATAATTATCCCTTTGCTTGACAAATAATTTGGGATATGTTGATATCTATAAGTGACAGGAATACTACTTACATCCTCTACATCCACAAGTGACTTAAGTAAGTAAAGTCCTTTCATTGTATTTATAATATTATCCTGACTATTACCCTCTAAAGGATTTCCATCTGTTGATACATTATACATAGTTGATTTTAAATTTAGAACATCTGATGGAAAAGTAGATTGATAATTGTCCCAAAAATTCTCGTCCGCATCATTTCTTATTTGAAAACCATTAATATCACCCTGATGGTAATGTGTGTTCGGATTCCAATTTGAATAGTCCCAATCAAAAAGCATTTCATATTCTACTGCAGCACGGATATACGATTCAAAATATGCATCCAATCTTTCCATTGCCAACATGAAGTAGAATAACTCTTTTAAGGTCTCGGAATAATCTTGTCCATTATTCTTTAATAACCAGAGTTCTGTAGCTAAAACACTTAAGTAATTGCCCCTGACATTATTACCATCACCAGTCTTAATCACATTATTCATTATTCCACCCGTGTACCAAATTGAAGCCATTGGAATATTAACTCCCATTTCAAAAACATCTGAAGATTCAGGTAAGAAATCTTTTCTTAGACGATCCCGATATCTCCAGTATTTTTCTAGATTATCCATTTGATTCTGAGCTATAAGAGAAGAGCTCGCAAGAAACAATACAATTGTACATAAGCACATTAGTTTATTTCTTGATAACCAATTAACGATACAATGCCTTCTCATAATATCTCCCTTGAATCGTCAGTAATAGGATCCGCAACTTCCTCTTCCTTCACAGGTTGCAGAAGCTTATTTAGTTGAACTTTGAGTAATTCTAACTCTGTACTTTGCTGTTCAATAAGCTGCTGTTGCTCCTGAATAGCTTTCGCTAATTGTGGAATAAAACCTAAGTAGTTTATTTCATTCAGCCCGGCATCTTCATCATACTTAACTAATTTTGGAAAAACTTCCTGAACATCTTGCGCTATAAAACCATCGTGATCCTTTCTATTCGCGATTAATTCATCCCTCATTGCATTAAGAGAATCCTCATATATTTCAGCTTTGAAATCAAAAACAACAACAGGAAGACTGCACAGAGCATCAAGAGCGCCACTCATTGGCCTGATATTCTCTTTAATTGCTCGATCAGATGTTATATATACTCCATCTACAACTAAGTATTGTGTATATATTTTATATAACCTTTTTGTTGATATTCCTAAATACATATTATTATTCCACTGGGGTTGAATAATAGGATGGTTAATTGCATACTCTTTGAAGTAGATGCCGTTGTTTGTATTGCATCTGAACTTAGCCTCTCCATGGACCTCTAAATTGAATGTGGTCTCCAATGTTGATCCAATCGTAACATTGTTAGCAGTACTAACTTTTATCTGAGAAAAAATGGGGGGGGTAAATACGAATAAACTAAAAATGAGAACAAGCAATACGTTTTTCATACTGTTGAGGATTAAATATTGTATTAATATAAAACAGACACATCTTGCTTTCTAAAACCATTGGAGCAAGCATATTCAAAAAAGAGGATGGAGCAGAGAACACGTTTATTTTCCTATGGCTAAGAATAAATGTACGACAAAATCCTTATACAAGTCAAGTACTTGGAGTGACTTGAGTGCCTTGAGTACTTGGAGAAATCTCACCCTGGTCTTCTCCATCGCTCTGTTACCCTCACCCTGGCCCCACCCTGGGAGAAGGGCCGGGGTTGAGGGTAATACAAAGGAAAAGGGAAAAAGTAAAAAGGAACCGAGGACGACGAAGGAGGACGAGTTCGGTGAGGCGAAGCCGATCCAAAAAGTAAAAAGGAAGGTGTAATCTTGATCATAAAGTTTTACTATCTTTCACTTTTAAATCTGAATCAATGCGGTCTACCTCGAAGCAGCCAAAGAATACGATGCTGTACCTGTGCTTGTAGGTGATGCCTGGGCAATAGCAAAGAGCTACAGACCTGATCTAAAGTTATATTTATCCGACGGCAGTCATCCTTCGCAAATGGGAACCTATCTGACTGTAGCTATTTTCGTAAAAACAATCACTGGAAATTTGCCAAAACAAATGCCCGGACCAATGTCTATAACTGATGAATTCGAAGAATCTGTAGTATTGATGTTTATGCAAGCCCAGGATGCTGCTTTCTTCAAGAAAGTAGCTAAAGAAATTGTGGATGCAAATAAATAAATATAAATGAATATCATTATAAAATATAATAAAGGAGTCAAGATAGCTGAGCTTAAGGATGAAGAAGATACTACTTACTGTAGTAAGACCGAACCACCATATCCATAACCTTGCTTGTTCTGGCTGCAGATTCACCTGTGCTGGGTGATTCTCCGAGGGCTTGTAAGGATTTAACTACCTGTTCGATAAGGTAATATTGAACATGATCTGGTTTAGGAAAATCGAATTCTTTTCTTCCATTTTGATTCTCTAAACAGACTGGAACAAAGTCAAATGTAGAGAATGAAATTTGCCCCTTCTCCCCTTTTATCTCAATAATATCCATATTCTCGCCACCCAGGCCTGAGAAATCCCATTTCCCTGAAGCCTGTATCCCTCTTTCAAAAATAAATTCGGCATCAACATAATCTTCCGCATCATATAATCCTGCAACATTCTTCACTTCTGAAGTCACACTTTTTATCGGTCCGAATAAATAATCCAGGTAATCAAGCTGATGAGAACCCAAATCAAAAAAATGACCTGCCCCTGATATCCCTGGATTTATGCGCCATCCCAAGTCTCCCTTCTTCTCTTCCTCCGAAGGTTCTTTTATCAACTGTATATTTACGGAAAGAACTGGACCAATTTCATTGTTATCAATGAGCTCTTTTACTTTCAGGAATCCAGGTAAAGACCTGCGGTAATATGCAACAAACAAAGGAACACTGCATTGCCTTGAGACCGAGATCATCTCTTCACATTCGCGGTAGTTAAGGGCCATGGGCTTCTCCACATAAACCGGCTTCCCAGCCTTCATTGCCCGTATGGCATACTCAGCATGCGAATCTGGAGGTGTAGCTACATAAATCGCACTAACAGCCGGATCATAAATCAGCTCTTCTGCATCTTCGTACCATTTTGGAACTCCATGTCTGAGGGCATAGTCCAGGGCTTTATCAGCATTGCGTCGCATTACAGCCACAAGAGAAGAATTCTCTATCATACTAAAAGCAGGACCACTCTTTACTTCTGTCACATCTCCACAACCAATAATACCCCAGTTTATTTGCTTCATAATTTCAAATCCTTTCCAAATAAATATTCAATGAAATGTATAAATAGTTCAGCAATAATTGTTATCATTATTCCGTCTAAAAACAGTTTTTATCAAGGTAACCCAGATGGAAGGAAGAGAATTATATACCAAACTAAAAGATGCCTATTCAAACAAAAACCTGAATCATATTACCGGTAAACTCATCGATCTGTATAAAAGCAAGAATTATTGTCAGATTCGTACCATCTCCAACCGCATTTCGAAGTTTGTTCCCATCGATGATGACAGCGATAACAAGCGTTTTTCTAAACTCATCATGCTCTACCACCCCGATAAAGGAGAAATCTACCGAAAAGCAATTGACAGCGTATTTAAAGAGGGAAATTTCACTGAGCTTGAGTCTTTCTCACATGTCAACCTGATTGGGAACAATATCCCTCCCCATCAAATTGAGCAACTCCGAAACAAAGATATTTTAGTGATGTTTTAGGTTTATAGGCATAACAGGGGTAGAATAAATTCAACCCCTGCTATTCCAATATCCCCTGTTTTTTTAAAATTACATATTTAACTGCAGGAATACCTTTGCATACTATAGTGTATTATACTTCTCATATTCAGGCGATCTGATATATTGATCTAATTTCTTAGTTGAATGGTTTTGTGTTTATTAGAAGTGTACAAACGCGCCACATGGCGTGTCTCTACAATAATCTACCATTTGATTATCTTTGCCATATGTACACAAAGGAAGAAGCCAGGCAGTTGCGGGAAGAGTTCTGGAAACATTTTACGAGGAGTACAGGGATTACTTGAAAGGTTGAATCAGCAGGCAGTGGGCAGTAGGCAGTGAGTAGTGATTACTGAACTTTCTTCAAGGGGATTTGTTAATTATCAATGCTTACGTTTATAAATATGAAATCTATATATGCCATGAAAAAAACGGGAATACTACTTTCATTTTTACTGTTGATCATGATGTCTGGCGCTTGTGCCCAGGAAGACAACAAAGCTAAAAATGGGACGCAAATTAATATTGAAGACATATCAAAAATTGATAATCCAATGAAATATAATAAGTTAACAACATTTGAAAAGTTTGTTTTACATGAAAAAGGAACAGAGAGACCTTTTACAGGTAAATATGTTGAACATATTGAAAAAGGTGTTTACGTATGTAAGCAATGTAACGCTCCCCTATACAAATCAAATGATAAATTCGACAGTCATTGTGGCTGGCCAAGCTTCGATGATGAGATTGAAGGTGCCATCATAAGAAATGTGGATGCTGATGGACGCAGAACTGAGATTGTTTGTGCCAATTGTAACGGACACCTGGGTCATGTATTCGAGGGTGAGCGATACACAGAAAAGAACACAAGACACTGTGTGAATTCAGTATCCATAAGTTTTGTAGGTAAGTAGTCTATCGGCATGTGGCTCTGCAAGCGCAAAATTGTACCCGGGAACCGTGGAGAATGTAATTATTATACCAGGGAACCCAATTATACAAGGTATGGTCTCCTGACTAAGCATAGCTTGTTGTATATGAATCAAATTATAGCTAGTTTTGCGCAAAGTATTTCAATAAACTAAAAATACACATGGGAAAAGGAGATCAAAAATCACGTAGAGGAAAAATAATCAGCGGATCTTATGGAGTTAGACGTCCAAGGAAAAATAAGAAAGCGAATGTTGTTATCCCAGCAAAAAAACAAGCTAAACCTGTAGAAAAAAAGGTTGAAGTTAAAGAACCCGTAGCAAAAGTTGAAGAGAAAGTTGAAGAGAAAGTTGTTGAAAAGGTAGAGAAAAAGGTTGTAGAGAAAGCACCGGCGAAAGCGGATGACAAGCCTGTAGCAAAGAAGCCAGTAGCAACTAAAGCTACGGAGGACAAGCCAGCAGAGAAGAAGCCCGTAGCAACTAAAGCTACGGAGGACAAGCCAGCAGAGAAGAAGCCCGTAGCAACTAAAGCTGCGGAGGACAAGCCAGCAGCAAAGAAGCCAGTAGCAACTAAGGCTACGGAGGACAAGCCAGCAGCAAAGAAGCCAGTAGCAACTAAGGCTACGGAGGATAAAAAAGAAGAAAAATAATCCACTATTAAATATTGGATGAATGGTTTACAAAAGTTATCTTTCTGCTCGGAAAGATATAAGTGTTGATGTATGCTATTCTAGATATTGAAACCACAGGTGGTAGTCCGAAAACGGAAAAAATCACAGAAATTGCTATCTTCTTTCATGATGGAAATCAGATAGTTGACGAATGGGCAACACTGATCAATCCTGAAAAAGAGATTCCTTATTTTATTACAGGTCTTACAGGTATCACCAACGAGATGGTGGCAAACTCTCCTTGCTTTTATGAAGTTGCAAGCTGATTCCCGGACACAAATCTTACAGTCTGGGAAAGATATGTAAAGACCTGGGCATTGAGATTACAGACAGGCATTCGGCAATGCAATGGCGCCTGTGTGCAAAAGGAGGCGGTAAAAAAATATAATAAGCGAGCTGAGGAATTGCTTTCCGGTTTCATGCTTGACAAAGGTAATATGCTCATTATTGACCAGGGACGGGAAGAGAATGAAAAAAGCGTGGTAAGGATCGAGAAAGGCATGTACATGGGCTTTGGTTACATATCTACTGATGAAGGATACCTTGGTGTAGATCAGATGCTGGAATGCGTTAAACCAGCGCTGGACAACAGGGATGTTCGGCAGATATTGAATAATTGGCTACGAAAGAATAAAGTAGAAAAAGTATTGTATTATTGATAACCCCAACGGGACGAAATAATCCGTGTAATCCATGAACAAAAAAAGGGATGGCGCAACCATCCCCAAATCCCCAAATATCTAAATTCAGAATTCAGAATTCAGTAATTACATTCTTAAGTGATATACAATTATGGTTGCTCATCAAATTCTTCAAGATTTTGCATAGCCGGCATATCCATTGCTTTGGATATACTAGCGATACTCTCAAGATCGATATTACCGGTAAAAACGATCAGGGCATCTTCCCCATCATTACCGGACACAATCAGGAGAAATTCTGTGATTATTCCGCCTTCTTCTCTGGCCAGGAACAACACTTCTTCGTCTGACTCTTTCACGACCATCAATTCTTCATACTCATGCCGGGGAAGACTTTCGATCAAGTCTTTTCCAAAACCCACTGATCCTTGTCCATCCTGGGCTAATATCCGAATAGATTCTATCCCGGAAGATGCTTTTTTGAATGCCTCATAATCAGGGTCATCGGTTTCTATACTAGCCATCAGCTTGAACATAAAACTGTTGATAATTACAGTAGTATACCCATCCTGACCTGCGTATTTTTTGAAAATCTTATCGACTGGTGTCTGGCCGTTTGCAGCCAGCATGCCTACGATTAATGCGATACTTAATAGTAATTTTTTCATCTGTATATTTTTAATTTTTTTATTGCAATTTTATATCACCTGCCTTTTCGAGATTACCAAGCAGCTGTAATTCTCTGCTGCCACTTGATAGCTTTCGTAAAGGAGCAATAGATTTCATGGATTTATTCACCTGTTGCAGTGGTTCAAGCTCAGCAGCACCTTTGTTCAGTTTTATGGATACATAGGTAAGTGCTTTCTTGGCTTCAAGGTAAGCAACATGTTCATCTTGTATGGTATATTTGGCTAATACATCTGTGGGATTATCCCTTAAAAAGGTAAAATAGACTCCCAGGATAATCAGCAATCCGGCTGCAAGTCCTGAAAGTGAATAGAGATTGATCCTTTTCCCCCTTGTCTCTTTATGTTCTGCTGCACTGATAGCATCAATGAGCCGGGTATGCATACCCTCAGGTATCTCTATCTCTTCATTAGTGGCTTTCATAGACAGGAAAAGCTCTTTGTCCTTCAAAAACTCTTCAGGAATACTCTCCCCTGAAAAGTACTCTTTAAGATACAGTTCGTCTTCCAGACTTGTCTGTCCGTCATAGAACTTCTCCAGGAGCTGCTTTATGTTTTTTAAATTGTCCATGAGGAATATTGTGTTTGTAACATTTCACGTAACTGTTTTCTTGCCCTTGATATACTTACTCTTATTGCGTTTTCATTCATCTCCATGAGTTCCGAAATTTCATTGTAATCCTTCTCTTCTATATGTCTGAAATATACCAGGGATCTTTGTGGTTCAGGTAGTTGGTTTATGAGTTTGTGTATAATTTTTGCTCTTTCTTTTTTTTCGAAATCTTCAGAGGGTGCCTGTGCAACTTTACTTTCTGCTTCTTTGCCCTCTTCCTTCATAATGCCTATAGTGGTTTTTCTTCTTCTTAACAGGTCCAGGCACATGTTCCTGGTTATTCTCACGCTCAGACCTTCAATGCTGTTGTACTTAGGAAGATCGTTTCGCATACTCCAGAGTTTAAGGTAAACCTCCTGCACGATGTCCTCTGATTCTTCTTTGTTACCCAGCAGACTATAGGCCAAGCGATAAAGGCGCGTGCTGTAGGGTAATACCAATAACTTAAAATCAGAGGACTTCATGCAACGAGGTAGTTTGTTTGTGGCTACAAGTTAAGGGCACCTCTAAAAACCCATTGTTGATATAAACGTCTGATTGTTAATATGTTAATTGTTACAAATTCTGTTAATTGCTTAGTTTTACAGAATAAA
>Ga0307990_1000509_pt1 | contig 34423 bp, 34 predicted proteins | sample EllFjometagen129_FD_203168 | JGI IMG/M metagenome (GOLD analysis project Ga0307990, IMG submission 203168) | Marine microbial communities from Ellis Fjord, Antarctic Ocean - #129 | ecosystem: Environmental > Aquatic > Marine > Unclassified | place: Southern Ocean | collected 2014-10-08
TCAAGAAGTTTTCTTAGAACATGGCACTACACATGGAAATATCAGGTTTTTCTCTTGAAATCATTAACTTTTTCGCTCTAAAAATGCCAAAAATGGACAAATCAGCTAAAATCTTGTTAAACATGGGCTAAAAAAGGGCAAAACAATTCTGCAGATTGACCCTGCAAACAAAAAAGGGAACCATCGGTTCCCTTTACTTTCAACGCCCTGGTAGGCGGTACTGGATTTGAACCAGTGACTTCCACCGTGTGAAGGTGGCACTCTCCCACTGAGTTAACCGCCCAGAGAAAACGCTAACGATGACGCATATATACGAAAGACATATTGCTGTCAAGGGCAAAAGTCTGTGTGCAAAGTGTGTGCAAAATGAGTTGCACACGCTATTTGCATCTACACACATCAATATGCAATCAATGCGCTCAAAAAGGCAATATTCAAGCCATATAAGCTAACTCTAAACCACCTGACCTTCCCAACCCCACCCGCACCCCACACCCAACAAAAAAACCAGGCCTATAAGCTTTCAAACCTATGACCCGGCTTATATACTTTGTTGCTTTTCAAAGCTAAAGGTGTTTGGTCAATATACGTAGCAAATTGTGCATATCGCAGAACATCTCAACTTAGAAGAAATTGGCAGTCATAAATAGATATCCAATGCCAACACCAGTTCTTTATTGACGTAACGACGCCCATCTCGTCCAGTATTCCGGTTGCCAGCGACCAAATTGTAATTCTTTAGTTTTTGTCAAATAAGTTGTACCTTCGATAGCTATCCCTTCGACAATCACTGTTCCCGCAGTAATTGTAAAACATCCAGCGACCGTTGATTGGCCGCCGGCATTATCACTGTAATCATCGTTCCAGCCGCAGGTCAAAGTGATTGCAATATCTTCATTGAAAATTAAATCTTCTATGTATAAATCAGTGCTGACTTTTATTGCATACCCATTAGTGGAAGCTAGATAGCCTTCACCTATAGTGTCGTAACAAGGTGAATTGTTATCACAATAATTGTCGTCGCAGATATAGATGATGGCGAAAGCAACTTGTCCGCTGCGCAGCGCCAACCCATATTCATCGCGGTCATTCTTGGGGCCGAGATCCTGGTGTCCGTCCCAGAAACTGAAGCGCCAGGCGTTAGCCGAATCGATGGAAGACCCCACACCGGACCAGTACCACGACGACGCAATTAAATTATGGAAAGAGCCAGCATCTTGCAAAACATAAGGCGGAGTAACATTATCAATCCAAGCTGGATTATCTTGGCAATCACCGCCACTCATATGTGTAGAACCTGGTTTACTCAGCTCCGTATAGTAGAGATGACCCATTTCAGAATTGGTAAAATAGTAACCGGCCGTGGCTGTTGCCGATGACACCGTGCCCTCACAACTATATTGCCATGCACCATTAACCGTGGCTGGCAGACGCCAGCCGGCATCATTCCAGGATACGCTGATGCCATGATTCCAGTTAATAGTCAACTGGTTATCGAGACCGGCGGCCCAGTCAATCTGGCTCTGCCAATCTGTCTCGGCATTAGTGTAGTCGAGCCAAATGACCGAATTACCATTATTGTCGTTGTCCCAGATCAGGTTGTAGTCCGTACCACTATAGGTGCCCGTGCCGATAACCTTCAAAGTCGCTTGAGCCATCCCGATCATACTTAATAAGACCAAAACCACGATTAACCCTATCAGCTTTTTTTTCACGTTTGCCTCCAGTTTATATCAGTTGTCAACAATAAAGCTTTCGATTTATGGCTTTTTGATACTTTTTTTGATTAGTTATTGCAAACATTGCCAAGGCAACCCGGCTGTCTTTTAGATTTTGGAGACAAGACCCATGGATTTCCGACTTCCGTCTTTCGGAGGGAGGGGCTCTCTCAATAAAAAATATCAATCTAATAGAATTTCGTTATTTTTTTCAGCTGGAAGTCGATAGGAATAGGTTAATATTAGCGCAACCAATCTCAACTTTTCGGATAATTGTCAAGATTGAGATTTATCGTAAGCACCCAGAAACGGACTGTCTTTGATAAATAATTTCTGTTATCATAAAACCAATATAGATAGCTATCTTAAAACATTATTTTTGTAAAGGAGAAAAAATGAACGTTTCTCAGGCAGTCGAATACCACTTTATCAACTACTCAACGGTATTTGGGCAAGGTTAATGATGCTGAGGCCATGAGATGGATTGAGAACCTGCACGGATAGATCAATTGAAGGCGGAAGTTTTTTGCCTCCGCCCTCATGGTAATGATTATAGTTTTTTACGCATATCGCAGAGAAGCTATTGTTTGGGTATGCAACAACTTACTTGAGCTTCGCTATGGCAATATTCGGTTAACTGGATAAAACCTTACTCACAACTTCCTTCAACACTCACATTTGAAATGGTTTACCCATCGCACCACAAAAACCATATTTGCTGAAATCAGCCATCACCGGGTCATTAGAGTATCCGCTAGAGACAATAACTTTAGCTGCCGGATTAATTTCATGAATTTTTTTTACTGCATCTTTGCCGCAACACCACCCGGAATAGTTAAATCCATAATGATAAGATCAATCGGAGTGTCAGCCTCCTCAGCCTTTTTATAAAGCTCAACCGCTTCATCCCCATCTTTAGCTGATACCACTTCATAACCACTATGTCTGGTAAGCAAAGCCACCGGTTTCGGAGTTGCCGACAAAGACCGTCACCGCCAACTCTTCGAGGCCGGGCTGAGAAATTCTGATAGAGTATCTCTCCGGCAAGAATCCATAGATGGTCGAAGTCGCTTTGATGTAGGTCGCTTCTGGCTCTAATAATCCGATATCAACCGTCCCTATAATCACGCCTTCCGTATCAAAGAACTCTATCTTTATGGTGTCAGTGGCACTACTCGCATCAAGGTTCTTAATAGCCATTCCGGACCACCACTGGGCACTAGTAGTGGCATATGGCACCTCCACTTCAACTCCACCCGCCACCACCCAACTAACGTTAATGAATGAAAACACTACCAAACCAATGAGCAAAAAAGCCAAACTTTGACGTAAAAAACACATTTTCATCGCTAATCTCCTTATTAAACTAATTGTCGTTGTCATATAACCTCAACCTTCCTGTCAGACGGAGCATTTTAAGATATACCACCAAAACAAAAATAGCCGGGCCGCTTTTATGGAAAGCAGTCCGGCTAACTACAAGGATTCATTAATTTTCATCTCAACCCTTTGCCAAATTGGCATTTCTTGAGATTATTTCATTTGCTCATCCCTAAATGTAATATACAGAATGGTTCAAGTCAAATAGTTAAGTTGGCATATCTTACCACTGCAACCCCAACCCTTTGGCCATTCCTCAAACTTTAACTTCATCGTCAACACGCAACCCTCACCCGACCTCAGAACTTCTTAAATTTTGGTGAACAGCACTCACATCAGCGTCCTGACATCAACAAGGTCCGTCTGATGCTGGTTAGTTGTTTACTCGTTATTGGCATCTAGAATCCATTTTTTTACTGCTTCTTTTTCATCTAAAAAAACTTCAAATTTCAGAATTTACAAAATGAGTTTTATTGAGGAATCATTTTGAAGGCTGTTAAAAATCTCATTCCTATCCGTTTCGTTTTTTACATTTACTGTTAAATTTAAGGAAATATATTTTCCTCCTGAACTGGCATTTGAACTGTTAATAGTGTGCATCCGACTCTGTAACAAGGCTGCTACAACTTTTCTAAGCAATCCCTCATCTTGACCTATAATTTTAAAAGTCCAGTCACATGGGTATTCGATTTCGAGTTTTTTCATAATAAGATTATAAAATTAATCAGGGTCAGATTGAATCTAATGCCCTGGCAGTTCTCTTTCCAGAATACTACGATTGTAGGCGGCTATAATATCTTGGCGAGAAACCATGCCGACCAGGCGAAGGGGGTTATCATCAGCAACCACCGGTAGATAGTCGATATTTCGAGATCCTATCTTCTGCATGGCAGCATCCAGGTTCTCTTTGGCGGTCACCGTCAAAACCTTATCGCGAGCCAGTTCTTTGGCAACGATAAGATCTTCGAGGCCCTCCTCATAAACCAGTTCACGCAAATCCTGAATACTTAAAATACCACTCAATAAGCCTTCAGCATCGACCACCGGAAAGGTGGTCTTGTGAGATCTCGGTAAAAACTGGAGCAGTGACTTAAGCTTCATAGTTTCTGGAATAGTTTCCAGAGAACCACGAAACATGACATCCCCAACCTTGATCGCACGGAGGAGGTTAACTTCCCGCCCATCTTCTAAGTGGATTCCTTCTCGAGCTAGGCCGAAGGTATCAACCCCTTCACGCTCAATGCTGCGGGCAACCATGATCCCAACCACGGTTGCAAACATGGCCGGCAGAATAATCTCAGAATTACCGGTTAGCTCATAGGCTAAAAAGATTGCCGTTAAGGGGGCGTGGGTCACTGCCGAGAGAAAGGCCCCGAGGCCGACAACGGCGTAGCCATCAGGCGAAAGCACTAATTCAGGGAATAACTGACTGGCAACCTGACCGCAGCTTTCGCCAATCAACACTCCCATAAACATAATCGGCGCAAAAAGGCCGCCGGCGCCCCCGGAACCGAGACAAATCGAGGTCGCCAACATTTTCATAAAAACCAGAGCCAGCACCATATACCAAACCGGAGAGTGATAAAAGACATGCCCCATATGCTCATAGACATCGCCCATCACCTGAGGGAAGAAAAGCCCGATCACCCCGACCAAGAGACCGCCGAGCGCAGGTTTCAGATAACGAGGAAAGGTGAGTTTGGAAAAAAAATCCTGGACGAGATAGAAAAAACGGACAAAAAAAGCGGCCAGAACCCCAATCACCAGACCCATTACCATATAGACAAAGAGTTCTCGATAACTTCCCAGAGCAAAGGCCGGAGCCGCAAAAAGGCTCCCTTCACCAAAAATCAAACGGGTAAAGACCACCGAAGTCGCCGCTGCGATGACTACAGGCGTAAAAATAGCCAGGCCGATATCACCCATCATGATTATTTCAAGAGCAAAGAAGACTCCAGCAATCGGAGCATTAAAAGTTGCGGCGATACCGCCAGCAACCCCGCAGGCTATCAGCAAACGAACCTTGGCCTGGTTGAAGGAAAAGAATCCGGCGACCATTTGGCCAATGGCACCACCAATCGTCGCAATCGGCCCCTCCTGACCGGCGGAACCACCACTACCGATAGTGATCGCCGGAGCCAGGATCTTGAGCCAAATATTACGCCGGGCGATTCGACCGCGGCCAAGGTTGACGGTTTTCAAGAAATTGGGTAGACTATAGCCGCACACGTAGCCAGGACAAGCCATCTCTAAGGGAATCAGGAGAAGACCACCAAGCATTGGCAAAAGGGGGAGCAGATAAAATTTCCAACCTCCCTGGCTGACGCCAAGCAGACCAGAACCCGCAACAAAGATATATTCATGAAAGAATTCAATGGCAAAACGTAAACCCCAGTTGCCCAGGGCGCTCAAGATCCCAATCAAAACAGCTAATAAAATGAGAAAATAGTTCTCCGAAACACCAAAACGTTTTTTCAGAAGAACTATTTTATTTAAAAGATTTTTACGCGTTATCATAAAATTTCTTATTCCACCGTCACACTCTTGGCCAGATTACGAGGTTGATCGACATCGGTCCCCTTTAAGACAGCCGTATAGTAAGCTAAAAGTTGTAATGGCACAACATAGAGCAGAGGATTGAGCTGCTCACCGACAACATCAACAAAAAAACGATCAACCCCGGAAACATCTTCCGAAAGTTTTAAATCAGGAGCCGAAAACAAAAGCAAACGACCCTCTCGAGCAGCAACTTCCTGAAAGTTACTGACGATCTTCTCTAAATGACGATCCGGCGGAGCCAAAACCACAACCGGCATATTTTCATCAATCAAGGCGATCGGTCCATGCTTCATCTCGCCGGCCGGATAACCTTCGGCATGAATATATGAGATCTCCTTGAGTTTCAGCGCCCCTTCAAGAGCAATCGGGAAATTAAGCCCTCGAGCAAGATAGAGATAGTCGTTGACGTGGTGGTATTTACGAGCCATTTTCTCAAGTTCCGGGGCCCGGGCCAGAACCTTCTCAATCGCAACTGGAATATGCAAAAGCGCCTCTACCTGTAGGCCTATCGCTTCCGGGCTCAGACTCTGTCGGCGGGCGGCCATCTCCAAAACCAGGAGAAAAAGTGCCGTCAACTGCGTCGTAAAGGCTTTAGTTGAGGCGACCCCAATCTCAGGCCCGGCGTGGGTATAAAAAACCCCATCACAGAGCCTGGCAATACTACTCTCCATAACATTACAAACTGCCAGCAAACAAGCTCCTCGGCGTTGGGCTTCCTGGAGCGCGGCTAAGGTATCGGCCGTCTCTCCAGATTGGGAGATACCAATAACCAGGGTCTCAGGACCCACCAAGGGATCCCGGTAACGAAATTCAGATGCGATATCAACCTCGGCAGGAATCCGCGCCAGACTTTCAAACCAATATTTAGCTACCAGCCCGGCATGCCATGAGGTTCCACAAGCAATAATTTTAATCTCTTTAAAACTTTGCCAGAGCTTGTCACTAAAACCAATTTCAGAAAGATTTACCCCGCTCCGTTCATTATTGAGACGACCCAGCAGGGTATTGCTGACAGCATCGGGTTGTTCAAAAATCTCTTTGAGCATGAAATGTTTATAACCGCTTTTCTCAGCCATAATCGGATCCCAGGCGATCCGCCGGATCTCTTTTTCCCGCAGATCACCATCGACTATACCTAAAATCCGCATACCTTGTTTTTCAAAAACCGCCAACTCACCATCATCGAGAAAGATCACATCCCGAGACCAGGCCAAAAGAGCCGGGATATCAGAGGCGACAAAATATTCACCCGGAGTCTCCCCGAGAGCCAAGACCAAAGGACTACTTTGCCGGGCAGCAATCATTTTGTCAGGTTCGGCTTCATTAAGAACGGCTAAAGCATAGGTTCCCCGAACTTTAAGAAGAGCCCCTCTGACCGCATTTTCAAAATCGGCACCCGCTTTTAACTCCCGCACAATCAGATGACTTATAACTTCAGTATCGGTCTCGGAAGAAAAGCTATGACCTAAGGCCATCAACTCTTGCCGAAGCTCCAAATAATTCTCGACAATACCGTTGTGAACAACGACAATCCCCTCATAGTTATGGGGATGGGCATTAGCTTCAGTGGGGCGGCCATGGGTAGCCCAGCGGGTATGCCCAATTACCGGAGTTCCGCTAAGATTTTTTTCATGGATTTTGACCTCAAGACCAATCAACTTGCCGACACTACGATAAATATCGATCTTATGATCATGCAAAAGTGCAATTCCGGCTGAATCATAACCCCGATATTCAAGTTTACGTAAACCGTCAAGCACCACCGGGACCCCATTTTTCGGCCCCATATATGCAACTATTCCACACATTTTATTTACCCTCCAAAGAGTGTCGACGCCAGGCCATGCCCCGACCTGCAATTTCCTTCTGCCGGGTTCTAGTCGTCACCAATGCATTTCCAGAAACACCTTTGGTTACCGTAGAACCCGCAGCAACCAGAACATCATCACCAATTTTGACAGGAGCTACCAACTGCGAGTCACTGCCGACAAAAACCCGCTTACCGATTTCTGTTTTATACTTTTTAAAACCATCATAATTGCAAGTTATCGTGCCCGCGCCAAGATTACTGTCCTCACCGATTTCAGCATCACCGATGTAGGCAAGATGTGAAGCTTTAGCCCCATTACCAAAACGGGCCTTTTTGGTTTCAACAAAATTACCAATTTTTGCTCCAGCCCCGATCTCGGTTCCGGGACGTAACCGGGCAAAGGGACCGATTTGAGAATCTTTATCAACCATAGCCTCTTCCAAAATTGAATAGGGCTTAATCTCGACGTCTTCCCCAATTTGGGAATTATTGATTTGCGAGCCACTCCCGATCAGGCTACCAGTGCCAATTGCAGTTTTTCCTAACAAAGCAACGCCCGCTCCAATTTCGACATCTTGAGCGAGGCTAACGTAAGGGCCGATCTGAACGGTCTCGGGAAAACGCACGGTGACTCCATTTAAAAGCCAATATCTGGCTATCCTGGACGCCATAATTTTTTCTAAATCGATCAAATCTAGACGCGTGTTAATGCCAAGTATTTCACGCGGGTCAGAAACATCTAAAATAGCTGTCAAAGCCCCTTCTCGCCTGGCAAATGCCACCATATCTGTTAGATAGTACTCACCTTGAGCATTTTGACAATCAGTTTCAACCAGGGCCCGACGTAAAAGATCGAGGTCAACCAGATAAGTTCCGCTGTTTATACGATTAATCAAGAGTTGCTCGGAAGTCGCATCTTTAGCTTCGACAATCTCTTCAGGTAACCCATTATCATCAAGAACAATCCGGCCATAACTCCCGGCATCATTAAAAACTGCGGTAAGAATAGATAGTTGGGTCTGGTTTTGTTGATGTTTTTGATAAAAAAGTTGCAGGGTTTCAGAAGTTAACAAAGGCACATCACCACACAGAATAAGAGCGGTTCCTGAAACCCCATCGAGATTTTTCAAGGCCGCAGCAACTGCATCAGCAGTCCCTCGAGCCTGAATCTGGCGGGGCCACTCTAAGCCAGGGATGTGAGCCATTGAGCTTGCCACTTTATCACCAATGCTATCGGCTCCTACGACCACAAGTTGCCGGCTAACAGCAAGCTCCTCTAAAGCACGCAAAGGGTAAGACAAGATGGACTCATCAAGGATTTTATGAAGGACTTTGGGATACGTTGAGAGCATTCTCGTACCGCGTCCAGCAGCCAAAACTATAGCAATTATATTTTCCATGTACAATCCCCCCCTTTAAAACGAAAAAAACGGGAGTTTTTCGACTCCCGTTTCAAGGCTCAGATGGCCTGTATAAATTTATTGGTCATTTTGCTTTTACGATCAGATTTTAGCTATAGATATCCGATTCATAGCCCGATCAAGGGCGGCCAACTCTTCATAATAATCGCGGTCTTCATGTCCCAATTCAGCCAGACGACCCTCGGCGCGTAGACGGGCTTTTTCGGCCCGTTCCACATCTATCTCTTCCGGAAGTTCAGCGGCATCAAGCAGAACTATCACGCGATGGTACTCAACCTCGGCATAACCATGGGATACCGCAACATATTTCATCTGGTCGCCCTGTCGATAGATCAACTGGCCCACACTTATAGTCGCCAGAAAAGGGGTATGCCCGGGCAAAACTCCGAACTGTCCCTCTTCCCCAGGGGCAATAACTTCGTCAACCTCAACATTTAAGACCTGGCGATAAGGACTGGCAATCTCAAGATGTATTTTATCACTTTCCATTATTATAGAATCTCACTTAGGCTAACTATGAAAGAGTCTTCAAGGTTCAACTATAAAGATTAAACCCCAAGTTTCTTAGATTTCTCAACGACTTCCTCTATTCCACCAACCATATAGAAAGCCTGTTCGGGAAGATCATCATATTTGCCGGAGAGAATCTCTTCGAATCCGCGAATCGTATCTTCGAGTTTGACATAGACTCCCGGGGTTCCAGTAAACTCTTCCGCAACATGGAAAGGCTGCGAGAGAAAACGTTGAATCTTACGGGCCCGGCTGACAAGCTGTTTATCTTCTTCAGAAAGTTCATCCATACCCAGAATTGCAATAATGTCCTGAAGATCCTTATAACGCTGCAGAACCAGCTGAATATCACGGGCAACTTTGTAATGTTTTTCTCCTAAAATCCGGGGATCGAGGATTCGGGAAGACGAATCGAGTGGATCAACGGCCGGATAGATACCAAGTTCAGCAATCTGACGGGACAAAACGGTGGTCGCATCGAGATGGGCAAAAGAGGTTGCAGGGGCCGGATCGGTCAAGTCATCCGCAGGGACATAGATCGCCTGAACCGAGGTAATCGAACCTTTCTTGGTGGTCGTAATCCGCTCCTGCAATTCAGCCATTTCAGTAGCCAGGTTAGGCTGATAACCAACTGCGGAAGGCATGCGCCCAAGTAGCGCTGAAACTTCAGAACCGGCCTGCGTGAAACGAAAGATGTTATCGATAAAGAGGAGCACATCCTGGCCCTCTTCATCACGAAAATATTCGGCCACGGTCAGGGCCGAAAGGCCAACCCGCAGACGGGCTCCGGGAGGCTCATTCATCTGACCGTAAACCAAAGCCGCTTTTTCAAGAACGCCTGAGTCTTTCATCTCGTGCCAAAGGTCATTACCTTCACGCGTCCGTTCGCCAACCCCGCCAAAGACCGAGAAGCCCCCGTGCTGGGTCGCGATATTATTAATGAGCTCCATAATGACGACGGTTTTACCAACTCCGGCACCACCAAAGAGACCGATTTTGCCACCCTTGACATAGGGGGCCAACAAATCGACAACCTTGATCCCGGTCTCCAGAGCTTCAAGTTCGGTACTCTGCTCTTCGTAGGTAGGGGCCGGACGATGAATCGGGTAGCGTTTCTTCGCACCAATCGGACCCATTTCATCAACCGGATCACCAATAACATTGACAATCCGACCCAAAACTTCATGACCAACCGGCATCGTCATCATCTCGCCCAGATCCCAGACTTCCATGCCCCGAACCAGACCATCACTCGAGTCCATCGAAACCGCTCGAACCGTGTTCTCACCTAGATGCGATGCAACTTCACACACCAGATTCCAATCATCGTCGTTAAGCGATTTATTGGTAATCCGTAGAGCATTGAAAATCTGGGGTAATTTTCCTTTTTCGAACTCCACGTCAACAACAGGACCAATTACCTGGGTTATTCTACCAATATTCTTTTCGCTCATTCCCTTGTACCTCTTATTCAATTTTTATCACTAAAATTTAAAGTCCGTGAACCTGATTTACGAATTAAGCGCTTCCGCACCACTGACAATTTCCATTAATTCCGTCGTAATCGCCGCTTGCCGAGCCCGATTATAGATTAACGTCAACTTGGCTGTCATCTCAGTCGCATTGTTAGTTGCGGAATCCATGGCTGTCATGCGCGAACCATGTTCGCTGGCAATTGATTCGAGCAACATACTGAACATCTGCGTATAGATATAGCGTGGTATAATATCCGCCAGCAGAGCGCCTTCGGATGGTTCATAGAGATACTCAACCGGAACTTCATCCTCAGCCAAGACTTTGGGTTCCAGCGGAAGCAGGCGTTTGACGACAATATTCTGGGTCATGGCCGACTTAAACTCAGTATATGCAACATAGACGGCATCAATCTCACCCTCTACATAACGATCTATTATTGGCCGGGCAATAACCTCAGCTTGACTGAAACTCGTACTTCCCGGATTGAGATCCTCATTTTTAAATTCCCAGTTGCGACGCCGATAGTAATCTCGAGCTTTACGCCCAACAACACTCATGACAACTTCTTCACAACTTGCCTTCTTCTCTTGTAAAAAATTGTCGGCAGCTTTGGTAACATTAGTATTGAAGCCACCACACAATCCCCGATCTGAAGTGATAACCAACAACTCGACCTTTTTTTCATCTCGACGCTCGAGTAAGGGATGTTTGCCGGGCTTCACACGAACCGCAAGACTGGCCAGTACATCACTCATTTTGCTGGCATATGGGCGGGCCTGAACGACACCATCCTGCGCCTTTTTTAATTTAGAGGCGGCCACCATCTTCATGGCTTTAGTGATCTGCTGCGTACTCTTGACGCTGCTTATGCGTTTTCTGATATCTTTTAGATTTGCCATCTATCTATAACCCTGCTTCAGCCAAAGTCTTTACGCACCAAGCTCCGATTCAATCGTCAATCGGAGGATTCAAAAACGGAAAGCCTTTAAGGTTTGAAAACCTCTTTAAAGGCATTTAAAGCATCTTCGATCTTGGCTTTAAGGTCATCATCAATTTTCTTTTTATCACTGACTTCAGCCATTAGTGAACTGTAATTTGCCGCGACAAAGTCGTTAAGTTCAGCTTCGTAACGCAGCAGTACTGAAACTTCATAATCATCAACAAAACCATTAATCGCAGCATAGATAATGAAAACCTGCTTCTCCATCGTTAGCGGTGAATACTGATCCTGTTTCAACAGTTCAACCAGACGTACGCCACGCGCCAGCATAGCCTGCGTCGTTTTATCAAGATCACTGCCGAACTGTGCGAAAGCAGCCATTTCCCGATACTGGGCCAAATCGAGGCGTAGCGTACCGGCAACCTGTTTCATAGCCTTAACCTGAGCCGAGCCGCCGACCCTGGATACCGAAAGTCCGACGTTGATTGCCGGCCGAATACCGGAATAGAAGAGATCCGATTCGAGAAAAATCTGACCATCGGTAATTGAGATAACATTGGTCGGGATATAGGCCGAGACATCACCAGCCTGAGTTTCAATAATCGGCAATGCAGTCAGAGAACCGCCCCCACGTTCATCACTCATTTTCGCGGCCCGTTCGAGCAGGCGAGAGTGAACATAGAAAACATCCCCTGGATAAGCTTCACGGCCCGGCGGACGACGCAGCAAGAGGGAGAGCTGACGATAAGCGACAGCTTGTTTGGAAAGATCATCATAAATAATCAAGGCATGCTTGCCATTGTCACGAAAATATTCGCCCATTGTGACCCCGGCATAGGGGGAGATAAACTGCAAAGGGGCCGGTTCACTGGCGGTTGCCGCAACCACAGTCGTGTACTCCATAGCCCCAAACTCTTCGAGCTTGGCCACAACCTGGGCAACGGTCGAACGTTTCTGACCAATCGCAACATAAATACAGTAAACATCGGTATCTTTCTGATTGATAATTGTATCAAGAGCAACTGCGGTTTTACCGGTTTGCCGGTCACCAATAATCAGTTCACGCTGGCCCCGGCCGATGGGTACCATTGAGTCAATCGCTTTAAGGCCAGTCTGCAAAGGTTCGTGAACCGATTGACGATCAACAATCCCCGGAGCTTTAATTTCAACTCTGCGGCTCTGGTCAGTATCGACCGGCCCCTTACCATCAATCGGCTGTCCCAAAGCATTGACGACCCGCCCCAAAAGAGCTTCGCCAACCGGAACCTCAACGATCCGACCTGTGCGTTTGACCTCGTCGCCTTCGCCGATCTCAATATCCTCACCGAAGAGGACAGCTCCGACATTATCTTCTTCAAGGTTAAGCACCATCCCATAGATATCATGGGGGAAGAGTAACAACTCTCCGGCCATGGCATTCTCGAGCCCGTAGATACGCGCGATACCATCACCCACCGTCAAGATGGTTCCGGTTTCACTGACCTCAACTTTCTTTTCATAATTTTCAATCTGATCTTTAATTATCTGACTTATCTCTTCAGCGCGTAATTCCATGGCCTCTTACAACTCCCTAAAAACAGTTCTTATAAAGGTAACCGTTCCAAATTTCCCTATTCAAAACTTCAAACAACCTGCCATCACAGGTTATCTTTTCTTTTTATATAACAAACCTTGCCCTAAACACTAAGGGACTCGCCGAAACGATTCAACTGAGTTCTGACACTACCATCGTAGACCATACCCCCGTAACGGGCTACGATACCGCCAATAAGCGAATCATCAACTTCAACTTCAAGCTCGACCTCTTTGCCGGTCAAGCGCGAGAACTCACAGCGCAACTTTTCCTGTGAATTCTCATCAAGCTCCGTAGCGCTTGAAATTTCCACCATCATACGGCCTTGAGCTGCATCCGCAAGATTACTGAAATTTTCAGCCACAAGTGCGACATAGGAGATCTTGTTCTTTTCGACCAAGATACTAAGGAGGCTCCGCAGTGAAGATGAAACATCCAATTTTTCGAGGACCTCAATTAGCACGGCCTTACGTTCCACAACCTCAAAAACCGGTTTGTAGAGTACTCCGCTTAACTCTGGCTGTTTATTCAGAAAAGCGACAAACGTACTTAACTCTGCCCGCGCTTCTAGTAAACGATTCTGCTCTTGAGCCAAAGCGAAATAAGCTTTGGCATATCTCTTAGCAATAATATCGCGAATCAACTTATGCCCTCACAACTTTTTCGAGATAGTTTTCTACCATTCGCTGGCGATCGGCATCACTGACATTTTCCGTCACCAAACGTTCAGCCACTTCGACCGCCAAACGGGCGGCTTCGTTGCGCAAACTACGCTGCGCAGTAGCAACTTCCTGATCGGCCATCTGCCGGGCCTGCTGTTGGAGCTTAGCAACTAAAGCTTCAGTCTCCTGACGCATTCTCTCTTTTTCACGTTCAGCCTCGTCCTGAGACCTTTTTTGCATAGCCTGCAACTCACTGTCAAGCCCAGTAAGTCTTTCCTGAAACTCGCTGTAGACTTTTTCCGCTGCAGCTTTTGCTGCCTGAGCTTCCTGAACTCCCTTTAACAAGGTTTCACGACGACCGGCAAAAAATTCCCGCACCGGCTTACCAGCGTATTTAATAATCACCCAGAGTAAAACCCCAAGATTAAGCGCGCGCCAGAGAAAATCTTTAAGCAATGGCATCGGATCCTCAACCAGCAAAGCGAATAAGCTCTTATGCTCAGCCCCACCATGCTCTGCAGCTCCGGCCACAGCAACCATCAAGCCAACAACCACGGCAATCAGCAGAATATTTATGATCCTGCTCATCATACGACTATTCATCCCATCTTATCCCTTAAAATCTTACAGCAGGTTAAATTTGTCTATCAAGAATCTTGCCGGCTATTGAGCGTGCCAGACTATCAACATTCGCTACCAACTCTCTGCGCACAATTTCAGAATCATGCTGAACCCGTTCTTTGGTGGACTCCACTTGGGACAAAGCCTCTTCCCTGGCCTTCTCCATGAGCCCTTTAGACTCTTTTGCCGCACTTTCACGGATAGCCGCGGCCCGCGCAAAGAGTTTCTCTTTTGCGGCTCCAAGTTTAGCCTGATATTCTTCTTTACTGGTTGCGGCTTTAACCTGAAGATCTTTAGCCCCGACAAACGTTCCCTCAACCTTGGCTTGTCTGGCATCAATCACCCGCAACACCGGCTTAAAGAGAAAGTATTTTAAAAAAATCATCAGGGCTATAAAAATACCCCACTGAACCAGCAAGGTTGCATTAAGTTCAATCACTGTATTCTACTCCACAATCATATGAATTTTAAGGCATTAATCTTGGCATAAGCGGGCGCATAGTTAACATACCGTTGCTTTCCAAGTCAAGTTTTTTTTCATATGCTTATTTAACGCCTAAGAGTCTAATTTTACAGAAAAAATAACTTGACAAAAAATCGTCATTAGTTGTACTTTCTCCCTATAATTAGATTCTTAATGCACTTATATCATTAAATATAGACAATCTAACGGTAGTCAGCAAAACCAAAGACACAGCGGTTCTGAAATGTATCACACCCCTCCCTTGAACGACACCCGGCCGCGCACTCCTCCAACAGCCTACAATCCCGTGTTTTCACAGAATCGTTTCGAGCAGCTCAGACATTTTTTTCTGTCTTTCATTCTACTACTCTCATTCTGGCTGATTCTTTCCGGTCACTACGATGTTTTTCATGTTTCAATTGGTATATTATGCTGTCTGTTTATCACCTACACATCGTGTGAATTTTTTTTCGTTCACGTTGGAGCCCGCGACTCTCATGTGATTATCACCCGCTTCCTCACCTATATACCCTGGCATCTTTACCAGATTTTTAAATCCAACATCTATCTGGCAAAGTTGGTTTTTTCACCAATCCACAAACTTAACCCGCACATAATCTCTTTCGACAGCAAACTCACCAATGGATTAGCCTTGGTTACTTTTGCCAACTCTATAACCCTGACCCCGGGCACGATTACCATAGAGATCGAAGACTCTACCTTCTATGTTCACGCAATTGACAACGCAGTAGCTGAAGATCTATCATCCGGGGATATGGAGAAAAGGATTGCTAATATTTTTTCACCGGTCGATCATAAACAAGAAAGAGCCCGCGCCATACTGGCCGAGGAGTCAGACAACCTGGTTGTTAAAACTATTGCCCGAATATTTACACCTTTCATTCAGGTATACGGACTGTACGTCATCGCCCATGGCCACTATTCTCCCGGCGGTGGTTTTCAGGGTGGGGTTATCCTTGCGGCCAGCATTATTTTGCTGGCTCTGGCTTTCGGCCTGAAACAAACCATGAACAAGATAGACGAAAGAATTATCAATAAACTCCGGAGTACCGGTGTCTTTATTTATGTCGGGATCGGTCTTTTATGTCTCTTACTGGGTGGCAATTTTCTTGATTACGCAAGGCTTGATCTGTTCCTGAAAGTTGGTACTCCTCAAGCCCGTTCTCTTGGCATATTGGGAGTTGAAATCGGTGTCGGCATGGCCGTCATGGCCTGCATGACAGCCATTTTTTCAGAGATTGCCACTGGAGGCAGGCTCCAGCAAGCCCCTCCCTCCAGCGACAATAAACCGGAATCTGAGGATCACTTAAGTTGATGCATACCTTTTTTCTTGGTATAAGCCTGTTTCTCTGCCTTTTGGTTATACCTTGTCTTTACCGGATGATTGTTGGCCCCACGGTTATCGACCGCATGGTCGCCGTTGGTGCCATCGGCACCAAAACTTTAGTCATCCTCATCTTAATGGGTTTTCTCTACGATCGTATTGCCATGTTTATCGATATCAGCATGGTTTATGCTATCCTTAATTTTATCGGAACCTTGGCGGCGGCCCGTTACTTTGAAAGTGAAGGAGAAATTTAGTGACTATCACAGACATTATCTCTATTATTTTTATCTGCTCGGGTTGCTTCTTCTTCATGACCGGTTCAATCGGCCTGGTTCGCTTCCCCGATTTTTATACCCGCATGCACGCTACTGGCAAAAGCGATACCCTGGCGGCTCTTCTCTGCCTCAGCGGCCTCGCCATACATCATGGATTAACCCTTGACAGCTTTAAAATCGTTATGATTGCGGCTTTCGTTTTCATGGCCAATCCAACTGGCACCCACTCCATCTGTCGGGCCGCTTTTCGATGCAAGATCAAGCCCTGGAGTAAACCGGAGAGCAAACCATGATCTGGCAACTCGATATCATTCTTTTACTCTTTATTGTCATCTGTGCAATTGCCGCAATAAATATCAAGGATCTTTTAAGCGCGGTCATAATCCTGGGAGCCTACAGCTTTTTCATGTGCCTGCTCTGGACGGAGATGGGTGCGGTTGACGTCGCTTTTACCGAAGCCTCAGTTGGGGCCGGCATCGGCACGGTTCTTTTCATCGCGGCCGTCAACAGAACTACCCGGAGGTCGAAAGATTGAAAACCATAATTTTGATTTTTGTCATCATATCTGGAAGTTTACTCATCTACGGCACTATGGATATGCCAGCCTGGGGTGATCCTCAATCACCGGCTAACAGTTATGTTTCCCCACGCTATATTGAGGAAGCACTGGAAAAAACCAACACTCCCAACATTGTTACCGCGGTTCTCGCTGACTACCGGGGATTCGACACCATGGGAGAAGTCACTGTGATTTTCACTGCCGCAATTGCCTGCATTCTGATTTTGCGACGCAAATTCAGTGATAATTGGGAGAGTGTCCGGAAATGATTCTAGATTTCATCATCAGTAAATATAATTTCTGGCTTTATGTCATCATCATGATGATCGGCCTTTATGCCATGCTGGCCAAACGCAACTTGGTCAAAAAACTGATTGGCATGAATATTTTTCAAACCGCTATCATCCTGTTCTACGTGTCCATTGGTGTAAAGAAAGGCAATGTTAATGTGCCGATCATTGTTGGCAGCCATGGCCATGAAAGCCAGATAATACATGCTGCAGATTACCTGAACCCCCTCCCCCATGTCCTGATGCTGACGGCGATTGTCGTTTCCATTGCGACAACCGGAGTTGCGCTGGCCGTTCTAATCCAAATATATCGACGATATCACACTTTGGATGAGGATGAAATCATCCAAATCAAACAATCACGCCAGGAGACGGGAGTTTAAAATAGTATGACTCAGCACTTTCCGGCTCTAATAATAGTTATTCCCCTGCTTGCCGCCATATTAACCCCGCTGATCGGGCCTCTCAACCGTCGTTTATGTTACCCTTGGCTGGTTCTGAGCATCGGACTGACAGGGTGTTTAGCAATTGCCCTCATGGCACAGGTGATAATGTCCGGCCCAATCAGTTACAATATGGGTAACTGGGCACCACCGTGGGGCATAGAATATCGAATTGACCAGCTCAATGCTCTGTTGATGGTTTTGATAACTGGCGCGGGCTTTCTGGGGTCCATTTATTCGGGACCGAGCTTTGCTAAAGAATTGCCCGATCAGCTGACAACGGCTACGACCCTCTATCTTCTGATGATATGCGGTCTACTGGGTATCGTCATAACCGGAGATCTCTTTAACATCTTTGTTTTTCTTGAGATCGCATCCCTGTCAGGCTATGGATTACTCGCCTGTGGCTCGCCTGACGCCCCTTTAGCAACCTTTCGCTACATTATAATGGGTACAATCGGAGCTTCCTGCTATCTGCTGGGAGTCGGTTACCTCTATATCTCTACAGGATCTCTCAACCTTGCCGACCTGCACAATCTGCTTCCCGGACTCTACCACTCTCGAGTTATTTTAACGGCTGGAGCCCTGATGCTGATTGGCATATCCCTGAAAATGGCTCTTTTTCCTCTTCACGCCTGGCTGCCTGAAGCTTATTACGAAGCCCCATCGGCGGTCAGCGGAGTCGTGGCTCCTCTCTACACCAAGGTTGGCGGCTACTTGATGATCCGGATTATGTACAACCTATTTGAACCCCGGTTTTTCACTGAGATTGTGCCTCTCACATCACTTCTGAGTTGGGTTGCCATCATTGCACTGTTGATTGGTTCAATCTATGCAATAGCCCAAAAAGATCTGAAAAAGATGCTCTGCTATTCGGTCATTGCCCAGGTCGGCTACATTGTTCTCGGTATTGCCCTGGCGAACCGGGCCGGTTTCACCAGTTCCATCCTGACCATGATTAATGAGGTCTGTACCAAAAGCTGTATCTTTCTGGCAACAGGAGCCATCATCTACCGCATCGGTAACAGTCGCATTGACAACTTACAGCATCTTTTCCGCCGCATGCCTTATACTATGCTGGCTTTTACAATCGGGGCATTTTCAATGATCGGAGTGCCACCTACCTGCGGTTTCTTCAGCAAACTATACCTGCTCTTTGGCTGTATCGCCGGTGGCCACTGGACTTTCATCGCTGCCCTTTTAATCAGCACAATACTTAATGTTATCTATTTTTTCCGGGTTATTAAGGTCGCCTGTTTTGAAGACCCCAAACCCGACTACGGACGGACCGAAGCTTATCCGGAAATAGAGGTCGAAGAGGTTCCAGCGGCAATGTTGATACCCATACTGATTGCCGCCAGTTCTATAGTAATTACCGGTTTGGGTAGTCACTGGATTGTCGCAAATCTGATAAACCCAATGATCCCCGTTGGCTTCTAGATATCAAGGAGAATAGCTTTTGCAACTTTACGCATGGCTCGCCATCATCTTACCCCTGATCGGAGTTCCGGCGATATTTGCCGCTTCGCGCATAAACGAATGGACGCGTAATGCCACGGCCATTGTTTTCCCGGTTTTGGCCGCCCTTTGTGCTTTGCGCTTAGCCCCTTTACTGTTGCACCCCAGCCAGTTACCACTGGAAAGCAGTTGGATATGGATAACTCAACCAATCACCCTGGAAGTCGGAATTCTACTTGACCCTTTAAGCCTTATCCTGACCCTGGTAGTCTCAATTATCAGTGCCATCATCGCCGTCTACTCCTTGGGCTATATGAAGGGAGATCCCGGCATCAACCGGTTTATGATGCTGGTTAATCTTTTTATCGGCAGTATGCTACTCCTGGTTCTGGCCAACAATCTCATGTTGCTTTTTGTCGGCTGGAAACTGGTTGGTCTCTGCAGTTACGGACTCATTGGATATTATTATCAGGATCAGCGACAATACTGGATCGGCGGCCCTGAAGGAGAAGCTCCGTTAACCTCCCCATCATTTTGTGGACTTAAAGCTCTGGTGGTTACCGGAGTCGGTGATTTAATTATGCTGGGCGGTATTCTGATACTGTTTTTTTATGCCGGCACCCTGAATTTTACCCTCCTTTACCAAACTGCCGCCACATGGTTTCCGGTAATGGCACAGAATCCTGGCATGGTTATCCTGGTAAGTTTCATGCTTTTAGCCGGTCCTATAGGCAAATCGGCCCAATTCCCACTGCATGAATGGCTACCCGAAGCAATGGCCGGGCCGGGCCCTGTATCAGCCCTGATTCATGCCGCGACCATGGTAAAAAGTGGAGTTTATCTGGTCGCCCGATTAATGCCGATCTTCTACATCGGACGTTGGGTCGCAAATTGCCCTCAGGCTGCACTGTTTTTCACGATCACCGCTTGGGTTGGCGCCATCACGGCTTTTGTCGCAGCGACTCAAGGACTAGTCGCAAAAGAACTGAAAAAAATTCTGGCGTTCTCAACTGTCAGCCAAATTGGTTATATGTGGATCGGTTTGGGAGTTGCGGGTCTCACCCAAAGTACCCTGATTGCCGGAACTACAGCTGGCATTTTTCACCTGATCAGCCATGCCGTTTTTAAAGCCTGCCTCTTTCTCTGCGCCGGCTCCGTCATCCATGCTGCCCACTCGATTTACACACAGGATATGGGAGGTATGCGCCGCTATATGCCCTACACTTGGATTTGCATGATGATTGCCGCGGTCTGCCTGATGGGAGTCCCCCCCCTACCGGGTTTCTGGAGCAAAGACGCAATCCTGCTCGCAGGACTGGAAGCCCACCATTACCCAATTTTCACAATCGCCATCATTTCTGTAGCTTTAACTGCCTTTTATACTACACGAATGATAGGAAACGTTTTTTATGGCCCCGAGAGCCAGCATCTGAAAAGTTTACACTCCAAACAACATACCCCGCACGAAGCCCCAACTATCATGTGGGCAGCTTGTGCTGTTCTTGCTGTCATGATACTGGGCCTGGGCTTGGCCGGCCCCTGGTTAGAACATTTCTTAACTCACAATTTCACAGTCAATCTGACTGAAAGCTTACATTTACCGGTTCTGCCGCAACATGAACATGCCTTCAATTACCACTTATTGGTAACCTGCCTGTCAATTGGCGGTATTCTGGCAGGGGCCGTTCCGGCCTGGCTCATCTATGGTTCTCATAAAATAAAACTCACACTCGCACCAAAATCGATCTTGAATGAACTCTATGTTCTGTTTTGGCGACGTTGGTACATTGAACCTTTTTACAACTGGATTTTCATTAAGGGAACACTGAAATTAGCTGATTTCGTAGCTTTACGCATTGAAAATAATTTCGACACTATTGTACACCGGAAACTGCCATTTCTGGTAACTGAAAAATTACCCGAACTCTTTCTACAACTTAAAACCGAATCAGAAAATTTTCTCTATATCGGAGCCTACATGATGGCTATAATAATGGCGACAATAGGTTTCGCCCTGTGGCATTGATATGATAAAATATCTTCTTCTACAAGCCATAATTATCCCTGTATTTTGTGCGGCAACCATCATGCTGGGACGCCGGGTGTTCGGCAAGAAAACGGCCTGGATAGCCCGAGTGGGGCTCTCCTATTCAACCCTGCTGTTGCTTTTTGCTAATTTGCAACTTTCACTTACCGGCAACCCCCTGATTGAGCTCCACCCTTTTGCCGGACCCGCCATCACAATGGACCTCTTGGGAGATGGACTCAGCCTGCCGATCGCCCTGATTATCAACCTCCTGTGCACAGCCCTCTCATTTTATGCCGATCACTATATAGACCATCGTATTGAAGCTATCTATGGTGATGTCAATAAGACTATAGCGGTTAACCACTACACCCGTTTTTATGCTCTTTTTCTGCTCTTTCCAACCGGTTTCATGGGGGTTTGTTTCGCCACGAACCTGATTGGTATCTATTTTTTCCTCGAGATTTTACCTTTACCACTCTATTTTATTATGGCCATGTTTGGCTATGTCGACCGTGTCAGGGTGGCCATGATATGTCTTATGTGGGCAATTTTCGGAGCCGGTTTTTTTCTCGTCGGTTCAATCATCGTATACTACCATACCGGCAGTTTTGCCGTCGCCAATATTTCAACCATGGCGGGGACCCCGGCTGCATTTTGGGTCATTTTAATGTTCATGATGACAATCATGGCAAAAATGGCGGTTGTTCCCTTTCAAGTCTGGATGCCATGGGTTCATGCCGAGCACCCCACCTGTATCGCCGGGCTTCTGGCAGTTTATGCAAATATTGCCGTCTATGTCATGCTGCGCATTTTAATTATTCCCTTAACTGGAGATTTCCAGTTTTTTTCTTTGCCTCTGATGACTCTGGCCTTGATTACTATGGTATATGGTGCACTATTAACCTTGGGGCAAACCGATATCAAACGTTTTGCCGCCTGCTCAACTATCAGCCAGTTGGCTTACTCAATGCTCGGCGTATGTTCTCTGACCAAAGCCGGAATCGACGGCGGCCTGTTCTTCTTTCTAGGCCACATCATGGGAAAAACCATTATTTTTTCCACCGCCGGTATTATTGTTTACACCACCGGCATCAGGGATATGCGTCAACTTGGAGGACTAGCCCGGAAAATGCCTTTGACCACGGCTCTCTGGATTATCGGAGCAATGGGTCTGGCCGGTTTTCCGCCAATGAGCAGTTTTCCAGCTGAATGGGTTATGTTTACTGGAATTTTCAAGGCGGGGATTATCGGTTCGACCGGCAAATTAATAGTTGCCATTGGCGGAGTAGCAGCTATAACTCTGTCTGTGGTCTACTGCTTTCGCTCTGTAAAAATAATCTTCTACGGCCCAACCCCGGAAAAATTTTTAAACGACGACCATATCAAGGACCCACCACTGTCAATGAGCCTGCCTCTCCTGGCTATAGCTGCCACAGCAGTAAGCCTGGGACTCTACCCGAAATTTGTCCTCGATCTCTTTCATCAGGTGGTCTCAACCATCCCCCTTTAATAACAGATGTCTCTGATAACTTTAATTTTCCCTCTATTAAAAGTTAACGGGTAGAGTTGTTTGGCGATTTCACCATCACCAAGGGTGGTCGTAAGGCCGGATGCCAGGGGCAGGTTACGACAATTAACCAGGGCCTGGCGCCAAGCCTCGGCATCAACTTCGGAGCCAATTTCAACACTCAACTTACGCACCAACATAATCGTATCAAAACCGTAAGTTTCCAACAAACCAGGAGCCTCACCCTTATAGAGAGCCATAAACCGCTCTCGAAAATCAATAAGTTCTGCCGATGCACCTTCACAATGCATACATACGGCATCGACAAAGAGAGCACCATCTGCATATTCTGAGGTCGATGTCAAAAGCTCTTGGCTGTTCCAGTAACGCCCTCCCAAGAGAAAAGACTCTTCAAGATCATAGAAAGCGAGCTGGGGAATCAGTAACTCCAGGGTCTGAGCCCGGTCAGGCACGACAATAGCTTCAAAATCACAATCGAGCAGAGGACGCGGCATCAGGATATCCTCTTTCGCTAAAAGATCAAGCCCTTCACCCTCGATGCCAATTTCACGGGCCAACTGAGCCAATTTATCCTCTTCCTCCACCCCCTCTGCAACCGTTGCCACTTGCTGCTGACGCTCTTTCACCCAAGCTTCGTACACCTGGCGTTTTTCTTTAAAACGTCGATAATGCTCTGCCCCGATCAGTTCTCTGATGGCAGGGCCAAAATCGGGACGACTGGAATCATAATAAACCTGCCGCACTATCTGGCCTCCCCAGGCTGTGGCTTGAGTGGCAAAATTTTCCGCAAACGCCCTCCCATATTGGTTTTTAGGAACCAGCAGAGCAAAATCATGCAGACCCAAACGAGTCATCGCCAAAGTTGCCAGAGAGTTCGCCTGATTACGAATTGTCGGATAGTGCTGAAAAACATTGGGATAACGCCCAAGGTTACGCAGCAGAGGGCTCAAGCTGATCATACTAACCCCCATACTCTGAGCTTCTGCCGCCGCATAGTTGGCAGCTTTACCAGTATAGGGCCCGATCACCAGATCAACCTTTTTCTCATTCACCAGATAACGAACCCCGGCCCGGGCCCGCTCACCCTCTCCAGCGGTATCGTATAACAGTAAACGTAGACCAGGAAGAGGCCGAGATCCAGGCCCGACCAATATATATAAAACCTCTGAGCCGACAACAACTTCACCCACTGGTGCTGCAAGAGTTTCAGGACTAGAAATTTCTTTATTAAATAGTTCCGGATAAACCCCTAAAGCGAGTTCCATCCCCCGTAAAAAACGTTCTCCAGAGGCGGCATTGGAGCCACTCAGAGGTAGCAGACAACCAACGGTCACCTCCGCCTTGCTGCTTAAAGTTTGTTGGAACAGAATGAAATCCTGGGCCTCGGCCCTAAGATCTTCACTAACGTCACACTCTGAGCTCAATTTGCGAGCCAGCTCTAACAGAAGAGTTTCTGATGTCGCTGGCAAGTCGCTGCCTGACTGCCGCCGACAGCGCAAAAAATATTCAGCTGTCACTCGACAAGACAACTCTGTGTCACTCTCCTGAAGCCACCACTCGGCAACCTGCTCATCACTCAAATAGGAGAGTAACAGTGAAAAACGATCACCAATCTCAATATCTGGAGAACGTAAGAAGCGTTCCCTAACGACTCGGCAAGCCCCGTTATAATCCCCCAAACGTTCAAGCTGATCGGCCTCTTTTTGCCAGAGCGGCACAGTTTCTAAAAGCTTCAAATCAGAAGGCCTTTGCAAACTGCCGGCCGGATCGGATTTGCCAACATCTGTTTTAGGCAGTTGAGCACACCCGGAAAATGTCAACACCGCGACCACAAAAACCACAAAAAAATATTTTTTTCCCATCAACATCCTCGCTTTAATCAATCCGGCTTAAGGCCGGAACCTGAAAACAGAATCATATTTATTCAATTTTATCTTCTACCATGGTAATTTCATTTCAACTTCATCCTTGAACATATTAGCACAGTAACAGTCAATCAAAAAGTAACAATTTTGACCATTGCAAATCTTAAAGATAAAGTTTATAGACTCTTGTATGCTCGATCACCTCTTTATGTCTTTAGCTCTGGATGAAGCTCGGCTGGCCTGGCTTGCCGGTGAGATTCCGGTTGGCGCTGTAGCGGTCTGCAGGGGCCGCGTGATTGCCCGGGGGCGTAATCGTAAAGAGGAGAAAGGGTTAGCCTTATCGCATGCCGAAATCGAGGTGATCGAAGCGGCCAGCTTAAAGCTTGGTGACTGGCGGCTTTCGGAGGTCACCCTCTATGTGACTCTTGAACCCTGTATTATGTGTAGCGGGGCTCTTTTGCAGGCCCGTATTGGTCGTTTGGTCTATGGTTGTCCGGATCCTAAGGGCGGGGCGCTTGATAGCTTATACAGTTTGGCTGAAGATCAACGCTTAAATCATAGTTTCCCAGTACGCAGTGGGGTTTTCGGAAAAGAGTCAACCGCTCTGTTACAGGTTTTTTTTCGCAGTTTACGTAAACAATTTAAGGAAAAATAGGTTTCTAAGATGACAGAATTTCACAGTGGATTTGTCTCGTTGATCGGGCGTCCCAATGTTGGCAAATCGACTCTGCTCAACAATATCCTGGATGAAAAGATCGCCATTGTAACCGATAAGCCGCAAACTACCAGAAACCGGATTGTCGGCATCAAAAATTGTCCCGGATCGCAACTCATCCTGGTTGATACGCCGGGTTTGCACACGCCGAAAGGGCTGCTTAATGAGGCGCTGGTTGAAGTCTCGCAAAGTGCCTGGCGTGATTCTGATCTCGCTCTGATCCTGCTTGAGTCGTCACCTGGGCGTATGCGTAAAGGTGAGCGGGAGATCGTGAGTCAGGCTCTGGCTGAACAAGTTCCTTTTCTGGTGGCCCTTAACAAAATTGATCTTTTAAAAGCCCGTGATGGGGATTCTCTGCGAAAGATACCGATGTTTGTTGAGCTTGTTCAAGAGTTTGGCATCGCACCTGAAAAGATATTTTTTCTTTGTGCCCGGGATGGGGTTGGGGTTTCTGCTTTAAGTCGGCAGCTGCAGGAGCTCTTGCCAGTGCATCCGGCTTATTTCCCGGATGATGTGCAGACCGAAATCAGCGAAAGATTCTGGGTCCAGGAGGTCATCAGGGAACAGATATTCAACTTAACCCGGGATGAAATCCCTTATGCGGTGGCGGTTGAAATCGATTACTACCATGATCTTGAGGAGCGTTTGAGTATCGGTGCCTCAATTTATGTCGAGCAGAATTCGCAAAAAGGGATAATTATCGGTCGTAAAGGGAGTATGTTGAAAGAGATCGGGATTAAGTCCCGCCTGGCGATTGAAGCTTTTGTTGGGATTTCGGTTTATCTGGAACTGCATGTCTCGGTCGCCAAAAACTGGACCCGAAATGCGGCCCAGATACAGCGCTTCGGCTATCGTGAATAACTTTTTTATCTTCTTTTTTTGGGTTTCGGTTAGGGATTTATGCAAACTAGTCAAAATATTTTATTAAGACCCCAGCTTGAGGCTTTGCTGGCCGCTTTGCGGGGGCGGCGAGTTCTGGTCTTCGGCGATGTTATGGTAGACTGTTTTATCCGGGGTGTGGTCGAACGGATATCACCGGAAGCCCCGGTTCCGGTAGTTTCGGTTAAGAGCCGTGATCACCGGCCGGGAGGAGCCGCCAACGTGGTAAGAAACCTTCTCGCTTTAGGGGCAATACCCCAGATTATCGCCTTGGTCGGGGATGATCATGATGGTCGAACTCTAAGAAATGAACTGCATGAAAATGGTTGCGGGGTCATCGGTCTAGTGGCCGATCCGGAAAGGCAAACTTCGGTCAAAACCAGAGTAGTTGCACATCAACAACAGGTCGTCCGATTTGATCAGGAGACCATCTTACCTTTTGGTAAAACTTCACGGGAACAATTGCGCCAAGCGATCAGTGCGGCTTGTGCTGAAGTCGACGGGGTGATTATCTCCGATTATGGCAAAGGGGTGGTTGAACGGGAGCTTTTTGATCTTTTGCTGGATGAAGCCCACCGCCGTAAACTTTTTGTTGCCCTTGATCCCAAGGTGGCAAACTTTGATATCTATCATGATGTTGATCTGGTCACTCCGAATGCTATGGAAGCGGGGCAAGCTTGCGGTTTTGCCGTGACTGAGGATAATTTACTGACGGCCGGGGCTCAGATCAAAGAACGTTTCAAGAGCCGTTCTGTAATTATCACACGGGGTGAGGACGGTATGGCGATTTTCCCGGAAAAAAGGCATCCGCTCCTATTGCCAACCCAGGCCCGCGAAGTTTTTGATGTGACTGGGGCGGGTGATACGGTAATTGCAGTTTTGACCTTGGCAGCCCTGGATAAAGATGTCAGCCTGGAACAGGCGGCGATGCTGGCCAATCTGGTGGCCGGAGTGGTTGTCGGTAAGACCGGAACCGCAACTGCGGCAGAATCGGAAGTTCTGGCCTATTATGATCGTTTGAGGCCGCATGCGGCCCGGAGTTGAATATCGTGAACCGGAACCCGGGGCTCTTCTGGTCAGTGTTCTGGCTGGCAACGAAGAGTTGGCTCTAGGGGTTGGCGAGCGCCTGGAACTTGAATTTGGACCGCTGGATCTCTGTTCTTTCTGGCTCTCTTTTGCCCACTCCCGTTACTATGAAGCTGAGATGGGCACCTCTTTAGGGCGTTATATTTTCTTTTTTACCGAGCCTCTGCCCCGACAGTTACTGGTTGAGGCAAAATTGTTTACCGATCAATTAGAAGTCGACTTGGCCGGCCCTGAAGGGCGGCGGGTCAATCTTGATCCCGGTTATCTGGCTTTAGACCAACTCGTACTGGCTTCAACCAAAGCCGTACCCCATCGACCATACCTGGGTAGAGGGATCTATGCTGATCTGACCCTGGTCTATGAGTGTGGTCAATATATTCCTCTGCGTTGGAGTTATCCAGATTATGCCAGCGACTATGTTCGCAAACTCTGCGGTGATGTCAGAAATAAAATTTTGCGCCTGCGTAAGCAGAGGGCCTGGAGGTAGAAAATTTGTCCTGCAGTAAAAACCTCTCTTTCTGGAAAATGCACGGCAGTGGTAATGATTTTATCATTATCGACAATCGTCACGAAACTTTTCCAGAGCAAAAACGCCCTCTCCTGGTAACCCGCCTTTGCCGTCGGAACATTGGCATTGGGGCTGATGGTCTGTTTCTGATCGAGAATGATCCTGATCCTGGAGTCGATTTTCTCTGGCGTTTTTATAACGCCGATGGTTCCGAGGCTGAGATGTGTGGTAACGGCGGCCGCTGTGTGGCTCGTTTTGCCACTTTAAATGAAATTGCCAGCAACAAAATGATTTTTCGAACCTTGGCCGGTTTAATCCGGGCCCAGGTTGATGGCGAGCGGGTCAGGCTCGAGATGACCACCCCCTTCGGCTTGCGCCAGGGGATCCATCTCAACTGTGATGGCGAGCCGGAAATAGTTGATTTCATTAATACCGGCGTCCCTCATGTGGTAATAAATGTTGACCATGATCTGGCATTCTTGGCAATCAATGAACGCGGGGCACGGATACGCTATCATCGGGAATTTGCCCCGGCCGGGACCAATGTGAACTTTATCGAAGTGCTTAACGAACAACGTTTGTCAATTCGCACTTATGAACGTGGGGTAGAAAATGAAACTTTAGCTTGTGGTACCGGTTCGGTGGCCGCTGCTCTGTTGGCCTCGAAAAATGGAGTTGTCAGGTCGCCGACAGAGGTGCTTACACGGGCTGGTGAAAGCTTACTGGTGCACTATAAAAAAACGGACTCCTCTTTTACCGAAGTTTTCCTTGAAGGGGGGGCGGTAATCGTATATAAAGGGGTTCTGGAATCAGATTTTTTAAAGGTCGATTAATAACGGCTGCAGTTGTCAAGGAGAACAATGATGTTTGCAGGAGCGATGGTGGCAATAGTAACTCCGTTTAAGGACGGAGTGGTTGATGAAACAGCTTTAAGGGAGCTGGTTGAATTTCAAATCGCAGGCGGCACGGATGCGATTATCCCTTGCGGTACCACTGGAGAGTCAGCAACCCTTTCCCATAATGAACACCAGCAGGTGGTTGATATCGTGATCGATGCGGTTGCCGGTCGGGTTCCAGTTATTGCCGGAACCGGTTCCAACAATACGGCCGAGGCCATCCGTTTGACTCAGTATGCCAAGGATACCGGAGCTGATGGCGTCTTGCTGATAACCCCCTACTACAACAAACCTTCCCAGGAAGGCCTCTATCAACATTTTAAAGCAGTTGCTGAGAGTGTTGATATCCCAATTATTCTCTACAACGTGCCAAGTCGCACGAGTGTCGATATGCTGCCGCAGACGGTGGCTCGTTTAGCTCAGTTGCCCAATATTGTGGCGATTAAGGAAGCAACCGGATCGATGCAGAGAGCCTCCGAAATTGTGGCTTTATGCGATCCCGATTTTTCTCTTTTGTCGGGCGATGATTTTACTTTTTTCCCCCAGATGTGTGTCGGCGGGCGCGGTGTCATCTCGGTGACCGCGAATATTGCACCGACTCTGATTGCTGGTATTTATGATGCTTTTGCTGCCGGTCAATGGACAGAAGCGGCCGCAGGTCATCAGCGCCTGCAGAAACTTTGCAGCGCCATGTTTTTGGAAACTAATCCGGTGCCGGTAAAAACCTCGCTGGCCCTGATGGGTAAGCTCAAAGAGGAGATCCGTCTGCCTCTGGCGTTGATGGAAACCGAGACCCGCAAACAGTTACAGCAGGTTCTTAAAGAGTATGAACTTATCTAAGGTTATCACCCATGGGGCTTAAATTTCCGGTTTTTCCGGCTGAGGACAAATTATGAACATCGGAGTTATTGGTGCAGGCAGTTGGGGAACCGCGTTAGCTGACCTGCTGGCTCGTATCGGACATCAGGTGACGCTTTGGGCTTACGAATCAGACCTTGTCGTGAGGATGCGTAAAACCCGCGAGAATGATGTTTTCTTGCCGGACATCTGTCTCCATGAAGATCTTAAGTTTACCGACGATCTGGCAGTCGCGGTTAAAGGTCGGGAGCTCTTGCTTCTGGTGCCACCTTCACAACTCATGCGCCAGGTTTTCAGTCAGCTCCTGCCCCATTTAGAAGATGGTGTGGTTCTGGTTTCGGCCTCGAAAGGGATTGAGAATCAGACCTTGATGACGATGTCGCAGGTGTTACAGGAAGAACTCAAAAAAGCCGGGCGCAAAGCCCATCTGGCCTTTCTTTCAGGCCCCTCTTTTGCGCGCGAGGTGGCCGGTGGGTTACCGACGGCAGTGGTTGCTGCATCTGAAGATGAAGCGGTGGCTGAATTAGTCCAGAAAGTCTTTAGTGGTGAACGTTTTCGTGTCTACACCAACGATGATGTTATTGGGATTGAATTTGGCGGCTCACTAAAAAATGTCATGGCACTGGCTGCCGGAATCGCCGATGGCCTGGGTTTTGGCTCCAACACCCGGGCCGCCCTGATTACGCGAGGATTGGCTGAGATGACCCGGCTCGGCGTTGCCGCCGGGGCTTGTCCGCAAACCTTTGCGGGCCTTGCCGGGATGGGAGATCTGGTATTAACCTGTACTGGTGACCTTTCACGAAATCGGACGGTTGGTCTTGAATTGGGTCGTGGACGCCCTTTACAAGAGATTCTTGATGGCATGAAAATGGTAGCTGAAGGGGTGAAAACGACGATCTCCACATATCAGCTGGCCTCCCGCCTGCAAATCGAAGCTCCGATCACGGAACAGGTCTACAAAATCCTGGAAGAGGGCAAAGATCCCCGTCAGGCAGTGGTTGATCTTTTGCAGAGAAGTCTCAAATCCGAACTTTGATAACGTAAAAGCTTCATCAAAGTTATAAAGATAAAGGTATAATTGTATGTTGCAGGTTGCAGTCACAGGGGCTTCGGGCCGCATGGGCGGAGTTTTCATGGAGCACCTTTCAGGACTGGAAGATGTTCAAGGGCTCGGGATATCAACGTTGCCAGCGTCTACAGATAAACAAAAGACAGGAATGGTCGAAAGACTTGCCTGTCTGGATAGGGTTTGTCGTGAGCAGTTGTGCGATGTCATTGTCGATTTCAGTTTTCCAGAAGCGACTTTGGCCTATGCAGTTTGGGCGGCCGCTAAAAAAGTACCGATGATTATCGGCACAACTGGTTTCACTATCGCGCAACTTGATCAATTAGCCAACACCCTGTATTCAGTTCCGGCCCTGTTAAGTCCGAACATGAGTCTGATGATGAATCTTGCTTGGCGCATGATGGCCAATGCGACTACGGTTTTACCTAATGATGTCGTAGATGTTGAAATTGTCGAAAAACATCATCGCGACAAACGCAACGCACCCAGCAGCACAGCCTTGAAAATGGCCCAGATCGTGGCTGAAAAACGGGGCTGGTCTTTAACTGAAGCTCTGCGCCATAATGCGCGCTGGGGCATGATCGGAGAACGGCCGCAAAAAGAGATCGCGATTGCCAGTATTCGAGGTGGATCTTTAATCAGTGAACACTCAATTATCTTTGCCGGAAAAGGTGAGAGCCTTGAAATCAGCCATCGCAGTCAATCACTTGAACCTTTTGCCCGGGGAGCTTTGCGGGCCGCCCGCTGGGTTGTGACCCAGCCCTCTGGAGTTTACGATATGCTCGACATGCTGGGTCTGCCGGAAGTGCTTTATTAATTCTGGTTTTCTTGTAGGATATATTGGCTTAAGGCTTCCGCCAAGGGTGAGAGACGGCGGTCGCGATTGTGGATAAGATAAAAATGACGACGAATGGGTTCATCCGGAAGAGTTATTTTTATAAGGTTACCGTTCTTGAGATCCTCGGCCACAGAAAGACTGGAAACAATCGCCACACCAAGATCACTTTTCAAGGCCTGTCGGATCGCTTCAGCGCTACCCATTTCAGCAATCAGATTCAACTTATCGAGGCGCTCCAAACCTCTTATTTGCAGGGCAGACTGCATGATTTGGCGAGTTCCAGAACCTCTTTCCCGTATTATAAAAGGTAGTTTTTGCAATTCGCCAAGCTCTATTGGATTAGACAAATTTTTTGCCGTTTTCGGGTTGGCAACCAGGATTAATTCATCGCCAAGACATTTTTGAGAGATAAAATTGGCCTCAGGGGCCGGAGTGCCGACCAGTCCCAACTCAAGTTCACCATCGGCGACTTGTCTAATAATAGAGTTACTATCGCCGATTTTAAGGGTAATTTTAACTTGATTATGTTGGACCGTGAAGAGCCCAATTGTCTGGGGTAGAATATATTGTCCGGGAGTGTTACTGCCCCCAATTTCAAGACTACCTCGCTCAGCCCCGGCATAGAGCAACATCTCTCTTTGGGCGCGCTCCTGGAGCGAGAAGATACGCCGGGCGAAAGGATGAAAAAGTTCCCCTGCCGGAGTTAGACGAACCTCTTTGCCACCGCGTTCAATAAGTTGTACCCTGAGATATTGTTCAAGATTTTTGAGGTGGCCGCTGACGGTGGGTTGAGTCAGGTAAATTTTTTCCGCGGCTCGGCTGAAGTTGAGAAGTTCACTGACCGCAAGAAAAACCTGGATCTGGCGCATTTCAATCATTATCATGACCTTTGTAAGTGTAAGATTGTTACAATCTCTTATTATTAGATGAAAAAGGGGTGATCGTCAATCTTCCTTTTTCAAAAACAGCGGAGTAGAACCAGTGGCTATTTTGGAAAATGATCTTCTGGCGGCAATCGCATCGGGAACCGGATGTGGCCTGGTTATCCTCGATGAGGATGGTCTGGTTGAATATTGGAGTCCTCAACTAGAAGAGGTTAGTGGGCTTGCTGCTGATCAAATTCTTGGTCAGGCTTGGTCTGGGCTGGTACTGCCCTGTGGTTTTGCTGAGACTGATAGTTGTGATCCCGATTTTGCGCAAGCGGCGACGATCCTGCCGGGCATTACTTTTTATCCGGTTGCTCCAAGTTCTTTCCAGCCAGCTCGCAGGGTTGGGGTTTTACGCCTGACTTCGCAGTTTACTGAAGACGGTGAAGATCTTCCTTTTGCAACTGAAAACGCGGTTGGAATTCCCAGTCAGAGAGCGCTGCTTGAACTCCTGCAACGTCAACTGGCTTATCAAAGCCGTTATAAGACACCATTCTCCCTGCTCTTTTTACGGATGAAAAATTTCCGTACCTTTGTTGAAGTTCTCGGTGCCGAGAACTGGGAAATCACGAACCGGGCGGTCTACGATCAACTAAGTGCATTTGTTCGCATGGCTGATAGTGTGGGGCTTTATGATGGTGCTACTTTCTGGATGGTTCTGACCAATTCTGATATCGATGGAACCCAGGTGGTTGCGGATAAAGTCAAACGTCTGGCCAGCTCCATGAAGGTCGAAGCGATCGATGTTTTTCTATCGGTTGCGGTTGGGGCCGTGACTGCCTGTGAAGGCGAAAAAAGTGAAGATCTGGTTAAGCGTTGCTTACTTGAGACCGAAAAAGCGGCTAAGTTGTCGTCTGGTCTTTCGGTGCAAAGCTAAGATATGCAGTTGATTTGCACGGCCGTGATTGAAGAGCTCGAGCCCTTGTTGCAATCCGCTACTTTCAAACAGGAGGGTAAGGATCTTTTCATCCACCATCAAAAACCGGTAGTATTGGCAGCCTTAGGGGTCGGTCTTGTCGATTTTACCAGTGGTTTTCAAGCCCTCTTAAACCGCTATCAAATCGAAAAGGCCCTGCTGACCGGAACCTGTGGCGTTTACCCCGAAGCTTCTCGGCAATGGCCGATTGGTTCTCTCGTTGCACCGTTAAAAATATCTCTCGGAGATCTTTCTGAAGTCAACAAAACTGGCTATTTCCCGGCACCTATAACCGCCACCTGCAACCTCGATAAAAGCTTTTCCCGCCACTTGATACCAGATTTGGATACACATTGTTTAACTCTGGCGACAATAACCTCCAACGATCAGACTGCGACTCGTATCGAAAACTATTATCAGTCCCATTTTGAGCAGATGGAAGCTTACGCTTTTGCCCGTTCATGTCAAATGCAAGAAATTTCCGGGGCGGTACTCTTTGCGGTTGCAAATCAGGTTGGTCGGGATGGCCACCAACAATGGCAAACTCATGCTCGACAGGGAGCAAATCTGAGTGCAATCTGCTTGCGGGAAAAATTGCATTTGGTATGATTTTAGAAACATAAGGGTTCTTGTGGTTATTCGCAAAAGTAACTGAAGATCTTTGTTTTATGGTCGTTGCGCTTTCAAGTAATCATTTTTCTTGTCAAGTATAGCGGACTGTGCTATCAGGTGCGTCCTCGCAATAATTTTGGGCAATTAGCTCAGGTGGATAGAGCGTTGGCCTCCGAAGCCAAAGGCCGCAGGTTC
>Ga0307990_1000510_pt1 | contig 34352 bp, 29 predicted proteins | sample EllFjometagen129_FD_203168 | JGI IMG/M metagenome (GOLD analysis project Ga0307990, IMG submission 203168) | Marine microbial communities from Ellis Fjord, Antarctic Ocean - #129 | ecosystem: Environmental > Aquatic > Marine > Unclassified | place: Southern Ocean | collected 2014-10-08
CCCGGAGGCTTGAACTATCGCAACCGGCTATCAGTTCGGCAGTTGAACGTGGTAGCAAACTTGTTGAAAAAGAGGGTTACTCCCTTTTTCGATAAGAGGAAACTTATAATCTGAAGAACGTCCCCTTGTACGGACTCGGATGCCGAAAAACCGGTGCTTGTGACTTGGGGAAGTAATGTTTCAAATGGTGATGTGATCGTCAGCCCGCTGTTCAACCTCGGGGGAATAGTCTGAAAGAAAAAGAGAAAAAGGAGTTCCTTATTTCCTTCGTAATTGTATGAAAAGGTTGATCAGAGGTAAAGAAAACGGCAGTCTTTGTCGAGTGTAGAGTAAGTGTTCAGCCAGGAAACTAATTGATTGCAGGAGAATGATTGTGCGGGTAATGCTGGTGGCCGGGGCCCGGCCCAACTTTATGAAGATTGCGCCGATTTTTCACGCGGCAGCAGGGCTTGATGATATTGAATGCCTGATCGTCCATACCGGGCAGCATTATGATTATGAAATGTCCCAGGCTTTTTTTGATGATTTGGAACTTCCCAAGCCTGATTTTTTTCTTGAGGCCGGCTCCGGGAGCCATGCCGGGCAGACGGGTAAAATCATGATTGCCTTTGAAAAAGTCTGCGAGGGGCAGAAACCTGACCTGGTGATGGTGGTGGGAGATGTAAATTCTACCCTGGCCTGCAGCATTGTTGCCAAAAAAATGCTGATCGGGGTTGCCCATGTGGAGGCCGGTCTGCGGAGTTTTGATTTGGAGATGCCGGAGGAGATCAACCGCATGGTCACCGATGCCATCAGTGATTATTTTTTTGTGACTGAACAGAGTGGGGTGGATAATCTGCTGCATGAGGGGAAGCCGAAAGAGAGCATTTACTTGGTCGGGCACGTGATGATTGATAATCTGCTGCGTCAGGAGCAGCTGCTGGACAACTGCGGATCGGATGCTTTTCCCACCGGTTCCCTGAAAAAAATGCTGGGGGATTACCTTTTCCTGACCTTGCACCGGCCCTCGAATGTCGATGACCGTGAAGTGTTGGCCGGCATAGTTGCAACCCTGAATGAAATTTCTGCCCGTTTGCCGATAATTTTTCCGGTGCATCCGCGGACCCGGAAAATGCTTGATTTGTATGATTTGCAGTTAGCTGATACTATTCACCAACTGCCGCCGCTCGGGTTCCGGGAATCTCTTTTCTGGTGGCGGGACGCGGTGATGGTGTTGACCGACAGCGGCGGGCTGCAGGAAGAGACCACCGCCTTGAGGATTCCCTGCATTACTCTGCGGCATAATACCGAAAGGCCGATTACGGTGGAGATGGGCAGTAATGTCCTGGCTGGTAACCGACCGGCGGATATTATTGCCGCTTTTGAACAAACGTTGGTTGGTGAGTGCCGCCGCGGTCAGGTGCCGCCTTTGTGGGACGGCAAAGCGGCGGAAAGAATCTGGGCAGTAGTCCGGGGGAGTGGATGAACCTGAAAAATAAATCTGTTCCCTTTTTTTTGGTTTATTTTTTCCTGCTGGCGGGCCTGTATTATTCCAGTTTTGGCTACCTTATGCGTATGTGGCAGCGGGATGATTATAACTACTGCTACCTGGTGCCGCTGGTGGTTTTGTACCTCGTCTGGGAGCAAAGGTCGTGGTTGGCCGCCGTGCGGACCTCCTCTTCCTGGAGTGGCCTGGTTTTTATCAGTTTCGGCATTGTTTTTTTCTGGCTGGGCGAGCTGGGAGGGGAATATACCGCCCTTTTCATTTCTTTGTGGCTGATGATCGTCGGCCTGTGCTGGCTGCACCTGGGCGGTAGAAAAATCAGGATTATTGGCTTTCCGCTGTTCCTGCTGCTGGCCATGTTTCCGCCGCCAAATTTCCTTACTTCCCGCCTTTCCTTGAAGCTGAAGCTGATTTCGTCGCAGATCGGCGTATTCCTGATGCGGCTTTGGGGCATGACCGCGCACTGGGAGGGGAATGTCATCGATCTGGGTTTTACCCGCCTGCAGGTGGTGGATGCCTGTAGTGGTATCCGTTATCTCTTTCCCATTATCATCCTCGGGCTGCTGCTGGCCTGGTTTTTCCGTGCCCACTGGTGGAAGCGGGTAGTGTTGGTGCTTTCAACCATACCTTTGATTATTTTTGCCAACGGAGTGCGGATCGCTCTCACCGGCATTCTCTATGAACCTTTCGGCCCGAAGATCGCCGAAGGTTTTCTCCATGATTTTGCCGGCTGGTTTACTTTCATGGTTGCCCTGGCAGTCCTGCTGCCGGAGATGTGGCTGCTGAAAAAAATTCCCTTTGGCCAGTCGCCGGTTGAGACAAAGTTATCATCAATGAAAGAGCCGGTCGGCCAGTCGCCGGTCTGGACGAAATTCACGCTGGCGGTTTTGTTGTTGCTGGTGACGCTAGCCGTTTCCCAGGGAGTCAATTTCCGTGAGAAGGTACCGGCAAAGCAGTCATTCAGTCATTTTCCCCTGCAGCTGGGAAACTGGAGCGGACAGCGGGAAAAGATGGAGCAGCGTTTTATTGACACCTTTGACCTGAGTGATTATGCCATCGTTGATTACCGTGATCAGCAGGGGCGGGCAATCAATTTCTATGTTGCCTATTATGAAAGCCAGCGCAAGGGGGAGTCGATTCACTCTCCCGCAACCTGCCTGCCGGGCAGTGGATGGGATTTTAAAAATGCCGGGACGGCTGCGTTTCAGGTTCTTGGATATGGCCAAGGTCACACCCGGGTGAACCGGGCGCTGATGCAGAAAGCCGGTTTTAAGCAACTGACATATTACTGGTTTCCCCAGCGGGGGCGGATTCTAACCAATGCTTATCAGTTGAAGATTTTTGCTTTCTGGGATGCGCTGACCAAGCAGCGGACTGACGGAGCCTTGGTGCGCCTGATAACTCCGATTGTGGCCGGGGAAACGGTAGCCGATGCCGATGCCAGGCTCCAGGGGTTTATGGGCCTGTTGCTACCGGCGCTAGATAGATACATTCCCGGGGTGATGGCTGTTGCCGCCGGAGCCCAGCGGGAATAATATTGATGGGTCCTTGATGCTTATTCTTGCAACTTTACTCCTTTCCCTTTTTATTACCCTCAGCCTCGTACCTTTGTTTCGGGGGCTGGCGGTTAAACTGCGGGCGGTTGATATCCCTGACGCGCGCAAAATGCATCAGCAGCCGATGCCGAAAACCGGCGGTCTGGCGATGGCTGCAGGATCACTGATTCCGATTATCCTCTGGGTTCCGCCAAATTTCCTGCTGCGGCCGTTGCTGCTGAGTTCAGCGGTGATCATCGCCTTTGGTTTTCTTGATGATGTTATTGACTTGGGATTCAAGGCAAAATTCGTGGCCCAGTTTTTTGCCGCCCTGATTGTGGTTCTTTATGGTGGGGTGAAGATTACGTCGCTGGGAGCCCTGCTGCCTGACGGCCTCCTGCTGCCCGGTTATATATCCGTTCCCCTAACGGTTTTTGTGATTATCGGGGTGACCAATGCCATCAATCTTGCTGACGGTCTGGATGGGCTGGCCGGAGGCATCTCTCTGCTGATTTTTTTCTGTATAGGCCTGCTGGCTTACAAATGTGGGGACCTGGTTATTGCCCTGATAGCCGCCTCCCTGGCCGGGGCAATTTTTGGCTTTCTGCGCTTCAATACTTTTCCGGCTACTGTGTTTATGGGGGATGCCGGCAGTCAGTTTCTCGGCTTTCTGGCTATTACCCTCTCGTTGTCTCTGACTCAGAAAAATATTCCCTACAGTCCTTTATTGCTGTTGCTGCTCCTGGGCTTTCCTGTGCTGGATACTTTGACCGTGATGTTGGGTCGTATCTATCACGGCAAGTCTCCTTTCAAGGCAGATACGAATCACTTTCATCATAAAATGATGCGCCTGGGATTTTACCATAGTGAAGCGGTGCTAATTATTTATATCATTCAGGCTTTACTTGTCTGCGCCGCCTATATCTTTCGTTATTATTCCGACTGGTGGTTGCTCGGCGGTTTTATCTTCTTTGCTGTTCTGGTGGTGCTGATTTTTTATCTGACCAGCCGTTACCAGTGGAAATTTCACCGCGGTGCCAGTTTCTTTGACCTGCTGGTTAAGGGAAAACTGAGACGATTAAAGGAACAGCAGGTGTTTATAAGGGTGTCGTTTATTGGCCTGCAGCTGTTTATTGCATTGGTTTTGCTGTTTTCCTGCCTGCTACCTGCTGCGGTTCCTTCGTGGTTGGGATATGCTGGCTTCAGCATGCTCATCGGGTTGCTGCTTAGCCGGTTTCTACTGAAAAAATTACTGGCAATGGTCCTGCGGCTGTCGATTTATGTTGTTACCCCGGTGCTTATTTTTCTTAGTTCCCAGCAACAGAATAATTTTTTTCCCGAAGCGGCAAAACTGTTACCAAAAATACATTTAGCCGGTTATGGGGTTATGGTGTTTTTTGTCATGATGGTGGTCCGGCTGAGCCGTCGGTCCGGCTACAAAAGTACGCCCCTTGATTTTCTTATCCTGTTTATTGCCCTGGTGGTTCCCAATATATCCACCGTAGGCATTGGTGTTCAGCATATGGGAGTGGTTGCTTCCCAGATTATTGCCCTGTTTTACAGCTTTGAAGTGTTATTGGAGGAGTTGCGGGGTGAATACAACCTGGCGGTGGTGGCTACCGGGGGGATGCTGCTTATCAGTTGCCTCAGGGCCTTTATAGGGTAAGCAGCCTTCAGCTATCAGCGATCAGCAAATATTGATGAAGTGCTTTGTAAATGTTCGAAAAAGTTGAAAAATAGCTGAAAATGCCGAATATCCATATCAGTGACTGTTAAACAATTATTTATTTACCGATAATTACAGCTATAGAGGTGGTCTGAATGAGTAAAAGATTGAAAGTGTCATGCGTATTCCTGGTGTTGTTTTCCCTGCTGCTGGTTTCCGCCTGTGGCGGCGGGCCGGAAGAGAAGAAAATGAAGTTTTACAATCGCGGAGTGTCCTTATATGATCAAGGGGACTATGTTAAAGCGATTTTGGAATTTAAAAACGCGCTCCAGGTAGACCGGAAGTTTGCCAAAGCTTACCAGAAGCTGGGGATGGCCTACCTGAAACAAAATGATTTCCCTCATGCCTATGGAACGCTGCAAAAAGCGGTTGAATTGGATGCCGGTCTCCTTGAAGCTCAGGTTGCCCTGGGGAAGCTGTTGATGCTGGGGCGGAAACCACAGGAAGCCCTGGAAAAAGCCGAACTGGTTTTGGCTAAAGAACCAAATAATCAAGAGGGGCTAGTTCTGAAAGCGGCCTGCTTGCTGGCTGGAAAACAGGTAGCTGAGGCCCGGAAAATTTTTGAATCACTGGTGCAAAAAGAAACCCGGCTGACTGATCCCTACCTGATGCTGGCAAAATTGCGACTTAATCAAAAGGATTTTATCGGGGCTAAAAAATTGCTTGAGCAGCTGCTTGCCTTTAACCCCAAATATCGACAGGCCCGCCTGCTTTTGGTTGGTATCCTGGAGCAGCAGCAGGAACTGGACGCTGCTGAGCAGGAATTGAAGACTATGGTTACCCGCGATCCTGAACCTGAGAAGGTCAGGCTGCTGTTGGCTAAATTTTATAATCAGCATGGCAGGGAAAAAGAGGCGGAAAATGTTTTGAATGGCCTGGTTGAGGTTCATCCGGACCAGAGTGAGTATCGCCTGCAGTTGGCCAAGTTTTATGCTGATAAACGACAGGAAGAGAAAATGGTGATGGTGCTAAAAAAGGCGCGTGCCGATCTGCCGATGGTTTACGGGGTCTGCGAAATGCTGGCTCGCTATTATGTGATTCACCGCCAGGTTGATCAGGCAGTGAAACTGTTGACTGAGTATATGGATACGGTGCGCACCGGCCCTGATTTTCTCAAAGCCAAACTCTTACTGGCGGCGGTTGATTTTCAGGACCAGCAGCTGGGCAATGCACTCAAGCTGGTGGAAGAAGTGTTGAGTGAGAATCCGGCCGATATCAAGGCCCATGAATTGAAGGGTGATATGCTGGCGGCAAAGAAGGATTTTACCGGCGCTACCGGTGAATATCGGGCAGTGTTGGATCAGGCTCCGGATAATTACCAGGCACGGTTAAAACTGGCACGGGTCCACTTGGCCAATAAGGAACCAAACCTGGCCAAGGATGTTTTGAAAAAAACCCTGGAACTTAATCCCCAGATCATACAGGCAGGTATGGGGTTGGCTTCAATCTACCGGCAGGAGGGGAAAAATCAGCTGGCGTTGGGGCAGCTGGAAAAGGTGTTGGAGGTTAACCCCGATGCGGTGCCGGCCATGGAACAGATTGTTGATATTATGATCCGGGAAAAAAAGACTGGTGATAAAATCCTGGCCAGGATTAAGCGGCAGGTGGCGAAACGGCCGAAAAATCCTTTGTACCAGGTGTTGCTGGGCAGATTTTTTATCGTTTCCCGCGAGCCTGATGAGGCCCGGCAGAGCTTGCAGACGGCGTTGGATCTGGACCCGGAAAATCAGCCGGCGATTTTTGCTCTGGCCCGTCTGGAACAATTGGAAGGCTCTTTGGATGTTGCCATTGCTCGTTACCAGGGCCTGCGGGAGAAAAATCCGGACCATCCCGGCCTGGCCATGATTACCGCCTCGTTGTATGAAAAGCAGGGGAAACCTGAAAAGGCCGGAGCCATTTATCGTGAAATACTGTCAAAAAATCCACAGTCGACGGTGGCGGCGAACAACCTGGCTTTTTATTACGCGGAATATGATCCCAGCCCGGAAAATCTGAAAGAGGCGCTCCGGTTGATCGCCCCACTGATTGAGCGTTTTCCGCAAGAGTCGGTGGTCGTTGATTCGGCCGCCTGGGTTTATTACCAGTTGGGCGATTATGCCCCGGCGCGTGATTTGCTGCTGGGGGTAAAAGAAAAACTCGACAAAATTCCCATTGGCCAGTATCATTTAGGTATGGCCTGTTTGAAATTGGATGATCGCCAGCAGGCTAAGGAGTGGCTAACGAAGTCGGTCAGCAGTAAAGAAGAGTTTAATGGTAGGGAAAATGCCCTGAAGTTGTTGAAAACATTGAAATAAGGTGATGGTAATGTTTGTGTGATATGCTATTGGTGCGGTTGCCGGGGCGGCAATCGGCGGGATCATCGGTTATTTTGGTAAATGTTCCGGAAGTACCTGAGGCCTGACAGCGAGCCCCTGGTCAGGGGCTATAGTTGGGGCACTCTTAGGGGTTATGTTTGCTTCTTCCACTGTTTCCAAGTAAAGGTGATTGGGGGATAAGGTTGATTCTGATTAGGGTTCCAGGGTGGGAAGGTTTGGGATTGGAGGTCAAAGAAGCAGAAAAGCGGGTTGAAAATACCAAGGCCTGATTGATGATGAAGTAGCCGAAAAAAGATGAATTTTGAGTAGCATGGAAGGGCATGAAGATGAAAATATCTTCATGCCCTTTTGCATTTAATCTAAGAGGCTGTCCGAGAATAGAAATTTTTTCTCAAATCGAGGCATGTAAAAAAAATTACCGCAGGCATATATATGATATTCTGAGGATAATTTTTTGAGCATAACGAAGAGTTGGGGAAAAAGGGCATTTTCGGACAGCCTCTTAGGCGCATTCCGAATAGCCACAGGCATGGCAGACAAAACAGCCGCCTTCATGTTCAATAACCCCACCACATTCCGGGCAGGCACCGAAAGCATTGTTGTTTTCTTTTAAAGATTTATCCTGATAGCCGTTAGTCCGTTCCAGTTGGAGACGAATAGCCTGGGCGATGGCGTCGGCGCAGGAAGTCACCTTGTTGTCACCAAAACCAAAAGGTTTGTGACAACTGATGCCAATCAATTGCTTAACTATCGGTTCGGCCGGCAGGCCACTGCGCCAGGCCAGGGAAACCAGTCGGCCAATGGCTTCATTCTGGCTGGCGGCGCAACCCCCGGCTTTGCCAATGGTATTGAATAATTCAAACGGCCTTCCCTGTTCATCAACATTGATGGTGACGTAAAGGGGGCCGCAGCCGGTGGTCATCTGGAATGTCTGGCCGGTCAGGGTGCGGGGACGATCACGCTTAATGGGGTTTTCCGTTGCCGCGGGTTGTTTGCGGTCTGTTTTGCCAATGTTCAACACCTGATCTTCACGGCAACCATCACGGTAGATGGTCACTCCCTTGCACCCTAGTTTGTATGCTTGGATAAAGGCTTCCTGCACCTCTTCAACTGTGGCATCATGGGAGAAATTTATGGTCTTACTGACAGCATTGTTGGTGTGTTTTTGAAATGAAGCCTGGATAGAGATATGATCTATGGGACTGATATCATGGGCAGTCTCAAAAATCTTCCGGTATTTAGCCGGAATTTCATCAATGCCCTGGATACTGCCGTTGTAGGCAATTTTTTTAAGAATCTCTTGCTTGTAGAAACCATTTTCTTTGGCAATCTTTTCAAAAATAGGATTTACTTCAAAAAATTCATCATCGTCCATGACCCGCCGAATAAATGCCACCGCAAACAGTGGTTCAACCCCGCTGGAACAGCTAGCGATGATACTGATGGTGCCGGTGGGAGCAATGGTGGTTCTGGTGGCATTGCGAACCGGAGCATCGGGATTTTTCTGGCCATAAATACTCTCAGGAAAGTTTGGAAAGGCACCTCGTTTTTTCCCCAGTTGGATGGATGCTTCCAAGGCTCGTTGATCAATGAACCCCATCACTTGTTCGGCAATCTCTCTAGCTTCCGTAGATGAGTAGGGGATTTTCAGCTGTAACAGCAGGTCGGCAAAACCCATGACTCCCAGGCCGATTTTTCGGTTTGCCTGGGTGTTTTTTTCGATTTCCGGCAGGGGGTAGCGATTGATATCAACCACATTGTCAAGGAAATGGACCGCTAGCTCCACCGTTTTACCCAGTTTATCATAATCAATTATTTTGCCTGCAACCATATGGGACAGGTTGATGGAACCTAAGTTGCATGATTCATAGGGTAGGAGGGGCTGCTCGCCACAGGGGTTGGTGCTTTCTATCTTGCCTACTTTCGGGGTCGGGTTGTCAGCATTCATGCGGTCAAGGAAAACAATCCCTGGTTCTCCGGAAAGCCAGGCCTGTTTGACCAGCTGTCGGAAAATCTTCAGGGCACTTTGTTTTTTGACTACTTCACCGTTGCGGGGGTTTATCAGGTCATAATCGCTATCGGTCTCCACCGCCCTCATAAATTTTTCGGTAATGCCTACCGAAAGGTTGAAATTATGCAGCAGGGAAAGGTCACCTTTGATCTTGATGAAATCCATGATGTCCGGGTGATCAACCCGAAGAATTGCCATGTTGGCTCCTCGGCGGGTCCCCCCCTGTTTGATGGTTTCCGTGGCGCTGTCAAAAACCGTCATGAACGAAATGGGCCCGCTGGAAATGCCACTGGTTGAATGAACGGTATCGTTGCGTGGCCGGATTTGGGAAAAAGAAAATCCGGTGCCGCCGCCACTTTTGTGAATGAGAGCGGTATTTTTAACCGCTTCAAAAATACTTTCCATGGAATCACCCACCGGCAGGACAAAGCAGGCGGAGAGCTGACCCAGTTCACGGCCGGCATTCATCAGGGTCGGGGAGTTGGGGAGAAAATCAAGCTGGGCCATCATTTGGTAGAAATCAAAAGCTAGTTGCTCAACATCAGCCTTTTGATCAAAGTTTAGTTCACCGGCAGCCAGAGTTTTTGCTACCCGCCAGAACATATCTTCAGGTTTTTCCAGAACTTTTCCCTGATCATCTTTTTTCAGATAACGCCTTTCAAGTACTGTTTTTGCGTTCTCGGCAAATTCTGGAATGATTGCACCGGCAGGCAGCTTTGCCTTAACCGGCAGTTTCTTTTTGGCCATCTAATCCTCCTGAGCTGTATAAATCGTTGTAATTATTGAAAGTTATGATACACTATATGTAGTGTGTGCGAGAGCATAAAGGCACAATATATTGTGTATGTCAAGAAAAAATTGAAAAAAATATGAAAGTATCAGAAGAAATGTTCTGGAGTGAATATCACGCCGGTTAAAACGGTAATAATTGCGGGTTGTTATGAAAAAAAGGTTTAGCTCCTTGGTAGGAACCAAACCTTTTCAGTAATATCATCATGGACTTTTTTTAAAAATTCTTATTTTTCAAGGTAGCCTATAGTTCGATAGCATTATCTCTGGCAACATCTTTGATGTGGTTTACATAAATAGTGGCAATAGCCGGATTTTCACCAATACCTTTGGTTACCGGAATAACCTTGATTCCCTTGTTCCAGATAACCATCTTCATTGTATTCATCGCCAAAATAAATATGGGTGGGTTGGAGAATGATAATGTTATAATCTTCATCCTGCAAGTCCGCAATAGTGACCAAGGGCCCTTTGACGTAGAGAATATCTTTGGAGATGTTTGGGTTTTCTGCCAGAAATTTCTGGTCATTCTGCCTTTTATGCCAGATTTTTCGGATAATATCGGAGGTGAAGGCTATCTTGATTTTGATTTCGGGAAATGCCTTTTGTACGGTGTTCTGGATGTTGGTGATGGCCACCAGGGCTGAGGGATAGCTGGTGCCAAAACCTGCCAGGACAATAGCTTTTTTATCTTATTTTTGACTCATGGAAAATGATGATGTAATCAGAACCAGTGATAAAATCAAGATAATAACGGAAATAGATATTATGTCCCCCTATTTAAGAGAGAAGTTGGGCCAGCAAGGTGATGGGGTGAGCGGTGGTAACATTCATTTCGGCGATCTGGATGCCTTCATTGAGTTGGATCAGGCAGCCAGGGCAGCCGCTGGCAATGATCTGGGCTTCGGAATTCCGTAGGTCAGCGATTTTTTCCCCTAAAATCTTTCGGGAAAGGGATTTATGGGTAACACCGAAGGAACCACCGGAACCACAGCAGCGTTCAGGGTGGCAGAGTTCGACAAAATTATCTCCGGCGATGAGACGCAGCAACCAACGTGGTTGCGCCGTAATCCCCTGGCCTTTGCGCAGGTGGCAGGGGTCGTGGTAGGTTATTTTTTTGCCGATATTTTTTCCCTGAAGCAGTTTGGCCAGTTTCTCCCGTTGTTCATAGAGAAATTCGCTGATATCCATGACCTTGATGCCGGCCGGCAGGGAATAGCTTTTTAAAGTGTGGCCGCAGGTGGCGCAACTGGTTACTACCAAGGTGAGATCATCATCGGCCGCGGCCATAACCTGAAGATTTTTTTCTTGTAGCTGATCAGCAGATTTTTGATCGCCGGCGGCTTCGGTGACTGCTCCGCAGCACGTCCAGGATTCTGGTACTACCGTTTCAAAACCAAGTTTTTCCAATACCATAATGGTTTGCAGGCCGATTTCGGGAATCAGGTAACGGGTGGCGCAACCGGGAAAATAGAGCAGCCGGGGTCGCTTGCCTGGTGCTGGCCGTCGTTTTCTGAGATGATCGTCAAGATTTTTTTTCGGCAGACTTGGAATAACCGTCTGATTATCAATGAGTGGCATGGGTAAGCGTCGTCGCAGTCCGCTGCCAGTCGGCAGGCGTTGCCAGGCGAGCAATTGTAACCAGGAGCCGACTTTCAGCAAGGTCTTAAGTCGACCGGTTTTGCCGGTGAGGAGGGTAAAGAGAAACTTCTTAACCGGGTGCAGGCCGGTTTCCGCAGTGATTTCCCGGCGGGCAGCCTTGATGATTTCCGTAATTTTGACATTCTTTGGGCAGTTTTCTTCACAGGAGTGACAGAGCAGGCAGTAATCAACCGCCTGGCGATAAAAGTCCGATAATCTTTCCTGGCCACCGCCGTTTTTTTGCAAGAGGTGTTCGATGAGGACCAACTTGCCCCGGGCGACCATTTCTTCGCGGCCGGTTTGCCGATAAATGGGGCACACCGACATGCAGGAACCGCACTTAACACATTTGCTTAGTTCTTGTTGTATTATAGTTGCAGTCATGAATTTATGTTTTATTTTTGAGCGAACCCTAAGCGGGGAAAATTTTCCCTGGATTAAGAATATTATTTGGATCAAAAGCCCGTTTTACCGCCTGCATGGCGGCGATAGTTGCCGGGTTCCATTCCAGAGGGAAAAATTTTGCCTTGGTATTGCCGATTCCGTGCTCACCTGAAAGAGTGCCCCCTAATTCAATCGTGGCGGCAAAAATCTCTTTCACTGCTTTTTCACCCATCCGGGCCTGCCGGTTATCACTTTTATCCAGCATGACGTTGACGTGAATATTGCCATCGCCGGCATGGCCGAAACAGACAATGGGGAGATCTGTTTTCTTGGCTATGGACTCAATCTGTTTGAGGACCTCAGGGATTGCCGTTCGGGGCACAGCTATATCCTCATTTAGTTTGTCCGGGGCAATTTTGGCGATGGCCGGTGACAAGGAGCGGCGGGCTTGCCAGAGAGTATCACGTTCTGTTTTATCGTTGGCGGTGAGAATCATCACCGTGCTGGATTCAACCAGTTTTTGAATCGCGGTAGATTCACGTTTGACGTTTTCATCATCGCCATCCACTTCTACCAGCAGTAAAGTCCGGGCTTCTTCAGGCAGGGTGAAGGGCAGGGAATCACGAATGGCGTTAATGGAGTGGTGATCAAGAAATTCGGTGGTTGAGGGAATAATATGCTGGCGGACCATATTGGTAATTGCCAGAGCGGCATTTTCCATGTCGGCGAAAGCCAGTAGCAAGGTGTGGGTGACCGCCGGTGCCGGAACCAGTCGCAGGAGGATTTTGGTGATGATCCCCAAGGTGCCCTCAGAACCCACAAAGAGATGGGTGAGATCATATCCGGATACGGATTTGATACATTTATTGCCAGTATTAATAATGGAGCCGTCAGGCAATACTACTTTGAGGCCGCTGACATAATTTCCGGTTACTCCATATTTTACCGCCCGGGGCCCGCCGGCATTTTCTGCTACATTGCCGCCGATGGTGGAAAATGCCAGACTGGCCGGATCCGGCGGATATAACAGGCCATGTTTTGATACCTCTTCCTGCAGTTCACCAGTAATAACACCAGGCTCCACGACTGCCATCAGGTTTCCAAGATCAATTTCCAGGATTTTTTTCATTCGAGTCAGGGAGATAACAATACCGTTGCTGACTGGTACCGAGCCGCCGGACATGCCGCTGCCGGCTCCCCGGGGAAAAACAGGAATCTGTAATTTTTGGGCGATGGACATCACCGCGGCCACCTGGTCGGTGGTTTCTGCTAAAACCGCCAGTTGTGGCTGGGCCATTTGCCGGGTGGCATCATAGCCATAGCAAAGCAGGGCTTCAGGGGTATCCAGCACTTGTTCCTCACTGATACCGGTTTGAAGTATTTTTTCTTTCAAGTGCATTGAAATACTTCTTTTATCTAAAAGCCCCTGTGATTGCAGGGGCTTTTGTGCTTTTCCATCACTTAAGTTAAACAATCAACTGTTAGCGATCAGCGTTTAACTTTAAAAAATAAGGAATTATATTCACTAGCAATAAAACCTAACAGGTGACAGCTTGTAATTGCAAACATCTTGTAATCATTGAGCTAATAGCTAACGGCTAAAAGCTAACTGCTCGATTCAGGTATCAATCATGTGCTTAATGACCAGACTTCACAGCTCCCTGGCTTGCAGATTTCCCAGTCTTTTGCTGTTGGTTTGACAGTCAGAACCGGGCAGGGAGCATGGCGGACAACTTTTTCAGCTACGCTGCCAAGCAATATATGAGAAATGCCACTGCGCCCGTGGGTGGATAGGACAATCAGATCAGCATTGATTTCTTTAGTGTATTTGATGATTTCCTCATAAGGCAGTCCGGTTCTGACCTCACTCTTGCACTCAATGCCGGCGGTTTCACAGTAGCCGGAACAGTTGGCTACTTCGTTTTCCAGAATGTCTTCCATTCGATCAAAAATTTCATGGCTGATTTCGGCATCAAGGTAGGAAGGGACCTTATCCATGACTGTCAGCAGGTAGAGTTCGGCGTTGAACTGGCGACATATTTCCACCGCGTAGCGCAGGGCGACCCGGCTTAATTCAGAACCATCAGTTAACGTAAGGACTTTTTTAATCAGCATAATTTTATCTCCTTCACTTCCAGATTTTACTCCCCCTCTGCTTATTATATTTGCAGTTTAACCGATTTATCTTGATTTGTAAACCTTGAGTTAGCTCAAGACAGCCTCAAGGTTGAAATACATTACCACGATTGAGAACAAAAAACCGGCTCCTGAGGGGCCGGTTTTGAGAACTCCCTTTTATTAATTTAGAACAGTCTCGGCTGTTCAGTCCTACTAGTACCCGAAACCTATATTTAGGTACCCATTGTGTATGCCGCTGGGCATTTTCGGACAGCCTCATGGGATGCCAACGGGGACATGACGGGTGATTCCCAGGTAAATATTTGGCTACGTAAAAAAACACTATCTCACAGCGGGTAATTAAGTTGGTTCGCTTCGCCCTGCTTCGCGAGGGGTCACATCTTGACAAAAGCTATTGAAAATCACCAATAAAAGAAAATATCACGATACGCCTTCGTCAAGAAATGATCCCAATCCCGGTAGTTTGAAAACAATACCGAATATTTACATTTCCAGTATTGTAACTATCTGTAATCACACATAAAAAATGCGACTTCGTGTCGCACCAACGATTAAATAATAAGCAGCTGTTGGTAGAGTTTTACTATCCCAAACGCTTGGTCTCATGCTGTCCTCGTTGCGCGCCTGGTTAAGCCTTGCGGTTATCAGAGGATATCAAACAGCGTGTACTTGGTAGACATGTACTTCTGTTTTTAGTCGAGTTTTTAGATTATCTTCTGCAACTTCTAGATCATAACGACTTTGAAGATTGAGCCAGAATTGTGCTGACATGTCAAAAAATTTCCCGAGGCGTAGAGCTGTATCAGCTGTAATTGAGTGCTTACCATGCACAATTTCATTAATGCGCCGAGCTGGCACAGTTATATCTTTGGATATGCGATATTGACTAATGCTCATTGGTTTCAAAAACTCTTCTAATAATATTTGTCCTGGGTGAATGGGGGGCATTTTCTTAGCCATAACTGTTTCTCCTAATGGTAATCTGCAATTTCAACATTAAATGCATTACCGCTTTTCCATATGAAACAAATTCTCCATTGGTCATTAATTCGAATACTATGTTGGCCTATTCTATCATCTTTTAATTCTTCCAGACGATTTCCTGGGGGAATTTTCAAGTCAATTACTTCTGTCGCAGCATCAATCAGAACAAGTTTTTGTCTTGCTTTAAGTTGAATATTCTGTGGCAATTTTTTTGAAAATGACCTGTTAAATTTTTTGCGTCTCTTTGCATTTGAATGATTTTATCATAATTAATATAACGGCGTATGTCGTTATTAATGTAAAGCGTTACTAGTGAAGGAAATTTCATGGGCAGGTACATTACTTCCACCCGGGTATCATTTTTCCCGCGTGAATTGATGGCTGCCAGCCTGGCTGCGGCTGGGAGCTGAATTTTGTATTTGATGAAAGACTTGGAATCCGGGAAAGCGTCCTGGTCATGGGTTGGCCGAGCCAGGTTCATGCTGATCTTCGCTTGGCATCAAAAAAAATAACGCAGCCGTAATTCCAGCTTGTTGCGGATAAGTTTCTCGCCGTACTCGGTAAAAGAAGATCCTTCCAGGAATGTACAACGCAGGCGCATTTCCCAGTTGGTAAAACCTGTATAGACAATTTCCGGGCTTATTGAAAAGCTGTGATCATCAAGGTTGTAAATGGTTATCAGCCCCGGCGTGAAGTAGAGGATGTCAAACGGTTCCTTCTGGGTGAACCGGCCATAGAGGTAATTGCGCCCCGGTTGCGGTTTGCCATACCCTTTTTTGCTCATCTCGTGGGCTTTATGTAGAAGCAGATCAGTTCCTGAAGAAAAAAATTGTTTTTCCCCCTTGACAACGAGCTGATAAAAACGATCTATCTCCCCGGTGCTGTATCCGGCATCATTGTGATAATATTCAATGACGCTGGTAATGTCGTTTTCAGAAAGATAACGCAGGCCTAGAAGCCCGGAGAGTACTGATTTTTCCCGGAGCAGCGCTGACCCATCTTCCTGCAGAACGGTGGTCTTCTGGTTGGGAATATAGGACAGTTCCCCATGGATCTCAAAATTGGTTGCCAGATTTTTGGCAAAATCAAGACCATAGCGGTTTGAACGGCTGTTGCCGGTGTAGCAGATTAGGTCGATATCGGTATCTTTGTAAAGCAGATAGAGTTTAACCGCCAGGTTGATATTGTTGATCTCGCCAAAGTCTTCATTGATCTCATCCCAGACCGGTAGGATCACCGTGGTCAGTGCCAACGTCTGCAACTCTCCGGCAAAGCTTTTTACCAGATCAAGATCAACGGTAATGTAGCCTTCCAGCGCCTCTTCCGGGTCGTTGAGATCTTTGGGGCGGTTGAGAAAACCAACCGGGTTCCAAGCATAGCCCTTGCCCCATTTATATGATTTTTTGCCTAGGGAGACGGTAAACTGAGGGGTTGGTTTCAGACTGGCATAGGCTTCAAAAATATCCGCCTGGTCATACCAGTCAAGGTCATCCTGCTGTCCGCTGGCTTGCATGGTCCAGTTCAGACTGGTGATACCGTTAATATAACTGCCATCAATCTGCAGGGTACCGCTGAGGCGATCCAGGGTTGATCTGGACTTCCCGGCGAGGTTCAGCATCTCAAAAGCAGCGTCCTGGTTGAGATTCATATGTTCCCATTTGAGTTCGGCATAGCCGCCCCACTCAAAGCTCTTTTTTTCAAACTCCTCAACATTAAAACTGAACTTTTCACCGGCTTGAACCGGAGAGGGAAAAACAAACAGCAGCCCGGCGGCAACCCAGGCAAGGTAAAAAAAAGCCAGCGTTTGTCCTTTAGCGCAGTTCATGAACCTTGGGCAGATAATTGAGGGTAAAAACCTCATCTGCCAGTTCCTTTTTCTGGACTTTGGCAAAAATCATCACCGACCGATAGCCTTTATTGAGGGGACTGTCGGTTTCCAGTACCGAGGGTCTGATGAGGCCATCGCCAAAATCCTTTGTTTTTGCATAATGCAGGGTTTTGATCAGCATGCCGCTGATGGCGTAGCATTCAATGGTGGTCGGTAGCAGGGTCTTTTTATCGACCTGCATTTCGAGCCGGTCATAGGCTACGGCGGCGGATTTGGCCTTCAGTTTTAAAAGGTACTTTTCTCCCTCGTCAATGATCTTTTCGGCGTCATACTCCACATGATAGTCAAGACGGAGAATATCAGAGTTGTTAAATATACCGCCCACCACGGACTGCAGGCTGGTAATCCGCAAAGGTTTGCCCACATTGGGAATATAGAGCCACATATTGTCCCCCAGACGCAAGGTGGCCCGGCCTTTTTCGCTGGCCGGGGAAAGAAACAGGGCGACCATTTTGTCCTGCCCTTTCTTGACAGTGTAGAGGACAAACTCCTTTTTCTTGCCGTCAGGTTCAATGTTGATCAGCTTGCGATACATCTCGTAGGACTCCGGCTGCATATTGCGATCAACCTGGCGCAGGATCTCATTGCCGTCCAGGGCCAGGGCGGCGCTGCCGAAGAAACAAGAGAAAATAACTGCCAAAAGGATGGTTCTGTTAACGGTCTTGGATAATTGTCTGTACAACATGGTCAACAACTCCTGTTTTTTTAACATAGTGGATATGATGTTCTTCCAAAGCTTGTTTCATCTTTTTGCCGAATTCTCCGGCGATAACCAGCGTCACTCCCTGGTCGGCAAGAAATAAGGCGGCGCTTGGTCCTGCCCGACGGGACTGCCCCCGGGCAGGATTTTCTATGCTCTCGAGAAGAGTACCCCGGTCATCAAAAAGCAGAAAAAAGGGGGCTTTTCCAGCCTGCCGGCTGATGGCCGCACCCTTTGTCTGACCTGATGAGGCCACGGCAATCTTCATGGTTTCAGCCTCTGTTTTTGGGGCAAAAACAGAAAACAGAACAAAGATGAAACCGATCATAAAAATGTGTGCGCTTCTGATGTTCATGGGTTCCTCCATAAGAGTTAAACGTGACGTAATGCGGTAATGGGATCCATCCTGGCCGCTTTCCAGGCCGGCTGCAGGCTGGCCAGCACCGCGATGGCAATAACAATGGCGGCAACGGTGAGTACATCACTTGCGGCAATGGTCGGGGCCAGCAGCAACCCTTTCTGGCGGCCGAAATCAAAACTGATCCGGGCCGCGTTCATCCCGGCAATGGTCGCCAGGCTGATGACTACGCCGATGAAGGTGCCTAATACCCCCAGCAGGAAACCCTCAATTACAAAAAGGGAGAGGATCTTGCCGGGCACGGTGCCAATGGCGGCAATGGTGCCGATTTCATTGATACGTTCATAGACCGCCATGATCATAACGTTCATGATGCTCACCAGGACGATGGCCACCAGCATGATTCTGATAAACAAGGTCATCAGGTCAATCATGCGGGCGATATTAAAAAAAGGTGACAGCTTTTCCCAGGTGTGTACTTCGAATACCGGTTTATCCGCTTTGTTTTTAATGGATCCAAGTTGTTTCTGTAAGCTGGCAAATACCGGGGCCATGAAGTCCATATTCTGCAGGCGGATGGCGATCTCACTGATCTCATTATCTTCAATACGCAAGAGCGTTCTCGCATCGCCCAAATGAATTACCCCGTCCCGGCCGCCGGGGCCGGAAATTCCTTCCAGGATGCCGCGGACCACAAAGGGCTGGCCGTTCACTGAGCCATCCTTGTTGGTGGCCACCAGGACAATGGTGTCGCCGACGCTGACCTTCATGCCCCTGGCAATGAGCTCGGGAACGAGAATTTCCCCTTTCTCCAGGAGGCCCTCCTTTTTACCTCTAATGATGCGCTCAGCAAGCATGGGCACGGTCGCCATCTCCTGTTCCGGATTGACGGCGTTTAAGCGGATATTGGTTGTTTCAGTAAAATTGCTGAACATGGCGCCGAGCCTGATCCGCGGGGAATAAGCCGCCACTGCCTCATTGCCATCCAGAATCTCCTTTACCTTGGTAACTTGCTTGCCCTGCAGGTTAAGATCCAGGGGCAGACTGTCAACGGAGGCCAGGTAGCCTTTACGGTGTACCTGGAGATGGCCGAGCATGGAATCGGTTATCTGGCCGATCATCATTGCCTTAAATGATCCGGATACGGAGATGAAAAGCAGAACGGCAACCACCCCCAGGGTGATAAGCGCGGAGGTCAGCAGGGTGCGCCGTTTATAGCGCTGCAGGTTGCGGATGGCCAGCTTAATGACATTACCCATGATTTCCCTCCTTCAGCAATTTGCCGTCTTCGAGGGCGAAAATGGTCTCCACATTTTTCACCACCTTGGGGTCGTGGGTGGAAAAGATGAAGGTGGTGCCAAACTCGGCCCGCATTTTCTGCATCAGCTCAATAATCCGGTTGGCGGTTTCCCGATCCAGGTTGGCGGTGGGTTCATCGGCCAGCACCAGTTTGGCATTGGTTACCAGGGCCCGGGCTACCGCTACCCGCTGCTTCTGCCCGCCGGAGATCTGACCTGGATATTTATTGGTCTGGTCGCCCATCCCCACGGCCTGCAAAAGTGCCAGTACTTGCTCCCGTCGTTGCTGCTTCGGCCAGTTCTGGACCATGACCAGGGGATACTCCACGTTTTCAAAGACCGTGAGAACCGGAATCAGGTTGAAATCCTGAAAAACAAAACCGATATGCTCGCCCCGGAAACGGGCCGCTTCCCGACGGCTCAAACTGGCAATATCCTTGCCGACTACCGTAAGAGTGCCGCCGGTGGGCGGGTCAAGGCAGCCAATCATATTAAGCAGAGTGGACTTGCCGCTTCCTGAGGGGCCGATGAATGAGACAAAGGATGCCGGTTCAATGGTGAAGTCAACACCCCGGATGGCCTTGACCGCAATATCTCCTGCCTGATAGGTTTTTTCAAGCCCTCGGGCTTCAACCATTGCCATAATCTTCCTCCTTGATCCTTTTTCCTACTGCCAGCCGTTCGGTAAAAAGACCGCTCAGCAATGAAAATATAAGCATGTAAAAGGATAATAACACAGTATAGGCCGTGCCAAAATAAAAAACCATCAGCGGCAGCAAGGGCAGCTTGATGCTCCGACTGTAGAGAAAAATAGCAATGAGCGCCGGGCGCATGCCGTTCTTTTTAAAGTCACTGAGCATGCTGTACCAGACATAGATTGGCCCCATAGAGATAATGCCGCCAATCATGGCCATCAGCATACCCTTGAATCCGGATTTCTGCCCCAGGTGATTTTGTATCCACCGTGGTTTAACATAGAGAGTGCTGAGAAACATCAGCAGGAAAACGAGCAGCAGAACAGGGGATAGTTTGACGAGTATTTTCAAACCAAAGTCAAGGGCGGCCAAGGTTTTTTCCGGTGCCAGTTGAAAAGCCACCCCATACAGACAGGCAACGATCAGCAGAAAAAGAAAGGTTGAAAACACAGGTAAATTTTTCATCAGCCAACCCCCAGGTATTGCATTGTGATAATGGTGAGAAAGGCGATGACCAGAGCAAAGAGGAAAGAAAGACCATTACGGATCAGGGCAAAGCGGGGCCCCAATGCCTGGATTTCGGCCGGCAGCTGCAGGATGCCTACTGTTACCCAGCTGACCAGCAGTGCGGTGACTGTAACCAGGCTCAAACCTTGGTCCAGTAATTCCCCGCCCAGGGCATAGCTGATCAAGGGGTTGCCGATGGACACGGAGCCGATGGTTGCACCTAGCAGTCCATCGGTCAGCAGGTTGCCTCCCAATAAATTCGCCAGCCGTTCAATCGATACAAACTCAATGAAAAGGCCGGAAAGAAAAATAACAGCCAGGATATTGGGCAGGGTGCGGGCAAACATCCAGCCTGTTTTTTTGGCACTGGCCACCACTTGGTTTTCATTACTCTTTTTTGTTTCTTGCTTCACTTAAAAAACTTTGTCTTGCAGGAGCCGCTGATCATGAGTGTTTATCTCCAGAGATGTAGGTGCCATCTGTTTCCTGACGAAGACCGTTTTTCTGCAGCGGCTTTCGTGAAAACTGCGGATCATCATCCCATGTGTTCCAATTCCATCTGGAAGGATGGTTACTTGCCACCAACTCTATAGTTCATCATTCAATACCTTTGTAAAATCAAACTTAAATTGGTTGTTCATCAACTCGTATGAGATTGCCATTGGATGGTTTATAACGTAAAATTTAACTTAGAGCGTTTTATCATTCGCCCCGCCCGCAACGGTGCCAGGGTAATATTTTTCTTCCAATAAATACCAGTATCACAGTTATTATTTTTTACAAAGCAGGATGATTGATAAAATGTTGTTGAACTTAGGGTTCCTGGAAAGGATTTACTTCCTCTGGGGTTTGTAAATATTCGGCTACGTAAAAAAATACTATCTCACAGCGGGTAATTAAGTTGGTTCGCTTCGCCCTGCTTCGCGAGGGGTCACATCTTGACAAAGGCTATTAAAAATCACCAATAAAAGAAAATATCACGATATGCCTTCGTCAAGAAATGACCCCAATCCCGGTAGTTTGAAAACAATACCGAACATTTACCAAAATCCTTTGCAGAATGCCACGGGGGAGTTTTACTACCTTGTCAAACCCGTGCAAGAAAAGGGTGATGAACGTCAGAGAAAAGCTATTGGTTTATGCCGTCAATTTGATGGTAATCGTTTGCTGCGGTCCTTTGATCAGTACCTGGCCCGGTCTTCCTCCTTTTGGTTTTTTTACATACTTCCTGGGCAGGGATATCACCTCTACCCGGGTATCATTTTTTCCGCGTGAATTGATGGCTGCCAGCCTGGCCGCGGCTTCAATTTCAGTATCTGATGCCGGACGATTACCGGGGGTTTTCAGCAACACATGGGCTCCGGGGATATCCTTGGCATGGAACCAGAGGTCGTTGGCGCTGCAGAGGCGGCGGTAGATTTCCTCGTTGCCAACAGCGCTTTTGCCAATATAGATGGTTGCCCCACTGGCCAGTTGTTCGGTGTTCACTCCTTTAAGCTGACGGCCGGTGTGGCTTTTTTTCTTCCCCCCCTCTTGTTCATGAGGTTGCCGGCCATGCTCCCGGGCGCTGATACCCAGGATGGCGGCATATTCGTTGATTTCTTCCTGATCCCGGCATTCTTCCACCTGGTAGGTCAGGTCCTCAAGGTAGACAAGCTCATTCCGGTATGCGGCCAGGCGGGTTTGAATCATGGCCAAGCCCCGCTTGGCCTTTTTTACCCGTTTATAGAGCTTTTCCAGGTTCTGGATGGGGCTGAGAGCGGGATCAAGGGGGATACTGATTTTTTCCAGGTCAGGTGACCAATAATTGACCACGGTTACCTCCCGATCGCCACGCTTGATCTGGTGCAGGGTGCTTTTTAAGAGTTCCCCATAGGGTTCCAGCTCCAGGTGTTCCTGCTTCTCCGCTGCTTCCCGCTCAATTTTGACAATTTTTCGTTTCAGGCGTTTCCGGTTTTTGTTAAGGGAGCTGGCAATCTGCTGCCGGGTGATAATGCTGTATTTTTCCTGGTAGCGGGGCAGGAACCAGCGGTCGTAAAGCTGATGGTAAAAGAGTGGATCAGTATTGTCAGGTTCGCCGACGATATCTTTCAGAAAAGATTCTTTAGGGGAACTGGTAGCTTTGTTTACGATAGGTGGTAGTAGTGGGGGAGTATAATTCTCTCCCTGGTGCAGGCGGCCAGTTGCTGCCGGATGGTGGGGCAGAAGCAGTTCTTCAATGGTCAGTGATTCCCCCCGGGTGAAGATCAGGTTGCCGTGTTTACCGGTCAATTCAATAACCAGGGCCAGCAGCGGTTCCTGGGATCGGGAGGCCCGGATGATGATAATCCGATCACCGGATATTTTGTCCACTGACTGAATCATGGCCCCCTGGAGGTGGTGGCGGAGAAAGGCGCAGAAACGCAGGGGCCGGGGTGGATTGAAAAAGCGCCCTTTGCTGATATGGATGCCGGGATCTATGGGGGCCAGGGAGCAGAGCAGATTGTGGGAGCCATGGCGACCGCCAAGCTTAAACAGCAGGTGCCAGCCGGTCATCTGGTGAACCTTGCGAATAAATGATCCCGGCAGTACTTCCTGCAGGCTTGGCAGCAACAGGTCAATGATAGTCATATCCATGAAACAGTAGTAGGATAAAAAGTTCCGGATGTCAAAGCAATGTTAGCCTTTCAGGGAGAAAAAGCTTTGTAAAATATACCAAAATGATATAAATTACCGGAAACTGATTGTAAGAGAGAATCAGGAGGGAATGATGAAAAAAAGCTATAATGCCGGGGAAAAACCTGGTCGGGATTTGTTACACCGACCCGTGCAATGGCTATTTGGCCTTGATGAGCTTGTTCATATGCTGGTGGCCCTGATGCTGGTGGCCATCGCTTTGTCTATCCTGGTTTATACCGTCATGAGCTTCAAAACTTTTGATATCCACTCCCTGTTGAAAACAGTGAATATGGTTCTGCTGGTTCTGATTGTCATGGAAATCCTCTGGCCGGTGTTAGCGGTACTGAAAAAAGAGCCTTTTACCCTGAATCCTTTTATTTATGTGTGTATTATTTCCAGTATCCGGCGGATTTTGATTGTCGAAGCCGAGATGTCTATCGGCAGCTACGATCATCAAGCCTACGCCATGGAAATGGGAATCAGTGTGGGAACTATCCTGGTCATGATCATTGTTCATTACATTTATAATCGGGGATATGTTTTGGAAAAACGCTGCGGCCTGCCGCCTGATGATGAAAAACAGGAGTAGAAATTTATGTCTGTTCTGGTAATGGTTCGTCATGGCCAGTCATTGTGGAATCTGGAGAATCGTTTTACCGGTTCCGTCGATGTGCCATTGACTGAAAAAGGGGTTTTGGAAGCTAAACAGGCAGGTGGTCTGCTGGATAATTATACCTTTGATGTGGCCTATTGCTCTTTCCTGACCCGGGCGGTTGTTACCCTGGAAACTATGGTGAAAACCATGGGCACACCGGTACCAATTATCCACCTGAAAGATTTTAATGAAAGAAGCTATGGTGAACTGGAAGGGCTGAAAAAGGATACGGTCAAGGAAAAATACGGCCCTGAGGTTTACCAGTTATGGCATCGTGGCTATGAGGTTGGGCCACCGGGAGGCGAGAGCCTTAAAAACGCTGCGGCTCGGGTCTGGAGTGCTTATCGCCGGACCGTTGGGGAAGACCTGGCAGCCGGAAAAGATGTACTGCTGGTGGCCCATGGCAATGTGCTGCGGGTTTTAATGATGCACCTGGACGAGATCGATACCGCTGCTATTGGAATGCTGGAAATCCCCACGGCGGAACCCATTGTTTACCATTTTGACGCCTGGCAGCAAGTGACGGACAAAAAAGTTCTCAGCCGGGTTAACGATCCCGCTGTGGCTACAGCAGTGACCTGATTTTTGTATTTCATGATGCAAAAACGATTGACAATCAGAGTATCGGGTAAGGTTCAGGGCGTCTGGTTCCGGGCTCGGACCCGGGAAGAAGCTGAAAAACTGGAGCTATCCGGTTCCGTCTGGAACAATCCTGACGGCAGCGTCGGGATTGTTGCCGAAGGTGAAGAAGAGCAGCTGCAAAAACTGCTTTCCTGGTGTCGCCGGGGACCGTCCATGGCCCGGGTGACTGATCTGAGCTTCGATTTGCAGGAATATCGGGGCGAGTTTGACGGTTTCACTATTGCCTATGCCTGAAATTAAAACAAGCCTACCGCCATCCCATCCCCAACAGTATTTTTCTCTTCCGGTGATAGAATTTATTCGCCGGCAAATCAGTTCCGGCAACGGCAACGAAGTGCTTTTTCATGGCCATTGGGAAGAGCGGCAGCGGCTGGTGGTCAAAGCATCGGTCTTAAGCCGTGGCAACCGGCAGATGACCGCGGCGTTGATGAACGTGGTCAAGGCCGGTGACCTGGTGATTCATAATCATCCATCCGGGAAGTTGACTCCATCCGCAGCGGATATTATGGTGGCTTCTGAACTGGGTTCCCAGGGGGTCGGCAGTCTGATTATCAACAACCAGGTTACTGAAGTCTACGCGGTGGTTGAACCTCTGGGAACCGCAAAGCCGGAATTGGTCGATCCTGATCAGGTGCGGAATTTTTTTCTGCCCGGTGGCCGGCTGGCGGAACGGATGCCGTCTTACGAATATCGCCTGGTCCAGGAAAAGATGGCTATGGCGGTGAACGGGGCTTTCAACCAGGGCGGGATAGTGGTGATCGAAGCCGGAACCGGGGTGGGCAAAAGCCTTGGCTACTTGATTCCTGCTGCTCTCTGGAGCCTGGCAAATGAAAAACGGGTGGTGATTTCCACCAATACCATCAACCTCCAGGAACAACTATTGCGGAAAGATCTGCCCCTGCTTACCGACCATCTGGATATTCCAGTAAAGGCGGCTCTGGTCAAGGGGCGGGGAAATTATCTCTGCCGGCGTAAAATTGACGAGCTGGGAGTTGATTCAGCTTTGCTGCCGGGCCTGGAAAAGCAGGAACGTGATTTTTTGGGGGAAATTGTTTCCTGGTCCGCAACCACCAGTGACGGCAGTCTGGCTGACTTGCCGATTATGCCGCCCCATGATGTGTGGGAATTGTGCAACAGCGAGGCGGATATCTGCCTGGGGGCCAAATGCTCCCATTATGAAAGTTGTTTTTTTTATCAGGCCCGCCGCCGGGCGGCTACCGCTCAATTGCTGATTGTCAATCATCATCTTCTGTTTGCCGACCTGGGTCTGCCGGTGGGTTTTGGCCTGCTGCCCAAGTATGAGGCGGTGGTCCTTGATGAAGCCCATCACCTGGAAGATGTAGCCACCGGTTATCTGGGTGAAAATGCTTCCCGCTTTGGCCTGACCCGGGTGCTGGGACGCCTGGCGCATCGCAAACGGACCAATTCCGGTGTTCTGGCCCGTATCTATCAACGACTGCAGAAAACCCTTCATAAACATCAGCATGAATTTTTGGAAAATCTGCTGGTCAGTCTGGACGCGGATATCCTGCCGGCGGTGGGTTTTATTGCCGGGGAAATGGGAGATTTTTTCAGCCGCTGGCAGGCCGCCTTTCTCCAGCTTGAGGCGGAAAAAAAACGGAATAATCCCGGAACCTACAAAAGGAGGATAACGGAAAGCGACCGTGGCACGGAATATTGGCAAAGTGAGGTTATGCCGCTGGCCCGGGAGCTGAGAGAATTGTTCGTGCCCTTGTTCAGCGCTTTGTCAAGCCTGGACAAAGGAATAGAGGAGGGCATTCGGGACGGCATCCTGCCGGTGGAAATCTTTGATTTTCTGTTGGCGGAACTACGGGGGGTCAGCAATCGACTGCGGCAGTATGTGGGAGTGTTCAGCCGATTTTTCCTGGCGGATGAAAGGGATCCCGGCCTCATATATTGGGTTGAAATCAGTCGTGGACGACGGTTGAACCTCAAGGTGATTATGGCGCCTCTGGATGTGGGGATGGTGCTGGTTGAAAAGTTTTATACCCGCCTGGAAACGGTGATCCTGACCTCGGCCACCCTGGCGGTGGGCCGCGATTTTGCTTACTTTCTGGAAAGGTCCGGCCTTTCGAGATTGCCGGCGGCTAACCAGGTTGCAACCATGCTGCTTGACAGCCCCTTTGACTACCGGAAAAACTGCCGGCTGTTTATTCCCCGGGATTTGCCAACGCCCGACCAGAAAGATTATCGGGATCAGCTGAGCATCTTTCTGGCTGAACTGATTACAACGGTGGGCGGTCGGACCATGGTTCTTTTTACTTCCTATGCGATGATGAACCAGGTGACCAGGCGCTGCCGGGAGCTGCTGGCCGGTCAGGGATTTTTGCTTTTTCAGCAGGGTGAAGGCCAGCGCCATAAATTGCTTCATGATTTTAAAAATAATCCGGCGGCGGTGCTGTTGGCCACCGCCAGTTTTTGGGAGGGGGTGGACGTCAAGGGTCGGGCACTGGAAACTCTGGTTATTGTCCGCCTGCCGTTCAAAGTGCCCACCGAGCCGGTGGTTCAGGCCCGCTCTGAATTCATTTCAGCCCAGGGTGGTGATCCTTTCCGGGATTATGCCCTGCCCCAGGCGGCTATTCGCTTAAAACAGGGAGTTGGTCGCTTGATCCGCAGCCAGGAGGACCGGGGGCTGGTGGTGATTACCGATGACCGGATTGTTACTAAAAATTATGGTGTTAAATTGAGAGAATCGCTTCCCATGCAGGCCTTGGAATACCAGCCAAGAGAGAAAATTGTCGAGCTGGCCCGGGAGTTTTTTCAGCGTGGTTGATAAACCGAACATGATAACAGCGAAAAAGCAGAAATACCCCTGTGCTGACTGCCGTTTCTGCCAGTGGTGCAGTGATGACCGCTGCCGCATATGCCGGGGAGAGTGTGCTGACGGCCGCGGCTGCCGCACCAGAAAACTGAGTTTTGCGGAGCAGATCGAGGCCTACGAAAAACTGAATCGACAAAAAAGGCAATGATAGAATGATACATGCTTGGCATTTACCTCTTTGGCAGGGAATTTTCCTGGTGGCCCTGGTGGCTTTTGGCGCTAATATTCCTTTGGGATATCTGCGGGCCGGAGTCCGAAAGTTTTCGCCTGCCTGGTTTTTGTATGTCCACCTGTCCATACCCCTGATCATCCTCCTGCGCCTGAGCTTAGGCTTGGGCTACGCTTTTATTCCGATTTTCATCGCCATGGCCGTAGGCGGCCAAGTGGCCGGTGGTCAGATGAGAAGTTCTTGTCCCGGAGTGAAAAATGATGGTTAAAGCTGCGCCCCGGGTGATTATTTTTGATTGTGACGGAGTATTGTTTGCCAGCGAGGCTGCCAATCTGGCTTTTTATAACCACATCTTCGAGTTTTTCAGCCTGCCGGTGGTTGCCGTCGATGATTCAGAACGATTGAAGATTCTCCATACCTATTCCAGCCACCAGGTATTTGAATATTTCTTTGGCCGGGGACAGCCTTATGAGGAGGTTCTGGCTTATGCCAGGACCGTCGATTACCGGCAATTCATTCCTCTGATGGAACCTCAGCCGGGGCTTCATGAAGTATTGGACCGTCTAACTGGGTGCTATCACCTGGGAATTGCCACCAACCGTACTGGTACCATGGCTTTGGTCAGCCGCCATTTTCAGCTTCAACCATACTTTCAGCATACAGTGACTGCCGGTGATGTGCCACGTCCCAAACCTCATCCTGATATGCTGCACCGGGCTTTGGAGTTGTTTCAGATTAAGCCGCAAGCCGCGTTATATATTGGTGATTCTGATCTGGATTATAGGGCCAGCCGGGCTGCCGGGATTCCCTTTATCGGTTTTGGTTACCAGCCGGCTGATGCGCCGGCGGTTGAGACGTTGGAGGAACTTGAAGAGATGATGTTGGGAATAGTGTAGATGGATGTGGGTCTATTGCTGCTCAATCAGTTGCCTGAAAACATCCGGCATCCTGGCCACTTTCCTTTTCTGATAATTAAAAAAGGCGATACCGGTTTTTACCCTGGCAGCTTCCTGCCCGTTTTCTTTGTCGGATAAACGAAAAACAAAATCACAGCCAATGCGGCTGAGATTGGTGACCGCTATTTCAAGGTGCAGCGTTGTACCATAGAAAATTTCGGTCAGGTATATGATGGCGGCATCGACCATGATCAGGCTGCGGCCATCGATGTCCATTTCACTCCATTGGTGGGCAGCCAGAAAACGAGCCCTGGCTTCGTGAACAATGGCCAGTAAGGCATCATTTCCCAAGTGGCCGCCATAATTGATGTCCGTAATCCGTGGTTTTATTTCGGTGGAAAAAATAAACCTTTCCGGCAGGTTGATTTTGATTCGTGCCATGATAACCTCATAATGGCAGTTGATGATTTTTGCAAGGGCTAAATTGGTTGATTTGAAAACTTGCCCGCCTTGGTCTCAGCCAAGATGCCCTGGAAAACATCTTTTACCGGAACGCCCGTCGGTTGTTGGGATTTTGAAAAGCAGCTAACTTTCACTGCTTTCATCAAAAGAATAATGCAGCATAATGGTAATGGCAAACAAAAGCAGGGGAAATTTTCAAAATGAAAATCCATAAAGAGATTCTGGTTCCGCAATCGAAAGATCAGCAGTCAGTCACTTCACAGCCTTTGCAAAGGGATTTTGCTGCTGTTATTGCCGTCGAGCTGCAGCTGAAACGCAGCCAGGTAGAAGCGGTCGAAAAACTGTTGAGCGACGGTGGTACCATCCCGTTTATCGCCCGTTACCGTAAAGAGGCCACCGGCTTCCTCGATGAAGTAGTGCTTACCAATGTCAGGGATCGACTGGAACAACTCGCGGGTTTGGAAAAACGGCGCCAGGCGATGCTGGCATCGCTTATTGAGCGTGAATTGCTGACCGAGGAGATTGAACAAAATCTGCTGGCGGCGAAAACCCTGGTTGAACTTGAAGACGTTTACTTGCCCTATCGGCAGAAGAGGCGGACCCGGGCCCTGATGGCCCGGGAAAAGGGCCTTGAGCCCCTGGCAAAGCTGCTGTTGGAACAAAAAATAGCGGATACTCATGCAGCTGCAGCCCCTTTTGTCAAACCGGACAAAGGGGTTAATTTAGTCGAAGAAGCCCTGGCCGGTGCCCGGGATATCATGGCGGAGTGGGTGAGTGAGGATGCCGCTAGCCGCGCGGCTTTGCGGAAGCTCTTTGCCCGCCAGGGTGAGATCGTTGCCAAAGTCGTGAAAGGAAAAGAAGGTGAGGGGGCGAAATTCCGGGATTATTTTGACTGGCGGGAGAAAGTTCATAAGATTGCCGGTCATCGGTTGCTGGCCATCCTCCGGGGCGAAAAGGAAAAGTTTCTGCGGGTTGCCGTTCAGCCGCCGGCCGAGGTGGCCCTTTCCCGGTTGCGGCAGCGTTTTGTTCGGGGTGACAACCAGAGCAGCGGCCAGGTTGCTGAGGCGGTAGCTGACAGCTACAAGAGATTACTGGTCCCGGCCCTTGAAAATGAAATCCGCCAGGCGCTTAGGGAGGCAGCCGAGCGTGAAGCCATCACTGTTTTTGCCGATAATCTGCGGCAATTGCTACTGGCCCCGCCCCTGGGGCAGAAGCGGTTCCTGGCTCTGGACCCGGGGTTTCGCACCGGTGCCAAGCTGGTCTGCCTCGATGCCCAGGGGAAATTATTACATCACGAGGTTATTTATCCTACTCATTCAGCAAAAAAAATTGTTGAGGCCGCAGCCACGGTGAAGGAATTGTGCCAGCGCTATGCTATTGAAGCCATTGCCATCGGCAATGGCACCGCTGGTCGGGAAACCGAGGCTTTTGTCAGGTCACTTGGCCTGCCGGAAACCATCATTATTGCGATGGTCAATGAATCGGGAGCATCGATTTATTCGGCTTCATCGGTGGCCAGGGAGGAGTTTCCAGATCATGATCTTACCGTCCGCGGTGCGGTTTCCATCGGCCGGAGGTTGCAGGACCCCCTGGCGGAACTGGTGAAAATTGATCCCAAAGCCATTGGTGTCGGCCAGTATCAGCATGATGTCGACCAGGGGGAGCTGAAACGACGGCTGGATGAGGTGGTGGAAAGCTGTGTCAACCGTGTCGGGGTGGAAATCAATACTGCCAGCCGTGAACTGCTGGCCTATGTCTCCGGGCTGGGGTCGACCCTGGCCCGGAACATTATTCACTTCCGCGATGAAAACGGCCCGTTTCGTTCCCGACGGCAGCTGCTCAAAGTATCCCGCCTGGGTCCCAAAGCATTTGAGCAGGCGGCCGGTTTTATCCGCATCCGGGACGGTGAAAACTCTCTTGACTCCACCGCAGTCCATCCGGAACGTTATGCCCTGGTAAATCGTATGGCCAAAGACAGTGGCTGTTCGCTGGGAGAATTGATGCTGATGGACGATGAAAGGCGGCGCCAAAAGATTGATCTCAAGCGCTATGCCTCGGCTGCGGTTGGTCTGCCGACCCTTGATGATATCATGGCGGAACTGGCCCGTCCCGGCCGCGACCCCCGGCAGCGCTATGAGCCGTTTTCCTTTGCTGCGGGAATTGAACGCCTCGAAGATCTGGAAAAGGGGATGCGGCTTCCCGGTCTGGTCACCAATGTCACCAAATTCGGCGCCTTTGTGGATATCGGCGTCCATCAGGATGGTCTGGTGCATATCAGTCAGCTGGCTGATGGTTTTGTGAAAGATCCAGCCGCGATTGTCAAAGTCCAGCAGCGGGTGGTGGTGACGGTACTGGATGTCGATCATGAACGTCGCCGGATATCACTTTCCCTGCGGGGAAATGTTTGACCACGATGCTTATTTTCCTGAAGGATGAAAAATGTCGAGGGGAGATTTTTTGGCAATCAGGTCAAAATGGTGGTCACAATGGACAATCTTTGCTTTGTTTTCCATGGTCAGCAGGGCAATGTAGGTATCCGTCAAGGGGACAGTAACCCCCGCCCGGAATAAATCAAATGAAAACTGTGCCACCTTTTCCCAGAATAAATCATCTGCCGGCAGATATTCCAGTCCACTTAAAAGGTTGGACAGTTGTTTGAACTCTTTTTTGTTTTTGGTTCCTCGCAAAAGCTCAGTCCTGATAATGCCGGGCATGAGTATGACCGCATCTTTCAGCAGTTTTTTCACCAGCTCCCGAACGGTTTTATTTCCCCGGGGACGGAAGGATTCAATCCAGGCGGATGTATCAATAATGATTCTATCCATCGCGGCGCATCTCTTCCAACTCTTTTTGACCATAGCCGAATTCATAGTGGCCTAAAAGTTCCGCAAGACGTTCTTTTTTTTTCCGCTTCAAAAAATCTTTTATTGCCATGGTTACCGCTTCTTTCTTGGTTTTGACCTTGGCCGTGAGCAGGAGCTCTTCCATGAGCTCATCTTGTATATCAATTAATGTTCTCATATCCACCTCAATTTATATATCATTATTCTTATAAATTATATATAATAAGCATCGAAAATTATAGCAAGAAAAACTTTTCATAGTGGTATGAAATCTTTTGGAATAATATAACCTGCAATTATTTTGACTCCATGATGTGCTTCAGGTATAGTTTTCCCGTTCGGCCGGTTCCTGTTCTTGAAGCTCGGTAAAGCCGGGAAAGGTCTTGCCATCCCATGCTGACAGACCTCGTAAAAATCATATAATCAATATTTGAAAATACTGTAAAATCAAGAAGATATAGTAAAAGTAGACAATTCGTACTCGATAACATTGTAATTATAGGTTAAATAAAGATTAAATATAAAAATATTGATTTTTATAGCTCTTTGGTGTATTAGTATGTATCTGATATGCAAAGGAGTTCAAATGGAAAATCAACTTTTTGAAACCATAAAAAAGGATAATGAGTTTTCCCTTGGCAGAGGGACTAGCTTGGAACTTCGTGGAGGTAAAAGAGGAACCGCCATTCAGTATGACTACGGAAGAGAAATCAAGCGGGTGGATCTCTCAGATAAACCAGCAAAACGAATATTAATAGTAGACCTTGTAGAGTATGGTGTCAACCAAACGAAATTGGCAAAAGCCTTAGATATAAGCCGGCAAACTATACACAATTATGTTGAACGAAAAAAAATATACGGTTTGGAAGGATTGATAAACAGTTATCATGTTGCTCCAAATACAAATTTACAGCAGCAACGAAAGGATAATAAAAGCAAGTTACCTACTGGCAATATCAACAAAAAGCTCGCAGGATTACGAAATAAACGGAGAATTGAAGCTGAAAAAATCGAAAAGAACAAAAATATCCAACTAAACTTGTCTTTCATGATTGAAACAGATCCAAAGGCCAAAGCAATTTCTTATGACAATCAACCATTTACAAAGATGCACAGCTGGCAAGCAAGCAGATATGCCGGTGTTTTCGTTTATATCATATACCTGTTTTCTCAACTAAAACTGTTGACTCTTCTCGGTAAATATTTTGGTAATTCATACAAGATTTTCATGGTGTTTATTTTGATGGTAGCCAGAAATATTCGTTCACTTGAACAGTTGAAAAATATCTACAAACGTGAAGCTGCTCTGATTGTTGGCTTAGGACGTATTCCTTCCAAACCAAATGTCTGGGAGTGGTTTTATCGTGCAGCCCGTTTAAACATTGCTCAAAAAGTTTTGGATGATTTGTTTCGTTATCAAATACGTGGTGGTTTAGTTGGGATCCATTTTTTATTTACCGATGGACACTTACTTCCGTATACCGGCAAAGAAAAGGTGCGTTGTGGATACAATACGCAGCGGAGCATACCATTTCCCGGCCAAACCAACATGGTGACTTGCGATGCAACTGGCCGGATTGTTGACTTTGACATCCAAGAAGGAAGAGGAGATTTGCGTGGCCATATTTCCAATTTTTCTGATAAATGGTCAGATGTAATATCGAAAAAAGTAATTCATGTTTTTGATCGAGAGGGGTATGGCGCTGATTTTTTTTGGGGTTTACGAAAACAAGGTATCTGTTTTGTGACATGGGATAAATATGTAGACCGTGGCAAGCTTGCTAAAATATCTGATGAACAATTTTCCGAGGAGCTGGAAATCAATGGTAAGCATTATCGATGTTTCGAGCAAACAAAAGAGTTTACCACAACCAAGAATGAAGGCGCTAAGGAAATCTTTTCCTTGCGGCACATTATAGTTTGGAACCTCGATGCAAACAGGAGAACTGCTGGTCTTGCCTATACCGCTGATTATGACATAAGCACTAAGGATTGTATGATTGGAATTTTGAATCGGTGGGGTGCATCTGAAAATATGTTTAAACACATCAAAGACCGGCATCCTTTTCATTACCATCCAGGATTCAAGCTTACCATAAGTAAAAAACAAGATGTTGCCAATCCCATACTGAAAGAGTTGAAAACTTTCATAGTGAAAATGAGGAAAAATATCACCAAATTAAAGGTGAAATTGGTTGACACTAAACCTGTTTTTAATAGTGATGGTTCCGAGCGAAAAAACAGCATTTACTCCAACCTGAAAAAGAAGCTGTCCGAGGAAGAACTAATCCTGAGGAAAGCATGTGAAGACGCAAAAAAAGAGCCAGAAAGAGTAAATACGTCAGATATTGAAGATTATCGTGAGCTGAAGATGGTTGATAATGAAGGTAAAAAACTATTTGACCTTATAACTTCCTGCGTGTGGAATGCTCGCAAGGAAATGGTTGATTGGATTCAACCTCATTGGAATCTAAAGAATGAGGTAGTGGATTTATTTTATGCGATAACAGAATGCCATGGCTGGGTGCGCAGTACCAAAGAAGAAGTGCGTGTGCGACTGGAACCACTCGAACAGCCAAGCCGACAATCTGCACAAGAGAAATTATGCCGCAAGTTAACACTTCTCGCTGCGATATTGCCAAATGGCAAACAAATGATTATTGAAGTAGGCCCAGCACCTAAGTAAATTGTCCAAAATATTGATGGTTTTTATGAACTCTTTACTATGTCTG
>Ga0307990_1000512_pt1 | contig 34284 bp, 23 predicted proteins | sample EllFjometagen129_FD_203168 | JGI IMG/M metagenome (GOLD analysis project Ga0307990, IMG submission 203168) | Marine microbial communities from Ellis Fjord, Antarctic Ocean - #129 | ecosystem: Environmental > Aquatic > Marine > Unclassified | place: Southern Ocean | collected 2014-10-08
CTTTCTTCGACCATCGCCAGTGGGCGAGCGTAGATTCTTTGATTTTTAGTAGCTCTGAAAGTTTTTTTGGTGTGATATATTCAAGAGAAATTGACAAGACACGACTCCCAAAATGGGCGGGTCTGGCCTTTTACAGATGGGTGGTCTATCGGCAGACACGCAAACTCAAGTTCCCCAGACTGTCGCTTATGTTAAGCGAAGCACATACAGTGCTATAAAGACTAATAGCATTTAGCAACCGCTAAGTCAATATTATTCTTTGTTTTCAATTACTTACGGAGGTTTGTCAAGCGCTTATGGGAGTTTGTCAAGCGCTTTATTTCTGCGCATTTATATCAACGTTGATAGGATGGCCTTCGCCGCTTGTCTCAGATGAGCAGCGATTTTTTCGGCGTCCGGCAAGAGGGTTGACGCAGCAATCTCATCGGCTATTGCCATGAGTCGCGCCGTTTCCTGCTCTTCTGGCGACTGATTTAGGGTGACGGCTACGATCCTCGCGGCGTGTTTTTCGAGAGTCCGTCGCTTCCTTTCCTGATAAACTTTGGCGTAAACCTCCGTCGCCCGAGCAGCACTCTGGTTCAATAGTTCACCGATCTCGACCAGAGAGACGCCGTCCGACGCCATGAGTGATCCCGCTGACCGGCGAAGGTCGTGGATGCGAAGATCATTCATCTTCGCGGTCTTCTTAATCTCTTTCCAACTATCACGAAAATTAACAAGGTGACCCTTTTTATATCGTCCGGGGAAAACGTACTCATTCACTCGCGGAAGGGCCTTAAAGACTTCCATAATTGGCGTTGAAATTGGCAGTACGAACTCCTCACCATTCTTCGTCATTCCAAGCGTAATTTTCTTTTCCTCAAAATTAATGTCCGACCAATGCAATCCCAGAAGTTCCGAATGCCGGAGTCCAGTCATCAAATAGAGCAAAAAGAGATTCCTAATATAAACGTCCTTCTGCATCATGATAGCGTCAATGAGTATTGGCAGGCCCGATGGGTCAACCCAACGGGTACGTGACCGTTCGATTGATCGTTGAATCCCAGTGGCTGGATTTGGATGTCTCTCATCCAAAAGGCCCCATTCTCTCGATGCCAAGTTGAACGCCCTTCGTAAAATTTCTTGGACGCGGTTGCTTTCATGGCCGCGTTCAATCATTATTGGCTCTCCTTGATCGTCAATGATGGGCTTCCCTTTCTTGGTTAATTTGGGCTGTGGTTTTGCGATTTCGTGCAGCAAGCGTGCTACGTCAGAGCGCTTCACGTCGGCGATCTTGCATTTTGCCAGGAAGGAATTTTTGACGTGTCGCTTAAAACGCTTTTCGTCATCGCGCCAAGTCTTCTTATGAGTTTTGGCGTAGTCAGCAATGAATTTGTCACATAGGTCGGCGACCGTCAGACTCTCGCGCTTCTTGACTTTCTCTGCCTGCGGATCGTTGCCATCACGTACAGAAACTAATAAACGCCGCGCCTTGTCTCTCGCCTCCATCGGCGTCAGGGTAGCAGCGTTGCCAAGGCTGTAGAACTTCTTCTGCCCTTCCGTCGTGCGATAGGAAAGTAAAAACGATTTGTGACCGCTTGGCCGTATCCTCAGGCCGAAGCCTCGCACTTCAGTATCCCAAACAACGCAAAGGCTATCGTTGTGGCCGGTGTAATCCGCCGCCATCACTACGGTCTTCGTCAACTTCTTTTTCATCGGCTCTCCCTTAACACCTGCTTTATCAGGCTACCATACAGGCTACCATTTGAAATAAATCTACGCAATAGTAAACAGCATATGCATGAACAGAAATAACCCAATAAACACGAGGTTTGTCAAGCGCTTATGGTCACTTTTCCTAAGTTTGTCAAGAGCTTTTCAGACGATTTCATGTGGCTGTTAACCACTAGGTCGGGGGTTCGAGTTCCTTATCAGAGCCAAGACGGACACCCAACAAACCCATAATAACGGGGACGTTGGGTGTTTCTCTTTTTCCGCAGGTTTTTCTCCATTGCTCTGCTTCTGTCGTCACGCAGTCACCTTTTACTCGATGTGTTTTCCTTTGATCGAGATACGCCATGTGGTACGCTGAAATCCGGTTGATTTTGATCTAGAGGGAGTTAGTCGATGAGAAATCCTGGTGCTGTTTTTATGTTCTTGCTCATCCTAATGTTTTCCATCTCCATGATCGCCTCTTGTGGCGATGATGACGACGATGCAAGCGATAGCGGAACACAAAATGACGATGACGACGATACCGGTGGCGATGATGATGACGACAACGAGCCGGACGCCATCAGTTCCGCAACCCCAGGGATTGCTTCCGGGATTCTGACTGAAGTCCACGCTGGATGGAAAAAGGCTGACTGCGCTTCGTGTCATGCTGATGCCCATAACCAAGGCTACAAGAGGGGCGCGTGCTCGACATGCCACGGCTCAAACGGCGCGCCGACGCGGGAATCGGGTCACGCAAACGATTCCTGCGCTGGTTGTCACGCTCAAGCTCATGCAGACGTTGGCTTTAGTTCTCCCTCTGATTGCCGAATGTGCCACGGATACCAGAGCGTTTCGACTCCAGCGTGCGCCTCGACCGAGTCCTTCGACGTGGTTGTCATTGGCGCAGGAGGGGGCGGGCTGGCAACAGCGGCGAAACTTGCGCGAAACGGCTTTTCTGTCGCCGTTCTCGAACAGAGTTATCGCGTTGGCGGCTGCATGGGGATGATTCGCCGAGGCGATTACAGCATGGAAATCGGACTTCACGCCTTGGACGCCCTCGACCCGCCTGATGGCATGAATCGAAAGACCTTCGAAGAATTGGGGATTCTGGATAAAGTCACACCCGTGAAACTCGATCCCATGTACGTGTCGTCCTTTCCTGAACATCAAATCGTCGTTCCGGCCGATGTCGAAGCATACCGGCAGGTTCTTAAGGATGCATTCCCAAATGAAGCGTCCAACATCGACCGGCTCTGGAACGATCTGGCCGACTATGACCTCGTTTTCAACGCGATCAATAACCTGAGTTCATCGTTTTCATTTAACGATTTAATGACAATCATCAGCCACGCTGGGGTCACCCTGCGCCTTCTTGAACTCAAAGACCGTACCCTTGCCGATATGCTTGCCGACTATACGTCGAGCCAACAACTGGTGGCTGTATGGACGCAGCTTGCGCTGTTTCTGGGCGTCGAACCCAGCCGTCTCTCCGCTCTCATGTTCACCGTGATGTGGAACAACTATCACCGGCACGGTTACTACTATTTCGAGGGCGGTTCGGGGGCTGTCGCCGATGCGATGGGTGAAGTCATCGAGGAAAACGGCGGCACAATTCGCCTGGGAGCGCGCGCAGTGAAAATCGACATTGAGGATGGCATGGCGACGCTGGTTCGCACGCAGGATGACGGCTGCTATGCGGCGCGCTACGTCGTTTCCAATGCACCCGCTTCCGAGACATTGAACAACATGGTCGGCACGGAATATTTCCCCGCCGATTATTTGAGCGCTCTTGACAATATGACGGTCGGTCTGTCGATCTTTGTTGTGTATCTGGGAGTCGATCACGACTACGGCGAGATTTTCAAAGGCAGCCACGAGATCATGTTCTCGACCACCTACGACACCGACGAGAACATGGGGTACATCTGGGAAGGCGATATAGATCGCGCTCCCGGCGCGGTGGGCAACTACTCGGTTGTGGACCCACTGGCAGCTCCCACAGGCAAAAATTCGATCCAAGTGATTTCCCAACTCCCATACGATTGGAAAAACGACTGGGGCATCAATGAAAGCTACCAGGACTACGTGGATATCAAGACCGAAGCCGCGTGGCGTCTCATTGCTCGTGTGGAAGAATTCCTCCCCGGCCTGACGGAGCACATTGAAGTCATGGATGTCGGCACGCCCCGGACGGTGGAAGGTTATACGCTCAATCCCTTGGGAACGATTTTTGGATGGGACCACACTATTGATCAATCGTTGGAGAAAAGGCTTGAAAACCAGACGCCTATTGAAAATCTATATCTCGCCGGGGCCTGGGCCTTCCCCGGAGCGGGACAGTCGGCGGTCATCATGTCTGGAGCTATGGTCGCGGGAATGATCATGGAGAGTGAGGGGCGCTGAGTCCATCTGACGCATGTACCGCACCCCGTTTTAGGTACATTAGACGCTAACTTCGCTCGGCGAGATGAAACCAAGTGGTTGAAACCACTCGGTCGGGGGTTCGAATCCCTCCTCAGGAGTCAATGTTTTCAAGGGTTTAGGGCGTTTTTGGTCAAAGCCCTTTTTCTTTGAGTCCGCAATGAGTCCGCAAAAGGTGGAAAAACGAGGGGAGTGAAACGCCCCAAATCGATTACGCACGCATGTTCGCCTGGGTTGCTGTCAAATTTGTTGTCAAAATTGAAGTGTAGATTTACTTGTTAATCAAAATGCCACTATCCCCTAATATTTAGTCCCGAGCGCAACGAAAACCCACCATGAAGCCCGTGTAGGCGGGGTAGTCCCAGCTCCGGATTGACGTGCGCAGATTTCCGGAGTGGTTGTCCCAACCGCCGCCGCGCAAAACACGGTACACACTGGAAGCCGGGCCCTGCGGGTCGGCCGGCCAGGCGTCCGGCGAATACTCGTCGTAATAATTCTCATCGTAATGGTCGTTAACCCATTCCCAAAGGTTGCCCGCCATGTCATGCGCGCCATAAGGACTGCGCCCGTCCGTTGTCTGATATGCACCGCCGTGGTTGCTCCCATCGTAGTACCCCACAGGCGTCGTGCCATCGTCAAATGGGTCGCCTGAGTTCCACTTATTTGCGGCATTGTCGATCAAGGTTTCGCCCCAAGGAAAGATGTAGTGTTCTGCAGCGCCCTTGGCCGCCTTTTCCCACTCGGCTTCCGTGGGCAAACGCTTACCCTGCGCCTCGCAGTAGCCCGTGGCTCCGTACCAGGTCACCTCCAAAACAGGGTGCAACTCATAGCCCGGATCGACGGACCAAAGGCCGCCGGATTCGTTGAGGCGTTGTTGCAAAGTATCCGATCGAACGCATGCGTTTCCGCCGCACTCGTTGCCATGCCAGTTCAGGAATTCCGCGTAACTCGCGTTGGTCACTTCGTAGGTGTCGATATAATACGCGGACAACCAGACCTCGTGGCGTGGTGATTCATTAGTCCCGCAATCGTTGTCCTCCGGCTCGCAGCCCATCTGGAAATTGCCTTCGGGAACAATAACATCCTCATCGGCATCATCGTCTGTGTCGTCATCCACATCATCGTCGATATCGTCATCGGTATCATCGTCCGTGTCGTCATCGGTATCATCGTCCAGATCATCATCCGCGTCGTCATCCGTGTCATCATCCGTGTCATCATCCGTGTCATCGTCCGTGTCATCGTCCGTGTCATCGTCCGTGTCATCATCCGTGTCGTCGTCGATATCATCGTCCAGATCATCATCCGCGTCGTCATCGGCAGCATCATCGTCATCTCCGCACGCTATCGCCAAGGCAAAGCACAAGGCCAAGCCTGGAATCAGGGCAACCAGCAACGTGGTTTTCATGGTTCTCATTGGTTCCTCCCATCATTTAATCGTCGACATTATATCAAGTTCGCTTTGCGAAGGGAAACGTTGATCCAAGCCGTTTTCTTTTTGAGTAGTGCGGCGTGATTGTTCCCTGGACTTTTCAACCGGAGGAGAAATCTGTCCAAATGCGTTTATTGGTGTTGGGGATCATTGATTTCAATGAGCCACGTGAGTAAAATCACTCGCCGCAATGAGGATTTTTGTGAAATCCGACAAACAGTTTGGCTTATCGAAAGTGATAATCCCAAGGGGCGGATTTATCATTTGAAACGGGGAATACCGTATGAAACGCAGGCTTGACTTTCCATCACCCGTGAGGCGCGGAAAGGAGCTAAGGTGTTTTCATCACTGCGCTCGGCCTTCTACCCCCTAAGAACCCTGCCGATTGTCTATTTTATTCTGCGGATTTATTATCTGCGCCTGCACGCTCACTTGGCGGGGCACAGAACCCTGGAAGTTTACGAAACCATTGACCACCTCGCCGCCATGGACCTGTACCACGCCCTCTTTTACGCGCTCATTCCGGGCGCGGCGATTATCATGTTCCTTCCCGTGGGCGCTTTCAAGAACCTGCGGCTTCGATGGCGTGTTGTCGCGACCATTGTGGTCGGGTGTTTTACAGGGTCGGCGCCGGTCCTAGCCCTGAAAGCTGCGCGCCCGGAGTACATCCTCCCCGCCGGCTTTCTTTTCCTTTGCTTTTTGTTGGGCCTGAACGCCGCCCTGCTTGTCTTTTTCAATGGTGTTCAGAAAAAAAAGAAGTCCGCTTTTTGGAAGACAGTGAGCTATGGTTTCATCGTCAGCGATGTGCTCGTTCCGGTTCTCGTCTGGCTAAACTATCGCTGGGGTCGGTCCCGCCTGTATCCCCTCTGGCGCGTAATTCCCGCGACTTATTTCTGCTTGCCACTGGCGCTTATCGTCTTCATGTCGCCGCCCCCAATAAGTTCCACGCCGCTCTTTTCGGCCAAGACCCGTCTAATTTCGGAATTTCCAAACTACTATGACTTGGTTGCCCACGATGAGGGAAGCTTTGTGTGGGTCTCCCGATACGACAGTCTGTCGAAGATCAACACCCTTACGGGCGAGGAAAGCCTGCCGAAACGGGATCCCGTTTTCCGATCGCATGGCGTCAACGCTCTGGCTCTTTCATCCGACGGCAAGCACTTGACAGTCGCCAGCTTCGGCGCGAAGGGTTATCTGCTCTCAAAAATAGATGCTAAAACCTTGGAGGTCGAAAAGGAGAGCTCCTTTGCGCCCATAAAGTCTGACTTCGTCGGCGGGTCTGTTATGCTCACTGATGACGAGCGCGGGATCGTCCTGGCGGCCTTCGAGGAAGGGATCGTCCGCTTCTCCGCGGACATGGAGGCGATGACTGTTTTCCACCCCATGAGCATGACATCCTTCGCGGTCCTGGATCCGAAAAGGAGGATTGCCTACCTCAGTTTTCAAATGCCCGGAATGCTCATCGCCCTGGATGTTGACACGCTCCGGGTCCTTCATTACCTGCTCGTGCCGGAAGGGGCTCAGCGCTTGGTTCTGGACCCCGTTAGGGATCGACTTTTCGTGTCCTTCCCCATGGAGAGCCTGGTCCGCGTCGTGGACCTGGATGGCTTTCGAATGACGGAGGCCATTCACACCTTTTTCGGCGTTCGAACACTGCACTTGGATCAGGAAAGGCGCTTGCTGTTTTTTGGTGGTTTCGCCCCATACATGGAAGTGTACAACGCTGATGATCTAGTCCTCCTGGACCGTCTGAGGGCGCCCGCCTGGCAAAGGGGCATCATAACAACGAAGGATCCATTTTACGCCTTCATCACCACTTCGAATGCCTTGTGGCAAATGGACCTCCACGGTCTTTCCAAGGGTGGACTTTCCTCATTCCTCCACCGAATCGACCCCTTCTTCCTTCTACAGCGCTTTAACACTTCCCTTCTTTTGCGCCTTCACATCATTGAGATGCAAAGCGGCACCAAAAAAAACGTTTTCTACTCGAAACCGATCATCATCGGGCCGTAGCGAGCCTGGAAGTGAAATCAATCCGAATTTCCGGCATGTTTTGCATTTTCCGAGCATTTCATACCAATATGAGCTTGTTCATTTTCGAGGTCGAACGCCATGCCAAAGCCAAAAGTTCTTGTTGCCTTAAGCGGTGGGGTTGATTCCACGACAGCCGCGGCGCTTTTATTGGATGAGGGCTACGCGGTCGTCGGCGCGACCATGCGGCTCGTGGACTCAGAGCCCGCGACGCAAACCATCGAAGCCGCGCGGCAGGCTGCGTCGTTTCTTGGCATTGCACATCATGTCATAGACCTCCAGGAGGAATTTCATAGGGAAGTGATTGCGGCTTTCGCTGATGAATACGCCAGGGGACGCACGCCGAATCCATGCGTGGTATGCAATCCGCGCATCAAGTTCGGATCCTTCATGCGGCGTATGGATGAATTTGGATGCCAGGTTTTTGCCACGGGCCACTACGCTCGAATCGAAGGGGAGGATGGAAAGCGGCGGCTGCTCAAGGGTTTGGACGCCGCGAAAGATCAAAGCTATTTTCTGGCCATGCTCAACCAGGATCAATTGCGCCGTATTCATTTTCCGCTCGGATTGATGACAAAAGACAAGATCCGAAAGATCGCCGCCGAAAAAAAACTGCCTCCCGCAAATAGCTCGGACAGCCAGGACATCTGCTTTTTACCTGGAGGGCAGTATTCATCGCTGGTGGAAAAAGTGCTGTTGGGCAAGGCGCCCGGCCCAGGCGATATTGTGGACACGCAGGGCAATGTCCTTGGACGTCACACCGGTTGCCACAAGCTCACTATCGGGCAGCGCAAGGGCTTTGGCAGCCTTGGGCCGAAACCGCGTTATATCGTCAGCATTGATTCGGATACGGCGCGCGTGGTTGTGGGAGACGACGCCGATCTTTTTTCGGGGGGTTTGCGCTGTGATCGTTTTCATTGGATCGCCGGGCATCCGCCGGAAGGTGAAAATCAAGGAATCCTTCGCGTCCGCTACAAGCACGCCGGGCAAAAAGCGACGGCTCATTTTGAGGGCTCTGTGGTGACATTCCGATTTGAGAAGCCCGTCCGCGCCGTGACTCCGGGACAGGCTGCGGTATTCTACGCAGGCGACGAAGTCCTTGGCGGCGGCTGGATCGACGAGGCGCTTAGATGACAATGAATGACAGGCACGCCTGCCGGCGATGCCGGTCGGCATGTCGCGCGGCCGATTTTCTTGAAACAATGACCATGAATTGCTACAAACATACCAGAACATCACGCTATTGATTGGGCCGAGAGGAATTGGGGAATGCCGGTTAAACGAAGTCGTGCATGGTCAACATTTCTTGCACTGGTTTTTTCACTGTGCCTTGTCGCGGGATGCGACGGTGAATGTGAGAAAGAAAGCGACTGTCGTAGTCTATCATCAGGTGATTCATGCCCGTCCGACGATGACGATGATAATAGTGCCGCTGACGACGATGGCGGCGCCGATGATGACAGTGCCGACGATGATGACAGTGTCGACGATGATGATGCGGCGGACGACAACTGGAACGTCGATATCCTTTATCCGGAGCTTGCTTGGGTGAAAATCGACGAGGGGACATATTTCATGGGATGCTCTGTCGGCGATGAGGATTGCAATCCCGACGAACAGCCTTCGCATGAAATCAACGTTTCCGGTTTTATGATAAACGACACCGAGATCACGCAGTATCAATTCAAACTTGAGATGGGTTTCAATCCCAGTCATTTCAAACTCGCCAACGGATTCGACGAGTGCCCCGACTGCCCGGTGGAAACGGTGAGTTGGCACGAGGCAAAAGAATTTTGCCAATTAGTCGGCGGTCGCCTCCCGACGGAAGCCGAATGGGAATACGCCGCCCGGGCTGAAACAAGCACGCGATTCTATTGCGGCGACGACTGGGATTGCCTGGATGATATCGCATGGTACTCAGGCAATGCCGATGAGCATCCCCACGTGGCCAAGACGAAGGAGGCGAACGATTACTATCTTTACGACATGCTTGGCAACGTGTGGGAATGGGTGAACGACTGGTACCTTTCGGAATACTACGAGTTCAGCCCCGTCAACGACCCGCCGGGCAGCGAGGCAGGCGAGTTCAAGGTTCTTCGTGGCGGCAGTTGGGTAAACGACCCCGACGCTCACATGACTGCCTCTGACCGATTCCTCCAAATCCCTGAAAGCAAGTACAAATACGTCGGATTCCGTTGCATCAGGCAATAAAGCCCTTAAGGACCAAGTGCGATTGGAAGGGCGTTATTCGGCAATGTTGCAGTCGTTTCTGTTGTTGTCTCAGCGATGATAATGTCCACGGATTCACTCCAAGGGTTCTTTGCTGAATGTACTTGTTTGGAGCATCAATCTCAAGATGGCTTTGGAAATTCGCTGGAGAAAATATACATGCGTCGAATGCGCCGCCGGCGTTGAAGGTCTCCAGGATATCGTGATACTGTGGGCCTTCGAAGCGGCGCCGATTATCATTTCAAAAGATTTTAATCAGCGTTCAAATGTTCCAGGCTGTTTCCTTTATTATCGGTTGGGCCATTGCGTATTCTACTATTCAATCCAAGTTGTCAAAGCGTTGTGACGATGGGCCGGGTTATGAAACATTACGCGGCTCTGCCCCCGTCCAGCATTGCCTATCTGGCGTCCAGCCTTTTGCAGGACAGCCATCACGTGGAAGTTCTCGATCAGTTCGCCATGGGAATGAATACTTCCGATGCGGTTCGCTTTGCTCTCGAAGGCGGGTTTGAGATAATCGGGATTTCGCTGCTGGCCCCATCGGTTGGTAACGCGGCGCATTTCGTCAGCGAGGTTCGCAAAAACGCTCCGAATATCAAGTTCATCATCGGCAACGCGCACGCATCGATCATGGACAAGGAAACCGTCGAATCAGGCCTGGCGGATTTCGTTGTCAGGGGCGAAGGGGAAATAACACTTCGGGAGCTTGTCGGTGTGCTGGAAAGAGGCGGCGACCTGGAGCAGGTCCTGGGCATTACATGGCGGGACCAACAGGGTGAGATACAAAAAAATCCCGACCGCCCGACAATTGAAGACCTGGATTCTCTACCTTATCCCGCTTGGGAAATATTTAAAACCAATTATTATCCGCCGCCTGTGTTTCGACCGCAAGTTCCATATTTGGGAATGACCGCTTCCAGGGGCTGTTCGTATAATTGCTATTATTGTGCACAAAACTATGCTTGGCCAACTTTGCGATTGCGTGATCCTCTCAAAGTCGCAGCGGAGTTCGCCCATTTTCATGACCGCCTGGGCTTTAACCTTTTTGCTTTTAACGACGCGAACTTTCCCCCGAGCGAATCCTTTGGCCTCAAATTCTGCGAGGAGATCAAGCGTCTGGGCCTGAATGGACGGATTCGATACGTGGCCAACACCAGGCCGCAAATCATCACCGAGCGCCTTCTCGATGCCATGGTCGAAAGCGGTCTGTATATGATTCAATACGGAATTGAGGTCGCCGATGAAAGCTTCATGAAAAGCATGAATCGAAGGCAGGATTTGGAAAATACGCTCGATGTCATGCGGTGGACGCGAAAGCGCCGGGAAGTGATATCGTTCGGTTTGTTTATGCTGGGCTTGCCCGGACAATCCAGGAGTGAAATTCGCAAGACGGTTGATTTCGCCATCAAGGCGGGTTTCGATTTTGCCAAGTTCAATCGCGCCGTGCCCTATCCCGGATCGGCTTTTTTCGACGATGTCAAGGAAAGCGCCATGAAAGCCCGCCCCGAGTTATTCAGCGCCTGGTCGGACAACCGCGGCGGGATGATGGGGGAATGTCCTTTCGTGGCCGAGGGTTTCACGGATGCGGAATTGTCCATGCTTCAGGTCAAAGCCATGGCTCGTTTTTATCTTCGCCCGCGACACGCTCTTCGCCTGATCGCCAAGGGAAAGGTCAATATTTCCTGCATGATCAGCGGCGCCATGACTTTGATTTTATTGATGGGCGAAAAAGCGCTGGGGCAAGTGCGCGATGCGGTGCGGAAACGGTTTTTCGGTTCATCAATGCCTCATCGCGTCGAAAGCGATGACGGCGACCACGTTTAAGACGAATGGATGACATCATTCGGATCGCGATAATAGTTTGCGATCGTTGATTGGATGCGCGAGGGGGGCGCAATGTGATGTCATGTTCTTGACCGGTTACAAGGGGACAAAATGAAAATTCTCCAGAGATTATAGCGCTTTATTGTTGTTTTCCCCCACCTGTCCTCAATCTAAAGCCCTATTCGTTCATAAACTCCAATATTCCCCGGCGCCTTTTTAAAGACATACTCATTTTGAAGCATTGTTCTTAATTGGAAGTTGTTGTGGAATTGGCGCCAGAGGAAATGATCCAAAACCAGAATATCGGGTTTTTTGAGACGTATGTAATCGCGCACGTTTCCAATCGACCCCGCGCACGTGAACGCAAGCTCCGGGAAACGATTGTAAAAAGGCCGCAAGATGCGATCATCTCCGGAAATCTCGATGATTTTTCTGCGAGCTCTAAGAGCAATATCCATATTCCCGGCAAAGCCTTTCGGCAGTTGCCCGCCAAATGGGACGAGGAAATCATTGGAGTAAATAACAAATTGATTTCCGAATGAATCGGACAGATATCGGTAAAAGCGACTGAGAGCCAGAGGACTGCGCCGTGTGTATATAACGACATCCGATTCAGCCGTTTGGGCGGGGACCTCTTCATCAAGCCATAATAATGACGGGGACGGATGAAAATAATTAGGGGTGAACATTGAATGAAGCGACGCAAATGCGATCAAAAGGGCTGCCAAAGCGATAACCGGGGAAAGGCAATGTAAACTTAAACGCAATTTGAAGACCTTTAGTGACCAGGCAGCGACCCTGGCGCCCGCCCAACCGGTGAAAGTTGCTAAAAAATAACTTGCAACCAGAAATTTTGAGGGAATATTGCGCCGGCAGCGAGATGAATCGCCAGGCTTGTCATAACAAAGGCCAGTGAGACGCCGGCGAATACTCTGAATTCTATCGTCCGATTCCAAATCAGATCTGTGATCATCGCCATTAAACCCAGAATCCAAATGAGGGCCAATCCGACAAAACCCATGATGCTGAAGATGTTTGATAAATCTCCTCGGCCATAGGGAAGCATGCGAGCGAAAGCCATGACTTCGTAAAGATAATCAATATTTTTCAGATCCATGAAGGGAAGAGCTGTGATGAAAAATATCAAAGGCGGGGCAGCCAGCAGGAACAGCCAGTAAAATGCCATTCGTCGAGCAATGATCAGCACGAGCGCTCCAAGGCCGAGAATCGGCAAAATGATCGCCGTTTCCATCCTCAAACCCAGAGCAAGGCCTATGGCGGCCAGTCCCCCGGCGCGGCGCGCATTAGTGTTCCCCATGATAAACAGGGCGCTTCCGCCGAGAGTCGCCGCCGCCGCAAGGGCGTCAGGACGAAATTCGGCCACTTTGTAGAGAATTTGCGGGAAAAGAATGATAGTCCCGAGAGAAAATAGTACGGATTCCCAGGCGTTTTCCCTGTCGCGCAGGCGTTGAACGAAATGAATCGTCATGAACGAGGCGATCAGAGAAACCAGGCCGAAAGCTCGACAAAATACCAGGGAAAAAGACGTGGACGATAATTTTGCGACGGGCCAGGCCGCGATCCAGAAAACCGGCTCGAAAACAACAATGACCGCGTCTCGCAGGGGAATGATGCCTTCCCACACCCAGGTGAGTTGCCTGAGATAAATAGTCTCATCAATGTTTACGGGAGCAATAAAGAGAAGTGAGCCGGCGAATAATGCAGCAGCGGCGGGCATGAAAATCCAAAAGATATAGCGGCGGATAATCGTCATGAAATAACTGGTGTCGATTGTCGCGCTAAACAAAAACCCCTCCACGGCCAAATAGTAGCACGAATCTCTTATGTGGAAAATCCGGCGCGGTCAGCCAATGCGCCGGAAGGTCAAAAATGACAGAGCGCTTGGGCGGGCAGGTGGTCCATGTGGATGTTTCGGATGATTAAAAGCACGCATCAGTGCATTTGTACATGCCGGTGTTCCAGTCCGTCAGCAGACGGGAGCATTCTTCTTCGGTGCTGCAAATTTGGTCGTATTGCGCCTCCATCGATTCGGCACAATCGGTGTGGCATTTGGCGAAGGCATTTCCGCATATATTCGTAATGCAGGATGTATAAGGAACGCCGTATTGGACTCTTGGATAGTCGCCGAGACATCCTCCGATACGGGCGTATTCATCAATGGCCGTACTGTTGCACTGATAAATGCCATTATCCCAGTCATCCCAGACGGTGGAGTTGTATACGTAGCCGTAGCACAGGTATAAATCGCTCAGAATTTCGACGAACTTGCTGCATTTGGAATATGCGTGCCTGCCATCATCGTCATCATTATCATCGCCGAGGCCGCATCCTTCGCAAGAGAGTAGGACGGCAAAAAAAGCTAATGAGCAGGCAATAATCAACACGACAATTGTTCGATATAGACTGGCGCTGAGCACGTTGACTCCATAAACAAATAGCTAATGGCAGTGAAGGATAACTACTTAAAGGGGGGATGACAAGACCGACGGCGCTCTTGTGAGTCAGAATTAAGTTGATTATGCTGAACGTTGTTCATTGGCGGCATTGGCCGATTTCATCGTGATGGGTTGATTCATGAATGTTCCCGCAGCTTCGTTTTTTCATCTTCTAAAGGCGCGGGTGCGGCTCCAATGCGGACAAGGCGCTTCAAGGATCGCCATTTGGCCCATTCTCAATCCTGGCGAGGATGGTGCGCAATACGGACTGGAAGGGATCAAAGCCGCCATGGACCGAAAAAGGAGTCTGGCGGCGGCGGAAGAACTGGCGGCCAGAAAGCCGGCCCTTGTATTCTTTGTTGGCTCCTCGCCCACGCACTGGCCTGATTTGTTTGATATGGTGGAAATTCTTCGCCAGACCGGAGCATGTTCGGTATTGGCGACCGCGCCGGATGTTTTCAATGCCATGTCCGCGCCGCGAATCGCATATCATTTTGCCCGTATTTATTGCGTCGTTGCCCGCAAAGTCTCAAACGAAGATTTGCGCGGCATTCGTTTGCTAACTTCCCTTCATCCCCGCGCCGCAGTTGAGGCGCGAATCTTCGGCGATTCCACCGGCGAAAAGGCGCCGGCGCTTTACGCCGCCGGGGTCTGCCGCGTTTGTACTTGGCCGCCGCAAAATTCGCGGGAATGCCTTGTTGTTGAAGACGATCAAATAGTGCTTTCAAACAGTCCATGGTGCGCGGACCATGTGTGGCTAAAAGAGCGAGGGAAGCTCACAACGACGCAATCGTAAAATTTTGCTTTTTCGTCTTTACGGACAATCATCTTTAATGTATTTTCCTGTTCCCTATTATGCGCGCATTGCGTAAAAAAGTGGAATTGGACTTGGCGCTATAAAGACAAGGAGAAGACGAAATGGCGAATCTGGCAATTAAAGGCGGAAAAAAATTTCGCCAAAAACCCTGGCCGCTGTGGCCTCCCTATACCGACCGTGAGCGCGAACTTCTTTTAACCGTTCTCGAATCAAGAAACTGGGGCGGTTACCCGGAGCCGAACTTCCAGGCCGGACATTTCGCACAGGAATTCGCTGCCTATCATGGGGCCAGATATGGCATCTGCGCGGCCAATGGTTCGGTCACGCTGGAAATTGCGCTCAGGGCTTTGGGCGTCGAAGCGGGCGACGAAGTGATTGTCCCGGCCACATCCTGGGTCGCCACTGCGGCCTGCGTGGTGTATCTCAACGCCGTGCCGGTTTTCGTGGACATCAATCCGGACAATTTCACCATCGATCACACAAAAATCGAGGCGGCCATTACGGACAAAACCAAGGTCATCATTCCGGTGCACCTGGGATCGTCCATCGCCGACATGGACGCCATCATGGAGATCGCCAAAAAGCACAACCTCTTTGTCGTTGAGGATTGCGCGCACATGCACGGCGGCGAGTGGCGAGGCCGCAGCGTCGGCTCCATCGGCCATCTGGGTTCCTTCAGTTTTCAATCCAGCAAGCTTATGACCTCCGGCGAGGGCGGACTGCTCCTGACAACCGACGAGATGTTGCAGCAAAGATGCCACAGCCTCGTGAACTGCGGACGCAAGGAAACGGACTACAGCGATTTCCAGGGCCGGGTTTTCGGATACAACTATCGCATCGGCGAGTTTCAGGCCGCAGTTCTTCGCGCGCAGCTTGAAAAGCTTGGCGAGCGCACCAAACTGCGTGCGGAAAACGCTGCATACTTAAGTGAGCAATTGAAGACTATCGAAGGCATCGGCGTCGTCGAATACGATGAGCGCACAACGCAGACCGCGCATTACCAGTATATTTTCAAATTCGACAAAAATCTTTTCGGCGTGTCTCGCGACTCCTTCATCATGGCCGCCATGGCCGAAGGGCTTTCCCTGGACGGCGATTTCTACGAGCCCATGTTCGCCAATTCGCTTTTCGCCGCGAAAACCAGCGAATGGCCGATGTTGCGTGAGCGTTATGGCGACGGGATCGGTCCCGACAGCGCCGACACGCCCGTGGCCTGGAAATTCGCCTCGGAGACCGGTGTGTGGATGCACTACCCGATGCTGATGGGCACGAAGGCTGACGTGGACGACATCGTGGGCATTGTCAGAAAGATCAAAAACTTCGTGGGAGAGCTTGGTCGGTAACGAGAGGTTCTTGAGCGCCTATCCGAATCCAGGCGGCATCGCAAAATCAATCCATTAGAGACCGTGCTCCTTCCCGACCGTTCTGGTGGGAAGGAGCTTTTCATTCCATAAACGGGCGAAACAATGAAGACATACGATCACCAGGCAATTGAAACTAAATGGCAAAAGGCGTGGGAAGAAAACCGAGTCTTCAACCCCGACATTCAAAAAGCCAAAAAGCCCTATTATAACCTCATGATGTTTCCGTACCCTTCGGCTGAGGGTCTTCATGTGGGCAACGTGTACGCCTTTACCGGCAGCGATATCCACGGTCGCTATATGCGTATGCGCGGCTACGATGTTTTCGAGCCGATGGGTTTCGATGCCTTCGGAATGCACTCGGAAAACTTCGCCATCAAGATGGGCATGCACCCCGCGGAGTTGGTGCCGAAAAACATCCAACGTTTCCGTGACGGGCAGCTCAAGCGCCTGGGCGCCATGTTTGACTGGGACCACGCCGTGGACACCACGCATCCATCCTATTACAAATGGACGCAATGGATTTTCAAGCAGCTTCACAAGGCGGGCCTGGCTTACCAAAAGGATTCCGCGGTCAACTGGTGTCCGAAATGCCTGACGGTCCTTTCCGATGAACAGGCCGAGGGCGGAGTGTGCGAGCGCTGCGAATCGCCGGTGACCACGCGGGATATGCGCCAATGGTATTTCTCCATCACATCTTACGCCGACAGGCTGCTGAAAAATCTGGATTCGATCGACTGGTCTGATGCAACAAAGAAAGCGCAGCGGCGCTGGCTCGGGCGTTCCACCGGCGCCAACATCCGTTTTCCCCTGGTGGAATATTTTGGGGATCTCCTGGTTTACACTACGCGGCCCGACACTCTTTACGGCGCTACGTACATGGTCCTTTCGCCCGAGCATCCGCTGGTTCTGAAAATTACGAAATCCGATCAGCGCAAAGATGTTGAGGCTTACGTTGAAAAAGCGAAAAACAAGACGCCGCTGGAGCGCATGGAGGACCGGGAAAAGACCGGCGTGTTCACCGGCGCCTATGCGGTCAATCCTATAAACGACGCTAAGATTCCCATATGGATTTCCGACTACGTGCTGATGGGCTACGGCTCGGGCGCGATCATGGCCGTTCCCGCGCACGATACTCGCGACTTCGAGTTCGCCAAAAAATTCGAGCTGCCTGTTATCGAAGTTATTAGCTCCGACGGCGCGCAGCATGAACTGGCCGAGGCCTACACCGGCGAAGGGGTCCTGATAAATTCAGGGCAATTTAACGGGACGCCGTCGGCAAAAGCCATAAAGAGCGCTACGGAATACCTTGAGGACAAGGGCTTTGGCGAGTACACCGAAACCTTCAGACTGCGTGACTGGTGCATCAGCCGGCAGCGCTACTGGGGCCCTCCCATTCCCATCATCCACTGCGACAAATGCGGTGCCGTTCCAGTGCCCGATGAGGACTTGCCGGTGCTTTTGCCGGAGATGACCGACATCGCGCCGGACGGATCGGGATTGTCGCCCCTGGCGCGCAACGAAGAATGGTTGAAAGTCGATTGCCCGCAGTGCGGCGGCGCGGCAAAGCGCGACGCGGACGTCAACGACAACTTCCTCGATTCGGCGTGGTACTTTTTGCGCTACCCGTCCACGGAATTTGACGACCGCGCTTTCGATAAAGAAATTACCAAAAAGTGGCTGCCCGTGGACTGTTATATCGGCGGCAACGAGCACGCGGTCCTGCACCTGATGTACGTGCGCTTCATCACTATGGCGCTGCATGACATGGGCCACATCGATTTCGAGGAACCCTTTAAAAAATTCCGCGCCCACGGCCTGCTCATCAAAGATGGCGACAAGATGAGCAAGAGCAAGGGCAACATCGTCAATCCCGGCACCTTCTTCGATGAATTTGGCGTCGACACTTTCCGCATGTATCTCATGTTCCTCGGGCCGTACCAGCAAGGCGGAGACTGGCGCGACGAAGGCATCGTCGGCATACAGCGATTTTTAGAGCGCGTCTGGCGCTTTGCGGTCAATGGGGATCTCGCGCCGGGCATGACCGGCGACAAGGACACGCTGCGCACGATCCATCAAGCGATTCGCAAGGTCACCGAGGATATCGAATCCCTGTCCTATAACACGGCTATCTCCGCGCTTATGGAGCTTCTCAACGAATTGATGAAACAGGATATGCATTACGAGGACGAAGCGAAAATCCTGGTGCGGCTGATTTGCCCCTTCGCGCCGCACATCGCTGAGGAGTTATGGGAAAGCCTGGGACAGGAAAAATTCTGTTCCAACGCGAAATGGCCCGAGTTCGACGAAGCGCTTTGCGTGAGGGATGTGGTCACCGTCGTCGCGCAGATCAACGGAAAATTGCGCGGGCGCGTGGAGGTTTCGGCCTCGGCGTCAAAGGCCGAAATCCTTGAAAAGGTCCGCGCCGATGAAAACGTTTCGTCGCATCTGGAAGGCAAAACCATCGTCAAGGAAATCGTCGTTCCCGGCAAACTCGTCAACTTCGTTGTGAAGTGAAAATGTAGGAACTTCTGAGCCGCGAAATGTAGGTGCGGTTTGTAACCGCGCTTGTAGGAACGACATTCTTGTCGTGACAGCCCGCCGAATGGCGGGCGATTCATCACTTAGCCCAGGGCGACAGCCCTGCGGTATTATAGACGGACATTTTTATTTTAAACGAAGCCCGCCCGGTGGGCGACAGATTATGAAATCGCGATCATCGTGCGCCGATGACACGTCTTGTGTCGCCCGCTTCCTCCTTCGCCAAGGTTACGGCGGACAGGTCGCGGGCTTCGTCTGAATTATGATTGATGCTAATCCCCCGAGCTTACGCTCGGGGCTAATATTGTGTCGCCCGATTCGCGGGCTTCGTCTGAATTTTCATTGATGCTTTTTCCCAGGGTTTTACCCTGGGCTACAAACCGTCGCCCCTGCCGGGGCTGCGGAATTGCTTCGCTGCGAAGCACGAGCAGGGGCTGTGCCTAATGACGAATGGCGAATTTCGAGCGTCGAATTGATTCCGCCTGTCGAGAGCCTCAAGGTCGAGCGACATTCCGCATTCGAAATTCCGCGTTGGCATAGTCGCACCGACGACACGACTTGCGTCGCCCCTGTCGGGAGCTTCGTATAAATTGATGTTGTGCTCACGTCCCCGACGCTTACGCATCGGGCTACAAACTGTCGCCTCTGGCGAGGCTGATCGCGGTTACAAACCACTCCTACGCTTCGGCTCTTTTAGCCCTCCGGCACAATGTCGCCGTAAACGCCCATGAAATCATGATTGTCGCCGAGGTTGCGCAGGGCGTCGACCTCTATGGCGTAGCCCGAGAAAGTGGGAATCTCGATGGCTCCCAACAGGTTGCCCAGAAGCGGAACCATCAGTTGGACCAGCGTCGGCACGAAGCCCTCGACGAAGGAATCGCTGAAATCGTAATCCGTGTCCAGGATGGACATTTCCATGTCAATGTCTTCCTGGTCGAACTCGAGGGTAATCCTGCCCTGATTGTCGATGTCGATTTGGGCCGGCAGGTTCATGGCCATGACCGCGGTGAAAGCAAGGATTTCACCATCGTCCGGGTGATCCACAACGAAATCCATCATGAATTCGCCAAGCTGCACTTTTGTGGTGAGGCTGGTGGTTTCGTCCAGAAATAGGACCGGTTGTAGCAGAGGGCGCAGGCGGATGATCACAGGAGCGTTGGAATGAATCGCCCAAAATCCCGGAAAGAAGATGCCCAGTATCTGCGTGTTCAGGATGCTGTCATCCTCAAATTCAAAGTTCAATACGCCGCTTCTGTATATCACGTACATAGCCTGGTTGAGAATGTCGTCGTTGATCGCCACGCCCATGCTGTAGGGATCGCTGGTGCCGGGAATGTACTGGTCGTCCAGGTCTGGAACATTTCCCGGTTTCTTAAAACTCCCCGGATGCTCGGGTATCGACGGATCGTATTGGTCGGCTGTAATGAGCGCTTTCATGCGAAGGATAATGCCTTGCTGGTCTATGTTGGCGTAATTGAAGTCCGCCGCCAGAGCGTAAGTGTGATCTTGAAACTCGAAGTCGGTGGAAAGATCCAATTCGTTCAACTGCTCGGCGAGGGCTTCTTCGAGAGGCTCTTGCAGGAGGGTCGGTCCGATTAACTCAATGAAACCGGAGAGAATCCTGGATAGAGAGTTGAAGAGCAAATCATCGATGAGACTGAAAATGTCCCCGAGGACGCCCATCAGTTCTTCGATATTCAGTTCGTCGACGGTTGTGGCCATGTCCACGATGCTGACATCGAGTTTGCCGTCGGGGGTCACGCCGACAGCGACCTTGGCCCAAAGTTCGATGTTTGCTTCAATGAAGCCCGAGTCGGTCCAGCCAATGCCAAAGGGCAGATCGCCACTCAGTTGGATATCGACATGCACATCCGGCAAAATCACATCCATGGTGAGTTCTTCGCCGACCATTTCCAGGAGAACTGTCGGCGCGCCGAGAGTCAGACCCGAAATATCGAGGTAGGCGTTGCCCAAAAGGAAGCCCCCGTCGTAAATTTCCTGGGTTCCGAAACCGTCCAAAAGATCCTGTACGTCCAGATCCTGAATAATTTCCTCGGCTATGTCCTCAATGGAGTTCATGCCGGAATGCGTTAGGCGAATCGCCACCGCGTCGCTGGAATACTGATCGTTTGCCAACGCCTCGCCGTAAAGAACGGAAATATGCTCCTTGCCGATCTGATAGCTTCCGGCATTGAAGGCCTGGATAGGGAGGATGTTCAGGCCGTAGCGAAGATAATATTCAATGTCGAATTCGCCCGTCAGGGTGTCATATTCGTCGGGTGTTTCACCCCCGACCAGTACGGCGGCGCAGGCTTCGCCCTCCACCATGCAGCGCCCCGAAATATTGACCGCCCCCTCCTGCGTGAACAGTCCGCGTTCGGGTGTATATATCTCGATTTCGGCGGCCTCAAGATCGGTAATGAGGACTTCGATTTCGTTGGAGCGCCTTCTCGTCGCGGGGCTGACGGCTGCCACGGTGTAGGAGCCTGAACGATTGAAGTAAATTGATCCCTCAACAGTGTCGTACTCGACGGCGCCGAATGTGTCCGGCTCGATATCAAGCTCATAATCGGTGGTTGTGCCGATGAAACCGTTTCCGTCGTAAACCCTCAATTCCATGGCGAAGGCGGCGCCGGGAAAGAATAATTCGTCGCTTTCCTCAGGATCGGGAAAGAATACCAGCACAATGTAACCATCGTCATCATCGTCGCCGCCGGTGTCGTCATCGGGCCAGTGATCATCATCATTGTTATCGTCGTCATCGCTATCGTCGTCGCCCGGGAGATAGTCGTCGTCATCGTCTCCGATGCCGGTCCTGCCGCCGGAATCGCTGTCTCCTCCTTCGCAGGCGAGCGGCGTCGCGATAAGCGCAAATCCGGCCAGCAAACACCAAAACACGGACACCGTAAGGCGTCTTCGGTTTAATTGCGTTGCCATGGTTATCTCCTTAAAGCGCCCTCTAGTAAAAATACATCATGCGAACAGGCAGTTTTTCATAACTGCGAAAAAATGTCCGAGCAGCCGGTGTTACTCTGCAATGCTCGTCAGCGATCCGTACATACCAATATAGTCGCTCCGTTCACCCACGACAGCCAGGGAATCAATGGACAGTGTATATCCTTCGAACGACGGAATGGCTATTCCACCCAGCAGGTCTCCAAGCATCGGAATCAAGCCTTCAAGGAGATCGGGAATCAAGCGCTCGACAATAACGGAATTGAAGCTGAGATCCTGGTACTCGTACCAAACCGTGAGGTCCACTTCGAAATCCTCGGGATCGATCTCAATAAAAAGCAGGCCCTGCTCGTCGATGGTGATTCCGACCGGAAAGACCAGGGTAATGGCTGCGGAAAGTATCGTGACCTCGCCGGCATCAGTGTCAACGACCACGTGAAGCATGTACTCGCCCATGGCCAGGCCGGCATTGAAGCCGGTTCCCGATTCCAGGGAAATAATCGGCTGAAGAAGCGGTTCAAGGCGCAGGATGACAGGGTCGTCCGCATTGAAGTCGGGATGAAATAACAACTGCGGCGTAAATAGCAGCGCGGCTATAGTAGTGACCGTCAGTGATTCGTCGGTGATGTCCATGCCCAGCACGCCCGACCGGAATATTTCGTATAGCACCTGATTGACGATGTCGTCGTCCAGGGCCACGCCGAAGCCGTAGGGCACGAGATCATCCGGCGGAAGCCCCGCACCCATAACCGGGCGATCACCGGCGATCCTGTAACTGCCGGGCATGACCGGTACGGTCGGGTCAATTTCTTCCGCGGCGAAATTTGCATCCATCCAGATGGACAAGCCGCCTTGATGCAGGAAAATTTGCTGGAAATCGGCGGCGAGGTTGAAGGTCTGGCTCAGCAGATCAAAAGAGCCGGCCAAAACAAGATCGCCCAGAAGATCCTCAAGCATCGGCTGCAGTTCGTCATCAAGGAGGTCGGCGATCATCTCCTCCAGAAGGGGCGCCAGTAAATCGTTCGTGATCAGCGTGTTGAGAATGCCGTCGCAAGTGTCGCCGAAGCCGCTTAGATTCGCCGTGTCCAATCCGCCGATTTCTATGCCGTCAATATCCACCACCAGTTGGCCGTCCATCGGCTCCACGTAAATGTCCACAAAGGCTGTCAGAGATAAATCCGCTGCGGTCAACACGCCTGTATTGTTTCCGTCGCACAGGATGTCGAAAAGGGTGCCGTCGCCCTGCAGAGTAAGGGCGAAATTGATAATGTGGACTTCCAGTTTGAGGAAGCTGTCAGATTGATCCGGCCCTAAATCGATCTGAATATCTTCGTATGTGAAGTCCGTAACATTGAGGGAGATGGACAATACCTGGCCGAGAAACTCGATGGTTTCATCAATCAGGGGGTTGGGGACGTACTCCAAAAGATCGATCCCGCTGATCAGATCAACCGCGATGTCTTCAATAGTGTTGAATCCGCCGTCGTTGATGCGTGCGCCCACTGCCGATTCGATCATCGCTCCGTCAGGCAGAGGATTGTCGCACTTGAGTACGGAAACGCGCACTTCCGCCAGCACCGCATCTGATTCGCCCAAGGCTTGAACCACAATTCGGTTCAGTCCGTTTCCCAAGCCTACCTGAAAGGTGAAGTGGCCTTCAAAGTTGATGTCGATGATGGAAAATTCGTTGATTTCAATCTTTTGACACGGAGTGAGAACGTTCTCTCTATCTCCTGTATCGATCAGGCATGTGCCCTCGACGTTGACCGAGCCCCCTTGCGTAAAAAGTCCGCGGGTCGGTGATGTGAGTGTGATGAGGGCCGAATTTTCGATCTGGACAAAGACCTCCACCAGATTGGAATCGATATCCACGATGTCCAGGCTGGCTGTCATTAGATACAGGGTTGGGCGCGTCGGGTTCAGGGCAATCGTTTCAGTGTCCATGTCCAGTTCATATGGCGCGGTTTCCGGCGTGGAGGAAACGCTGAGAGTATACTCGCTGGTCTTCGCAAGAAACTCGTCGTCGGCATTATAAAGAGAGACGGTCATTGTGAATTCCTGGCCGGAATAGAAAAATGCGTCATTCGCATAGGGGTCAGGATCGAAGGTCAGTTGGACGTGATCAATCTGGTCGGGCGGAACAGTATCGTCATCGGCGTCATCGTCTTCGTCGTCGTCATTGTCGTCGTCTCCGTCGTCGTCGAAGTCGTCGAAGTCGTCGTCGATGTCGTCATCGTCGTAAACGGGAACCCCGCGGGACGCGTCATCGTCGCCCGAATCGCATGCGGTCGAAAAAAACGCAAAGAAAGCGCATAGGGCCACCATCATTAATATGGATCGTAACAAGCTTGGCTTGAACATAAAGCTTCTCCTTTTGTCGCGCCCCTCGATTCCTTCACCGATATCATTATACTTGAAAAGACAGATTGGCGTCAAAACAAATACGCGGTTTTCAGCCGCAAGCAAATGCCAGTAGCCGGCACCCCTTTTTCAGATTCACTTTGTCCCTGGGAGCCTTGTCTGCTTCGCAGGCTGAAGATGAGGTTGTTGCACCCTATCTCCTGTACATCTTTTCGATCACGTCTGTGTAAATTTTGTTGATGTGTTTGCGTTTCACTTTCATGGTCGGAGTGAGTTCGCCGTCTTCCTGGTCCAGACGCTTGTCTAGGATCGCGAACTTTTTGATCTGCTCCACGCACGCCAAGCGGGAGTTAACCTCGTCAAACCACTTATGAATCAGCTTGCGTATGGCGCCCATGCTCCTAATCGCCAGGTCGAGATAGAGCCATTCGGGGCGGTTTTCGCTGATCAGGCAGATTCGTTCCCCGCGCCGCGCGCCCAGACCCGACATGCCAAAAAAGATGGCGCGAATATTTTGGCCGTAATGCTTCCAGGAGATGTTGCGCCACAGGCCAAAGCGTTTTTCGTGAAGGGCGACCCGGTCGCCGAATCGCTCCACGTTTTTTAGCAAACGTTTCGGTATGGCGCCTACGCCGTTGGCGGCAATATCAATAATCGGCTCTTTGCCGTGAATCTCGGCCTGGGGCATTTCGCAACCTTTCGGCTTGCATTTTCCACCGAAAAATTCTTCTTGCCCAATATTATCTTGATTTTTCACTAGGATGCTACACATGCAACAAGGAAAAGGATTTGAAATTGGAAGTGGCGCAGTTCTAAAAATACAAGGACGATATTCTGAGCTTTCCGCCAGAGGGCCGGCTCAATGTCGAGCCTTCACTTATTGCTTAAAGTTGTAAAATACTTCTTCACTGAAATGGTTTTGGGCCAGGTATTGCCTGGCCTGCTCGTCGCTGTAAAAAACGCTTTTGAGAAAGGCGAGCATGTAGGCATTGATGATCTCAGTCATGTGCTCGTGTTCGAGGAAGGAAAAGGTTTCGCCGGTGCTTCGTCGCGTTCCGTCGCCGCATCCATCTTCCTGACCGGCCAGCGTGGGCACTAAAATGCAAAGGTCGGAAAAGGAGTAGTGCCCGGCGTTAATAAAGTTCAGGCTGTATTTCGGCGCCGGCGCAAGCACGTATCCCAGTTTGACAGTGAATAAATAATCATCGATTGTTCGGTCTTCCTGGCCGAAGGCGAACAGCGTTGGCGTGTCGAAATGTCGCAGACCCCAGGGAAACATAGGCGATGAAAAAGCGTAGGCTGCTTTGATTCTGTTGTCATTTTTGGCAGCCTCCGTGCCGGCATAACCGCCATAAGACATACCTCCAGCCGCGACTTTTTCCGGATCGATTAGCTGCACAAATTCGGCGATTTCGTCATTCGGAATCTCTCCGAGGAACTGATCGATCAAAAAGACGATATCGACCGGTCGAAAAAAATAAGCCAATGGAAAAAGATCCTGATTGTAGCCCACCAGCCTATCGGGAAGAGGCGAACCCAGAGCATTACCTGTATGATTGGGCGCTACGACAATGAAACCATTTTTTGCAAGGTGCTCACACAGCGTGAAGTTCTGAAAGCGTATGCTGCCGTTTCCGTGAGAAAATATAACCAGTGGATAAGGCCGATCCCGGGGGCGCAAAGGTGCGTCACGCGCCGAACTCAATTCGTAGTGGAACAGTAAGTCGATCTCTTCTTCCGGTACGCCCAGTCCTGCTAATGTATCCCAAACCTCGTCCTCCCACGGAGCGAAAAAGTTCATCGGGATATCGCGCGGCATCTGCATGGAGTCGTCTGTTGCGGGATACCAGACCTCGGTTACAAGCGTTCGCGGTCCTTCCGTCGCGGGATCTCCGCGAGTCTCGTCAACGAAAATGAAGGTTTTGTTGCCGACGGGATAAGGTCCATCGTCGACATGGTCATCATTGAGGTCATCATCGACGTCATCGTCATCGTCAAGGTCATCGTCTGCGTCATCGTTGAGGTCATCGTCTGCCTGATCGTCATCAGTTTGCTGCAAATTTGTTGATGCATCGTCATTGTCGCCGCTGTCGCAGGCCGTCATCACGCAAAGGGCAAACAACAAGAGTATGGTTAAGCATCGGAATGTTGAATTCACGCGGTCTCCGTGAAAAAATAAGATTGATTAATCGTGAACAATATTCATGTCCATCATATCAGGCGCATGGTTTTCGAGGATGTAGCTTTCCAACTCGGGAACGTCGAAAAACGCCCATCCGAAAAAAGCGGCCATGTAGGGATTGATGACGCTGTGCATTGCGTCCCGGTCGGGATTCGTGAACTCCTCATTCGATCCGATGCGCGTCCCTGTCCCGCATCCGTTGCCGGATTCCTTCAAATCCGACAAGTACTCACAAAGATCGCTGAAGGCGAAATGGCCGGTGTCGTCAAACTCCATTTCCACGGTTGGTTGCGGCATCATGTCGATGTAGTTGTCGTGAAAGGATTCAAAAAGGTACATCCAAATATCCTGGCGTCCCCAGAAATACATGGAGGGCGCATATACATTTTCCACTCCGGCTGGAAAGCCGAAAGAAGCGAATTGGACCAGCGCGGACACCCTGTGCTCAACTTTGACCTGTTCGCTGACCGTCATGCCGCCGAAGGAATGGCCGAACAAGCCAATCCGCGATCCGTCGAGGCGTCCCGCGAACATTGCGGGCGGATCATCGAGCATGACATCAATGAGAAAACTGACGTCGCCTTTGCGCTCGGATAGGGACGTCACCGCGCCGAGTATGGATCCGCCGATGACCACGTCGTCGGGCGTGAGCGTGATCTTTGAATTACAGATGTGATCCGGCGACACCACCACGTAACCGTGCGAGGCCAGGTAGTTGGCCTGCGTGAAGCTCTGGAAGCGGTTGGCCGAAAATCCATGCGAAAAAATGAGAATCGGCATTGGCGGAGCGTCAGGATGGAGCGGAGCATCGCGGTATGAACCGGTGGCGATGTCGATCATCTGGCCCTCGATGTCCTCGCCGAGCTCCTCAAAAGCTGCGGCGATTTCATCGTTCCTGCCAAGGAAGTAATCGGTGATGAAATTTTCCGGCCATTCGTCGGCGTTGTCCACGGAGGGATACCAGATTTCGGTCATTAAGATGCGATTACCCTCGCCGCAGCTTAAAGCGCGGGACGTGTCCTCGAAATAAAAGGTCGTTGAGCCCACCATATAAGGGCCAGGCTCCCCTGGGTTTAAGAAGCAATCTGGAACAGTTTCTTCCGAGTCATCATCGGCGGCGTCATCATCCGCATCGTCATCGTCCGCGTCGTCATCCGAGGTCTTTGAATCATTGTCATCGTCATCGTCGCCGCATCCTGTTAGGACAAGCGTGACCAGCAGAGCGATAAACAGAGTACGCCGCAACAAGCCGGCAAATTTTGTCATCATCTAGGATTTCCTTCCCTTAAAATATCCATACGGCGGTCATTTTCGATTGCACGCCGTCAAGGCGAATATTATACAGATTTGGATTCAATAGTCAGTCACTCCGATTTTAGCATTCGCAAAACGGATAGCAGCCAGGGAAAAGCGAAAAAATACTGATCCGCATCATAGATTGACCGAGGTAAAAATGATTAATGTGGCCTCAAGTGAGAGGGAAATCGATTTGACAATCAATTCAAAAAGTTGAAATGGAGGCACGCCATGACCATAAACACGGGCAATTTAGATAGATTTTTACGCGTAGTCCTCGGACTCACGATGCTCGCCCTGGGTTGGCTTTTTCATAGCTGGTGGGGATTAATCGGGATTATATCCATAGGCACGGGCACGATCGGATACTGCGGTTTGTACGCGCTGTTCGGCAAAAGCACATGCAAGGTTAACGCTCAAAGCCAGGCGACGGGAGAGTGCAGATGAAGGTACGAGGACCGCGACCCTTTCGGCTGTTGCCGTGCGCGGCATGGATAAGTGTCTTGTCCATGCCGCCGTGCGCTGCATATCTGATAAAAAACTCGGGAGCGAGTCTTAAAAAATTGGTGTGACTTAAGATTGTCAGTGGAGCATGGTTGGGCGAATTTCTTCCACTGTAGGTCCGCAATCCGCGCCGAGAATAAGCAAGGCATCTCTGAGAATGAACAGATTGGCTACGAGCAGATCACGCAATTCGTAAAGCACATTCGTCAGATCGACCTGCTCAACGTCTACGAGTAGATCCTGCGCGTTTTGGATATTGGTAAACAGAGTGTCCCGCCTGTCCCAGTCCAGCCAGAAGGACCCTTCCCAGCAGCGCGACAGTATGGACATCGGCTCAATGACGGCGCTCCAGGCGCTTTTTATCGAGTCGGTCGCACTGGGCAGATCACCCAGGGTAATCTGTTCATCCAGGTCTTCCAAGGCTTCGAAACCCAGACCGATCAGGCGCGCACACTCGTTTAACTCTCGCATTTGGAGCCACCTCGAAGGAAAGACTTGACTTTGAACCCATACAAGATATTGGGGGGGGTGTCAAATAGCAATCAATACATGGTGCATAGTGCGTGTCTGGCGCCAACCGGCGCTTCGTGCGAAGATCAGCGAAACCTTTGAATCGGAAGCGGTCATGGCACAGGCGATTTACATCCACATCCCATATTGCAAAACAAAATGTCCCTATTGCGATTTTTCCAGCGTTGCCGCGGTTGATCCTCCTTTGGATTCGTACGTCGAAGTCGTCGTGCGTGAACTCAAGATGCGCACGGAGGAAGGTGCAGGTCCCATTTCAACGGTATATTTAGGGGGCGGCACGCCCTCCCTTCTTTCGGGAGGTCAAGTTCAGGACCTGCTGGACGCTGTGGACAAAAGCTTTGGCATCGCCGGAGACGCTGAGATCACATTGGAAGCCAATCCGGAAACGATTACCCCAAAGACGCTGGCGGACTTCGCCCGCGCCGGTGTCAACCGCCTTTCCGTCGGCGTGCAATCCTTCAATGACCGCGCACTAAAAGCACTGGGGCGCAATGCCGGGGCGAGCGTTGTGAAAAACGCGGTGGCCGCAGCGATGAGTTCCCCCATCGGCAATGTCAGTCTTGACGTAATATACGGTCTCTGGGATCCAAACCAAGAGGCTGTGATGCGTGACGCGCATGACCTTGTCGCCGCCGACCCCCAGCATATTTCCGCTTACTGTCTGACGATTTACGACGAGACTCCATTAGGCCGCCAGATCAAGCAGGGACTGCGCGAAAGGCCCGAAGATGACAAGGCCGCCCGTGAGTACGAAGCCCTTTGCGCATGTTTTATGGACGCGGGATACGAGCAATATGAAATTTCCAACTTCGCCAAACCCGGCGCACGCAGTCGACACAACGAAAATTACTGGTTGCGAAAATCGTATATAGGCCTGGGCGCTTCGGCGGCTTCTTTCACGGCCAAAGCTCCGGGCGCGCCGCACGGATTTCGTTTTTGTAACGAATCGAACCCTGACATCTATATGGCATCCCTTATTTCGGGGCAGTCGGTGAGAAGGGATTGGGAACGGATCACCGACTCGGAAGCCTTGGCTGAGATGGTGTTTTTGGGAATGCGTATGTTGCGCGGCGTTTCTATTTCCGCTATTGAAGGGCGATTCGAATTCGATTTTCGTCGGCGTTTTTCCAAAGCCCTTGATCTTTTGGGAAAGCTTGCGCTGATCGAAATTGTTGACGACCGATTACGCCTGACGCGAAAAGGATTATTCTTGTCCGATGAGGTTTTTAGCTATTTCGTATAAGGTGAACGGCAAAGCGATTTAGCCGACCCGGTTTTGCGCCGACCGGCTTATAGGGGAACATTAATGAGGAAGTTGGAACAGAATCTGGCCGTGATGTGGTCAAACAGCGTTCGACGTTTCAAAAAGAAGGAATGTCTGCGCGTGAAAAAAGACGGCGAATGGAAATCCCTGACATACGCGCAGGTCGATGAATTTGTAAAAAACTTTGCCTTAGGCCTTATCGATATGGGTTTCAAGCAGGGAGACCGCATCGCCCTGCTTTCCGAGAATCGCCCGAAGTGGGCCTTCACGGACTTGGCTGTGCAGGCTGTTGGGGGTGTTCTCGCCGCCATCTATTCTACGAACACGTCCAAGGAAATCCTGCACATCACTGAAAATTCCGAGAGCCGCTTCCTGGTGGTTTCCAATCATTTTCAACTCAAGAAGGCTCTGGCCGTCAAGAGCCTGGACAAGCTTGTCGAGCACATTGTCATTTTCGATCCCATTCAGGATTTAACCGACGTCGACAAGCGCGTCGTCAGTTTCCATGACGTTCTGAACCGTGGCAAAGGCTTCCGGGATGCGGGTATCCTGGCGCGACGCCTGGAGGAGATTCAGCCGGAAGATGTAGCCACGCTGATATACACTTCCGGGGTGACGGGCAAGTCGAAAGGCGCCATGCTCACGCATTCCAACCTCCTGTCCAACATTCATGAGGCGCACAAACTTTTCGGTCTTTCGCCGGATGACATTTGCCTTTCCATACTTCCCTTATCGCATTCCTTTGAACGCATGGCAGGACATTTCGCCGTATTCTACTGCGGCGCATCCATTGCCTACGCCGAAAGCATTTCGACGGTCGGCCAGGATCTGCTGGATGTGCGACCGACGGTGATGGTCGGTGTTCCCAGACTCTTTGAAAAGTTTCACGCACGCATTCTTCAACATCTTCGCAAGCGCAAAACCTGGGCGAATAATATATTTGACTGGGGAATGGCCGCCGGAAGGCAAGCCACAGGCTATCGTCTCAAAAGAAAACGGCTTCCCGCCTATCTCGATCTTCAAATCCAGGCGGCCGACCGTCTGGTTTTTAAAAAAATACGGGAAAATTTTGGTGGTCGATTGCGCTTTGCCATCTCCGGCGGAGCGCCCCTGCCGCAGGAAATCGCCGAGTTTTTTTATGCCGCTTCCGTGCCGATTTATGAGGGGTATGGACTGACGGAAGCCAGTCCGGTCATATCGACCAATTGCCCGGCGGCGACTCGCCTGGGAACGGTTGGACGCCCGATTCCCGGCGTCGAAGTCCGCATCGACGTCGACGGGGAAATTCTCGTGCGGGGACCAAACGTGATGAAGGGCTACTTTAACAATCCCGTGGAATCGGACATCATGATCAAAGACGGATGGCTGCACACGGGCGACATCGGTCGTTTCGACGACACGGGCTTCCTGTCCATCACCGATCGGAAGAAGGACATTATCATGACCAGCGGCGGAAAAAACATCGCGCCGCAACATATTGAAGCATTGCTGCGCATGGACCCATACATTTCCCAGGTTTTCGTCGTTGGAGATCGCCGTCCATATCTGACATCCGTTATCGTTCCCGATTACAAGGAAGTGAAAAACTGGATCAGCGAAAAGGGCATGTACTTTGCCTCGAACAAGGACCTCGTCAAGGACCCATCGGTCCGGGACTTGATTCAACACTCGGTGGACAGAGTGAATGCCCAGTTGGCGCGATTTGAAACCGTGAAAAAATTCATATTGTCCGATACGGACTTTAATGTTGAAAACGAGATGCTGACGCCGACCATGAAACTGCGGCGAAGGCATGTCGTCAAGCGCTTTTCCCACGAGATCGATCAGTTGTATTAGCCCCGAAGAATGCTAGTTTTTTCGACTGGATTTCTAACGCCGACAAGGCATGGAGTCAATAAGCAATGGCTAGCGATGCGATCAGGTCCTTTATCGCCGCGCCGATTCCAAATCATATAAAAAGCGCGCTGGCGATCGCTTTCGAAGAAACTTTCGGCGATATTGCGCACCTGCGACCGGTTCGTCCGCAGGGCATGCATATCACGCTGAAATTTCTGGGCGACATAAAGCAGGATCTCGCCGATCGGATTGGCGCCTCTCTTGCTTCCATCGTGTGGAACCGTCGCCCTTTTACAGTCCAGGCCGTGGGGATCGGGGGTTTCCCGGATCTGTTGAATCCTCGCGTGCTCTATACTCCGCTGACCGGTGAAACCCAAAGCCTGATCGACATGGCCGCCGACCTGGAAAAAGCCCTCGCCGAATTCGGCATCGCGCCGGAAAACAAGCCTTTTGAACCTCACCTCACGCTGGCTCGCCTGAAGACACCGAAACAACTGGGGCTTATCCGAAAGCGCCTGAAAGCTCTTAAAGGAGTCTCGTTGGGTGAATTCAGAGTCGAGGAACTGATTCTTTTTCATTCCGATCTTCGCCCGGAAGGCGCTCACTACGAACCCTTGGCGAGCGCCCGATTGGGAGTGAAAAAATGAAAGCGATGCCACGAATCAAAACAAGAGATTTCATCAATATGACGACAATATGAAAAATCGGCTGGATGTTTTTGCTTCCTGGCTTTCGGATCGACCGGACGCCCCGGCTATGGAATTTGTCGAAACCGGAGAAATCATCACGGCGCGAACAGCTCGTCGCGGCATCGAAGCCCTGATTGGTCTTTTGCGTGAGCGTGGCGTCGGCGAGGGGGATCATGTTGTTGTGGCCATGAACAGGACGCCGCAGTCGGCTCTTTGGGCATACGCGGTCCTCGCCGGAAATATGGCGCTTGTGCCCTTGTCTCCGTACCCGGAAAAGAACGTCGCCGACGAGCGCATCGCGCATTGCGATGCGGCCGCCCTGATCGCCGCCGATGATTATCCGGCGCAGCAAAGCCCCGCCGTGCGAATCGATCCAGAAGGCGATGAAAGCCTGCGGGCCGTGCGGCGCGGCGCCGATCCGATTTTTCGGGACATCAACCCTATGAGCGTGGCGCTGATTCTCTACACTTCCGGGACCGTCGGGAGACCCAAGGGCGTTGTTCTTCCGCACAGATCCCTGGTGGCGTCCTACGACAACCTGGCATCGCGTTTGCCGTATTTCAAGCCGGGAAAGCGCTTCTTATCCTTCATGCCCTGGTACGTTCCTCACGGCGTGTACATGAATCTCATCGTGTCCGTTTTTCACGGAATGATCATCATTGTGGATCGGGCATTCGACGCCTTCGGACCGGCCCGTTTTTACAGCGTATTAAAAGAACGAAAGCCGACAATTTGTTCTTTGGCTCCGGCCATCCTACGTGCGATTCATGACTTTCATGAAAGGGCGCAGTGCCCGCCGCCGGGATCGCTGGAGGCCATATGCTGCGCCTCAGCGCCGCTCACGGGGGACATGCGGGATTGGTGTCGTGAAAAGTGGGGCGTGGCTCTGCACAACAATTACGGGATGACCGAATCGGCGAGTTGGGTCAGCATTGGCGACAACAGACCGGGCGACGAACCGGGATGCGTGGGCAGGCCGCACCAGGATGTCATCATAGCCGATGAAAAAGGCCGGGAATTGCCGCAAGGCGAGACCGGAGAAATTCTGGTGGCCGGCGATCAGGTTATGAGAGAATATTATAAAGACCCGAAACTCACAGAAGAGGCGCTTCGCGGCGGACGTTTCCATACCGGCGACCTTGGCCGTTTCACTGAGGACGGCCATCTTATTATCGCCGGTCGCATCAAGGAAATTATCAATGTGGCGGGGCTGAAGGTGCTTCCGCAAAACGTCGAGTCCGTCGCATTGCGGATTCCGGGCGTGGCCGAGGCGACCGCTTTTCCCATTCCCGATGAAAAACGCGGCGAGCTTGTCGGCCTGGCTATTGCGCCGGGGAAAAATGCAATATTGGACGAAAAAACCATCATCAGAACCTTGAAAAAATCCTTAAGCGCGGTCGAAGTTCCCCGCCGAGTCTTTTTCCTGGAGAAACTGCCGAGAAATCAAAGCGGCAAAGTACTGCGAGGCGAATTGTCGCGCCTGTGCGGCATCGCCGATTAAGCGGTACTGATCGCGCAAAGCCGCCGCCAACCTTGTTTTCCCGGTTGGATCCCTTCGACTTCGCTTTAGGATAAACTCCGCTTTTGGAGGGGAATCCCTTTGGGCTGATATGGATCGACCTGTCAAGCCCCTGCACAGGGCCAGCGTTTTCCACTTATCCATAATCCCTATTATTAGCTCCTTGAAAAGCTCTCATCAGGATTGTGGAAAAGTGGATAACGCGGGGTGGATTGTGGGCCCGGGGGCGAAGGCTCAAAGCGGCGAACGAGTGCGGTTTCTTCGACGACGAGTCACTCTGATATACGCGGATTATTTCGACAAGCCGAAACAGGGCCGCATGACCGTTTATCGTCGTGGC
>Ga0307990_1000514_pt1 | contig 34214 bp, 25 predicted proteins | sample EllFjometagen129_FD_203168 | JGI IMG/M metagenome (GOLD analysis project Ga0307990, IMG submission 203168) | Marine microbial communities from Ellis Fjord, Antarctic Ocean - #129 | ecosystem: Environmental > Aquatic > Marine > Unclassified | place: Southern Ocean | collected 2014-10-08
CGAGAGGTTGAGCAGGCCGTTGGCCTGATCAATAACCGTCCACGGAAGGCTTTGAATTATAGAACACCGAAGGCTGTCATGAAAAAGGCCGTTGTTGCACTTGATATTTGATTCTGCACCCTTGGAAGAAGGCTGAGCCTTCACCCAGTTGTTTTTCCAATGGTTGGAAAAACAAAAATATCCAACGCAATCTAAGCAAGATGGAAGAACCCGCGAAACGACAGGCCGATATCCACGGCTACAGATGCCCGTCTCGATATCGCTCGATCTACGGTGAGTTCAAGGAGAAGCATGCTCCTTTTGGTAAACTTTCACCCAGTCTACATACATATGTTGCGGAAAGTGGGTGGTTTCGTCGGGACAACCCGCCCAGGTTCCACCTACCGCAAAATTTAGCAGGATGAAGAATTCCTGGTGAAACTCCTTCATCACCTCGGTTGTAATATCCCGGCGGGCATATTCCTTGCCATCGGCCATCCAGACGACGCAATTCTCATCCCACTCGATCTCAAACACATGAAATTGATCGGCAAAAATGCCTTCTTCAAGCTCAAGGGGCACTGAGCCCATCTGGTCGTGAGCGTCTTCTTCATCGGCATAGTGAATGTTCGCCTCAACGACTGCATCATTCTTGTTTCCGAATAGTTCAACGATATCAATCTCTCCGCATAGCGGCCATGGAGTATCGCCTCCGTTTTCGATGCAGTTCGCACCGAGCATCCAAAACGCGGGGAAAACTCCCTCACCGTAAGGCAATTGAATGCGCGCCGCGATCCGGCCGTACTTCCACGTTTGCTTTTGGGCCGTATTCAACCGAGCCGAAGAATACTGGTTCGGCCCATGCACATCGCTTTTGTGAATCGCCTGAATGACCAAACAGCCGTCTTCAACATATGCGTTTTGCTCGCTGTCCGTGTATTCTTGTAGCTCCCCGTTGAAGCGCCCCGCCTCTAGTACCTGGAAGTTCCAATTTTCGCGATTAAGCGTATCGCCATCAAATTCATCCGTCCAAACCAGCTTCCATTGCTCGCCGAGGGTATAGGTATCTGTCTTTAAATTGGATGCGAGATAAATGACCGGCTCTTGCTTCTCAGCGCTTTGAGGTTCGACGAGGATTGGCACATTCGCTGTGCCAACCGCTCCGGCGGTGTCATAAGCATACACGAAGATTCGATACATCCCCGGTTCGGCCGGTGTTTTGATAACCGCTGTCTTGCCGTCAGTCGATAGCACCAGTCCTTCGATCGGTTTTATTGATGGCTCATGGTCTCCGCCTACGCTTTCGTTGGTTGCTCCATCGATGCGGATGTCCCATTTGATCGTCATCTCATCGCCATTGGGATCCGAAGCGTTCACCTTGCAAATCAGCTTTGTGTTGGGCTTGAATATATGCCCTTCGCTACGCTTGGTCTTATCCGAAACGACGGTCATCTTTTCGGGACCGATCGCAGGCGCTCTGTTCGCGGGCCACTCGCCCGTCCACGCGCGGCTCATCACATCGACAATAGCGGTGGGATTCCCTTCCGGCAAAAACAGGTTAAACCACGTGTGCGTCTTTTCCTGTTTGTCGCCCCAAAGAAAAACATAGGAGCCCAAACACTGCTTGTTGCCGTTGACCGCCGTGTCATAACCCATACCGTAGAATGCGGCCTTTTCACTGCTGGTCCCTTCTATCGGTATCCCCCAGCTGGTCGTGTCTACCTCCCACCATCCGCGCGGGCCAAACTCGGTCACGAAGTAAGGCTTGGTCCAGTTTTGCCTTTTGATCTCGTCGGGGACCCTGGCTATCTTGCCATATGTATTGACCCCCACTGCGTCAAGATCAGGGCAATACTCGTTAAGCTCTATGAATTTGTCATTCCCGAATCCTGATGTCACCGTGATCACCGGATGATCCTTATCGATCTGCTTGATCATCTTGGCGATATCGTTGATTGCCTTCCAAACGCGGGCGCGTTCCTCTTCTGATGCGTGCATTTCCGCTTCATTTCCAATCGCCCACATCAGCAGTGCAGGGTGATCGCGGTAGCGATAGATCTTTTCGCGAATGGAATCAAGCTGCTGTTCGATCACCTCAGGGTCGGTGTAATCAAACCCGCTGCGAGGCTTTAGCAAAGGCAAACCAAAGCAAACGCTAAGTCCGTGTTTTTCCGCTTCATCCAGAGCTTCCTGAGTACCCATCCACGCCCGGACAGAATTTCCCCCGGCGACGACCAGTTTGTCCATATACCGAGTTCCGCCGGCACCTTTCACAAAATATTCCTCGCCATTGCGCATGAACCGAAATTCATTATCTTCCTGTTGAATCTCCACAACACTGGATGGCACCTTTGCCATACCAAAGGCTGTCGATGTAAACAGTATCGATACGCTGAGCGTGAGGATTACGGATATTCCTGCCGTTGGGTGCTGTCTCATTTATTACTCCGAATCGTTCGATTATGATTGATAGAAAAACGCTTTTCAGGCGACCGGGGAATCTGCATGCAGAGACGTCCTAAATAGAGGTTACATATAAAACATGTTGTAATACAGCGGGTTTGTCAAGGTGGGCATCCTGCCTGTCCGACTTGAATTCTGAACAAAAAAAAGCGCCCCGAAACAGGGCGCTTTTTAAAATTCCTAAGGGCTGACATCCATTCACACACTCCTTTGCTAGAGATAAATATTATAAATTATTAGCTGGCTCGGCAGATCTTGCGCTATACACAGAGGCTAACCTAGTCAAGGTGGTTCCAAAATATGAAGATGAAGTTCCTGCGAACGGTCAAGTACGGCTCTGTTTTAACAGTGTTCCTAGCAATGCTTGCCGTCGTTTGCCATGGACAAACGATCCGCATCAGTGAAATTGTGGCCGACAACGGCATCAGCCTGCTGGACGAAGATGGTGATTCGTCCGACTGGATTGAGTTGTACAACCCCTCAAACCAGTCCGTCAGCGTCGATGGCTGGTATCTGACCGACGATGCAACCGCTCTGACCCAATGGAGCTTTCCCGCCACCAACATTGCAGCCAAGGGGTTTCTGGTCGTATTCGCCTCTGATAAAAACCGATCCGTAGCCGGCTCGGAGCTGCATACCAACTTTAAGCTGAGTGCAGCGAGTGAATATCTAGCGCTGGTTCACTCCGATGGAAGCACCGTGGAAGACGACCTCACCCCCCCGGCACTGGAGAAAGATGTCTCTTTCGGCTATGCCTTTACCGACGGAGAGATCGACACCTCTAACACCGGGCTGTTCACGACTCCAACTCCGGGATCCATCAATACAAATATCGCTTATGCAGGATATGTCGAAACACCGGTCACCTTCCCTCAACGGGGTTTCTATAACTCTCCGTTTCTGGCTTCTGTTTCCAATACGACCGAAGGAGCAACCGTGCGCTACACCCTTGACGGGTCGGAACCCACCGATGGGAGCACACTCTATTCCGGTCCGATCACGATTTCTGCCACCGCCAACCTGCGTGTCCGCGCCTTCAAGACTGGCTGGAAAGCCTCTTATCCGCGCACGGACTCCTATATTTTTGTGGATGATGTTGTGACTCAGCCCGCCTCGCAATTCTACATCAATGGTCAGATCATCAACCTCGGTATGGATGCGGGCGTGCTCAACAAAACCTATCAGGATGCCTCCAACCAGGTTTTCAGTGTGCAGGATGCGCTAAAAACCATTCCGACCATTTCCATTACAACCGATGACGCCAACCTTTACGATCCCGCCACCGGCATCTACGTCAATGCTGAAGAGCATTGGGAGTGCCCCGCATCCGCCGAGTTGATTAATCCGGACGGTAGTAAAGGATTCCACATCAATGCCGGGTTGCGCATCCGCGGCGGCTGGAGCCGGCACAATTATTTTCCGAAACACTCCTTTCGCCTGTTCTTCCGCAATGAATATGGCGAAGGAAAACTCGACTATCCGCTGTTTGAGGACGAAGGAGTCACCTCGTTCGATAAAATTGATCTGCGCACCGCCCAAAACTACAGCTGGGCAAAGGGTAATGAAACTCCATGGTGCAACACTTTTCTTCGCGATGTGGTCTGCCGCGACGCCGCCGGTGCCATGGGCGACGCCTACACCCGAAGCCGCTACTACCACCTCTATCTCAACGGACTCTACTGGGGACTCTTTATGACCGAAGAGCGCCCAGCGGCAGACTATGGAGAAAGCTATCTCGGTGGCGACTCCGACGACTATGATGTGGTTAAAGTTTCCGGATATACCGATCCCTCCTCGATCCTCGAGGCGACCGACGGCACCCTTGAAGCCTATCATCGGCTCTACACCGCCGCGACGAACGGATTTGTCAACAATACCGACTATTTTGCCGTCCAGGGCATGAACACTCAGGGCGAGCCGGATCCATCCAAGGAAAAGCTGCTGGACCTGAACAACCTGATCGACTATGTCCTGTTGATTGATTACGCAGGCGCTTCCGACAACTGTATATCCAAGTTCATAAGCGATTCCTCGGTGAATAATATTTTCGCTGTATACAACCGAAAAAATCCTGACGGATTCAAATGGCTGCAGCATGATTGCGAACACGCGTTCGACACCTCAACCGACCTTGATCGGACCGGGCCCTTCACCAACAGCAACTTCAACTTGCCTGAATATTTCAATGCCCAAACGCTACACGACCGCCTGAGTGTGAATGCCGAATACCGCCTGGCCTTTGCCGACCGGGTGTACAAACACTTTGAAAACGAAGGCACCCTTGTGCACACCAACATGGAGGCTCTCATTGACCAACGCGCCGCGCAGATCGACCGCGCCATTCTGGCCAATGCCGCCCGTTGGGGTAGCACCAGCCTCGACCGCGACACTTGGGTCAATGCCGTGGCCACAACCCGGGCATGGTTCAACGGGCGGGCGCAAACCGTGATCGGCTATCTTGATGCCGACGGCCTGATTCCGTCCATCAATCCGCCCCAACTCAGCCGGAGCGGCGGACTGGTAGCCGATGGAACGACCGTTGGCTTGACCGCTTCGCAGGGGAGCATCTATTACACCACCGACGGGTCCGATCCGCGAGCCATCGGCGGAGCCATCGCCGGAACATCTTACAGCGGACCTTTTTCTATCACCCGCCCGACTCATATCAAGGCGCGTGCCTTCAACGGTTCTGATTGGAGCGCACTGGCCGAGGGCACACTCTGGACTTCCGAGATTCCCTTGGCCTTTACGGAGGTGATGTATCACGCCCCCGCCGGCAACCCGCATGACTTCATTGAGATTCAAAATATTTCAGACCAACCCTTAACGTTGAATGGCTACAAGCTCGACCATGCGATCAACTTCGACTTTAAGAACGGTCCAACCACGCTTGGGCCGGGAGACTATATGGTCGTGGTCGACGACCTCGCCGCCTTCAGCGCAATCTACCCGACCAACGGCATCATGATCGCCGGCGAGTTCAGCGGCGACCTACGCAACAGCGGAGAGCAGGTTGATCTTGAATTCCGCAATAACGACCTGATTTCATTCAGCTACACCGACGCGCGTAACTGGCCGCAAGCCGCCGACGGCGCGGGCCATTCGCTCGTGCCGCTGGAATCCGCGACCGATGAGCAGGAATCAGGATCGCTCGACTATGGCGGCAACTGGCGTGCCAGCACCTACACCAACGGTTCCCCGGGTTTTGCAGATCCAACACCGAGCGCGACCGTGCTGCTCAACGAGATCACGGCGCACACCGATACCGAGCTGGCCCCGCCGTTTGATTCGAACGACAGCATCGAGCTTTACAACCCAACCGCATCCGCGATTGACCTGAGCGGTTGGGGTCTGAGCGACGACCGTGATGATCTGTCCCAGTTCATCATATCCAACGGCACGACCATCGCCGCGGGCGGATTTGTCGTCTTTGATGAAAACGCTTTTCATACAAACCGCATCAACGGCTTCGGTCTCAATAAATCGGGTGAGCAGGTTTACTTATTCGATCCCGCCCGCGGCGTGGTAGACGCGATCCGTTTCAAGGGTCAGGAGAATGGGGTCACGCTCGGTCGTTATCCGGATGGTTCCAATCATTGGCTAGCAACACGTCCAACTCTTGGAAGTACAAACCAACCCTACGACCTTCCGTTCCGCATCAGCGAACTAATGTATAATCCCCCTGCGGGCTCGGAGATGGAATACATCGTAATCGAGAATATCGAGGGCGCGAGCGCTCTGCTCGAAAACACAAATGGCAGCTATCGCATTGACGGCGGCGTTTCCTACACCTTCCCGGCGGGCGTCTCACTTGCGGCGGGCGAGAAGATCCGACTGGTTTCATTCAACCCGGCAGTCGACACCGTGTTACTTGCCCAATTCCGTTCACTATACGGATTGAGCCCGACCGATCCTGTGTACGGCCCCTATACGGGCAACCTCTCCAACAGCGGCGAACGGGTGGCACTGGAGCGGCCGCAGGCATCGGACGACCCACTAAATCTGTTCGATATCTCGTGGGTGGTTGTGGATGAGCTATACTATTTTGATCAAAGCCCGTGGCCGACCAGCGCCGACGGAGAGGGTCATCCACTGGTCCGTACCGGTCTCTCGAGCTGGGACGTTCCCGACACTCCTCTCATAGGAATTGCAGAATCATCTTTCTATGCCAGAGAACCATTCGGGCAAACTCCACCCGACTCCACATTCGAGATCTGGAACAGCGGATGTGCATCCCTGAATTATTCAATCTCCCCGGATGTTGCATGGATTTCCGTTTCGCCATCTAACGGATCAAGCACGGGAGAGCATGCCAGCGTATCCCTCAGCTATGACACCACCGGCTTAGCGGTCGGCTCTCATACCGGTCGAGTGGATATAACCGCTGCCGGGGTATTGTACTCGCCCCGACAAATCCTCGTTGTACTGGATCTATACGAACAACAGCTCGACCATTTTTCATGGGAACCGGTCGCAACAAACCAGGCCGCAGGACAGCCCTTCTATGTGAAGCTGACCGCGCGGGATCAATATGGTGATGCGATACTATCGTTCAACGGATCTATACCGATTTCAGCAGAGAGCGGCTCGACGACCGAGGAAGTTAGCATAGGGGCGAACACCTCACAATGGGGCTATCCCATATCAACCTACTATCATGATGGTCGCACTCAGGTGATCTATCTCAGCAGTGAACTAGGCGATGCACGAGCCATCACATCCCTAGCGCTCAAGGTGAACGTGACCCCCGGCCAACCGCTGAACAACTGGACCCTCCGGATGCGCCACTCTCCCCTTGAAAGTTATGGCCCTAGCCCGGTCTGGGAGTCCGACTGGACGACCGTATACCAGAGCGACACCAATATTTCCTCCACGGGCTGGACCGTTTTCGAATTTGACTCCCCGTTCGAATACAACGGAACAGACAACCTAATGATCGACTTCAGTCATAACAATTCCACCTACACGAGTGATGGCCAATGCGCCTCGACGGACAGTGGTGGCATCCGGTCACTCTACTACCGCACAGACAGTGGCTACGGGGACCCGTTAAGCTGGTCGGGCACTTCATCTCCAACGCCTAATTTCAGCACCATGGTTCCCGACATAAAACTGGGTTCGCCGCTCAACAATTCTGTTTCTATCTCTCCAACCAATACCGGATATTTTGTAAACGGAATCTGGACGGGCATGCTGACGGTGCAGGAACTAGACACCAATATCTTTCTATTTGCGGATGACGGAAATAGTCACGTGGGCAACAGCAATCCCTTTAATGTTTCGGCGACACTCGATGCCGATGGCGATGAAATACCCGATGCCTGGGAGGTCGACTTTTTCGGGCTTCCATCCAGCTGTATCGCTACGAATGATGCTGACCATGACGGGCTCAACAACCTGCAGGAATATATCACAGGCATGGACCCAACAAATGCTGCGTCATGTTTCGAAATTGGCATGTCGAAACAGCCTGACGGATTCATCGTAAACTGGGATTCGGTCGAGGGCCGTTTCTACGATGTGCTTTGGACATCGGATCTGGGGCATGACTTCCAAATACTGGCATCTGCCATTCCCTTCCCGGTCAACAGTTATACCGACCGCGTCCATACCGCATCTTCCGCTGGATTTTATGGCGTGGCAGTTCGTTTGCCGTTTATCGGTGATTTCGATAATGACGGCCTGCCTGATACTTGGGAAATGAATTATTTCCTGTCTCTGGATCAGGCCAGCCCTGACTGGGACTTTGACGGGCAGAGCAACCTCGAAGAATATATTGCCGACACCAACCCGACCAATTCGGCCTCCCTATTTATCGTGGAGGACCTATCCGGTTCGACCCTGTATTGGACAGCAAAACCGGGCCGCATCTACTCCATCTACTGGACCGATGATCTCGACCAACCGTTCATCCCCATCGCTACCGGCCTGACCACAGGAAGTTATACAGATAACCTGCATGCAGGCGATTCGGCGAATTTCTACCGAATACAGGTCGAGTTGGACTAAAACTCCTCGCATAAAACCATGTGTCTCTTGCAACAGCGGCGACATGGCTGGACAAAAAAAGCGCCCCGAAACGGGGCGCTTTTCTGAATCGAAGGTAAGTGAGAACTTATCCAACGATTACGTTGATCAGGTCGAGCACTTTGCAGGAGTAACCCCACTCGTTGTCGTACCAGGAAACCACTTTGACGAATTTGTCGTCGAGCTGGATGCCGGCTTTCGCGTCGAATACAGACGTGCACTCTTCGTCACGGAAATCCGTGGAAACAAGCATTTCTTCGGTGTAACCGAGGATGCCCTTCATCGCACCTTCAGAAGCTTCTTTCATCGCAGCGCAAACGTCTTCGTAAGAAGCGCCTTTTTCGAGGCAGACAGTGAGGTCAACAACAGAAACGTCGGAGGTCGGTACGCGGAAGGCCATGCCGGTCAGCTTGCCGTTGAGTTCCGGAATCACTTTGCCAACCGCTTTCGCAGCGCCGGTCGAGGACGGAATGATGTTCTCGAGGATACCGCGTCCGCCGCGCCAGTCTTTCATGGAAGGACCGTCAACGGTTTTCTGAGTAGAAGTCGCTGCGTGGATCGTGGTCATCAGACCTTTTTCGATGCCGAATTTGTCATTGAGGACTTTGGCAACCGGAGCCAAGCAGTTGGTGGTGCAGGACGCGTTGGAAACGATGTCTTGGCCAGCATAGCTGTCAGTGTTTACGCCGCAGACGAACATCGGAGTCGCGTCTTTGGACGGAGCAGAAAGAACCACTTTCTTCGCGCCGGCTTCAATGTGTTTGCGAGCCGTTTCGTCGGTCAGGAAGAATCCGGTGGATTCAACCACAACTTCAGCGCCGACAGCGTCCCATTTAAGGGTGGCTGGGTCGCGTTCCGCAGTGATGCGGATGGATTTGCCATTCACAACGAGTGAACCGTCTTTGACTTCAACAGTACCGGCAAATTTGCCATGTACGGAGTCATGTTTGAGCATGTATGCGAGGTAGTCGACGTCGAGCAGGTCGTTAATACCCACCACTTCGATATCTTCGCGAGCAGCGGCGGCACGGAACACCATGCGACCAATACGGCCGAAACCGTTAATACCAATCTTTGTAGCCATAATCTATTTCTCCCTTTGATTGCCCTGATGAAGGGCTGTTTTCCCATAAAATTCCGCGAACCCTACCGAAACCCCCTACCCCCGTCAATCCATTGCGAGGCGAAACTTGACAGGCCCTTTCTCAAGGCGGAAACTATATTTTTTTAAGGATAATTATGATTAAACGCTCCTATAACCTAACCACCGTGATGGGAATCCCGATTCGGGTGCACCTGACACTGGTCATCCTGCTGCTTTTTGTTGCCTTTAGCTACGGTCTTCCGGGCATTCTAATTGCGGTCGGCGTATTCGCCAGCGTGGCCCTGCATGAGCTCGGTCATTCCTGGGTCGCCATCCGCAAAGGATGCAGCGTGCGCGAAATTATGCTGCTGCCGATCGGCGGCGTCGCCAAAATGAGCCACATCCCGTCGCGACCAATGGATGAATTTCTGGTTGCCGCCGCCGGGCCGCTCGTCAGCTTCCTGCTGGCAGTACTTTTCCTATTAATCGCTTTGGCTGGGATTTCTCCACAGTTCTTTGTGAACCTATATAAAATCAACCTAATGCTCTGCCTGTTCAATCTGCTGCCGTCGTTCCCGATGGACGGCGGACGAATCTTCCGCGCCTTCATGAGTCCGCGACTCGGTCGGCTCAAAGCCACCGCGCTCGCCGCACGCATCGGCCGCATCATGGCCGTCGCCTTTGGAATTTTCGGTCTATTCAATGGGCAGTTCCTTCTGATTCTGATCGCCATCTTCATCTACAACGCGGCGGGGGCGGAATACCGGGCCGTATATGCCCAGCACATGAGCCAGGAATGGTTCACGGTGGAGCCGCAGGCCGACATCCACGTCAGTCCGCCGCCCTACGCACGCAAAGCGCCGCCGTTCTGGAAGCAATGGACAAAGAAAACGAATTCGTTTTTCAACGACCTGTTTAAGAACTGGGAATAAACCGGCGGACGCCAGTTCAGTGATCCGTTAATCGGAAAGCGGGTATCAGAAACCGTGATGAACTGATAACGGTTAATCCTCCCCTACTCTATCTCCATCTCATACGCCGGGCCGTCGTATTCCGGCTCGGGATTCGGATAGCGGAAAAACCAGTCCCAGATGATCAACGCCATCAGAATGGCTCCGCTGATCGACAGCACGGTCATCCAGAATTTTTTGCTGAAATCCGGCCTTTTTAACAAATGCAAAAAGCGTCGGAATCCGCTGTTTTTACGGCGGCGTCGATGCGACTGAGAAAGGTCTTTCGCCACGGTCTCGTCAAAACTCTCCGAACGGTGGCGGCGACGGCGCTGAGAAACCGAAGGGCTCTCCTCTCGATCAGCCCGGGGCGACTCTTTCTCTTTATAGATGTCCGATGACGGCATAATAGATTCCTTACTAATCGAAAAACACTACCCAACCGCGACACGTTCAACAATTATAAAGCGTGCGCAAAAACAACCGACCGGTTCAACGTAAGTCCGGTAAACCGCCCGAACGCAACAGATGGCTTCCAATCCTTGGAAGGACTCAATCTCATTTCTTCCAACCCTTGGGAAAAAAGTTTTCAGCCCTTGGAAAAGCCTTATAGTTGAGCCTTCGTTTCGAAACAAAAAAGAGGAGATCGCTATGGAACTCAAAGGAAGTCAGACCGAAAAAAATCTAATGGCCGCATTCGCCGGCGAATCACAGGCGCGCAACCGCTACACCTACTACGCATCCGTCGCCAAAAAAGAAGGCCTCGTGCAAATTTCTGATATTTTCACGGAAACCTCAGATCAGGAAAAAGAACACGCCAAACGCCTGTTCAAACTGATGCAAGGCGGTGAAATTGAAATTCCCGCAAGCACCTTCCCCGCCGGACCGGTTAAAGACACCATGCAAAACCTGCTAGATGCCGCCGCGGGTGAAGAACACGAATGGACCGACATGTACCCCTCCTTCGCGAAAATCGCCAAAGAAGAAGGTTTCATGCTGATTGCCGCCGTCTTCACCGCCATTGCCGTAGCTGAAAAACAGCACGACAAACGCTACAAAGAACTAGCCGCCAACATTGAAGCGGGCAAAGTGTTTGAACGCGGTGACTCCGTCATCTGGCGTTGCCGCAACTGCGGATACCTGCACGAAGGCCCCAAAGCCCTTAACAAATGCCCGGCCTGCGATCATCCCCAGGCGCATTTCGAAATCCTCAGCGAAAACTGGTAACCTCCGGTTTCCCGACGAAGTAAAGCCCCGGCTCCCGCCGGGGCTTTTTTTTCTTAAGATTGGAATCTACAAAACGAGAGTCATCAATTTTCTGTGTCTTCTGTCTGTTCTGTGGTTAAGATCATCCAATGGATTCGACAAGCTCACCACAGGTGTTTGAAAAAACAGTAAAGGAGCCGGGCAAACGGCTGGATGCATGGCTGGCGGAAAACGAGCCGGAGCATTCGCGCGCGCGCTGGCAGGCGCTGATCAAAGACGGGCTTGTCACGGTCAATGACGCAACGGCAAAACCAAACCATAAACTGCACACCGACGACCGCGTGGAGTGGACGATTCCCGAGCCGGTTTCGAGCGAGGTGCTGGCCGAAGATATTCCGCTCAACATTCTCTACGAAGACGCCCAAATTATTGTGATCAACAAGCCCGCCGGATTGGTGGTGCATCCCGCGGCGGGCAACGAAACCGGCACGTTGGTGAACGCCCTGCTCCACTACTGCACGGATCTGGCGGGCATCGGTGGCGAAAAGCGCCCCGGCATTGTCCACCGTCTGGACAAAGATACTAGCGGCGTGATGGTGGTGGCCAAAACCGAAAAGGCCATGGCCGAGCTAGCGCGGCAGTTTAAGGCGCGCGAAACAGAAAAAGAATATAGGGCCATCGTGCGCGGTGTGCCAAAGCCGCCAACGGGAGTTATCGCGGCGAGAATCGGACGTCACCGCATTCACCGCAAAAAAATGACGATCGATGGAAAGCGCGGACGCCATGCGGTGTCGATCTATAAAGTGATCGAGGCGTTTCAATATGCATCGCTGATTAGTGTACGCATTGAAACCGGCCGCACGCACCAGATCCGCGTCCATATGGCTTCCCTGCGGCACCCCATTCTGGGCGACCGGCTCTACGCGCACGCGCAACCCACCGATGTGTGGCCGGAACGCCAGATGCTCCACGCCACCAAATTATCAATTACCCATCCCGACGGCGGAAACAAGCTCAGCTTCACCGCGCCGCTTCCGCCGGATATGGAGGCCGTGCTTGAGAAGCTCCGCTCGAAACAGAGCACAGAAGATCCTGTAAAGCGGGATCGAGCATAAAATCCTGCGCCGCATCGGCCGGTTGCTCAGCGCCTGACAACGGCCATTGGCATTCGAAATTGCGGTGCGCTACAGAGACACCTAACGCCTTGACGGTACCAAACAAACAACCGAAGATGTGACGAAATCATGCTGAAACGACTGACCCAGAGGCTCAACTATATCATCGGACCGGTGGCGATTTTCGCCTTCGTGATGTTGTTGCTTGAGCACAGCGAATGGCTGAGGCCCCACTCGGTGCTGGTTCGGCAGATCAATCTTTCCATTCTTGGCCTGTTTGCCATCGACGTGCTGCTCAACTGGCTGGCCAGCAACAAAGATTCGGCCTACCTCAAGGCGCACTGGTTCGACCTCGTGGTGTTCGTTCCGATCATTCAGTTCTTCTACGCCCCACCGGACAGCGCCCTTTCGGTCATTCTGCGCCAAACCGCCATCGTGGCGATGCTCCTTTCGCGGACACGGCGGGTGAAAAACTTCATCACCCTGTTCAGTCTCAAACCCGCCCAACTGATGCTGATGAGTTTTATCGGCGTTATCGTGTTCGGCACCGTGCTGCTAATAATGCCTGCCGCAACCGTCTCCGGCGAGGAGACCACCCTGCTCAACGCATTCTTCACCGCCACCTCGGCCACCTGTGTCACCGGCCTGATCGTCTACGATACCGCCACCCACTTTACCTTCTTCGGCCAGCTGGTGATTCTCGCCCTGATTCAGGTCGGCGGACTCGGCATCATGACCTTCTCGGTCTCGCTCGCACTGCTGATGCGGCGCGGCGTCTCCATGAAAGACCAGAGCATTATGCAGGACGTGCTCGATCAGGACACGCTGCAGAGCGTCAAGCGGCTGGTCGGCTTTATCGTCTGCATGACCTTCCTGCTAGAGGCGGTCGGTGCGGTCATTCTGTTCCGCGCCTGGAAACCGGTGTTTCACGATACAGCTGAAACCGCGTGGTATGCTGTCTTCCACTCCATTTCCGCCTTCTGCAACGCGGGGTTCTCCACCTTCAGTAACAGCCTGATGGGCTTTTCGAGCGACGTGCCGACCAATCTGACCATCGGCGGACTGATCGTGCTCGGCGGAATCGGCTTTGTCGTGATCGGCGATTTTTATCAGGCCCTGCGCGACCGGCTCTTCCGGCGCGTCAAGCGCCGCCACAAATTCCGCATCCAGAGCCGCCTCGCGCTGGGCTGGACCGGCGGACTGATCCTCGGCGGCACCGGACTGATCTACTGGATTGAACACGGCCGCATTCTCGATGGAATGGGCTATGACCACGCCCTGCTCGTCTCACTCTTTCAGTCGATCTCCACACGCACCGCCGGCTTCAACTCCTGCGAAATCGGCGCGCTGCAACCGGTCACCCTGTTCCTGTTCATCATTCTGATGTTCATCGGGGCCTGCCCCGGCGGAACGGGCGGCGGAATTAAAACCACCACTCCGGCTGTGCTGTGGGCGGTCATCCGCTCCGGCTTTAATCGCCGCACCGAAACCGAACTGTACCGCCGCACCATTCCGGTGGAGGTCATCCAGAAGGCGGCTATGGTGCTGTGCTCCTCGCTGCTGCTCGTCTGCGGCGCGCTCGGTCTGATGCTCATCTTCGAGCCGGAAAAGGATTTTATGGATCTGTTTTTTGAAACGGTCAGCGCCTTCGGCACCGTCGGTCTTTCGACCGGCATCACCGACGCGCTATCGACCGGCGGACGGGTGATGATCACCCTGCTAATGTTCATCGGCCGCCTCGGCCCGCTCACCATCGGCTTCGCCTTTATGCTGCGCAAACGCGGGCCCGCAAAATACAGCTATTCCGAAGAACGGATTATGATAGGATAAAAAAATGGAATGATGGATGAAGAGAGGTTTGGAATAATGGAAGAAGAAAACAATTCAGCACTCCAATACTCCACCGCTCCAATACTCCATGGAGGTTATTTATGAGAAACATTGCAGTAATCGGACTCGGCAAATTCGGAAGCTCGCTCGCCCGCGAGTTGACAGAAAAAGGCGTCGAAGTGCTCGCCATCGACCGCAACCGCGAACCGGTGGACGCCATCAAAGATTCCGTCACCCACGCCGCCACGCTTAGCTCCACCGACGAAGACGCCCTGCGCGCCGTCGGCATCCAAAATGTGGATGTAGCCGTGGTCTGCATCGGGGAAGATATTGAAGCCAACCTACTGACCACCATCCTGCTGAAAAAAATGGGCGTTCACCGCATCTGGACGCGCGCGCTCAGCCCGCTCCAACAGGAAATCATCACCATGCTCGAAGTCGACAACATCATTAACCTCGAAAAGGAAATGGGCAGCATTATCGCCACCAGCCTGGCCTCCACCAACATCACCCGCCACATTCCGCTCGCCAAAGGGCACAGCATCGTCGAAGTGCTGGTGCCATCGGAATTTGTCGGCAAAACCCTGCGCTCGCTAGATGCCCGCAATAAATTCAGCATCAACATTGTCGCCATCAAAAAACAAATCCCCGGCATCACCGATCAGGGGGAACGAATTATGGAGGAATCCATCGAAGATGTACCGAAGCCCGACGACGTGCTCGAAGAAACCGACCACCTGCTGATCGTCGGTAGCGACAAAAACGTGGAGAAATTTGCGAACCGCTGACGGGATGCAGGATGTGAGATACAGGATACGAGATCGTGATGCGCGATGTGGGAGATTAACCGATGAGCTATAAAAATCTGGAAATCTGGCAACTGTCGCGGGAACTGACAATCGGTATTCACAAGATGACTCTCCATAAACTTCCTAAATTCGAAATGTTTGAAGAAGCCCCGCAAATCAGACGGTCGATGAAATCTATTAAATCAAACATTGTCGAAGGATACGGGCGGCGGAGATACAAGCAGGACTTCATCAAGTTTTTGGTCTACGCTCATGCCTCTTGCGACGAAACCATTGACCATCTGGAAACTCTTTTTGAAACGGAATCATTATCTGACGAATCCCTTTACCACCAACTGCATGAACGCTTAAATCTACTTGGAGCCAAACTGAATCGATTCATCCAAAGCGTTGAAAATCAACACCTGTCTGTAAAGGAAGATCCCGTAGAATATGAGGTGCGCCCATGAACCGTCTCATCCCGAATCCCGTATCCCAAATCCCGTATCCCATAACCCGAACCCCAAAACAACATGACCCCGAATCTTCTTAAAATTATCTGGTTTTTGCTTCCGGTCTGCGGACTGGGAATTGGACTAACCGTCTGGCCGGAAATCGGGCAGACCACCCGCTGGAGCATCGCCGCGCTGGCGGGCGTTAACCTGCTCGGTTGGTTCTACCTGAGCGTCCGCGTCTTCAGCTTCCGTAAACGCCTCCGCAACTTCCTGCGCTTGCTGCTGGCCGGCGACTACGAAGCGGGCATCCGCACCCGCCAAAAACACACGGATGAAATCTCCGGCATCGAGGATTTGGCTAACCAAGTGGCCGACCGCATTCGCACCTACGACAGCCTGCGCGCCGCGCGTGTCTCCATCCACTCCCGCGCGCTCGATCTGCTTCTGCTCAAATCCAACGAGGGATTCATTACCGCCAACATCGAAAAAGAAACCTTCGTCTTCAATCCGGTCGCTCAGAAAGTTCTGGGCGTCAAACGTAAAAGCTTCTCCTTTGAATCCGTCTTGAAACCCAAAACAAACGAGACCTTCGCCAAGCTGTTCAATCAAGCGGTTTCCGGACGCAAAGTGAACACCGAAGGGCTCTGCTTTCTGCAACTACCCGGCATGCAAGCCCCCGCACGGCTCTCCTTCCTGATGATGCCCCTGCGCGATCGCGACGAAAACGTCCGCTTCGCCATCCTTTCCATTGAATCGTCGGGAGCCGCATCCTGATGAGCGATCGCGACCAATTTCTCGACCATGTCAACGCCTTCCTCGAATACAAAAAAGAGGAAGGGCTCCAAACCCTAGAAATTTCTGCGGAAACCCGCGCGAAACTCACTCCGCTCCAAACGACTCCGACGGCAAAACCGACACCTGAAGCAGCACCGCGCTGCGCGGCTGCTGTCCCTTCATTCGCGCCGACCCCTACCGCGGGAACCGATGTGCGCGTAACCGGCAAGACGGTCGAGCAAATCGCCGAACAGATCAGCACCTGCACCGGTTGCGGGCTGCACGCCTCGCGCAACAAAACGGTCCCGGGCGAAGGCAATGCGGATCATCCGGACATTCTATTTATCGGCGAAGGCCCCGGCGCGGACGAGGATGCGCAGGGTCGCCCCTTCGTCGGCGCCGCCGGACAGCTACTCACCAAAATGATCGGCGCGATGGGTTATGCCCGCGAACAGATTTTCATTGCCAACATCGTCAAATGCCGCCCACCGGGCAACCGCGTTCCCTCGCCGGAAGAGATGAGCGCCTGCTCGCCCTACCTACGCAAACAGATTGAGCTCATCCAGCCGAAAATCATCGTCGCGCTCGGTAAAACCGCTATCGAAGGCCTGCTCAACAAAACGGTAGCCATCACCCGCTTCCGCGGAACGTGGTGCACCTACGAAGGCATCGACCTGATGCCCACCTTCCACCCCGCCTACCTGCTGCGCTCCCCCGGCAAAAAACGCGAAGCGTGGGAAGACCTACAGGCGGTCATGGCCAAACTTGGCCAAACCCCGCCGAAAGCCGACTGAGCCTGCACCTATTAAATTTTTCAAAGGTTTGGAAAAACGGTGCGCCTCTGACTTGTCCTCCAAAGCTTCCGCCGTCGCCAGAGGCTATGGCCGACAAGTTAGCGAAGGAAGATGCAATAGAGTTCCAAGCATTAGAATCCATTTACGCGACTTGACTCCATGCGACTCTCATAGATAATGGCGCGGTTCATTTTGGAGTTCTTTCAGCTATGATTAAGGTTCAAAACCTGACGAAAAAATTTTCGGGCAACACAGCAGTCGACGATGTCTCGTTTGAGGTGGAGCGCGGCGAGATTATCGGATTTCTCGGCCCCAACGGCGCGGGTAAAACCACGACGATGCGTATGCTGACCGGCTTCCTGCATCCAACGCGCGGCTCGATAAAGATTGCCGGGTACGATGTGATGAGAAACCCTCTTCAAGTGCGCCGCCATATCGGTTATATGCCGGAAAGCTGCCCGCTCTACGCCGAAATGAGAGTGGATGAGTATTTAAGGTTCCGCGCGCAGATTAAAGAGGTGCCGCGCCGCGACGTGAAAACCCGTCTCGGGGTCGTAAAAGATCAATGCGGACTGACTACGGTCGGCCGCCGGATTATCGGCCAGCTTTCCAAAGGGTTCCGCCAGCGCGTCGGCCTAGCCGACAGCCTGCTGCACGATCCTGATCTGCTGATTCTCGATGAACCGACCGCCGGACTGGATCCCAACCAGATCCGCGAAGTGCGCGAACTGATCGGTTGGCTGGCCGAACGCCACACGCTGCTGCTTTCCACTCATATTCTGCCAGAGGTCGAAATGGCCTGCAAACGGGTGCTGATTATTGACCGCGGCAAAATTGTCGCGTCCGACTCGCCGAAGAGCCTGCAGAAGCGGCTGCTGGGCGATTCGCTGATCAGCGCAGACATTCTGGGCGACGCATCGCTGATCACGCCGTTCCTGAAAGCCGTCGATGGAGTGGATATGGTGACCAGCGAACCACTAGAGGACGGGTGGAGCCGCTTTCGGATCGATTCGGCCTCGCCGCAGATCCGCACCCAGATTTTCGAGTGCGCGGTTTCCAATGGCTGGAAACTGCGCGAGCTGCATATGGAAAGCCGCTCGCTGGAGGATATTTTTGTCGCCATCACACGCGGGGATGTGACGCCGGAGGTGAAATCATGAGAAGCTTTTTATCCCTCTGGCGGCGCGAGTTCGCGGCCCTTTTTCTTTCGCCGATCGCCTATGTGATGCTGATGTTTTTTCTACTGGTGACCGGTTGCGGCTTCTACTGGCTGGTGAAGGAAAATCAGGAGCTGACCCATTCGATACAGGGACTGATGGTGGTGATCTGGTCCTGTATGCTGATTGTGCTGCCGATCCTGACGATGCGCACGTTTGCCGAGGAGCGCAAAAACGGAACCTTCGAAACCCTGATGACCGCGCCGATCTGCGACACCACGGTGGTGGCGGCCAAGTTCGCCGGCGTATTGAGCTTTTTCCTGCTGATGTGCGCGCCAACCCCGCTCTATCTGCTGATTATCCGCTGGATCGCCCCGGAAACGATCGGCGTTCTCGACGCCGGCACGGTGCTAGGCGGCTATCTGATGATCGGCCTGATCGCCTCGACGTTCATCGCGTTGGGCATTCTGAACTCGGCACTGACGTCCAACCAGATCATCGCGGCCATCTCGACCTTCGCGGTGATGAGCATTCTGTTTTTCGGCGGCCTGTTTGAGCCGCATCTATCCAAGACCCCGCTCGTGCGGGAGGTCGGTGGATACCTTTCGTCGGCACTGCACCTGATGGAATCGGCGCGCGGCGTGTTCGACACCCGTTCGTTGGTGTTCTATCTGAGCACAACGTTCTTTTTCCTTTTCGCAACCACCAAAGCCGTTTCGACCCGGCGCTGATTGAAGCCTATGAAAACCCGTCGACATCGTTTCTGGATTGGACTCAACACCGGCACCGCGCTGCTGCTGGCCGCGGTGATTGTTCTGATGCTCAATTATCTCTCGTACCGTCACTATTACCGGACGGACTGGAGCCGCACGCAGCGTTATACGCTCTCGCCCAAAACGGTGAGCCTGCTTGAGTCGCTCGAAAAACCTGTCAACATCACCGTTTTCTTTCAGCCGGGAAACATTCTCTATGAGGATATTCACAATCTCCTGCGCGAGTATCAGTTCCATTCCGACAAACTGAACATTCAATGGGTGGACCCCGACCGCGACCCCGGGCTGACCGAAGAGATGGCGCTGAAGTATGAGGTGACCGATCTCAACGTGGTTGTGTTCGAATGCGACGACCGCAAGGAATATGAGCGGGCCGATGAAATCGCGCAAACCGACGCCTCCTCCGGCGTGGAACGCATTCTGGTGTTCCGCGGCGAGCAGTCGTTTTCTTCCGCCATTCTGGGTGTGGTGCAGCAGACCGCCCCCGTTGTCTATTTCCTGACCGGCCACGGCGAGCGCGATATCGACAGCTTCGATCCGCGTACTGGCTTTTCCGGCATCCACCAGCTGATCGAGCGCGATAACGCGCTCGTCCGACCGCTGGAACTAAGCGTTGAGAAGCAGATTCCCGCCGACTGCGACGTACTGATCGTGGCCGGCGCCTCGCAGAGCATGTCGGAAACAGAAGCCGGCCTGATCGACGCTTGGCTCAACCGCAGCGGCCGACTGATGGTGCTGAGCGATGCCACACGAAACTCTGGGCTCGAACCGCTCCTGCGCGAGTGGGGGGTTCAGCTCCGTAACGATGTCGTGCTCGACCCCGCCCGCACCATGACCGGACGCGAGGTGTTTGTAAGCGCCTATAACCGCCATCCGGTTACCGAAAAACTGAGCACCACCGCCGCGATTTTCCACCTGCCGCGCTCCGTCGAAGTCGGAACCTCTCTCAGCCGCGGCGCCGACCGACCGCAGGCAACCCCGCTGGCATTTTCGTCCGACAGCAGCTGGTCCGAAAGCCGGCCGGAGCAGTCGCCGGCGAAGTATGACGCAGGCGTCGACCTGCCCGGCCCGGTCTCTATGGCGATGGCAGTTGAAAAAGGCGCCACATCCGGATTGCTCGACATGCAGATCCGGCCGTCGCGAATTATTATTTTCGGCGACTCGGGCTTTGTCTCCAACAGCGGCCTGACCGGCGGCGACACCAGCCTGTTTATGAGCTCGCTCAACTGGCTGCTCAACCGCGAAGAATTGATGGCGATCGCCCCCAAACCGATCGACGACACCCGTCTCCAACTGACTCGTACCGACACCCGCATCCTCTTCTGGAGCGCTGTCTGGGGCATCCCCGCTCTGGCAGCGTTGCTCGGCATAATACTCTGGATGCTCAGAAGAAAATAGCCCGACATCGAAGCCGATCGGCAAAAACTATATGGAACGATTATTTTACAGCGATGCGATAATCCCGATCCGATCCGGGATACTCGATACGGGATTTAAAATTCTCTCGCATCACGCATCACGCATCCCCCATCTCGGAACCTCTTCTTCATGAAACAAAAACTCACCACTAGCATGCTGTTGATCGGCGCGCTCCTGATCGGCGCGTTCATCTGGTTTTTTGAGCGCGACAGCGAAACCTCTCAGCAGCAGGAGCTGCGTAACCGCACCGTCTTTTCCGTGTACCCAGACACCATCCGCTGGATCCACATGGAACGCGGCGACCTTAAAATTGAATGCACAAAAACTGCCGGCAGCTGGCGGATGAGCTATCCGGCGGACGCTCCGGTGAACAATGCGGTCGTGGAGCGAATGATCGCGAGCATGGCCTCCGTTGAGCGCGGCGAGCTCATCCGTGCGGAAACGCTGACCGCGCGCAATCTGACTCCGGCGGAGTACGGCTTCGATGAGCCGCGAGCCACCATTACCTTTCAGAACAACCGGGGAACCTTCACCTGGCTGATCGGCCGCGACGCCCCGCTGGGTGAAAGACTCTATGTGATGTCATCGGAGAGCGGCGATATCATCTCCGTCCCGCAGGCCCTGCTAAATCTGGTGCCGGAAGACCCAGCATGGATTCGCGACCGCACCCTGTTTAAGAGCAAGGCCGCCGCCGTGCGGGGAATCGACCTGCGCCGCGCCTCCGGCTTTCTGCAGCTGCGTCAAGCCGAAGAGAACGGTTGGATGATGGTGCAGCCTCAAACCGGCCGGGCCAATCGCCAGCGGGTTCACGATCTAATCGAGAAAATTGTCGGCGCGCGAATCGGAAAATTTGTTTTGGACGAACCAACCGACCTGACGGTTTACGGCCTGGGAGATCCAGGAATCGAGCTAACGCTTTTTACTCAGGACGAAAACTCCCAGACCCTTCTGATCGGCAAAACCCTGCCGGAACAGCCGGAGGCACGCTATGCAAAATGGTCAGACAGCCCGTCCGTCTTCACGGTCCCGGCTGAGTGGGCCTCTGAATTCGAACTCGAGACCACCCCGCTTCGCAACCGACAGATTGTGGATGAACAGCTTAATCAGATCACCCGTGTGATGATCACCTCCGGCGAAGAGCAGATTGACCTGCTGCGAACAAATGACGTGTGGCAGATTATGCGGCCCGCGCGATGGGACGCCGAGGCCTCTTCGGTCCGAACGGTGCTCGAAACGCTCTCCGGAAGTATTATCACTGAATTTGTGAACAACCCGAACACAGCGCAAACCGAACGGATTCAAAACGCGCCCTGGACCATCACCTACACCGCCAACGGCAAAACGCACACCCTGACGATCGGCCGGCCGGAGGAGGACGACCGAATACTGGTGCGACGCGATGACGAAACCTCTCTGTATCTCGCGGATCAAACCCTGTTCGACAGCTCATTTGCTGACCCGCTCTTTTACCGTAGCCGCACCGTACTAAAAATCGATCCGGTCGAAATCAAAACCATCACCTTAAAAACCGGCGAGGAGGAGTTCCGGGTCGAAAAGTTGGACGGTCAGTTTGCCGCCGCCGACCGCGCACAGAAAGCGGACTCAGACGTCCTAGCGAAACTCACCGACGAGCTGGCCGCCCTGCGTACGGGCCGGTTCATTGCGTTTAATCCGAATTCGCTCGTGCCGTATGGTCTGGAAACCCCGACTGCGCGCTTGACCATCACCCTGAACAGCACCAACGTGCTCGGTCAGGTGGTCCTGCTCGGCGGCCTAGCCGCCGACGGGCGCTTCGCCATGCTGCAAGGTCAGCCTGTCGTTTTTATTCTTCCTGAAGAAACCGTGAACACCCTCACACAAAAACTGACCCAGCCCATTGAAAAACAAGCAGAAGAAATCGAACAGCCCTGACCTGCGTCGAGGCCACCGGAAAAAAGCCCTGCTGCACCTGCTGCGGCTGGCCGGATTTACGTTGGCGTTGCTTCTCCTTTTGGCGCTATTTCACCTGCTGACGCTGGGGCTCCCCGATCCGCTCACCCAGAGCATCACCGCCCGTCTACAGGAGAACGGGATTCCTGTGCACATTGAGTCGATCACCCTCTCCGTGCCTCGCGGATGGGTATTGCACAATATACAGCTCTACAGCCCATCTCCCGATGATATTGAACCCATTTTTCAGGCCAAAAAACTATACGTTCGCGCCTGGCCGCAACACGGGACCGATCTCTCGCGAACCGGATGGAATCTCAACGTATACGGAAAAGAAATCGATGTGTCGCTGGGGGCGCCGTGGGAGAACAAACTGGATGAAGACCATCCATTCCGGACCCTCGACCGGCTAAAAGCTCATCTGTACATCGGCCCCGGCTATCTTTCGATCGAGCAGGCGGAACTTCTGTGGGGCGACTATATCTTCAGAGCATCCGGGCAGGCGGAACTCCCCAAGCAGAAAAAACAAACCGGCCCCGAATCCTATTCCGTGCTTCAAACCCGTGCGACCCAAGCCGCCGACGCACTCGCCAGGCTGACATTCGACAGCCCGCCGGATATCAATTTTACATTCAATGTCCCGGCGGATCACCCGGAGCAGTCGGAGCTGGATATCAACTTTTTCGCATCAGGGCTCCGGCATCAGGGCCGGCTCTATGACCACATCGGCGGCTCGCTGAAACTCCAAAATAACACACTAAAAATCGACTCGGTACAGGTCACCCGCAAAAACGGCGAACGCCTGAGCGCCTCCGGCACGGTTCATCTAAAAGATCGCGTCACACAAATCCGCATACAGAATTCACTGCAGAGCTCCGATCTGCTCGGGCTACTTCCGGCACGCGTCGCTAGCGACCTCGCGCGGGCGGAACTTCAGCTGTTCGGCGCGGCCGAGTTCGAAGCCGTACTGGGTCCGGCTCCGCTCGATCAATTGCTTCAAACCGTTCAACTAGACGTCCAGAATCTGCAGATTGTCCGCAAAGACCTGACTCTTGATCCGGTGCAATTGAATCTCGTCCGGGCCGGCAGCCAGCTGAAGATCTCAGACATCCACGCGCGCGCCAACGGCCAGCCGCTGGAAGGGTCATTTGAAATCAACCTGGATACCCGTGCGTGGAGCACCCATCTGCAAGGCGGCGTCCTGCCCTACCCGATCGGCACACTGACCGGCGGCGGATTCAAAACCTTTATCGACCGCTTTAAATTTACCGGCGAACCGCCGGATATACGGATGAACCTCTCCCACTCCGGAGTCAAAGGCTCCCTGCGCCTCGACGGAATCGTTTCCGGCAGTGACTTTCTCTGCGCCGGCGTGCCACTCGATTCTTGTGAAACCGCCATGACCTATTCAAACCGGGTGCTCGTCCTCACCGGTCTGAGCGCGGATCACGCAGGGAAGCATTTCAGCGGCGACATCGAAATCGACTTCGCCCAGAAGCTGGTCGCATTCGACGCGGTCAATGAGTTCCCTCCAAACCAGATTGCACAGGTGGTGGCTCCGGATCACCCCACCATCCTCAATCAATTCTCCTTCAACGGCCCGATCCACTCGGAAGGCAAGGGGCAACTGGACTACGGCGACGGCGTCAACCACCGCTTCGACGGCGTTTTCACAGCAGAGAATGTCTCCTTCGCCGGCTTAAAAGCGGATCAGTTCGACAGCGATATCAGCGGACGCGGTTCCGAACTGATCTTCAGCAATACGTCCGCGCAACTCTTCGGCGGCTTTGTGGAAGGCGGCGCCACCTTTGACCTGGAGTTTAACGACGACACCTCGCCCTACCGGCTGGATATCGATGCCACAGAAATTACTCTGGCCGCCCTGGTCGGACACTTCAGCACAAAAGATTACAGCAAGACAAAGGGCCGCCTCTCCGCCACATTCAAGCTCACCGCCGACGCGAAGGCCGGATTCTGGGCTTCCGCCAACGGGCGGGGCGTGGCGGAAATCGAAAAGGGACAGTTACGCGACCTTCCGATTCTCGGCGGTTTTTCCAAACTGGTCCGCACCACTCTGCCCGGCTTCTCGCTGTTTTCGCTCACCACCTTCTACTCCGAATATGAACTGCGCGACGGCACGCTGCGCAGCGAAAACCTACAGCTCGGCGGCACGCTCTTCAGCGTCCGGGCCCGCGGAAAATACTCTCCGCAAAAAGGCCTCGACTTCACCGTGCGCGCCGAACCGCTGCGCCAGACCCGTGAAAATAAAAAGTGGTACCAGATTCACCTCTGGATCGCCGATGCAATTAAACAGGGAACCGCCCCGCTCTTTGATCTGCTCGAATTCCGGCTAGAAGGAACACTGGAAAAGCCCACCTGGCGGATGAATGCCCTTCCGAAAGAGGCTTACGAGCTGCTTAGGAAGCTCAACCCGTCCTCCAAAAAATGAGTTTCCAACCATTGGAAAATCGGCGTACAGGGATTCCAATGTTTGGAAAATCGGCGACGCTTTGCTAGAAGTGACTAGTTTTTGTGAAATACGCTTTTCATGACTAAACCGCTCGGGTATAACGTTTGCACAATGAAAATGACGAATGCAGCAGAAAAACGGTTGAAGCACCTGCTCCCGCAGGAAGCATCCGGATTTTCTGTGGTCGGATATCTGGGCACCTGCCGCGGAAGCACCCCGATTATAAATCCCGTGCAGGGTCCGGCGGACGGCCAGGAAACCATGGAAAACGCCGGTATTTTATTTTTTGTAAATCCCGATATCTCGGATAGATTCCGCGATTGCGAAATGGACTACGACCCCTCGCTGTTCGGGAAAGGATTGACCGCCACCTGGCCCCACCGGGACGGATGCGCCTGCAACCACGGTTGAACGGAGAACCCATGCCAAACGACGCACCGCCGAAAAAAAAGCCCTGGCTGAAACAGCAGCCGATGATGCGCAAAGTGGAATACGCCCTGATGCCCGCCCTGCTCGGCGCGATCTATTTTTTCGGCTGGCGCTCACTGGCCATGGTTGTCTGGGTCGCCGCCGTCGGCTATACCACCGAATATGTGATGTCGAAAAAACGCAACGACACGGTGACCGAAGCGGTGTTGGTCACCTCGCTGCTGCTCGGTCTCTCGCTGCCGCCAACCATCCCCTTCTGGCAGGCCGGTGTCGGTGCGTTCGTCGCCATTCTGTTCGGCAAAGAGGTTTTCGGCGGCTTCCCGCGTAACGTTTTTAACCCCGCTATTGTCGGCCGCGGCTTTCTCTATGTCTGCTTTCCCATCGATATGACCAGCCGCTTCACCGCCGTCTGGAAGGGAATTCCGGCAGGCTTCGCCCACTGGGGAGCACGACTGCAAATTGATGGCGTGGATGCCGTCTCGGCGGCGACGCCGATGTGGTCGCGCCGCGACTTCGGCTATGAAGCAAGCCTGTGGGATCTGTTTACCGGCAACATCGGCGAGCTGTTCACCGGCACCGACGGAGTGCAGCGCGCGCTGACCGCTGGCTCGGTCGGCGAAGTCTCCGCCATTCTGGTTCTGATCGGTGGAATCTATCTGCTCTGGACCAAAACCGCGCAGTGGCGCCTGACCGTTTCCACGCTGGTCGGTGCGATGGCTTCAACCGTGATTTTCCGCTACGCGCTCGGCGCCGAAGCCGTCCCGCCGATTCCGTGGACGCTCTGCTCCGGCGCCATACTCTACGCCGCCTTCTTTATGGTCACCGACCCCATCAGTGGGCCGAAAAATAAAAAATCGCAGTGGGTCTACGGAATCTTTATCGGCGTGATGATCGTCTTCCTGCGCTGGAAAGCAGTCTTCGCTGGCGCGGTGGCCTTCGCCATCCTGCTTGGAAACACCCTAGCACCAACATTGGATATGTTTTTCAAGGCGCGGCTACAAAAACAGAAAGCCAAAGACGCGGCGGCAAAAAAAGGAGAGGCAGCCTGATGAAACGGGTAAAAACAGTTCTCTTTATGGTGGGGATCGCCGCGCTCTACGGCGCGGGAGTCACCGGCCTCTATCTGAGCACCAAAGGAACGGTCGAACAAAACAAGAAGTTCGTCAAACAGAAGGCACTGGTTGAACTCTTCGGCCTGGGCGACATCCAAACGCTCTCAAAAGAAAAAATTGCAGCGATCGTTGAAACACAAATCGACCAGAACGAAACACTGACGGACCCGCAGACCGGCGAACAGATTCCGTTGCTCAAGGCCTATACCGATGCAGAGCACACCACGCTCAAAGCCTACGGGTTTGAGTTCAAAGGCATCGGCTTCTGGGCCGAGATCAAAGGCTACATCGCCGTCGATGCGAGCCTTCAGAAAACAGTCGGTCTCAAAGTGATTGCTCAGGCGGAAACTCCGGGGCTCGGCGCGCGCATTGAAGAACCCTTTTTCGTGAAGCCGTTTGCCGACGGTCTGGATATCAGCAAGCCCGCGCCGGGCAAAAGCTATATCTACATGGGCATCGCCGGCTCAAAGCCGGATCCCGGCACACCGCAGTACAGGCGAACCTTTGACGCCATCACCGGCGCCACCCAGACGTCACTGGCAATGGAACGGATGCTCAACGCATCGATCGCTGAATTCCGGCGCGCAGCCGACAACCGGAAGGCAGGAAAATAATCATGGCATTTAAAGACACCCTCGGAGGACGGGCGCTGATCGGAAACCTGTGGCGGGACAACCCGGTTTTCCGGCAGGTGCTGGGCATCTGCTCCGCGCTGGCCGTAACCAACCTGCTCAAAAACACGTTGCTGATGTGCGGCGGACTCGTCTTCACGGCGGCGCTGTCCAACCTGACGGTTTCCCTGCTGCGCAAAGTCATCCCCAAACAGGTCCGCATGATGGTGCAGGTGCTGATTATCGCGGCCTACGTCATCATTGTGAATATTTTCATTCAAGCGCAGTTCCCCGAAATTCACAAAACCATCGGCCCATACGTCGGACTCATCATCACCAACTGCATCATCATGGGCCGCGCGGAAGCCTTCGCCTCGAAAAACCCGGCCTGGCCCTCCCTGCTCGACGGAATCGGTGCGGGGCTCGGCTACAGCCTAGTGCTGATCATCATCGCCGTGTTCCGCGAGACGCTCGGTTTCGGCACCCTGCTGGGCATTCCGCTACCGGGACGCGACATCTGGTGGTATCAGTGGACCATCATGGTGATGCCGCCCGGAGCCTTCTTCATGCTAGCGCTGGTGGCGTGGTTTGGTAATGCCTACGTCCTCAAAAAAGAGGGAGGTGCGAAATGATGCATCTGCTCGTCATCTTCCTCGCCGCGGCCTTCACGGAAAACATTCTGCTAGCCCGCTTCCTCGGCATGTGCTCGTTTCTGGCCATTTCCCGCCAGCTGAAAACCAGCGTCGGCCTCGGCTTTGCCGTGGTGTTCGTCACCACCTTCACTGCGGCGATTAACTGGCTGCTACACACCTACGTCATGGTGCCGCTCGGAATCGAGTTCCTTGAACTAATCGTCTTCATCGTCGTTATTGCCGCCTTTGTGCAGCTCGTCGAAATGATCATCGAGCGCTTCAGCCCGTCGTTGTACTTCTCGCTCGGAATTTTTCTGCCGTTGATCACCGTCAACTGCGCCATTCTCGGGGTGTCGCTGTTCATGTTGAACAAAGAGGGCTTCGGTTTCTGGGAATCGCTTGTGTTTGGTTTCGGTAGCGGCGTCGGCTGGCTGATCGCCATTGTGCTGATGGCCGGCATCCGCGAGCAGATCAAAGAAGATAAAATTCCGGCTGGCCTGCGCGGGTCGGGCATCACCCTCATCATCACCGGCATTATCGCCCTCGCCTTTGTCGCCTTCAGCGGAATCATTAAATAGAAAGAGATACGGGATTCGAGATATGAGATACGAGATATGAGATACGAGATACAAAATATAACCCCGAAAGGTTGCGGAAAGAATCCGCATCCCGCATCCCGCATCCTGTATCCCGCATCGTTCAGCCTCACCCTGAATGCCGACCTTTCATCCGATATACTATTCACCCAAGAACTCGTTGCGAGGACATCATGACCTTTTTTATAGCCGTTGGAAGTTTGGTCGCCATCTGCGGTGTGCTTGCCGTACTGCTGGTGATCGCCGACCGGTATCTCAACAACTACGGCATCTGCAAGCTGATCATCAACAAAGGCGTCCGTGAAGAGAAAGTGGAAGGCGGAAGCACGCTGCTCAACTCATTGAACTCTGCCGGGATCTTCATTCCCTCTGCCTGCGGCGGACAAGGCAGCTGCGGGCTGTGCAAACTCAAGGTGCACGCCGGCGCGCCGCCCGTGCTGCCCACCGAAGAGCCGCACCTGTCCAAAGAAGAACAGGCCGACCACGTCCGCCTCTGCTGCCAGCTCAAGGTGCACGAAGACATGGAACTCGAAATCCCCGAAGAGCTCTTCAACATCCGCGAATTTAACGGAAACGTTGAATCGCTGACCAACCTCAACCACGACATTAAACGGCTGCGCATCGCCCTGACCAAAGACGAAGAAATCGACATTATCCCCGGCCAGTACATTCAGATCGAAACCCCGAAATACAAAAAGACACCCGAGCCGGTCTACCGCGCCTACTCCATTGCCACCGACCCGCACGACAAAGCGCACATCGATCTGGTCATCCGCCTCGTTCCCGCCGGCATCTGCACCACCTACGTCTTCGAGCACCTGGAGAAAGGCGACGCCATCAAGCTTAACGGTCCGTACGGCGACTTCCGCCTCACCGACACCGATAAAGAAATGGTCTTCATCGCCGGTGGCTCCGGCATGGCGCCATTCCTCAGCATGCTCGCGCACATGCGGAACGAAAACATCGAACGCAAGGTCACCTACTTCTTCGGTGCCCGCGCCGTACGCGACCTCATCTGCCTCGACCAGATGAAAGCCTTCGAGGAAAGTGTGCCCAACTTTAAATTCGTCCCCTGCCTCAGCGAGCCGATGCCCGACGACAACTGGGAAGGCGAAACCGGCCTCGTCACCGACGTCATGAAACGCCACTGCCCCGACCTGTCCAACATGGAGGCCTACCTCTGCGGATCGCCCGGCATGTGCGATGCCTCCGTGGCCGCCCTCACCGCCAACGGCATGCCGGAAGAAAACATCTTCTTCGATAAATTCGCTTAAACAAAAAACTAAATGAAAACCGCCCACGAATCACACAAATCAGCACGAATAATAAAGAGTTCCATTCGTGAAAATCCGTGAAGATTCGTGGGAAATAATTAACGGGGTACTGATGAAAGAAAATCCTGCCAACCAAACCATCCGCGATCGCCTCGAACCCGGACTGATCTCTGTCGAAGGCTTTCTGGGCGCCGACAAACGCCCGCTCGCCGACATCATCGCCGCCGACACCGGCGAAGTCGAAGCCGCCGGCCTGACGGTCGAGCAGCTCGGGAACTTTCTCGAAAGCCTACACGTCACCGCCGACGCCGGCTGGGAAGGCCGCGTTCCGGCCTATGACGGGAAAGTCAGCGTACGCGCCGACGAAACGCTCGGACAGATCCCCTGCCCGTTTGCCTGCGGCGCCAACTGCCACAAAGCCGTTGTCGGCATCAAAGATGCCGACGGCAACGACCTGCTCAACTTCACCCCGCTCGCCGCGCACCTCATCGCCGCCCACGGTTTCTTCGAAGGCAACGGGTCGCCCTGCCGCATCGAACCCAAAAAGCTGATCGAGCTCTACCGCTTTTGCACGGGAGAATAGAGGCACATAGGGGTCTGGCACAAAGGCACAGAGTTTTCCAATGGTCGGAAATGTCTCTCCGTAGACGCGGTGTCCCCACCGCGTTCAACCCTGCCAAAGAAACGCGACGAGGACACCGCGTCTACGTTTTCCAAACATTGGAAAATTCGTGTGATGAACCGCTCCTTCGTCACTATTTCCTTCGGAAATTATGCTTCGCTTCGCTCGCGCGTGGTTAAGCTCTTCTCCTTGAATTTTGGGGTAGTCGTGGGTTATTCTCGAGCTTCCTGTAAACAGGAAGAGTTATTTGTTATTAGAGATTCGTTATTGGGAAAACAGCTTACAAAAAATTACCCGGTCAGTCATGGAGACCAGCCAATCTGATAACCGATAACTAGTAACCAATATAACTGATAACTATTAACTGCTAACCGATAACTTAATTATGACCTCCAACGAAATCCGCCAGTCGTTCCTCGATTTTTTCGAATCGAAGCAGCACACCGTCGTCAAATCCGGAAGCCTCCTTCCTGACGCGCCCAATCTGCTGTTCACCAACGCGGGCATGAATCAGTTTGTTCCGATCTTCCTCGGCCAGTCCAACTGCCCCTACGAGCCGGGCCGCGCCGCCGACACCCAGAAATGCATCCGCGCCGGCGGCAAGCATAACGACCTCGAGGATGTCGGCGCCGATACCTATCACCACACCTTTTTCGAAATGCTCGGCAACTGGTCCTTCGGTGACTACTTCAAAACCGAAGCCATCGACTGGGCGTGGGAGCTGCTCACCAAAGTCTGGGGCTTCCCCGAAGAGCGCCTCTATGCCACCTACTTCGGTGGCGACGAAAAATCCGAGGCCGATCTCGAAGCCAAAGAGCTGTGGCTCAAATATCTTCCGGCAAACCACGTCGTGCCCGGCAATCGCAAAGACAACTTCTGGATGATGGGCGACACCGGCCCCTGCGGCCCCTGCTCCGAGCTGCACGTCGACCTCACCCCCGACGGCAACTGCGGTGCAAGTAGGGTCAACGCCGACAGCGCCGACTGCATTGAAATCTGGAACCTCGTCTTCATCCAGTTCAACGCCGACACCGAAGGCAACTTCAACCCCCTGCCCGCCTGTCACGTCGACACCGGCATGGGTTTTGAGCGCGCCTGCTCCATCATCCAGTGCACCAACGGCTTTACTGACTTTTCAGGAACCATCTCCAACTACGAAACCGATGTCTTCACCCCGATTTTCCAAACCTTGGAAAAAATGAGCGGCCAAAAATACGGCAGCGTTCTGACCGACCCGACCGACATCGCCTTCCGCGTCATCGCCGACCACATCCGTTGCCTCGCCTTCTCCATCGCCGACGGCATCCTCCCGTCCAACGAAGGCCGCGGCTACGTCCTGCGCCGCATCCTGCGCCGCGCCGTCCGCACCGGCCGCCGCCTCGGCTTCAAAGAACCCTTCTTCTACAAACTCACCGACATCATTGCCGACCACTACGGCGACGCCTTCCCCGAGCTACGCACCCACCGCGACCGCATCGAAAAAACGCTCAAAGCCGAAGAGGACTCCTTTAACCGCACCCTCGACCGCGGCATCGAACTTTTCGAACAAGTCGTCGACGGCCTCGATCGCGGTTCCCCCGAATCTGTAGCCGCGGGCGATGACCGCGGACCGCGCCCAACGGACGCGGCTACAAAAACCTTCCCTGCAGATGAAGCCTTCAAACTCTACGACACCTACGGCTTCCCGCTCGACCTCACTGAAGTGATGGCCCGCGAGCGCGGCCTGACCGTTGACGTAGCCGGATTCGAAGCACTGATGAACGAGCAACGCAACCGCGCCCGCGCCGACCACGCCGCCAAAAAATCAGTCGTCCTCGTCGAAAGCGAAGGGCTCGATGTGAAAGCCACCGAGTTCGTCGGTTTCCAAACCTTGGAAAGCGAAGCCGTCGTTGAGGCCGTCACCCCGGGAGATGACGACACCTATTCCATCGTTCTCGACCAGACCCCCTGCTACGCCGAAATGGGCGGACAATTGGGAGATCGAGGAATCATCAGCGTTCCCGGCCACGACGACAATGATGTTGGAACGTTGGAAATTATCGATACCCAGAAGCAGGGCGAGCTAGTTATTCACGTTGCCAAACTGGTTTCAGGCCGCGCGCCCGAGCCGGGCGAAGGGGTTCTCATCGACGTCGACGCCAAACGCCGCGGCGACATTCAGAGCCACCACACCGCAACGCATCTGTTCCACTGGGCGCTTCACGAAGTGGTCAGCACGGATGCCCGCCAGCGCGGGTCGCTCGTCGCCAACGACCGCATGCGCTTCGACTTCAACAATCCCGAAAAACTATCTGATGAACAGATCACCGAAATCGAAGAACTAATCAACGAAAAGATCGACGCCAAGCAACCGGTCTATTGGTCTGAAGTCCCCTTCACCGAAGTGCAGAAGCACGAAGAAATCCAGCAGTTCTTCGGCGAAAAATACGGCGACACGGTTCGCGTCCTGCAGATCGGTGGCGAAGCTGGCGCCTTTGATGGATTCTCCATGGAGCTGTGCGGGGGGTGCCACGTGTCCAACACTTCGGAACTCGGCTCCTTCAAACTGACCAGCGAATCCTCGATTGCCGCCGGCATCCGCCGCATCGAAGCCGCCTGCGGTGAATACGCCGACGCCTTCATTGCAGAGCAAAAAGCCAAAGCCGCTGAAGCGGAAGCCAAAGCCAAAGAAGTGGAAGCCAAAAAAACCGCCGCCAAAGCGCGCGCCGCCGAAATGCAATTAAAGGCGCCAGCGATCGCGGAAGAGCTTTTGGCTAAAGTCGAGAACGGCCCCGCCGATGGCGGGGTAAACCTACTCATCGAAAACATGGGCGAGGCCGACGCCGGACTCTTAAGCGCCGTCATGGACGCCCTGCAACCGCAGCTCGTCAGCACCGTCGCCATCCTCGGCGGAACGTCCGACGGAAAAGTCGCTCTGGTTTGTGCGGTGACTCCTGATCTTGTTAAAGAAGGTAAAAACGCTGGCAAAATTGTTGGCGCAATCGCCAAGCAATGTGGCGGTGGTGGTGGCGGAAAACCCGACCGCGCCCAAGCCGGCGGCCGCAACCCCGACGCCCTTGAAGCCGCACTGGCCGGTGCGGGAGAGTTGATTTGACTGCTAAATAGTTTTACAAGGAACACCATGAAATTCAGAGAATTACAAAACGCGGATGAATGGGAAAGTCAGCAACAAGCCATTTCAAAACGATGGGAAAATCTCTCCTCTTGGCGATCTGAATCATTAAAACGAGTTACCAATTATTTGTTCATCCTCAACTCTGGAGCCTTGTGGTCATCCTTTGCTTATTTGGCTAAACCTGAAATAAACATGACACCTCTGCTTCGCGGCTCCATTAGTTATTTCGCAACGGGAACGGTTCTAATTCTAATTCACGCCGCAATAGACTATTACGTGAGTGAACATTCTTTGCGCGTAGTTGACAACAACCTCTCAGAATACTACCGAAACAAACTGGACTGGAACGTTTTACAAACAAGAATTCATGCCACCCCAAAAAATGCTCTCTGCATGGACATTGTAGGATGGGGGTCCGGAATAGCTTTTGTTCTAGGGTTAATTTATGTAGGAGTCCGCGTTTTATAGAGCGAAGGGGTCAGTCTGAAGTAACCCCAGTTTGACGGACACTCGGTTTAGCATTACTTCGATTCCTCTTCATACACGAGCGGGGCTTTATAATTCAAGGTCGAATGTCTTCGACGGCGATTATAAAACAGCTCGATGTATT